>Ga0181554_1004516_pt1 | contig 11261 bp, 8 predicted proteins | sample 011ome_16_FD_145602 | JGI IMG/M metagenome (GOLD analysis project Ga0181554, IMG submission 145602) | Coastal salt marsh microbial communities from the Groves Creek Marsh, Skidaway Island, Georgia - 011503CT metaG (spades assembly) | ecosystem: Environmental > Aquatic > Marine > Intertidal zone >... | reverse complement strand
GCGCCGACAGCAAACAGGCTGCGCTTAGTGGTTTTCAATAGAGCACCTTTCAGTACCTGAAACGGAAATAGATTTGCCTGCAACGGCAAGCCCTTATAGTTCACTCCTAGCAAAAGAATGACGCAAACTTGTAAGCGCTTACAACTATAACAACTAGGTAACAAACGGCTTTTTACCCCCCATCTTAGGGGAAATCTGTAACCGCTTACAGTTGCTAAAATACTGACCAAAAGCCAGTTTTTCGAGGTTTTTCAGTCGATTTTCATAATCAGGCTTTTGTGAGTTCTAAGCCATACAATTTCGCCCATGACCCTTGCCAACGCAGCTTCCTCCGCGCCTGGAAAATGGTGGCGCAACGCAGTTATCTACCAGATTTATCCTCGAAGCTTCGCCGATGGAAACGGCGATGGCATGGGAGACCTTAGGGGAGTTGAGGCCAGGCTTGAGAGCCTCAAGGAGCTTGGCGTGGATGCCATTTGGTTCTCCCCCTTTATGACCTCACCTCAAAAGGACGCAGGTTACGACGTTAGTAACTACATCGACATTGACCCGCTTTTTGGAACCTTGGAGGACTTCGACGCCGTTCTAACTAAGGCTCACAGCCTGGGTTTGCGTGTGATCGTTGACCTGGTTCCAAACCACTCCTCCAGCGAACACCCTTTGTTCGAAGCTGCTCTGGCCGCAGGTCCTGGGTCTTTTGAGCGCAGCTTTTATCACTTCGCTGACGGACAAGGTGACAATGGTGACGAGCCGCCCAACAACTGGCAGTCGGTCTTCGGGGGTCCGAGCTGGACCCGAGTCGAGGATGGCCAGTGGTATCTCCACATCTTTGATTCCTCGCAACCAGATTTCAACTGGGATAACCCCGAGGTCGAAAAGTTCTTTCATCGGGTTTTGCGGTTTTGGCTAGATCGCGGCGTTGATGGCTTCAGGGTGGATGTCGCACACGCGCTCATTAAGGAGCCCGGGCTCCCCGATGTCGAGGAGCTTACGAGCTCCATGACCGGTAGCGACGACCAGCCCAAAGAGGACAAGCCTCACCCGCACTGGGGTCAGGAGGGTGTCCATGAAATCATTCGCGGTTTCCGCAAGGTAATTGACGAGTATCACGACCGCGCAATGGCAGCCGAGGCTTGGATCTTGCCACTGAGCAAGATGGCCAAGTGGGTCAGGGAGGACGAGTACCACCAAGCTTTCAACTTTGAATACCTCGCAACACAGTGGGAGGCGACAAGGCTCAAGGATGTTGTGGACGAGTCGCTGCGGGAATTCGGCGCGGTCGGGGCTCCAAGTACTTGGGTGCTTTCCAATCACGATGTCATCCGGCACGTCACCAGGCTGTCCTATGAAGAGATTCCTAAGCAGGGCGACGGCATTGGCCCCGACTATCCGCAGCCAGACGAGGCTAAAGGTCAGAGAATCGGCCGCGCCGCAAGCGCCTTCATGCTCGGACTTCCCGGCAGTAGCTACCTTTACCAGGGTGAGGAGCTTGGGCTTCCCGAGCACACCACCCTGGAGGAGAAGTACCGTCAGGACCCAACCTTCTTTAGGACAAACGGAGAAAGAGTCGGCAGGGATGGCTGCAGGGTTCCAATCCCCTGGGAGGCGAACTCGCCAGCGTTTGGTTTCAGCTCAACCGGAAAAAGCTGGCTGCCGCAACCTGAAAACTATCGCCGCTACAGCAGGGACCAGCAGCAGGGGGTGCCAGGTAGCACTCTCGAGCTTTACAAGCGCCTACTAAGTCTGCGAAAGACTCACGCCATGGGAGATGGTCAACTCGAGTGGGTTGAGAATCTCTGCACGGAGTCGACTCTTGCCTACAAGAACAACTCGGTAATGGTGGTGGCCAACTTTGGACCTGACTCATTTGCCTTGCCTGCCGGAGAGGTTCTTGTGACGACCCAGCATGACCTGAATGTGGAGGGAGTGTTGGAGCACGACCAGGTGGCCTGGATTAAGCTCTAGCAATGGCACTTCACGAGCCGAGTAAAGGCTCCCAGTGGTGGCGATCTGGCGTCATCTACCAGATCTATCCGCGCAGTTTTCTTGATTCAAACGGCGATGGCATGGGCGATCTACCCGGAATCACAAAGGGTCTATCAGCACTCAAAGAGCTGGGCGTGGATGCAGTTTGGCTCTCTCCTTTTTACAGCTCCCCCCAAAAAGATGCGGGCTACGACGTCAGCAACTATGTCGAGGTGGATCCAATTTTCGGGACCCTAGAGGACTTCGACTTGCTCCTCGACTCCGCTCACCAGCTCGGGCTGAGGGTCATGATAGATCTTGTGCCAAACCACAGCTCCGACCAGCACGAGTGGTTCCAAAGGGCCTTGAACTCCCCCAAAGGCTCTCCTGAGAGAAACTTCTACCACTTCAAGGACGGCAGGGGAGAAAACGGGGAGCTGCCACCAAATAACTGGGTATCAATGTTTGGAGGCCCCGCTTGGACCAGGGTTGAAGATGGCCAGTGGTATTGCCACCTCTTTGACTCATCGCAGCCGGACTTGAACTGGTCTAACCCTGAGGTTGGAAGTGAGTTCGAGAAGATACTCAGGTTCTGGCTCGATAGAGGTGTTGACGGCTTCCGGGTTGACCAGCCGCATGCAATGGCAAAGGCTGCGGGCTTGCCCGATCACCCGTATGTCGATCAGGCGGGTGCCGGGTTCATCGAGGGACGCGAGGCCCCTCCGATGTGGTTCCAGGACGAAGTTCACGACATTTTCCGTCGCTGGAGAGCAATCCTCGATGAGTACCCGGGCGAGAGGGCGATGTGTGGCGAGGCATACGTGCTGCCGCTGAGCCTGATGGCCAAGTGGGTCAGGCCCGATGAGTTCCATCAAACCTTCAATTTCCGCTTTCTTGATGCCGGTTGGGACAAAGAGGCCTTGGTCTCGGCAATAAACGAGAGCTTTGATGCCTTCGACTCGGTAGGCGCGCCCAGCACCTGGGTCCTCTCCAATCACGACGTCATTCGCCACGCCTCAAGGTTTGGTGGTAACTATGGAAGAGCCACCGCCTCAGATGGGATTGGTCCAGATAACCCCCAGCCTGACAACGAACTGGGACTTAAGAGAGCTCGGGGTGCAACGCTATTCATGCTTGGTCTGCCCGGAGCTAGCTACCTCTATCAGGGTGAGGAGCTTGGTCTACCTGAGCACACCACCATCGAACCAAAGCATCGCCAAGACCCAACGTTCGAGAGAACAGGTGGTGTGCGGGTAGGTCGAGACGGCTGCAGGGTGCCGCTGCCTTGGGAAGGGGGCCAGCCTTCAAATGGCTTCTCCTCTGCAGCTGGCTGGCTCCCACAACCCAGCAGTTACGCGGAGTTATCTCGAAAAACCCAGGAGGGAAGAGCCGGTTCAACTCTTGAGCTCTACCGAGCTGCTCTAAAGCTTCGCAAAGAGCTTGCCCTTGGCGAGGGCAGCTTCGACTGGATCAGCCACGGTGATGTCCTGAGCTACAAAAACGGAGAGCTGACAATTAGCCACAACTTTGGCACTGAACCTCAAAAGCTAGCTGGTGACGTACTGATTCGATCGGGAAATGAAGACGGTCCCCTTCGACCCGGCGAGACTGCCTGGACCCGCTAGTCCGCGAAGTCTTTTCTTGGCCACCAGAACTTCTTGCCAGTAACAAATGCGAGAGCCGGGACAATGATTGTCCTGACCAACAAAGTGTCCAGTAGTACTCCGATGCCGACGATGGTGCCAACCTGAGCCAGGGCAATCAGGGGCAAGACGCCCAACACCGTGAACACGGCAGCAAGCAAAATACCCGCTGATGTAATGACACCGCCAGTCGCACCCAAAGCCTTCCTCATTCCAGCCCGGGTACCGATGGTTCTGGCCTCCTCTTGAGCTCTTGTCACGAGGAAGATGCTGTAGTCAACACCCAGAGCCACCAGGAACAAGAAGGCCAAAATCAGCACTGTCAGATCAAGAGCTGGGAACCCAAAGACAAACTGGAAGATCAGCCAGCTCGCCCCGAGCGCCGAGAAGAATGAGCCGACTACTGCAACCATTAGGAAGATCGGTGCTGCGAGCGATCGAAGCAGCAGAATCAAGATCAGGAACACCGAGACCAAAATCAGCGGAACAAGCAATGCCTGATCCCTAGCCGTTGCATCTGTCACATCAAGTGTTGAGGCATCCTGTCCTCCCACGAGCGCAGTGACACCTTCGGGCAGCGAGTCAAGTGAGGCCCTGAGATCACGGATTACTTGCAGAGCAGCTGTCGACTCAGGATCTGCGTCAAGCACCAGCCTCAGCTCTGAGTAGTTTCCGTCACTTTGTCCATCAGAAATCTCAACTACTCCAGGAATATCAACTAGCTCCCTGGCCTGGTCGACATACTCTGTTTCAACGACAACAAAGGTAGGGGTTGCGCTTCCTGCAGGGAAAGCGTCCGCTAGCACCTCTTGACCTAAAACCGCCTCTGGCTTCTCGATGAAGATCTCGGTTGCGCTCAGTCCGTTCTTGATGCCCAGCCCGCCAGAGGCCAGGCCACCCAGAATCGCAACACCAATTGCGGCAACTGCCAACGGCTTCTTGGACACGGCATTGCCAAGCTTTGACCAAATTGACTTCTCGTAGGGGTTCTTTCCGCCTACCCTCGGCACGAACGGCCAGAAGATCCAACGACCGAAGACCACTAGGGCCGATGGCAACACCAAGAGGCCTGCGACCATGGCAACCACAATTCCAACAGCGGAAACCAGCCCCAGAACCTGTCTGCCCTCAATTTCCGCAAGCAGCAGGAGTGCAAGTGCGACTGCAACGGTCGAGCCAGATGCCAAGATCGCAGGCCCAGCTCCACGAATTGCAACTCGCATTGCCTCGCGACGGTCTTCAAAGTTCAACAGCTCCTCGCGATAGCGAGCGATCAGAAGCAGTGCGTAGTTTGTTGCCGCACCAAAAACCAAGACCGACAAGATGCCAGTTACCGAGCCGTCCGGCACGAAGCCCAAGAAGTCTGCGACTCTCCGCGCGATGATTCCCGCCATGCCGTCGGCCGTGCCGACGACAGCGAGCGGAATCAGCCATAACACCGGAGAGCGATATGTGACCAGGAGCAGCACCGCAACAACGCCGGCAGTAAAAGCCAGGAGAAGAAAGTCGGCGCCTTCAAAAATCGAACCAACGTCTTTGATGAAGGCCTCAGGCCCTGTTACATAGACATTCAAACCGCCCGGCATTGACTCGGGAGCCAGCTCACGCATCGTCTCCACGCGCTCGGTTGTGAGTTCGAAATCATCGGTGGCATCGAGTGGGACGGTGATGAGCGCAGTGGTGCCGTCTTCGGAGATGGCGGCCGGCGGCACGAAAGGCTCTCCCATGACCTCGGCATTCGAAAACTCCAAAAACTTCTCGTTGGCTCCGCCGGCCGGCATCATCTTCTGAGGATCAAATGCTCCCTGAATCCACTCGAGTTGGGTCTCGGTGAACTCCGTCTCAGAAAAATAGACAATGAAGGCAGCCGAGCCCTCGACAACATCGAAGTTCTCCTGAATCTTTGCGACCTGAACACTCTCCGCGCTATCGGGAAGTCCGTTGGTCGGAGTGGTCTCGGTGGCCTCAAGTGGGAGGCCAACAAAGGCAAAGACGGCAAACCCCAGTGCCACCAACATGTTTAGTGGTGCGGTGGTTTTTCCTGTTAGGTAACGAAGCAGCGCGTTCATGATTCTCCAGTTCTACGGAAAGACTCAACAGCCCAGAAAGAAATAAAGTTCCGAAAACTCTCCCTCAGATTGGGGAGTTGGTGGCAAGTGAGGGATTCGAACCCCCGTAGGCATACACCAGCTGATTTACAGTCAGATCCCTTTGGCCGCTTGGGTAACTTGCCGTGCGCTAGGCGCAATCAGAAAGACTACCCGATTTTGGAATTGTAAAGTAGCGGTAAAAGCCATAACCGTTTACAGTTTTTTACATGGTCGGCATTGTTGAGGTAGCTCAGCGCGCCGGAGTCTCTACAGCAACGGTCTCTCGCGCCCTAAATGGGAAATCCCACGTTTCCGCAAGAGCGCGCGAGAGGGTATTGAAGGCTGCGCAAGAGCTGGGGTATGTGGCATCATCATCCGCCTACACCCTCGCCACCGGTCGCTCTAAGAACATTGGCGTTGTGATGCCTTTTGCCGCTACCTGGTTCTTTTCAACGGTGCTAGAGGGCGCAGCCAATGCTCTGGTGAATCGTGGCTACGACGTGACCCTCTATAGCCTCTCAGGCGGCTCCGGCCACCGAAAGCGTGTCTTTGAGGACCTTGTCCTGAGAAAGCGAGTGGACGGGGTACTAACCGTCGCGCTCAAGGTTTCCGATGAGGAGCTCAAGCGACTTACCGACCTCAAAAAGCCAATTGTTGGAATAGGTGGTCCAATTCCAGGTGCTAGGTCAATCAGCATCGACGACGAGGGGGCAGGAAGGCTAGCCACCCAGCACCTAATCTCGCTCGGCCACACCAAGATCGGAATGATCTCGGGAAACCCCGCGAGTGAGATGGATTTTCACCAGCCCTACCTCCGTAAAACCGGATATCACGAGGCCTTACTGGATGCAAACCTTGACTTTGTTCCGCAGTGGATGGCAGAGGCAGACTTCACAGTCGCTGGCGGCTACCACGCCGCCAAGCAGATGCTTGGTGATCCGCGAAGCGCCCCAACCGCAATCTTCTGTGCAAGCGACGAGACGGGCTATGGCGCAATCCAGGCAGCCAGAGACCTGGGTCTCAGAGTCCCCCAAGACATCTCCGTAATCGGGCTCGATGGCCACCCCCTAGGAATGTTCTATGGACTTTCGACTATTGACCAAAAGCCCGCTGAGCAGGGTGAATTTGGGGCCAACTGGATCGTCGACATCCTCGAGTCTGGTGATGACAAGCAACTTGCAAACATCGAGCAGCTCACCACCTGGCCCATCGACCTAACGGTGCGCTCCTCAACCGCCCGCCAATCAAAGACCTAGGAGAGAAATGGCAGACTCATCATTCGACATCGTCAGCAAGGTTGACCGCCAGGAGACTGACAATGCGCTCAACCAGGCAGCCAAGGAAATTCAGCAGCGCTACGACTTCAAGGGCACAGATGCTGAGATCTCCTGGAGCGGAGAGAGCATCCTCATCAAGGCAAACTCGGAGGAGCGCGCAAAGGCTGCGCTCGATGTCTTCCAGACCAAGCTAATCAAGCGCGGCATCTCTCTAAAGTCGCTGGATTCCTCAGAGCCCCAACCCTCGGGCAAGGAGTTCCGCATCACCTCGACAATGAAAAATGGCATCGACCAGGAAAATGCCAAGAAGATCTCAAAGATCATTCGCGACGAGGGACCCAAGAGTGTAAAGAGCCAAATTCAAGGTGATGAGCTCAGGGTTAGCTCAAAAAGTCGCGATGACCTGCAGCAGCTGATTGCTCTTCTAAGAGGTAAAGACCTCGATGTTGACCTGCAGTTTGTGAACTACCGCTAACCCATAGCTAGGTAGCCGGTGCCACTACCGAGAACCGAGAAATAGGCGGCGTCTGCAAAGTACGCAGCTTCCCCCTGCCTCAGGCTCAGAGACTCTTCTTTTGAGGTTGAGATCACAATCTCACCTGCGACACAGACCGCAATTGCTCGACCCTTTAGGGCAACGTCAATGAGCATGCTTGCCCCACTCGGCTCAAGGCGATAGAGGCTAAAGTCTTCGGCTGCCAATTGATACTCGGTCAGGCCGCTAGTTAGCTCACGGGTATCAACCAGTGGCTTCGAAGGCTCACTAAAGTCCAGCACCTGCATTAGCTCTGGCCTATCAATCGGCTTTGTGGTCAGTCCTCCACGAAGCACATTGTCCGAAGCTGCCATCACCTCAACTCCCAGACCTGAGAGGTAGGCATGAATGTTGCCCGCAGGAAGGTAAAGCGCCTGGCCCGGTCTGAGTAAGACATGGTTCATCAGTAGGGCCACCATTAGCCCCACATCCCCCGGATGCGCCTGGGAAATCTTCTTGAGAAGTTCGCCGTGAGGTCCCAGTGAATTAGCTGCAGCAAGGAGCCGCTCTACGTGCTCGCCAGAGGCCTCGAGCGCCCAACTGGTAGCGCCACGAAGTCCCTCGCTCGCAAGGGCCAACAGCCAAGGCGAGAAAGTTGCATCTGCCTCGCTGAGAGCCTCCAGACCTTGGTGAATCGTCGCCACAGGACGAAAACCACAGAGCGCCTCAAACTCGCTAACGGCGACAATGGCCTCGGGCTTGTGGTTGGGGTCGGAGTAACCGGGATAGCCCTCCGCAAAGCGCATGGAAGCATGCTCCCTCGAGGGGTGGGCCTGAATTGAAAGCGGAGCGCTAGCCGCTAGGAACTTGACCAGGAACCCAAGGGGTTCGATGCGATCGGCAAGCTCGCCACCGTCTTGGTCTAAGACCTCAGCAGGCGAGGATGGGTGAGTTCCAAACCAAAGCTCTGCCTGCGGCTGGCCATCTGGCTCGGTGCCAATAAGTTGAGGTATCAGATCAACTGAACCCCACGCATAGCGCTTTGGTGAGTTGGTGAGCTTTAGCAGTGTCACCTGCCCAGACTACCTATCCTCGTCTGGCGCAACTATCACCGACATTGGCCCGGTGGGTGGTGCAGCAGCGTTTAGCTCGCTTCTGCGTGCCCGCTTGGCCCACTGGTCAGCAATGACGCCGGAGATAACGGCAAGAATCACCGGGAAGAAAAAGGCTGTCGAGAGCCCCACGCCCTCGGTAAGCGCCCCCATACCTGCCTTGGCGCCAATTGCCACCGAGGAGTTAAACAGGCTCAACCTACTTACCGCCCATGCGGTTGAAACTCCGGGGATGTGGCCTGCCGCCGAGAAGAACGCGGGTGATGCCGGTGCCAATCCAAGACCTGCGAGCCCCCACAAAATTGAGGCCGTCAACAATCCCAAAATCGTATTGAAGCTGCTAATCGCAGAGGCACTTAGAGCTGCGAGTGCCAGAGCTGCTGCTGCCAGGAATGCTCCCCTCGAAGCGATGGTATGAGGGTGGTACTTCTCAGCAAGTCTGGTCATCGAGAGCCGACCGATAATCATGCCAATCATGAAGACCCCAAACGGTATCGACCTTAGAGCAACATCGACATTTAGGACATCGCGAGCAAATACCGCCGCCCAGTCGATGACGGCGACCTCCGGGTAGATTGCGGCAAAGAGCCCGATTGCTAAGAACCAAAGCTGCGAAGGCATTTGGTAGAACTTGCGCTTGACAACCCCCGCCTTCTCCTCGACGTGGCCGTCCTCATCAGGGCTCAATAGCCACCGCAGCGTGAATTCAAAGATGATGATTGTGGCTATGGCAACAAGAATCAAAAACAGCTCAAGCGACAAAAAGGTCGTCGAGATTGCTCCCGTAATGGCTGCGCCAACAGCTCCGAGCGACCAGCCTGCGTGCATACGACCGATGATGTTGATGCTGATCTGCTTCTGAAGTAGCACCGCATGGGAGTTCACGCTCACACCCAAAAGCGACATCGAGAAGTTGAAGCAGATGTTCAGAAGCATCCAGAGCGCTGGGTCGTTTGTCCATGCCAAGGAGACCAAAAAGATCATGCCCGCATAATTGGCAAAGCGAATCAACGGTCTTGACCCAAAGCGCATCATCAGCCTCGATGCAAAAAGCAGGGGAGTTATTGAGCCGATAACACTGAAGCCAATGATGGTGCCCCAGGTGGCAAAGGATACCCCCAGCCTGTCAATGTATTCGGGGACCCATGCCACGGAAGCTAGAGCGCCGTGTCCCATCAGGACAAAGGTTGCAAGCAGTCCAATCTGGGCCTTACGGAGCCTTGTGCCAGGCAGCCTCTGCAATTAGCGTCCTTTAGAGATATCGAGCATCTGAGCACGATTATGGAGCTTTAGTCGCTCCCTGCCGCTTAGCTGACCGAGGCGTTTTTCTTCGCCATCAACATTTAGCCACCCGGGCCAAGCCATGAAGTCAACTCCGCGCGAGCGCAAGGTCTCCTCAATAGCTTCTTCGCCCGGTTCCGAAGGCGACCACCAGCTGGCTCGATCGGACATCAGATGCCCGATGGTCTCAATTGCATCGGCTTTGGTGTGGCCAATGAGACCAACCGGACCGCGCTTAATCCAGCCGGTGCAGTAAACGCCTGGGATGTGCGATCCAGTCTGGTCAAGTACCCTGCCCTCTTCGTTTCGAATCACACCCTCAACATCGTCAAATGGAATGCCATCGAGTTCGCTGCCGAAGTAGCCGACCGCTCGATATACGGCCTGAACCTCAAACTCGCGCATCTCGCCTGTCGCCCTAACGCGTCCGGTGCCATCAAGCTCGGTGCGCTCAAACCTGATACCCGAAACCTTGCCATCGGTGCCAAGAATTTCCCTAGGGGTCGAGAAGAAGTGGAGGTGAAGCCTGCGCTCCTGGGGTTCTGCGGGGTTCTCCCTGAGATCTTCAAGTGTCTTGACCATCACTCGTATCTGATTGTTGGAATCAATTGCCTCGCGAGAGCCGTCGTCGTATTGGAAATCCTCTTCATAGACAATCGCCTGCACTCCCTCAACGTGAAGCGCCTCTCTCAGTTCGAGCGGTGAGAACTTGACCTGTGCTGGGCCCCGGCGACCAAAGACGTGGACGTCCGTGACAGGTGATGCCTTCAAACCCTCATAGACGTGATCTGGAATGTCCGTAGAAAGCAGGTCGTCTGGGCGCTTCACCAAAATTCTTGCGACATCGAGCGCGACGTTTCCGTTGCCGATAACCGCAACCTCTTTTGCATCCAGCGGCCATTCGAGCGGAAAATCTGGGTGAGCGTCATACCAATTTACGAAGTCAGCAGCTCCAAAGCTGCCCTCAAGGTCCGCTCCAGGAATGTCCAGATCTGCGTCCTTGATTGCACCGGTTGCAAAGATGACCGCGTTGTAGTGGTGCTTCAGATCATCGAGGGTGATGTCGATACCGTATTTGACGTTCCCGAAGAAGCGAATGTCTCCCCGGTCTAAGACCTCAAACAGGGCCCTGATGATGCCTTTGATTCTTGGGTGGTCTGGAGCTACGCCATACCTGACCAGTCCATAGGGAGCAGGTAGTAAGTCGAATAGGTCGATTGATACGTCGAAGTCCCGCTCGGCCTTCAAGATGAGGTCTGATGCATAGATACCGGCAGGACCAGCACCAATTACTGCAAGACGTAGCTTGGACATTGTCTCTTTCTAAAAACTAACCTTTGCGGTCAACCACAGCCCTGGCAAAAGCTTCAAGGGCGGACTTCACGCTACCACTGGGTAGTGGCTCAAGTGCATCGACG
>Ga0181554_1004511_pt1 | contig 11268 bp, 10 predicted proteins | sample 011ome_16_FD_145602 | JGI IMG/M metagenome (GOLD analysis project Ga0181554, IMG submission 145602) | Coastal salt marsh microbial communities from the Groves Creek Marsh, Skidaway Island, Georgia - 011503CT metaG (spades assembly) | ecosystem: Environmental > Aquatic > Marine > Intertidal zone... | reverse complement strand
GGCGACGACGCACAGCTGGCGGCGGCGGCGACCGCGGCGACCGCGGCGCTGCGCGACGATCTGGAACGCGAACGCGCGTCCTTCGCGGCGACCGAGAGAGACCTGAGAGACGCGGTGAAGGCTGCCGACGCGAAGCGCGCGGACGCGGAGCGCGACCTCGCGGCGGCGACGGACGCGGTGACGCGCGCGGAGAAGGACGCCGCGGACGCGCGCGCCGCATCCGCGGAGGCGGCGATCACGGCGGCGGCGGCGGCGGACGCGCGGCTCGAGGAGGCGAACGCGAAGGCGATTTCGGCGGCGAGCGACGCGACGCGGCTCCGCGGCGAGCTCGACGCCGCCGACGCGTCGCTGAGCGCGCTTCGGGAGGCGGCAGCGGACGCGTCGAGCGCGTCGGAGGAGCTGGAAGCGCTTCGCGCGGAGCTAGCGGAGGCGACGAAAAAGAACGGTGAGACTGCTTCTCATACGACCCCGTTCGCGTGGTGCACGCCGTTCCTTAAGGACTTTTACCGTCGTCACTCTTCACCCGCGCTTCTCTTTCAACGTTTGACCGGTAAGACGTTCGACTGACCGATCGCTTCACCCACGCAGAGTCGCTGTCGCAGAAAATTTCCAAGGCGGTGAAAAAAGGGAAAGGCATCGAGTCGGAGAAGAAGCAGCTCGAGACGGAGCTCGCCGAGGCGCGCGCGCAGATCGCGGCGAGCGGAGACGGTTCTCGCGAGGAAGCGATCGCCGCGGCCGCCGCGCTATCCGCGGCCAAGGCGGACGCGGCGAGCGAAGCGAAGGCGGCGGAGGAAGCCGCGGAGGCGCGACGACGCGCCGAGGCGAGGGCGGCGGACGCGGACGACAAGCTGAGGTGCGTTCTATACACTGGTCCCCATACGACCGCGTTGGCGTGGTGGACGCCGATCCTTAAGGACTTTTGCCGTCGTCTCTCTCCGCCCACAACACGCTTTCAATCCCCGCCCTCGGCGCCTTTCAACGCCAACTGACGCCTATGAACTCCACCCCGACATTCGCTTGTATGGAACGGCCCAAAGAGAGCTGTCGCTGTCGCTCGCGACCGCGGAGGACGCGCTCGACGCGGCGCGGGACGAGCTCGCGAGCAAAGCCAGCGCGCTAGAGGAGGCGGAGCGCGCGACGGAGGCGGCGCAGGAGCGCGCGGGGGAGGCGATGGCGCGGCTCGAACGCGCGGAGGAGACCGCCGCCGCGAACGCCGCCGAAAACGCCGCCGCCGCCGCCGACCGCGAGACCGAGCGCGCGGAGCTCGACGAGGCGCTGACGAGAGCGCGCGCGGAGGCTGCGGCGGCGAAAGCCGAGCTCGAGCTCGTGGAGGCGGCCGCGGAGGAGGCGGGCAAGGCGGTGGACGACGCGAACGCGCGCGCGGCGGCGGCGGAGGCGGCGAGAGCGGCGCTCGCCGCGGGCGCGGACGAGAGCTCCCAGGCGCGCGCGGCCGAGCTCGAGACCGCGCGCGCGGCGCTCGCGCGCGCGACGTCCGACGCGGAAGACGCGACGCGCGAACGCGACGCCGCGAAGAGGGCGGCGGACGACGCGACCGCCGCGGTCGCGGAGGCGAACGCGCGCGCGGAAGCGGCGGAGGCGGGCGCGGGGGAGTCGACGCGCGCGCTGTCGAGCGAGCTCGAGACCGCGCGCGCGGAGCTCGAGGCGGCGCGTGATCGCGCCGCGTCCGCGGAGGACAAGGCGCGCGACGCGGAGAAGACCGCCGCGGACGCGTCGCGCGCGGCGGAGGACGCGAAGACGTCGAACGCCGCCGCGCTCGCCGCCGAAAACGAGAGATCGCGCGCGCTCGCGTCGGAGCTCGAATCCGCGAGCGCGGAGCTCGCGCGCGCGAGGGAGGACGCCGCCGACGCGCGCGCGCGACTCGAGACCGCGGACGCGGCGACGGCGCGCGCGAACGACGCGGCGAAGGAGGCGAACGCGCGAATTGCGGCGGCGGAGGAGGCCAAGACGGCGGCGTTGTCCGGCGCGGGCGAGTCCGAGGCGGTGAGACTGCTTCCCATACGACCCCGTTCGCGTGGTGCACGCCGTTCCTTAAGGACTTTTCCCGTCGTCACTCTTCACCCGCGCTTCCCTTTCAACGTTTGACTGGTAAGACGTTCGACTGACCGATCACTTCACCCACGCAGGCGCTGTCGAGCGAGCTCGACGCCGCGCGAGTCGCGCTGGACGCCGCGCGCGCGGACGCGACGGCCGCGCGCGCGGAGCTCCGGGCGGCGAAGGAGGCCGCGGAGGCGGCCGCGAGCGCGGTCGACGACGCGAACGCGCGCGCGACGACCGCGGAGAAGAAGGCTGAGGACGCGGCGGCGGCGGCGGCGGCGCGCGAGGCGCGCCTCGAAGCCGCCGCGGAGGACGCGAAGGCGGAGACCGCGCGCGCGACCGCGACCGCCGAGCGCGAGATCGAGAGCGCGAAGCGGGCGACGGAACGCGTCGCGGCGCTCGAGTCGGAGGTGGCCGCCGCGGAGGAGAGGGCGCGCGACGCGGAGAAGACCGCCGCGGAGGCGGCGGCGTCGTCAGCCGCGGCGGAAGACGCGAAAACCGCCGCGCTTGCCGGCGTGAGCGAGAGCTCCCGCGCGCTCGCGTCCGAGCTCGACGACGCGCGCGCGGAGCTCGTGCGCGTCGCGGACGACCGCGCGACCGCGGCCGCGGAGCTCGACGGCGCGAGGGCGACGCTCGCGGAGACGACCGCGGCGTTGGCGGCGGCGACGAAGGCCAAGGCGGAGGCGGTGAGACTGCTTCCCATACGACCCCGTTCGCGTGGCGCGCGCCGTTTCTTAAGGACTTTTCCCGTCGTCACTCTTCACCCGCGCTTCCCTTTCAACGTTTGACTGTTTAGACGTTCGACTGACCGATCACTTCACCCACGCAGGCGGCGGCGGCCGCGACCGCGACGGCGGCGAAAGACGAAGACGCGAAGAAGCTCAAAAACGCGCTCGCGAAGTTGAAGAAGACGGAGGCGGCGAGGAAAGAGGCGGAGGAGATGGCGACGGAGGCGGCGAAGGCGTTGGAGGCTGCGGACGAGCGCGCGGCGGCGATGAAGGCGGCGACGGAGTCGCAGATCGCGGACGCCGTCGCCGCCGCCGCCGCCGCCGCCGCCGCCGCCGCGGATGAGACGTCCGGCGCGGCGGTCGCGAAGACGACCGAAGAACTCGACGCCGCGAACAAGCGAATCCAGATGCTCGTGGACCTCGTCGAGGGCGCGAGGCAGGAGGCGGAGTCGACGCGCGCGCGCGCGGAGGAGCTCGCGGGGAAAGCCGAGGCGTTCGCGGAGAACGCCGCCGCCGCGGAGAAAGCCGCCGCCTCCGCGGAGAAAGCCGCCGCCGCCGCGTCTTCCGCGCTCGCGGAGGCGGAGCGACGCGCGTCGAGCGCGGAGCAGCGCGCGGCGGACGCGGAGAGAGACGCGGAGACGTACGCCGCGAAGGCGGACGACGCGTCGAAGAAGGCGAACTACGTGTTAGGGAAGAAGGAGGAGGAGCTGCGCGAGGCCAAGGCGGCGACGGCGGCGACGGCGGCGGCGGCGGCGAGAGACCTCGAATCGAGAGCGTCCTCCGCCGCGGGCGACGCCGCGAACGCGAGCGCGCTCGCGAAGACGGTCGAGGAGCAGCGCCAGCGGCTCGAGCGCGCGCACGCGGAGACGTCCGCGCTCAGAGCGGAGCTCTCGCAGGCGCAGGCGCAAGCGCAAGCGGCGGCGGCGGCGGCGGCGAACGCGAAGGCGTCGTCCGACGTCTCCATCGACATTCCGATCGCGACGCCTCAGTCCGCGGCGTCGAAGCGATACGCGAGCAAGAAACGCGACGAGGGCGACGACGACATCGAGGGCGCGATCTTATCCGGCGGCGGCGGCGGACCCGGCGGCGGCGCGGACGGCGGCGCGTTCCGGCCGTTGCTCGGCCGCGTGCGCGCGTTGCAATCCAAGTACGCGTCGGGCGCGCCGTCCTTCGCCGCGTCGCCGGTGCTCAGGGCGGCTGGGGGCTTGGATCGGATGTCGGTGTTTTTGCAGCGGCGGCCGATGGTTCGGCTCGCGCTGCTGCTGTACGTCGCGTGGGTGCACGTCATGTGGCTGTTCTTGTCCGCGTGAGGGGAGCGACGATTCGTCCTGTCGTTCGACTGGCGAATGTTAAATTTCAGACACGAGCTACGCGCTACTGTCCGACCGACCGATCTCCCAACGAGAAAATCTTCTTCTCTCGCCCGCATCTTGGAAGTCTCGTTCGCGCGGCCCCCCTCCGCGCTCGACGATGACGACGGTCGTCTCTCCCGTCGCGCGCGTCGCGGGCGCGCGCGCGGACGCGTCGACGCGCGCCGCCGCCGCGCGTCCCGCGGTTCTCGCCGCGCGCGCGCCGCGCGCGCGGACGTCGTCCGCGTCGCTTCGAGGAGGAGTAGGAAAAACGACGAAAGATCTCGTCGTCGCGCGAGCGTCCTCCTCCTCGGACGCGACGTCGTCGAGCATCGACGCGCTGGATCGCGTCTTGGGGTCGCACGACTCCGCGGACGAGGACGACGACCCGTTCGCGGACGCGTCGTCGTCGTCGTCGTCGTCGTCGTCGTCGTCGTCGTCGTCGTCGTCGTCGTCGTCGCCGTCGCCGTCGTCGTCGACGTCGTCGTCGTCGCCGTTCGCCAAGGACCGCGACGTGTCCCTTTTCGACGTCGGCGCGCGCTTCGAGGGCGGCAAGACGCTCCTCCGCGTCCTGCGCGACGGCGGCGGCTTCGGCGCGGACATCGCGTCCGTCCCCGTCGGCGCGCTCGTCGTGTGCGCGCGCGACGCGCCGGCGCTAAACCTGTGGAGCTCGCAGGCGTACGCTCTGAAGCGCGCGTACTACCAACGTCGCGGCGACACGGTGGGGAGCGGACGCGTGGACGTGGAGACGATCGGCGCGGCGCCGCCGCCGCGGGAGGAGGGCGAGCGCGATGGCGAGTGGCAGCTCTGGGTTGAGCTCTTCAGGCGCGTCTCGCCGCGCGCGCCCGCCGGCCGGTCCCTGAGGAATTCGCCCGCGCGCGTTCGTTTCTATCCGCGCGTCCGATCCTATCGACGCTCGACCTCGACGCCTTTCAACGCTCGACCTCGACGCCTTTCAACTCCACCTGACGCCTTTCCTTTCAACTCCACCCCGACGTCGCTCGCTCCGCGTTGACCCTCCTCGACCCTCAGCGAGGACTATCACGCGTCCCCGGTGCGCGTGCGCCCGTCGGACGTCGGACTGAAGACGGTGGGGGAGGAGGTTGGCGACGCGTTGTTAATCGCGATCCCGGTGGCGTTTTTCTGGGCCGCGGTGGGCGCGTCGTTCGTGATCACCGCGTCGCAGCGGCACGGCGGGTCGTGACGACGACGAAGACGAAGGAACGCGCCCTGCCTCGCGGTGTTTTTGGGGTTTCTTGGTGTTAGATATCTTCGTGTGCTAAAAAAGAATTGGATCTACCGCGCGACGACGGCGGTCGCGTCGCTCGTCTGTCATCTCGCGGGCGCCGGCGCCTGCCGCGCGAAATCGCGCGCCGCCGCCTCGCTCGCCGACCCCTCCTCCACCCCCACCCCCACCCCTCCCTCCGCGTCCGCGCCCAACCTCACCTTCCTCGGCACCGCGCACACGTGCACGCCCTTCGGGAACGTGATCGTCGTGTCGTACACGAACGGAATCTCGAACCCGTGGTCCTTCCTCGGGTCGCTCGACTTTTCAAACGAAAACCGCTGCACGACGGACGCCAGCGACACCGTCGTCGCCAGCAGCGCGAACGTCCCGCCGATGCAGCTCCGCGGCCCGCTCCCGAACGGCGTGTACGTGAAGTCCCTCCCGCCCGCGATGCGCCGCGACATGCGCTCCATCTGTATCCTGAGCGTCTCCTCGTCCGCGTCGGGGCCCGCGGATTCGCGCGCCTGGAGTTGAAAGGCGTCAGTTGGCGTTGAAAGGCATCGAAGGCGGGGATTGAAAGCGAGGGACCCTGGGCGGAGAGAGACGACGGCAAAAGTCCTTAAGGAACGGCGTTCACCACGCGAACGCGGTCGTATGGGAACCAGCGTATGGGACGCGCCAGTCGCTCGGCGTTGACGCGTAAATTTTCCTCCGTGAATCGCTCCGGGTCGAACGCGTTCGGGCGCGCCCACACCCTCGGGTTCCGGCCCATCGCCCACGACGACAAGAGGATGAAGTCGCCCGCTTCGACGGCGTGCCCGCTCGGGAGCACGTCGTCGCTCTCGACGATCCGCGGGAAGAGGTTAATCGGCGCGTACTTTCGAAGCGATTCCTTCACGACTCGTTGCGTGTACTGCAGCCGACCTTCCTGCACGTCCTTGAACGTCGGCGCGCGGCCGCGCAGCGTCGCCACCTCGCGCTCGATCGCGGCTTGAACCTCTGGCATCCGCGCGACGTGGTGGAGGTTCACCGTGAGGTTCGACGCCGTCGTTCGATGCCCCGCGGCCATGATGTCGTTGACGTCGCCCCAAATGTCCTCCTGCGGCAGAGGATTCCCCTCCGAGTCCTTCGCGCGCAGCAAGACGTCCAAGAGGCAGTAGTCCTCGTCGTCCCCAACGCGCGAATTAATCTCCAGCTGCGTCCTGCGCTCGTTGATGATGTTATCGATCCCTTTCTCGAGGACCGCGTACCCTTCCTTGAGCTCCCTGACGCGGCCGATGCCGAGAACGTTTTGCAGCTTCAGAAGCGGCACCGGCGTGATGAACAGCTGGCCCATGATCTCGCTCGTGTTGTTGTACGCGTCGAGCATCGCGCTGATCTCGCTGTCGTCCGGCCCGGCGCCGCCGTTCAGCTGCGCGTCGATCCCCTCTACCTGCTTGAAGTCCTTGTTGAACGCGAGCGAGGTGACGATGTCGAGCGTGAGCCGCTGCGAGTGGTCGTCGACGTCGATCTCTAAGGGTCGTTCCATACAAAGCGATGTCGGGGTGGAGTTGAAAGGCGTCAGTCGGAGTTGAAAGGCGTCGAGGGCGGGGATTGAAAGCGTGGTGTGGGCGGAGAGATGCGCCGGGCAAAGTCCTTAAGGATTGGCGTTCACCACGCCAACGCGGTCGTATGGGGACCAGTGTATAGAACGCGCCTAATCCGCCCGTCGCGCTCGAGCTCGCCGCGCGCGCCCACGCGTCGCACAGCAGACCGACCCTATCCTCCACGGTCCGCGAGAACTGATCCAGGGAGAACGAATTCATGAACGGCTTCTGGCACATCAGGCGGTGCTCTCGGTTGTACGCGCCGTCGCTTCCGGTGATGCCCTTGTTTTTGATGACGTACCGAAACGCGTCCGGGAGCATCCGCAGTCGGTAGTTTTTCGCGTTGGCGTGGCAGACGTACTCCACGATGTCCGGGTCCACGGTGCTGACGCACAACGGCCCGATCGCGTTCTTGATGCCGATGGTCTCCTTCCCCGTGCTGTCTACCCACTCGAGCATCGCCTCGGGCATGCCCACCGGGGAGGTTCCCGCTTTGAGGAGCGACCGCAGGAACGTCGTCGAGTCGAGCATCGCGGGCGTCGTCGTCGTCGTCGTCGTCGCGCGCGGCGGCGGCGACGCGACGCCGCCGCCGCCGAGGACGTTCGCGATCGCGCCGTTCTTTCCGAACCCCAGCGGGCAGTCGCCGCCGCCGTCGGGATCCGAGGACGAGCCGCTCTCCGCGGCGTTCGCGTCGTCCTCGTCGACGGCGGAGACGCGCCATCGACGTCCATCGCTCCGCGATGGCGTGGTTTTTCCGATGTCGCGACCCATCGGCGCGACGACGCCGCGCGCGCGCGCGCCCGCGGCGGTCGCGCGCGTCGCCCGCCGCCCGCCGCAACCCGCGCGTCCGTCTCGGCGTCGCGCGATCGACGGCGATCGCCATCCCGCGCGAGCGCACGGCGCGACGCAGGACGCCGCCATCGCGCGCGTGGCGGTGTGCCGCGCGCGAGACGCGGGATGGGCCGGCGAAGATAAAGGCACGATCGCATCCCGCCGCGATCTTTTTCGTCGACCAATGACGCGCGAGAACACCTGGAGAACACGCGCCGCACGGGCAAACAGTCAGCCGCGCGTACACGTACCGCGTAGTACGAGCACGCGGCCGGCGGGGGGGAAGAAAACGAAAAACGCTCGCCACGACTTGTCCTCGGTCGCAGAGAGAGGACGCGTCGCAGAGGCGCGCATCGCACGCGTCGCAGAGGCGGCCCTTGCACGCGTCTGCTGCGTCCCCCCCCCCCCCCCTCCCCACGCTCTCGCGCGCCGGGCACGCGCCCACCCCTTCGTCCACCCCTCCGTCCGTCTTCATCATGACGGACGCCGCCACCATCGAGAGCGGCATCCAGGTCGTCGTCCGCCTTCGACCCATGAGCGCGAGGGAGCTCAAGGGGAACGCGCTGCCGATATGCACCGCGTCCACGGAGAAGAAGGAGGTCACCGTCATCAAGGGCACGGGCGCGCGGACGCTGCGCAGCACGTTCGCGTTCGACGACGTCTTCACGAGCTTCAGCACGCAGAAGGAGGTGTTCGATCAGACGCTCGCGCCGGTCGTCGCGGACGTGTTGAACGGATTCGAGTCGACGGTGTTCGCGTACGGACAGACGGGGACGGGGAAGACGCACACGATGGAGGGGGACATCGAGAACCCCACGGAGAGGGGCGTCATACCGCGCGCGGCGTTCGACGTCTTCAGGAGGCTCGAGAGCGACGCGTCGTACGTGGACCACTCGGTGACGTGCTCGTTTCTCGAGATTTACAACGAAGAGCTCGGCGATCTCTTAGGTGCGTTCTCCTCACACTGGTTCCCATACGACCCCGTTGGCGTGGTGAACGCCGATCCTTAAGGACTTTCTCTCCCGGCGTGTCTCTCCGCCCGCCCCTCGCTTTCAATCCCCGCCTTCGACGCCTTTCAACTCCAACTGACGCCTTTGAACTCCACCCCGACAGCGCTGCCTCCCGGGGACGCCGCCGACGCCGCCGCCGCCGCCGCGGGGACCGAGACAGACGGCGCGTCGACCGTCGCGGCGTCGCGAGCGAAGCAATCGCAGCTGAGGCTCGTGGAGGACCCGACGAAGAAGAGAGGCCTCTACGTCATGAACCTCACCGAGGAGGTCGTGACGCGGCCGGAGGACGTCCTGGCCATCATGAAGCGCGCGAATAAGGCGCGTTCGCATTCATCACACACTGGTCTCCGTACGTTCGCGTTCGCGTTGTGAACGCCGTTCCTTAAGGACTTTCGCGCGCGCATCTCTCCGCCCGCGCCACGGTTTCGATCCCGACGCGCCGCGACACCTTTCAACTCCATCGTCTGACGCCTTTCAACTCCACCCCGACGACGCCTCATATGATGACCCTCGACCCTTGACAGCAACGCGTCATCGGCGAGACGAAGATGAACAAGGCGTCGTCGCGGTCGCACTGCGTGTTTACCCTGCGCGTGAACAGCACGCGGAAGCTCCCGGACGGGTCGACGATGGAGTGCGCGGGGAAGCTGCACATGGTCGACCTCGCCGGGAGCGAGTGCGCGAAGAGCGCTGGCGGCGGCGAGTTGGACCCGTCGCGCGAGCGCGAGCGGAAAAACATCAATCAAAGTTTGCTGACACTCGGTCGCGTCATCACGCTCTTGAAAGCGGGCGGGAAAGCGAAGGGCGAGCGCATCCCGTACCGCGACAGCAAGCTCACGCGGCTTTTACAGGAGAGCTTGGGAGGAAGGTGCAAGACGTGCGTCATCGCGACGGTGTCGCCGTCGATCATGTCCGTGGACGAGACGTTGTCGACGTTGCAATACGCGCAAGCGGCGGTGGGCATCGTGAATAAGGTGCGTTCACAACCGTTTTTCACCCATCCATCGGTTTCAACATTTGATCGTGTCCCTTTTCAACTGACCGATGAACATTTTTTATGGAACGACCCGAAGGTGTCGTCGAGCGCGATGCTGAAGGTGAACCCGGGGGGCGCGGACGCGGGGTTGGGGTCGACGTCGCGGCCCGGCACCGCGCTCGCCGGCGCGTCCGCGCAGGAGTGGGGCGAGATGGAGTGCCGTTTGCGGTATCTCGAAGCGCAGGCGGAGGAAGCCGCGGCGGCGCTCGCGAGAAAGCACGCGGAGCAAGAGGCGCTGACGAACCGCGCGGAGAACGCGGAGAAGGCGACCAAGGCGGCGGTACAAAAAACGGCGGAAACGCAGGCGTTACTCGAGCTCGCGAAGGACGCCGAGGCGACCGCGCTCGCGAAAGTGAGAGAGCGCGACGTGCTCTTACGCGCGCGCGCCGTCACGGAAACCGCCCTCACCGGAGAGGCTGCCGCGCTGATCGACGCGTTGGATCAAGCCGTCGCGACGCACGCGTCGACGCACGAATCGCTTCTCGCGATCGCGGAGGAAGAGACGAAGAAGCGGAAACTCGCGGCCGCGTTCGGGGACGACGCCGCGGGGATCGCACAGGGTCTGGGGAAGAGGACGAAAGACGCGGCGACGCGTTTGGAGGCGACGCGCGCGACGGCGGCGGCGGCGGCGGCGGCGGCGGCGGAGCACGCTCGACTCGGCGCCGCGACAGCCGCGGAGCGGATGCGAATCGCCGCGGACGCGTGCGCGGCCGCGATCGAGGCGACGCGCGCGGCGGCGAGCGAGGACGCCGCGGACGCCGCGCGCGGGCGCGACGCGCTCGCGAAGAAGCTCGAGCTCGCGGCGAAGGCGGCGGCGGAGGCGGCGGAGGCGGGCGCTGTCGACGTCGCCGCCGGCGTCGACGCCGCGCTCGACGTTTTCCGCGACGGCGAGCGCGCGCTCGAGCGATGGGCGAGCGCGACGTCCGCGGAGCTCGACGCCGCGGAGACGAGAGCGAGAGAGGCGATGTCGGCGCACGCGGCGACGGTGGAGAAGACCGCGGTCGCCGTCGCGGCGGCGACGGCGGCGGCGGCGGCGGCGGCGGGCGAACAAAAAACCGCCATCGAATCCCTCGCGGCTGCGCTCGCGCGACGCGTCGTCGACGCGGAGGCGCACGTCGCGGCGCTCGAGGACGAGCGCGTCGCGGCGCTGAAGGGCACGCGCGCGTGTGCGAGCGCGCTCGAGTCCGCGAAGGCTGCGCACGACGCCGCGGTGGCGACGACCGAGCGCGCGAAAGCCGCGGCGGAGACGCAGCGTCTCCAAATCGAGACGCTCGCGACCGAGCACGCGTCGCTCCTGCGCGCGTCGCTCGTGGACGACGTGCTAAACGTCGTCAAGGACGCGCTCGCGTCGAGGACGGCGAGCGCCGCGGACGCGCTGCGAGGCGCGCTGACGAGCGGCGTCGGCGCGAGTAACGCCGCGATTGCGTCGGCGTCGGCGCGGGGCG
>Ga0181554_1004510_pt1 | contig 11268 bp, 8 predicted proteins | sample 011ome_16_FD_145602 | JGI IMG/M metagenome (GOLD analysis project Ga0181554, IMG submission 145602) | Coastal salt marsh microbial communities from the Groves Creek Marsh, Skidaway Island, Georgia - 011503CT metaG (spades assembly) | ecosystem: Environmental > Aquatic > Marine > Intertidal zone >... | reverse complement strand
GGCCTGCGCCCCCGCCCCCCCCCGCCCCCCCCCCCCCCCCCTCCTCCTCCTCCTCGCCCTCTCGCGGAAACAGCAGGTCGAACCTCTGCCCGCCGCGGCTGCCCATCTCCCGAAACGCGAACGCGTCCTCGCCGAAGCGCACGCTCCCGTGACGCGTCACCATCGCGCGCTCCGCCGCCGCCATCCGTCGCGTCGCCGCGCGCGTCAGCCTCGCGAGGTCCTCTGACGCCACGCATCTTCGCCGCGACGCCGCGAGGCCGAGCTCCGCGAACGCGGCCACCGCCCGCGCGCGCGCGTCGTCGCCCTGCGACTCTTCCTTCTCCAGAAGCGCGGCCGCCGCGACGCGGACGCGCGGGTCGTCGACGCCGTCTCGTACCTCGAGAAACGGCACGTGGCACGGCGCGCTCACGACGAGCTCCGCGTCGTCGAAGCGCGCGGCCGCGAGCGCCGCGACGCGAGGCGCGACGGACGACTCGTCGCCGCCGGACGCGAGGCACGATCCGACGGCCTCGACGACGAAGGCGTCGTCGTCGTCCGGCGCGGCGGCGGCGGCGGAGTCTCGCGGCCCGCGTCGCGTCGAGTGCCACTCCAGCGATCGCTCGTCCCATCGCACGGCGAGGAGCGCGTCGCGCGCGGTCGCGAAGTCGACCCCGGGCTTGGGCGTCGCGGCGACGACGACGCTGACGCGCGCGCGGTCCGACGCCCAGAGGTCGTCCAGCGTCGGCGTCGGCGTCGGCGCGGACGACGCCATGAACGACGCCGCCGCGCGGGGGGCGGCGCGACGTTGTGGTCGGCCGTCGCCAGCTTGCACCGTCAGCAGTCGCGCGCGTCAGCGTTTTCCGTCGACGACGTCGACGCGAGTCATCATCAGATCTGCGCGCTAGGTTCGCCCACTTCGAGACGCGTCGCGCGCGCGTTCACGCACGACACGTTCAGGCGCGAGTCGCGGTGTTCATCGACAGAAGGCGATTGGACGCGCCGCGAAGAGTCCGCGCGCGAGTCTAGCCTAGCCGCGCAGAGAGGCGGGCGACGAGGCGAGAGAAGAGAGCCGCGGAGAAGAGCGAGAGAGCGCGCGAGGCGCGTCGTCGTCGGCGCGATGTCGGATCAGGCGGTCCTGCTCCTCAGGAAGCAGCTGAAAGGTGCGTCTCATCGCGATCTGGTTCGATTCGACGCGTCTTCTCGCCGCGCCGCGGTCGATCTCCCTCCGACGCGCGCGCGCGCGCGCGTCGTCGTCGTCGTCGTCGTCGTCGTCGTCGTCGTCGTCGTCTTCGGTCCGAGTCGCCCTCTCCTCGTTTTCATCGATCGCCGACGCCTCCTCGTCTCCGCTCTCCCCCCGCGCGCAGAGCTGAGCCGTAACCCGATCGAAGGGTTCTCCGCGGGGCTCGCGGACGATTCCAACGTCTTCGAATGGGCGGTCACGATCATGGGACCCCCGGACACGATGTAGTGCGTCCCCTTCCGCCCCGGAGCGAGATCGCGCGGCCGCTCGTTTTTGAACCCGCCCCGGCTGCCCTCGGAAAAGCGAGCAGAGAGGAAGACGCGCGGTCATCGATCGTCGTCCCTTCCGATTTTCTTCCCCCGGCGGCGTCTGACCCGCGTCCTCCTCCTCCTTCGATCCGATCCCCCCCCCCCCCCCCCCCCCCCCCTCGCCTCCCACCAGCGAGGGCGGGTTCTTCGTGGCGGCCATGTCCTTCCCCCAGGACTACCCGAACAAACCGCCGACGGTGAAGTTCGTCAGCGAGATGTGGCACCCGAACGTGTACCCGGATGGCAAAGTGTGCATCTCCATCCTGCACAACCCGGGGGACGATCCGATGGGATACGAGCAAGCGAACGAGCGCTGGTCCCCGGTGCAGACGGTGGAGACGATCATGCTGTCGATCATCTCCATGCTGTCGAGTCCGAACGACGAGAGTCCGGCGAACATCGACGCGGCGAAGCAGTTCCGCGAAGATCACGCGGGGTTTAGGAAACGCGTCGCGTCGTGCGTGCGGAAATCGCAAGAGATGTGACGACGACGCGACGACGCGGACGAGATTCTGACGTGATTCTGTGGATGGATGGATGCGATTCAAAATCGAGTCGAGGGACTGCACTACGATGACGACGACGAGGAGGAGGAGGAGGAGGAGGCTGCGAGGAGATGAGATCAGATGGACGCGTGGACGGATCGGAGGAACGCGGCGGCGCGCGAACGACGCGACGACGAACGGTTTAAAAATAGCATCAGTTTAACGAACGACGTCGCGCCGCTTGTTAAACTACACGGGGCTAACAACTTACCTCAGTAAATAATAAGCTAACGCGCGTACGGACCCGCGCTGCTACGCTACGGCGCTAGCAGAGACGACGCGCGTCGCGTCGCGTCGCCTCGCGTCGCCTCATCGCACCTTGAACTTGAGCGTCGCGTATCGAAACGACGCGCAGAGGCCGACGGCGACGCCGCACGCGTTGACGGCGTTCACCGCGACCCCCCCGAACGCGTTGAACCCGAGGACGATGACCACGACGTCTTTCAAGTTCCCACATATCGTCTGCGTCAACGCGCTGTTCAGCGACGTGTTCAGGAACACCGCGTAGTTGAGCGCGAACGCGAGCGCGCACGACGCGACGACGACAGCCTCGAAGGAGAACTCGCCCAACCGTCGAAACGTCCCCACCGCCGCGAGCTCGCCCGTGGCCATCGTCGACGCCAGCACCGCCGGCGCGGTCATGACGCCGTTGCACCACATCATCCCGAACGAGTTCAGCCCGCTGCTCTTCCCGTACCTGGAGATGCACGCGAGGTACACCGCGGTCGCGGCGTTGTTCGCGAAGACGCGCGCGTAGCCTAATCGAAGTTTGGGGTCGTTCCATACAAAGCGACGTCGGGGTGGAGTTCATAGGCGTCAGTTGGAGTTGAAAGGCGTCGAGGGCGGGGATTGAAACCGAGGGACCCTGGGCGGAGAGATGCGCCGGGAAAAGTCCTTAAGGATCGGCGTTCACCACGCGAACGCGGTCGTATGGGGACCAGTGTATTGAATGCGCCTGATGCGTCGAAGTGCGCGTCCCCGAGCGCGGCGACGAACGCGCCCGCCACCATCGCGCCCACCGCGGTCATCACCGCGCGCGATTGCCGCTTCCCCACCGCGAAATACTCCGCGGTCATCGTGAACGCCGCGGTCGTCCGTCGCAGCGTGGTGTACATCGGGAGGTTCACGCCTCGGACGGACGACATCGACAGCGCCACGTACGCGAAGTAGGCGCACGACAGCGGGGCGACGCGGCGAAACATCTGAGGGTTGAGGGTCCATACGAGCGAACAAATGGGTGGAGTTGAAAGGTATCAGAAGCGGAGTTGACAGGCGTCGAGGGCGGGGATTGAAACCGAGGGACCCTGGGCGGAGAGATGCGCCGGGAAAAGTCCTTAAGGATCGGCGTTCACCACGCGAACGCGGTCGTATGGGGACCAGTGTATGGGACGCGCCTTGATCGTCGGGAACCCGGTGCGCTTGTCCACGCAGTCCCTGGGCACGAGCGAGACGTCGTCCACGAACGCGACGTACCGCCCGCGGCGCAGGCCGTACAGCAGCGCGTTCGAGAAGCACAGCTGCGCGAGGGTGATGACGTTCGCGCACGGGAAGTCGAACGACGACAGCAGCGCCTTGTTGAAGAAGAGGAGGAGCACCGAGAGGGTCGTGTAGGCGAGCGCGACGAGGAGCTTGTGAAGCTTCGCGGGCTTGAACGGCTCGTCCAGCGGGGACGCGGCGCCGCGCGGCGGGCGGCGCGGGGGGAACGCCGCGGCGGACGACGCGCCGGCGGCGCTCGCGGCGTGCATCATGCCGCGCGGGGACGGGGTCGCGCCATCCGAGATGCGCCGAGAGGCGAGTCGTGTTCTGTTCGTTCGCCCAGGCGCGGAAAAAAGTGCCGACGCGCGTACGATCGATCAGACGTGTTCGTATGCGCAAACAGTGAGAGTACGTTGTAGTTTTTTCGGTGACGTACTCTCGACTCGGCGCGCGGTTCGTACTGCTCTTACCCCCAATTTTCGCTCGGAAAACCACAGGCGTTTCGCGGCCGTTCCGCACTTTCGCACGCGCGCGCACGCATCCCGCATCGTCGCACACACTTCTCTCAAAATGGCTCCCGGTCGCTCTCTCTACGCCAAGCTCATGGTCCCGTACTTTGGCATGTACGCCGTGACGATGATGTACAACCCGACGAAGTGCGTCCCTCCCTCGCGCCGTCTTCTCTCCGCGACGTCTCTCCGGGAATTCTCTCGTAACAACGCGGTAAAATGCGTGCAATTTCCCGTCGTCGACGCGCTTCGTCGTCTCACGCGCGCCGCGCCCCGCTCGATCCCCCGCCCACCGCAGGTTCTGGGGCCCGAAAGGCCTAGGGATGATCCCGTACTTCACGCAAGACCTCGGCGACAGCACCACGCTCGCGGGCTTCTTCGCGCGAATGGTCGGACTCGGATTCCTCATGATCGCGCTCGCGCCCAAGCTCGGGGCGAACGAATCCTCCTTCGTGAAGCAGACGATGGTGTTCCACGTCGGCGCTCTCCCGTGGTTCTACAAGCTCTCGACGTACGTCGCGGTCGGCAAGAAAGCCGTCCAGCTGTGGACGCCGTGGGCGTGGCAGCTGCAGTGCGTCGTGAACGTTCTCTTCGCGGTGTGGGGATATCTCACGCTCTCCGCGGGCAAGAAGAAGAAGAACTAAATCGCGTTCGTTGGAATAATTTATGATTTCGACGCGCTCGCGTCGCGGGCGGACGCGACCGACGCGCACGAGGCGCGCGAGGGAGGAACCTTGACGTGAACGCGAACGACGAATGTGTTATGTTTTCGAGAGAGAGAGTCATTTTGTAATTAGTAAGAGCGAAGTCATGTATCGCGCGACGACGCACCCGGCATTCATTCATTCATTTTATTAGCAGTGGCATTGGCGCTCCCCGCGACTCATCCACCGCACCGGGCCAAAAAGTGCAATTTTTTCTCGGGTCTGGCGGTGCTTTGCTTCCGTAAGGCGCGTCCGCCGCCCCCGCGCCACTCTCGACGCGCGGTCGTACGCACGAGGAACGAACGCGACCACCGGCGACTGACTTCTTCGCGCTCGGCGCACGTCATGGCGATGGCGCTCCTCGCCGTCGCGCCGGCGCGACCGCGCGCGTTCGCGCGGTCCAGCGGAATCGCGCCCCCGCTCGGCGCGGTCCCCGCCGGCGGCGAATCGCGGCGATTCGCGCCGTCCTCGTCGCGCGCGTCGTCTCTCGTCGTCCGCGCGGAGTACGGCGAGCGGCGCTACGGCGGCGGTCGCGCGGGAGAAGGCGGCCGGCGACGCGACGACCGAGACCGAGACCGCGGCGTATACGGCGGCGGCGGCGCGGGCCTGCGCGTGAACGAGTTCGGGGACGAGTACGAAACCTCGGGCGAGCGCGGCGCGCGCCGACCGCGCGCGCCGCCACCTCGATACCACCGCGACGACGACGACGACGCGCCGCGCGGCCGCCGCGACGACCGCCACCGCTACGACGACGACCGAGACTTCGACCGACGGTCGAGGCGAGCGGACGACCGCGGGAGCGCGCGCGCGTTTCGAGGCGGCGGCGGCGGCGGCGGCGACGACGACGACGACCGCTTCGTCGAGGAGGTGCTCCCGTGCTCCGGGAAAGAGCCCGGCCGCGTCATCGGCAAAGGCGGCGCGACGATCGACAGAATACAGAACGAGACGGGCGCGCGGATAGACGTGTTACGAGACGAGGAGGAGTGCAGGATCACCGGCGGCGCGGCGTCCGTCGCGGCGGCGCTGAAGGCGGTCAAGCTCGTGATGGCGCGCGGCGACGGCCCGAGCGATCCGAGCTCCGGATCCGCGTTTCGAGACGAATTCGGCGACGACGCGCGGTACGCCGCCGTGGAGATCATCCCGTGCGTGGGCGTCGGCCCTGGAAGGGTCATCGGCAAGCGCGGCGCGACGGTGATGCGCATACAGGACGAGACCGGGGCTCGGATCGAAGTCAAAGCCGAGGACGGGCAGTGCTTCGTGAGCGGGACGCGGGAGCAAGTCGATCGCGCGACGGTCGCGGTGCGACGCATCATCGAAGAAGGCGACGGGTACGAGCCCGTGCAGCGCGCGTCGAGGAACTTTGACTACGACGGCGATTGGGGCGACGAGAGGCTGGGCGGGAGCCGAGACCGCGGGGAGTGGATCGAGGAGATCATACCGTGCCGTAGCGCGCTCGCCGTCGGTCGCGTCATCGGCAAACGCGGCACCACCGTCTCTCGGATCGAATCCGAGACGGGCGCGAAGATCCAAGTCGACCAGCGCATGCTCGAGTGCGTCGTGAGCGGGTACCCGGAGGCGGTCGCCGCGGCGTCGAGACAGGTGAAGCAGGTCATGGTCGAGGGATTCGGCGGCGCCGTGGAGCGCGTCGAGTGCACGGGGATGGAAGGGTTGATCATCGGACCAGGGGGCGCGCGCGTGCGAAGGATACGCACGGAGAGTAAGGCGCGAGTCGACGTGCAGAAGATCAGCGAGCACGCGTCCGAGTGCGTCATCAAGGGGGATCCGGACGCGGTCAGGATCGCGGTCGGGATGGTCACGGAGCTGATGGAGGAGGAGCGCCGGGTGAACGAGAGGCGGCGGGGCGGCGGCGGATGGGAGCGCGAGTTTGAGTACGATCGCGAGTACGACGACCGGCCGCCGCGACCGCGGCGGGAGTCGTGGGGGGAGGAGATTCGACGCGAGGGCGGCGGAGACCGCGGCGGGAGGAGGTTCGGGGAGTACGGTCGTTGACTTGACGTCGTATGATAGCGCGCGTGATGACGTTCATCGTTCGTCGCGTCGATTCGCGAAATTCGCGAAGGGATCGTTTCATTTTCATTTTCCGACGAAGGCGGCCGCCGCGGCGATGGCGTCGTCCAGCCCCTCCACCTTGTTCCCTTGCCCCTGCGCGACGCCGCCTTTCCCACCCCCGCCCTTGCCCTCGATCGGCCCGCAGCACGCGTCCAGCCACTTCTTCACGTCGATCGCCGGCGTCGCGGACGGCGGCGCGGAGACGTAGCACATCGCCTTGCCCTTGACCGTATCCGCCGAAAACAACGCGCACGCGACGTCCTGCTTAAACGCCACCGCGGCGGCGTCCTTCAGCGCGCCAGGGTCCGCGCCGTCGCCCAGGCGCATCACGAACACGGTCTCCCCCGCCGCTTTCACCTCCGCGGTCTTCTCCTCCACAGCCTTCTTCGCCGCGGCTTTCACCGCGACGGCGGCTTCCTTCGCGGCGGCGATGAGCTTTTTCGTCGTCGCCGCCATCCGGTCGCGAATCTCCGCGCGTTGCACCGCGGGCATGACCGCGGTGTCGACGTCGTTCTTCAGCGCGGCCATCTCCTTGTCGAGCTCGGGGCCGGGCGGCATCGCGTCGCAGGCGTCCACGCGCGCGGCGATGCCGGCGGCGGTCGCGAGCGCGGCGACCGCGCCGCCGCGCGTCGCCGCGACGACGCGTCGAATTCCCTTGGCGATGCCCGCCTCCTCGAGGAGGACGAATCCCTCCGCCTGCGACGTGTTCGCGAGGTGCGTGCCGCCGCAGAATTCGATGCTGTACTTGGTCCACTCCTCGCTCCCGGGGTTTGCGAGCAGCTCGTCGATCGTCGGGCCGACGGAGACGACGCGCACGGGGTCGGGGTACACCTCGCCGAACACCGCGCGTAAGCCGCTGATTGTCTTGGCGTCGGCGAGCGCGACTTCACGCGCGTCCACCGCGAGCGACGCGCCGACGCGCTCGCGCACGATCTCCTCCACGCGCTTGATCTCGTCGTTGGACATCGGCTTGTTGTGCGAGAAGTCGAAGCGGAGCTTCTCATCGTCCACGAGCGACCCTTTTTGGTCGACGCCGTCGCCGAGGACGCTTCGAAGCGCGAAATTCAGCACGTGCGTCATCGTGTGATTGGGCGCGATGTTCGCTCGGCGGTCGTAGTCCACGCGCGCGGCGCACGTATTGCCGACCGTGATCGCCCCGCCCTCGACGCGCTCGCCGGAGTGGAGGACAAATCCGGCGGCGACTTTCACTTCGTTAACGGCCAGAGACGCGCCGTTTTTGGTCGTGATCACGCCGACGTCGCACACCTGCCCGCCGCTCTCGGCGTAAAACGACGTGCGGTCGAGCACCAGGCCGATCGGGCCTTCGACGCCTTCGGTGCTCTCGACGAAACCGTTCAGGGTCAAGATCGCCTTCACGACCGCGCTCGGGTCCGCCTCGGGTCCGTCGTACTTTGGCGAGTCGTCCGTGAACGGGATCGCGTCGTGCGCGTGCGCGATCTGGTGCGTCGCGTGCACCTCTTTGAGGACGTCCTTCGCCTTGCCCCACTTTGAGCCGTTCTTTTGCAGCCACGACGTGGCCTCCGCTTCGAAGAGGAGCGACGGGCCGTCGGACTTCTTCCCCCCGGCTCGGGACTTCTCTTGCGCCTCCTTAAACGCGGCGTCGAACCCGGCGGTGTCCACGGTCATGCCGTTCTCCTCAGCCATGATCTCCGTGAGGTCAATCGGGAAACCGAACGACTCCCAGAGCAAAAACGCGGCGGCGCCGTCGACAACGGCGCCGCCGTCCTCCTTCGCCTTCGCCGCGATCTTCTTGAACTGATCGATGCCCTTCAGCAGCGTGCGACCGAACGACTCCTCCTCGTCCGCGATGATGTCCGTGACGCGCTTCTCGTGCTTGACAATCTCCGGGAACACGTGCCCGAAGAGCTCGACGACGACGGCGACGAGCTTTTGAAAAAAACCCTGCTCCGCTCCGAGCTTCTCGCGGCCGAATCGCACCGCGCGTCGCAACACGCGCCGCAACACGTAGTTGCGGCCATCCGACCCGGGTGCGGCGCCGTCCGCGATCGCGAACGTCAACGTCCGGATGTGATCCGCGACGACGCGGTACGCCATGTCTTTTTCCCCCTCGTCCTCCACGCCGAGAAGTCCCGTATACGGAGGCGCGCCCGTCACCTCTCGGATGCGTTCGAAAATCGGCGTGAAGACGTCCGTGTCGTAGTTGCTCATCTTGTCTTGGAGGATCGAGGCGATGCGCTCGAAGCCCATGCCGGTGTCGACGTGCTTCGCCGGGAGCGGTTTGAGGACGCCGCCTTCTTCGCGGTTAAACTGGATGAATGGCGGGGTGGAGTTCAAAGGCGTCAGTTGGCGTTGAAAGGCATCGAGGGCGGGGATTGAAAGGGAGGGGTGGGCGGAGAGATGCGCCGGGCAAAGTCCTTAAGGAACGGCGTCCACATCGCCAACGCGGTCGTATGGGGACCAGTGTATAGAACGCACCTGGATGAAGACGATGTTCCAAATCTCGAGGCAGTTCGGATCGTCCGCGTTCACGAGGTCGGCGGCGTCGCGGCCGCCGATGCGGTCGTAGTGGATCTCGCTGCACGGACCGCACGGGCCGACGTCGCCCATCTCCCAGAAGTTATCCTCGCACCCGAACGGCAAGACTTTGTTCGGAGGGAGCACCTCGAGCCAGATGTCGCGGGCTTCGAGGTCGGGCGGCAGACCCTGCGATTCGTCGCCGCCAAAGTACGACGCGTAGAGACGCGATTCGTCCAGGCCGTAGTGCTCCTTACTCGTCAGGAGCTCCCACGCCCAGTGGATCGCCTCGCGCTTGAAGAAGTCCCCGAACGACCAGTTCCCGAGCATCTCGAAGTACGTGTGATGGTACGTGTCCTTGCCGACGTCGTCCAGATCGTTGTGTTTCCCGCCCGCGCGAATGCACTTCTGCGTGTCCGTCGCGCGCTTGAGCTTCGCGAGCGGGCCCTTCGGGTCCGCCTTGCCGAGGAAGATGCTCTTGAACTGGTTCATCCCCGCGTTCGCGAAGAGAAGCGTCGGGTCGTCGTGCGGGACCACGGGCGAGGACGGCACCACCGCGTGCTCCTTCGACTCGAAAAAGTCGAGGAACGTCTGACGGATCTTATTCGCGGGCCATCCGTTGTGCGGCGACTCGTCGAGGGACATCTTGCCGAGGTCCATGGCCTGTCGCGATCGCGCGGACGCGGGGGAGTGGGGGAGAGCGAGAGCGAAGGTCAGCGACGGCGAGCGAGCGAAGCCAGGGCGTCGGAGAAGGAAGCGCGACGGGGACGCGCGACGACGCGACGCGTCACCGATCGCGGCGGAGAGAAGATGCGAAAAAAAACGCGGCGAGGCGAGGCGACGCGCGACCGCCGCCGCGGTGTCGATCGATCGGTCGACCGCCGTCGCGGACGCGGTCGCGACGCGCGAGGGTTCGCGACGCGCGATGTCGACGCGACGCGCGCACCGTTGCGTGTGGATGGAGACTCGTGCGGCGTTCGACGCGGCGAGGAGCCTCTCGCGTGCGGGCGCGCGCGCGGCAGAGAGCCGCCGCGCGCGGTCTCAGAGCCCCTCGTTCCGCCTCGCGTGTCAGATGAGATCGCGATCGCGACTTCAGCGAGCCGTCATCAGTCGATTTGGGGTTTTTATGAGCCGAGGGAGACGCGAGCTCGCGTGACTACTGACGACGGACGGGCGACGACGAAGAAGAGAGAGCACGCGATCCCGCCAACGTTTCCTTCGTCGATGACGTTACGATACCGCCGCGCTATACAAACGACCGCGCCGTCCTCCTTCCGACCGCTCCTCCCTCCGCCCGCCGTCGCTCCCTCCGTCGCGGACCGACCAAAATCTGGAAGCGTCGTCACTTCGCGTCGTGGAAGCCCTCGGGGACGTTCACCAACCACCCCTCCGGCGCCTCCAACTTCCCCGCCTGAATACCGGTGAGCTCGTCGTACAGCGACTGCCCGACCTCGCCCACCTTCCCGCCCTTGAACACCTTCTTCTCGCCCCTGTGCGTCACGGATCCGACGGGCACGACGACGACGGCGGTGCCCGTGCAAAAGCACTCGTCCGCGTCGAGCACCTCCTCCACGCTGACGTTCCTCTCCTCGACGACGTATCCCTTCTTCTTCGCGAGCTCGATCACGGACTTGCGCGTGATCCCCGGGAGGATGCTGCCGCCGAGCGCCGGCGTCGCGATCGTCTTTCCCTTGACGGCGAAAAAGTTGCAGCTGCTCACTTCCTCGATGTACTTGTTGTTCACCGCGTCGAGGTAAATCACGTCGCTGAACCCCTCCTTCTTCGCCTTGAGCTGCACCTTCAACACGGGCGAGTAGTTCCCGACGCACTTCGTGCTCCCCGTGCCCCCCGGCGCGGCTCTGTGGTACGTCTCCTCGACGACCAGATCGATCGGCGTGAGCTGCCCACCTTTAAAATAAGAAGCCACGGGCGAGCAGTACA
>Ga0181554_1004509_pt1 | contig 11269 bp, 5 predicted proteins | sample 011ome_16_FD_145602 | JGI IMG/M metagenome (GOLD analysis project Ga0181554, IMG submission 145602) | Coastal salt marsh microbial communities from the Groves Creek Marsh, Skidaway Island, Georgia - 011503CT metaG (spades assembly) | ecosystem: Environmental > Aquatic > Marine > Intertidal zone >... | reverse complement strand
GCACCGGTATCCAGCGGCTCTTGGGCTGGGCCAGGGGAGGCGGCAGCGGGCCGGTGTCTCCGGGCAGCACGGCGGCGGGGGCCGCCGGTGTGCCCGCCGCAGGCACGGGGATGGCCCCGGGCGTTGTGGGGGTTGGCAGCGGGGGGGTGGAGCAGGCCGCGAGCGTTCCTACAATCAGCGCCGTCCAAACAAGGCGCAGGAAGGTCAATTTCATGGGGCTGATTTTGCTTGAAGCGCTGCTTGCGCTGGTGCTGCTGATTGCCATCGTCTGGTGGACGATGTTTTCGGGGCGCAAGGGTGGCGAGCTTCCTGAGCCCCCAGCTTCGGGCGACGATAACCACAAGCCGCCCGCACCGCCCTCCGCGTAGTTGAGGATGTCCTGCAGAACTCCCTGCGCACGGTGATGGCACGGTTTCGGGCGGTTCGGGCTGCCGTCCTACAGTGACTGGGTGCGCAGGCCGATGGCGCACCGCTGCGATGCTGGCCACCATCATGGCTTGCGCTGGGCGGCTCCGGCAGGTGGGCAGTTCCTCAGGTACTGCTGCCTTCACGGCAAGCGCATGGCCGGCACGCATCCGATGCCGCGCCGCCTGTTCACATTCAAGGAGATCACATGCGCAAACACATTCTTTGGGGCGTTACCGCCACCGTCGTTCTGGCCACCGGTTGCGCCAGCATGGACGACACCCAGCGCCGCACGGCCACTGGTGCCGGGGTGGGCGCATTGGCGGGCGCGGTGATCGGCTCGGCCACGGGCGGCAATGCCGGCACCGGCGCCGTGGTGGGCGCGGGCGTGGGGGCCCTGGGCACCTACATCTGGTCGCAGAACATGGAACGCCAAAAGCGCGAGATGGAGCAGGCCACGCGCGGTACGGGCATCGTGGTGTCGCAGACGGCGGACAACCAGCTCATGCTCAACATCCCGAGCGACATCTCGTTTGCCGTGGGCCGCTCGGACATCCAGGCCAACTTCGGCCCGGTGCTCGACCAGTTTGCCGCCGGCCTGCGCAACAACCCCAACAGCGATGTCCGCATCGTCGGCCACACCGACAGCACCGGCAACGACAGCGTGAACAACCCGCTGTCGGTGGAGCGTGCCTCCAGCACCCGCAACTACCTGACGGCGCGGGGCGTGGACGGGCGCCGCATTGCTGTTGAAGGCATGGGCGAGCGCAGCCCGATTGCCACCAATGACACGGCCGAAGGCCGCGCCCGCAACCGCCGCGTTGAAATCTTCGTGGGCGAGCGGCCGCGCGGGTAACCGGATCGCCAGGGCGGGGGCGCCCCGGCTATTTGCCGGCGCGCAGCAGATTGGCCAGTTCCACGGCCGACTTCACCTGCATCTTGTCGAACACGCGCGAGCGGTGCACTTCCACCGTGCGCACGCTGATGTCGAGCTGGTCGGCAATCAGCTTGTTGGGCAGGCCCGCCACCACCAGGTCCATCACGTCGCGCTCGCGCTCGGTCAGGTCGCGCAGGCGCACCTGCAGGTCGCTGCGCTCGCGCAGGTGGGCCAGCCGTTCGGCTGACTGCGCCAGGGCCTGCTCGATGCGGTCCACCAGCAGGTTGTCTGAAAAAGGCTTCTCACAGAAGTCGAATGCGCCGCGCTTGACGGTGTCGACCGCGGTGGGCACATCGGCGTGGCCGGTCAGAAAGATCACCGGCATGGTGGCCAGGTCACCGCGTGCGGCCAGCACATCAAACAGCGCCAGGCCGCTCATGCCGGGCATGCGCACATCCAGCAGCAGGCAGCAGGGCTGGCGCTGGGGTGGGCGCTTTTGCAGCATGGCGTCAAAGGCCTCGGCGCTGTCGAACGATTCGCTGGGCAGGCGCCGCGAGCGCAGCAGCCAGGCCAGGGCCTCGCGCACGCTGGCGTCGTCGTCAACGATGTAAACGGTGGCGTTGGATACGGGTTCCATCAGGGGCTTTGCGCGGGGGATGCGGAGGAAGGAGCCGAGACCGGCAGGGTGAAGGTGAATACCGTACCACGGGGCTCGTGGGCCGCAAATCCGAGGAAACCGCCGTGCTGCTCGATCACGGTGCGGCACATGCTCAGGCCCAGCCCCATGCCCTCGCTGCGCGTGGTGTAGAACGGCGTGAACAGCTTTGCGGCCACATCGCTGTCGATGCCGGTGCCCAGGTCGGTCACCGTGAACTTGACCCATCCTGCGCGCTGGCCAGGTTCTGTCCTGAGTACGCGCATGTCGAGCACCCGGTGGTGAATGTCGGGGTGGTCCATGGCCTGCATGGCGTTGCGTGTCAGGTTCAGCAACACCTGCTCGACCATGGTGCGGTCGCACAGCACGGGCGGCAGGTCGCGCTCCACATGGGTCTGCACCCGCACCCGCAGCTTGCGGGCCTGCAGGCTCACCAGGGGCATCACGGCATCGAGCAGTTGCTGCGCCGGTATCGATTCGCGCGCCTGGTCGCGGCGGCGCACGAAGTCGTGCACGCTTTTGATCACCTTGCCGGCGCGCTCGGCCTGCCGCGCAATCTGCGTGAGGGCCATGCGTACGCCCTCGATGTCATGGGCGCTGGGCGTGTTCGCAGGGCCGTCCCCGGCGGTGTGGGGCCCGTCGCCCGCGCTGCCCGAGGCGGTCTCCAGCAGGTTGATGGAGCCTGTGGCGTAGCTGGAGATGGCGGCCAGCGGCTGGTTGAGCTCGTGGCTGAGCAGCGATGCCATCTCGCCCACCGTGGCCAGGCGGGCCGTGGCCTGCAGGCGCTCCTGCGAGGCGCGCGAAAGCTCTTCGATGCGGCGCTGCTCGCTGATGTCCAGGAAGGCACTCATCCAGCCGGTGTGCTGGCCCTGGGCGTTGATGAGGGGCGCCTCGATGATCAGCACCGGAAAGCGCGTGCCGTCCTTGCGCATGAAGACCGACTCAAAGCCCTCCCGGGGAGGAACCTCCCCCTTGGACAGGCGCACTGCCTGCCGTTCCCGGTACTCGTCCACCAGCTCTGGCGGCCAGTAGGGGGCTGTGACGCTCTGGCCCAGCAGCTCGGCGGCGCTGAAGTCCACCATGGCGCAAAAAGCCGGGTTGACATAGGTGATGCGCCCCTCCAGGTCGCGTGCGCGCAGGCCGGTCACCAGCGAGTTTTCCATGGCCTTGCGGAACGCCAGCGCATCGGCCAGTTCGCGTTCGGCACGCAACCGGCGACGGTTGTCGCGCACCAGCACCGACAGCACCGTGACCAGCGCAATCGACATGGCGGTGACCAGCGCCGTCAGCACGTTCGGGAACAGGCTGGGTGCGGCGTGCCAGGTGTCCATGCGCAGCACCAGCGCGCTGCCCGGCAGGTCCAGCAGGTGCTGCGAGGTGAACATGCGCGAACCCCGGCGCGCAGCGCCCAGCACAGCCAGGCGCGTGCCGTCGGGTTCGATGAAGGAAGCCTCCTGGCGGCGCGTGAGGTTGGGCGCCACCTGGTTGAGCAGGATCTCGCGCAGCGAGAACGTGGCCACGACAAAGCCGGAGATCTTGCCGCCGGTGGTGAGCGGCAGGCACAGGTCCATCATTTCCGAGCCCAGGCCATCGCCGTGCGGCTGGAAATAGCTGCTCGAATACGCGGGGCTGCTGAGCCGGCGCGCGTTGGCGCAGGCAATGATGGCGTCCGACTGGTTGCTGTCGCGCAGCCGCTGGTCCCAGGCCAGGGGGCGGTAGGGCGACAGCGCATGGTCGCGCACGCGCATGGCGCTGTCGCGCCGCTCCACGCGCACCAATTCCCGGTGGTTGCGCAGCAGGTCGGCCGCGCCGACTTCCCATGCCAGTTCGCCCGGGTCGCCCGCATGCAGCGCCTGCAGGTTCTGCAGGCTGCGTGCGAGTGCCGCCCGGATGTCCAGCACCGCGTCGGCCGCGTCGCGTTCGAGCTGGCCCTGGACCTCGCTTTCCTCGTATCGGCCGGCCAGCCACACCAGTGTGGTGAGCATGGCGGCCACCAGCGCGACCAGGGCGGTCCAGAGCGACCAGCGCCGCCATGCGCCCCGCCAGCGCTGGATGAACGTGCGGCGCGGCCGTGCGGGCCGGGGAGCCTCCAGGGGGAGGAAGGCGGCGGTGGTGTCGGAGGCCATGGGCGGTTTGCGGGCGGTCACAGGATGCGGTGTGCCAGTGCGGGCAACTGCAGGCGCATGCTGTCGATCCGCGCGGCGTCCAGCGTGCCCGCCACCACGCCTGCGCCCTGGTCCAGCACGTCGATCACGGCGCCCCAGGGGTCGACCAGCATGCTGTGGCCCCAGGTGTGGCGACCGTTTTCGTGCATGCCGCCCTGGGCCGGGGCCAGCACGTAGGCGAGGTTCTCCACGGCACGCGCGCGCAGCAGCACCTCCCAGTGCGCCTGGCCAGTGGTGAAGGTGAAGGCGCTGGGCACCAGCAGCAGGTCGGCTCCCGCGCGCGCATGGGCGCGGTACAGCTCGGGGAACCGCAGGTCGTAGCACACGCTCAGGCCCACGCGCCAGCGGCGGCCATCGCGCGCCGGCAGATCGAAATGCACCGCCGTGCTGCCCGCTTCGATCACCCGGCTCTCGTCGTACTGCTCGCGCCCGTTGCCGAACCAAAAGAGGTGGATCTTGTCGTAGCGGGCCACCTGTGCGCCGGTGGGGTCGAACACCAGCGTGGTGTTGCGCACCTTGCCGGGCGTGGTGGTCTGCATGGGCAGGGTGCCGCCGACGATCCACAGGCCGAGCGAGCGCGCCGATGCCGACAGGAAATCCTGGATGGGCCCGCCGGCCGGGGTTTCGGCCAGGGGCAGCTTGTCGGTGTCGCGCCATCCCATGGTGCAGAAATACTCGGGCAGAACCGCCAGCTCGGCGCCCCCGCGCGCGGCCTGCTCCAGCAGGCGCCAGGCAGCCTGCAGGTTGTCGTCCAGCCGGGTTGCGGACACCATCTGGATGGCGGCTACCTGCATCATGAAGGGTCTCCTGGCGGGGCGTTGGGTGTGGCGGGCGCGGCGGCGCCCGGGCGTGCGGGCGCAGGAAGCGCCGGGGGCTGCGCCGGTGCGGGCGGGGCCGCATCGCGCGCGCGGCGGGGCACGCGCGCCACGCGGGGCTCTGCCCAGCTGCCGTCGATGCGGAACTCCTGGGTGGCGGCCTCGATCAGCGGCCCGCGCAGGAACACCTGGGCCAGGAAGCTGCCCAGCCCGACGACCGGGTTGATGGCGGTGGCCACCAGAGAGGCTGTCATGGCATTGATCTCGGGCACGACCACCACGCGCAGGTCCTGCGTTTCCTGGTCGATGTTGGCGCTGCCTTCCATCAGGACTGCAGCGTTCACGCCCTTCATCTGCAAATTGTTGGTGGTGGCCACGCCCTGCTCGATGCGCACGTCTCCGCGCACAAAATCAAAGGCAAAGCCTTCGCTGAACACGTCCCGAAAGTCCAGCGCCAGGCGCCGCGGCAGCGATTGCAGGCTGAGCACGCCCAGCAGCTTGGCCAGGCCCGGATCGGCCTTGAGGAACTGGCCGGACTCGATGTTCAGGTTGATCTCGCCCGCCATGGAGTGGTAGTCGGGGCTGAAGGGTGCCCCCATCCAGGCCACCTGCCCTTCCATGCGGCCCTTGCCCCGGCGCACCACGTTGGCCATGCCCATGCGCCCCAGCAGGTCGCCGGAGTCGCGGATGTCCAGGCGGAAGTTGAGCACCGTTCGGCGTTCGGGCACCCGCTGCGCCTGCGTGCTGCCGGGGCCGCCGACCACCGCCCAGTTCCCGCTGGCTGTGAGGTTGGCCTCAGGCGCCATGATGTTGAACCGGGTGAGGCGCCACTCGCGCTGCGCGCCCTCGGCACCCCGGTTCTGGGCCTGAATTTCCACCCGGCCCAGCCTCTTGGCGCGCAGGTCGAAATCGTCGATGACGATATCCAGTGCCGGCAGAGTGCCCGGTTGCTCGTCGAGCAGCGCTTCGACCTGGTTCGCCTCGCCCTGAGGCAGGCTGGCACGGGACAGGCGCGCGTACAACAGGCCGTTGGGATGGTCGGCGGCTCCTGGCTGCCGGTACTCGATGAAACCGCTGAGCTCGCTGGCATCCAGCGTGGCGCGCCAGGTGGTGCCGTCACGCAGCGCACCGGCCACCACGTTGTGCAGAGTGCGGCCCTGCAGCGTGAGCTCGCGGGCGCGCAGGGCCAGCGTGGTGGGCAGGTAGTCCTGCGCGCTGCTGCCCCGGGCACTGCCGGCGGGCGATGCTGCGCTGGCAGCCCCTGCGCCTGCCGGCCCGGGGGCGGTGGCCTGTGTCAGCACGTCTTCCCAGGTGTCCACGTCGATCTTGCCCTGCTGCAGGTTGGCGGCCACGCCCTGGGCCGGCATGGGGGCAGATTCGCCCTCTGCCAGGCCGATGCCGATGCTGCCGCGCAGCACCCGCGCCTGCCCGCCCGCCAGCTCGCGCACGTAGGTGGCCGAGCCGATACCGCCCATGTCCAGCGCGATCTGTTCGCGCAGCGGTGGCAGGGCGGCAGTGCCGTTGGTGGCGGCGCTGGCCAGTCCGGTGAGGGATTCGCGCAGCACCTGGTTTTCAAACCGCAGCGGCATGCTGGTGCCAGCCGCCTTGGCAAGTGGCGCGGGCAAGGCCAGTGCCATGCCCTGCAGCGATGTGGTCACCTGGATCTCGGGCACGCCGCGCCGGAAACCCAGGGTCATGGCGTAGGGCGCGCTGCCGGTGGCGCGCCGTGCCAGCTGCGACAGCATGCCCAGCTGCGGGGCCTGTTGCAGGCCTTCGGCCGTGGCCGTGCCCTGGGCGCGCAGCTGCACGGCCGATTCGGTGGCGGGCGCATTCGGCGGCAGGGCCCGCATGCCGCCCTCCAGTCGCACCGGGCCGCCCAGTGCCTGGGCCTGCACGTTGGTCAGCGAGAACCCGCTTTCGCTGAACTGCACCGTGCCACGGGCCCGGCTCAGGGCGGGCGTGTCGGGCGTGATGCGGATGTCGTTGCCCGCCAGCACCACACTTCCCTGCACCTTCGATTTGGCCATGTCGCTGATGGGCAGGCTCAGGCGCAGCTTGAAGTCGGCATTGCCCGTGCCGGTGGCCTGGTCCAGCGCGTTGGAGGTCATGCCGCCCAGCGGCGAGCTGCTCATCAGCGCGAGCAGTTCGGGCAGCGGCCCGCGTGCATCTGCGTCAACGCCCACCACCGTGTGCGACAGGTCGGGAATGCGCGCCTCCACGCGCGACAGGCGCAGGCCCGGCCGGCCCGCAAAGCTGCCGCTGGCGCCGCGCACCTGCATGGAAGACCGCTCGAAAATCAGCTCGCCGCCCAGCTCGGTCAGGGCCGGCCAAGGCAGCGTGCTGGCAGGCTGCAGCTGCGGCGGCACATAGGCGTAGGTCACGTCCCTGACGCGGGCGGCAATGCGGAACTCGCCCTGTCTGGGGTCGTTGAACGGCAGGTCGTGCAGGTCGCCCTTCACGCGGAACTGCACATTGCTGGCCGTGCCCGCCACCACGGCGTCGCGCACGTAGTGGCGTGATTCCGCCGGGATCGACAGGGGCAGGTAACGGTGCACCCGCGTGCCGTCGGCGCGGTTGAGGTTGCCCGACAGGTCCAGCACCCCGGGGAACCGTGAGCGGTGCGGCACCTTGGCCGCATCGGAGGTGTGCCAGCTGGCGCGGGCCTCGCCCTGCGCGTCGGCGTTGGCAAACTGCACGTCGGTGGCCTGCACCGCGATGCGCTGGCCTTCCATCTGCCAGCGCACGTCGGCGCTCAGCCGGTCCAGCGGCAGCACGGGCTCCTCGAACACGCCGGGCAGCACCAGCGCGCCCGATGCGATCGACAGCGCCGCCTTGCCGCCCGCCTGCGTCATGTCGATGTCCACGGTGGCCCCGCGCAGGCCGAAGTGGGTGGGGGCCCTGCCCGGGCTCTCGGCGGCCAGCGAAAGGCCACGCACCCGGCCGCGCAGCTGGTAGGTCTGCAGGGCCTCCAGCGGGCCCCGCCAGGTGGCGCTGATTTCGTCGACCAGCCCCTGCGGTGCATAGGTGGCCAGCGCGTGGTGGGCCGTGGCGTTCAGCGGCAGCCTGGCGCCGATCTGGGCCAGGGCCGCCAGGTCCAGCCGGTCGGCGCGGAAATCTCCCTGGGCAGGGTTCTTGCCGCTGGCATCGGTGTGTACCATCCGCAGGTTGCCGCCCGGCCAGCGCAGGCCATCATCGGTCTGGAACTGCAGGCCCTGCGTGAACACCTCGAACCCGCCCGCCAGGCGGCGCCCGCCCAGCCGGCCCTGCACCGACGGCAGTGCCAGCGCCTGCAGTTCGCGGCCCAGGGTGGCGTTCACGTCTGCCAGGGCCAGATCTGCCGCGCCGCCCATCAGCTCTCCGCGCTGGAAGTCAGCCCAGGCCCGCAGCGCACCATGGCCTCGCGCCACCTCCACCCCGTCGATCTGCACGTGGCGGTGCAGCTGCGACACATCGACCCGCGCAAAGTCGGCAAATACCTGGCCGTTCCAGCGCTTCCAGTTGCCATCACCCGCCCCCAGCAGCGGGGCCCGGAACAGGCCGACCATTGAAAAGCGGTCACCCCAGTCGGGCGGCGGTGTGGCGTCCAGCCGCATGTGATGGCGCCAGTTGCCATTGCGCAGCAGCAGGTTCAGCTGCGTGAGCGCCAGCTCGGGCGCGCCGCGCTGCTCGTCGGTCCAGCGCAGCGTGCCGCCCTTGATGAACACCTCGCCCTGCGAGAACAGCCAGTCGGCCGCCGCGCTGCTGTCACCGCCCGAGGGCGTGAAATCCAGACCCGCCACCTGGATGCGGCCGTCGGCTGTGCGCCGCACATCCAGCACCGGCTCTTCGATATAGATCTGCTCGGCATTCCAGTTGACCAGCGAGCGTGGCGAGACAGCCACCACCACCCGCGGCAACCGCAGGGCCACGCGGCCACCGGCATCGAGCAGCGCCACGTCCAGCAACTCCACCGAAGGCAGCAGGCTGTCGGCGTGCGCCTCGATCGCGCCGATCTGCACGGGAACCCCCAGGACCTTTGTGGCATGCGCCTGCAGCTGCGGACGGAATTCGCCGATTCGCGGCACAATCAATCCGTGAAGGGCCCCCCACGCGATGGTCAGCAGCAGCCAGAAGGCCAGCAGCAGACCCAGTGACCACCGCGCAAGACCTGCCATCATTTTCAGCAGGCGAGAGGGGTGCGTGGTGGGAGCAATCATGGTCAAACTGAATGTGGCAGGAATTATGACCCGCGGCTTTGGCCAGGGTTCAGTGCAAACGAGTGTCCTTGTGTACGCGGCCATCACCCGCGCGTCCCATGCAGACGCCGTCCGCTGACCCGCGCTGCGCGCCGCGCGAACCCGGCGTTGCGCTGGCAGAGCACTCGCGTTTTTTCCAGCGCCTGCACCGCCGTTACGAAGCCGATCTGCATCTGCTGGCGCCGGGCATCCCCGTGATGGCCACCATGCAGCAAGCGTGCGATTCGCTGCTGGCCCGCGGGCTCGATACCGGTGCGGCACTGCGCGTGCTGCGCCAGCTGGTGATGGAGCGGCTCATACAGCTCGATTGCGACAGCGCGCTGCCCCTGGCCGACGTGACCCGGGCCGTGACCGAGCTGGCCGAGCTGGCGCTGGACCGCGCCTGCCAGCACGCGCGCCGCGAGCTGGACGAGCGCCACGGCGCGCCCTGCGGCCCGCAAGGCCAGCCGGTGGAGCTGTGGATCATCGGCATGGGCAAGCTGGGTGCGCGCGAACTCAATGTCTCCAGCGACATCGACCTCATCTACGTGTACGAGCACGACGGCGAGACTGCCGGCACGGCCGAAGGGCGCGGGCGCATCTCCAACCACGAATACTTTGCCCGCGCCGTCAAGGCCATCTACAGCCTGGTGGGCGATACCACCGAGCATGGGTTTGTGTTCCGCGTGGACCTGGCCTTGCGGCCCAACGGCAACTCGGGGCCGCCTGCGGTGTCCCTGGCCGGGCTGGAGGAATACCTGCAGGTGCAGGGCCGCGAGTGGGAACGGTTCGCCTGGCTCAAAAGCCGTGTGGTGGCCCCGCGCGACTGCATCGGCAGCGCGGGCGTGCAGGCCCTGCGCGGCGTGGTGCTGCCGTTTGTGTTCCGCCGGTACCTGGACTACAGCGTGTTCGACGCGCTGCGCTCGCTGCACCGGCAGATCCGCGACCACGCGGCCAAGCGCAGCGCGGGCCACCCCGAGCGCGCCAACGACGTGAAGCTCTCGCGCGGCGGCATCCGCGAGATCGAATTCACCGTGCAGCTGCTGCAGGTGGTGCGCGGCGGGCAGTTCCCCGAGCTGCGGCGGCGCCCCACGCTCGACGCGCTGCAGCGCGTGGCCCAGGCCGGCCTGATGCCCCAGGAAACCGCCGATGCCATGGCGCGCGCCTATGATTTTCTGCGGCGGGTGGAGCACCGCATCCAGTACCTGGACGACCAGCAGACGCATGTGCTGCCCACCAGCGACGAAGACCTGACCTGGATTGCGCACACGCTGGGCTACAGCGACTGCTGCGCCTTCCTGCACGAACTGGATGCCCACCGCGAACTGGTGGCGCAGGAGTTCGACACCCTGCTGGGCGGCAGCAAGAAGCAGTGCAGCGGTGGCGGCTGCGGCGGCCCGCGCGCTGCGGCCCCGCCACCGCCCGAGCTGGACAGCCTGCTGGAGCAGCTGCCCCCCGGCTTCAGGGAGCGGGTGGGCGAGTGGCGCAGCAACGCCCGCGTGCAGGGCCTGCGCGACGAGGCCCGCGCGCGGCTGTTCCGGCTGGTGCAGCGCACCGCGCAGTGGCTGACCGAAGGGCGCGTGACCGAAGAGGCCGCGCTGCGTTTCGCCAACTGGCTCGAACCCCTGCTGCGCCGTGAGAGCTACCTGGCCCTGCTGCTGGAGCGCCCCTCGGTGCACGAACAGCTGCTGCGCCTGCTGGGCGCGGCCAAGTGGCCTGCGCGCTACCTGCTGCAGCACCCCGGCGTGATCGACGAGCTGGTGGGCGATGCCCTCATGGCCGAGCGCTTTGTGGCGGCCGACTTCGAGCGCGAGCTGGGCCAGCGGCTCAAGTCGCTGCAATCCACCGGCGAGGACGATGACGAAACTCTGCTGAACCTGCTGCGCCGCGCGCAGCACGCCGAAACATTCCGCACACTGGCACGCGACGTGGGCGGGCGCATCACGGTCGAGCAGGTGGCCGACGACCTGAGCGCCCTGGCCGACAGCGTGCTGCGCCTGACCACGCAGTGGTGCTGGAGCCGCCTGAAGAACCGCCACCGCGAGGTGCCGCAGTTCGGCATCATCGGCTACGGCAAGCTGGGCGGCAAAGAGCTGGGCTACGGCAGCGACCTGGACATCGTCTTCGTGTTCGATGAC
>Ga0181554_1004507_pt1 | contig 11271 bp, 12 predicted proteins | sample 011ome_16_FD_145602 | JGI IMG/M metagenome (GOLD analysis project Ga0181554, IMG submission 145602) | Coastal salt marsh microbial communities from the Groves Creek Marsh, Skidaway Island, Georgia - 011503CT metaG (spades assembly) | ecosystem: Environmental > Aquatic > Marine > Intertidal zone... | reverse complement strand
GCGTTGAGCGAGGCCTGGAATTCCTGGCCCTTGGGCGTGATGAAGGTGCCGTCCAGCGTCCAGTATTCGCGCGCACGGAAGGCTTCGATCTCGAGTTCGCGGTCGCAGATGATGCGCAGCGCCACCGATTGCACACGGCCCGCCGAGCGCGAGCCCGGCAGCTTCCGCCACAACACCGGCGAGAGGGAGAAGCCCACGAGATAGTCCAGTGCGCGTCGCGCCAGATAGGCATCGACCAGCGCGCCATCCACGTCGCGCGGATTCTGCATCGCTTCCAGCACGGAAGACTTGGTGATGGCGTTGAACACCACGCGCTGCACGGCCTTGCCCTTCAGCGCGCCCTTCTTCCGCAGCACTTCCAGCACGTGCCACGAGATGGCTTCGCCTTCGCGGTCAGGGTCGGTGGCGAGAATCAGCCGGTCGTCGGATTTGAGCGCAGCGGCAATGTCGGAGAGGCGCTTCGATGACTTTCCGTCGACTTCCCAATCCATCTCGAAATCGGCATCAGGGCGGACGGAACCATCCTTCGCAGGCAGGTCGCGGACATGGCCGTATGAGGCCAAGACCGTGAAATCCTTGCCCAAATACTTGTTGATGGTCTTGGCCTTGGCCGGGGATTCTACAACGACGACGGTCATCAAGTGGTCCTGATCGGGTTTCGAGGCGTCATATAGGGATCATTAACGCCCTGCAAGGCGCCGGAAATTTCTATCTCCCACACCCATGTTTCAATCTTAGGGCGCTTTATTCCTCAATCGGCACGTATAGAGTGAAAAAAGAGGTAATGCTTACAATTGGAGATACCGATGGACAGCAGACGGCTTGCGAACGCCCCGCTCCTTTCGACGCCCGCCAACCGGATGCCCGGCCGGATTGCACCCACCGGTGCGCCCGATCCTGCCCGCCGCCAGCGCGAAACGGCCGAGTATCTCTCGGACATGATCCTCGAACTGCGCAATCTCGCCCGCGCCAACCAACTCTACACCGTCATGGTTCCGCTGGAATACGCTTATTACGAGGCGTTCACCGCCGCCAACCGGGTCGAGATCCCGGAGGAGGAGCTGCAGCGCATCCGCGAGCTGTCCAAGGCCAGCGAGGAACTCGAGCAGGTTCCCCTGAAGGCCTGACGTCCTGTCAGAGCGCGTGACGCCGGGCGCCCAGCGGCTCCGCATGGGCGATCACCCGGCGGATCTCGGCAAAGCGATCCTTCAGGCCCGCCTCCACATGGTCGATGTCATTGTGGATGTTCTCAACCGTCTCGGCGGGCGAGCAGCGGCAGTGATAGTGCAGGAACAGCCCCTCATCGTTCCGCCGCAGCCGGATGGAGTGGACGTCGCTCAGCCTGGCATGGGCGGCGGCCAGTTCCTTCAGGGCTGCTGAAATCTCCGCGGTCAGGCCGGAGGGCGCTTCCTGGCCCTGCAGCATCCGCTCCGGGTGTGGCTCGATGTGGCTTTCAACTTCCACGTCGCTGCCCAGCTCGGCGCGGATTTCCTCTTCCAGCGCGGTCGCCACCTCATGGGCCTCGCCCAGCGGCATGGAGCCTTCCACCTCGAGGTCGAAGCTGATCGCCAGCCTGCCGCCCAGCTGCTGGACGCTCAGGTGATGGATCGACAGCTGCCGCCGCGTCGCGATCAGCGTCACCTTCTGGAACACGGTCTCGTTGTCGAGCGGCACGGGATTGGCCGTCACCGTGATGTCGGCATTGGGGAAGCGCTCATGGATGGCCTTGTGTATGGCCTCCTTGGTCTTCACGATGTCGTCGATGGGCATGGTGCGCGCCACCTCCACCACGACGGAGGTGAACATGGTGCCCCCGGCGGGGCGCAGGCGGATGGATTTCAGCGCCAGAACGCCATGCACGCCGTTCACCACCTCGCGCACCGCCTCGGTGGCGCCCGCGGGGGCCGTATCGAGCAGGGTGTTGAGGGTTCGCGCGCCCAGTTCCCAGCCGGCATGGGCGATGAAGACCGTCACCACCAGTGCCGCAATCGAGTCCGCCGCCGGCACGCCCGCCCACACAGCGCCGAGGCCTGCCAGAACGACGATAGAACTCCACATGTCGGAGGAAAAGTGCAGCGCATCGGCCTCCAGCGCCTCGCTGCCGGTCTTCTCGGCCACCCGCTTCAGGGCGCGCACGCGGTTGAAGTCGATGAGGATCGACGCCGCGATGATGGCCATCGCCCACCACGTCACCTCCACCGCATGCCCCTCGCTCCAGATCAGGCGCTTGATGGCTTCCCACGCCACCCAGCCGGTGGTGAGGAAGAGCAGGGCGGTTTCCACGAGGGCCGCCACGCTCTCGATCTTGGCATGGCCGTAATGGTGCTCGTCATCGGCGGGCTGGTCGCTCCAGCGCACCGCGAAATAGGTGACGATGGTGGCGCCGAAGTCGATCAGGCTGTGGATCGCCTCGGACAGGATGCCGAGAGAGCCCGTGAAAATGGCGGCAATGAACTTGGACACCGCCAGCACGGCGCTGGCCCCGACGGATACGAGGGCGACGCTGCTCTTCTCGGAACTGGACATGGGTTTCCTCTAGCCCCGGCGCTGGCCGCGCTCAAGCCATACGTGAATGGCATGTGGACCCCGCATCTCAGCAGTTGCCCAAGCCCCTGAAATAGTGCTCGCATGGCGACTCGCGAAGAAACCCATGCCGTCAGACATTTCATCCCCCGACCTGCCTTTGCCCCGCCGCGCCGGAGCCTACACGTTCGCCGCCATCTTCGCGGGGGAATCCTTCGTGCGCGCGGTGAATGCCACGGTGGTCTCGCTCCAGGCCTATGACATCCTGGGCGCCGCACAGAAGGTCAGCGTTCTGTCCACCGGCGTCTCGGTCACCGTGCTGGTGCTCACCCTGCTGCTGCCCCACCTGCTGGGGAAGCTGCGCCGCCGCTGGGCCTATACATTCGGTATCATGCTGATGATCGCGGCCAGCCTCGCGCTGGCCAGCCACGTGGTGGCAGGGCAGGCGGTGGGCATGCTCATGCGCAATCTCGGCGCGGCGGTCATGAACATCACGCTGTCGCTCTATATCATGGACCATATCCGCCGCGCGGATCTCGCCCGCTCCGAGCCGCTGCGCCTCAGCCTCTCCACCTTTTCCTGGATGACCGGCCCGGCCCTCGGCGTCTGGCTCTATGTGCATCTGGGCCCGTGGGGGCCGCAACTCGCGGCCATCGGCGCGGCGCTCGTGCTGCTGGGTCTGTTCTGGTACCTGCGGCTTTCCGACAATGTGAACGCCCTGCCGCCGGGCAATCTCGAGAAGTTCAGCGCGCTCCGCAATCTCGGCCGCTTCGTCGAGCAGCCCCGGCTCCGGCTTGCCTGGGCCATCGCCTTCGGCCGCTCCTGCTTCTGGACGACCTTCTTCATCTATGGCCCGCTGCTGCTGGTGGAGGCGGGGCTCGACAAGACGGTGGGCGGGTTGATGATCTCCGCCAGCCAGGCGCTTCTGTTCACCGCCTGGTTCTCCGGCCGCGTGGCGCGGCGCCACGGCGTGCGCGCGGTGATCGCGTGGGCCTTCGCGCTTGCGGCCATCGCGTCGCTGGCGGCCGGCCTGGCGGGAACCGCCTCGCCCTATGTCGCCATCGGCTGCCTGCTGCTCGGCTCGCTCGCGGCCTCGGCCCTCGATGGGGTGGGCGGCATTCCCTTCCTGCGCGCCGTCCGCCACCGGGAGCGCCAGCAGATGGCCGCCGTCTACCGCACCTATATCGACTGTTCGGAGCTGATCCCGGCCTTCGTCTTCGCGCTGGCGCTGCTGTGGTTCCCCATCGGCACGGTGTTCCTGATCCTCGCCGCGGGTTTGGCCGTCATCGGGCTGATCTCGTGGCGCTACCTGCCGAAATCGCTGTAGCGGGCTTGCGGCGCGAGATCAGGAAGCCTCCCAGCACGCAGGCCAGTGCCGCCGCGATGTGCCAGGTCAGCGGTTCGCCCAGCACCGCCCAGGCCAGCAGCACGCCCGAGACCGGCATGAAATAGCTGGCCATGCTCATGTAGGTCTGCCCCACGGTGACGGTGATGTGCGCGCGAAGGAGATACGCAAGCCCCGTGCAGACGAGGCCCAGATAAAGTGCCGCGAGCGCCGCCGTGGCGCTCATGTGCGGAAGGCCCGTGCCGTTCAGCAGCATGATGGGCGTCAATGCCGCCACGGCGACGCCCATGTTCACCGCCGTCATCATCGGCACGCTGGTGCGCCGCACGAAGCGGATCAGCGTTCCCGCCACCACGTAGCACAGCATGCCCGTCCACACCGCCGCATAGGCCAGCGCATCGAAGCCGAGGCCTTGCGCGAATTCCGGCCCCACCACCAGCGCGAGCCCCGCAAAGCCCAGCAGCATGCCGGCCGTCTTGCCGCCGGTGAAGCGGTCGTCTGGCGTGGTGAAATGCGCCGCCACCATGGTCACCAGCGGCCCCACGCCCATGATCAGCGAGGTGACGCCCGCGGGGATGTGAAGCTCCGCCCAGGAGATCAGGAAGAACGGCCCCACCGTGTTGAGCAGGCTCATGGCGATGATGATCAGCCATTCCCGCCGGTCCGGCGGCAGCCGGTCGCGCCGCCACAGGGCGAAGAGGGCGATGGGCAGGAAGGCGATGGCCACGCGGATCATCACCAGCCACAGCGGCCCCGTCTCATGCACCGAAAGCTTGATGGCGAGGAACGCCGAACCCCAGATGGCGCCGAGAAGCGCGATCTTGAACAGGTCGAACAGGCCGGGGTGGTGAAGCTGGTGGGGTGAGGGCATTTCACTTGACGCGATGCAGGGCCCCGCGCAGAAACCGTACGGGCGTTGAACGGAGGGGCACATGCCACAGAACATTGTCGTTGGCCACAAGCAGCTCATGGCGGAGGCGGAGGCGCAGGTCTCCCATGTCACCGCCGCAGAGGCGGTTGCGATGCTGGGCCGTCCGGACGTGGTGATCGTCGATATCCGCGACCCGCGCGAGCTGGAGCGCGAAGGCAAGATCCCCGGTTCCGTCCACGCGCCGCGCGGCATGCTGGAGTTCTGGGTCGATCCCGAGAGCCCCTATCACAAGCCCGTCTTCGCCGAGGACAAGACCTTCATCATCCATTGCGCGTCCGGCTGGCGCTCGCTGCTGGCCACGCAGATCCTGCATCGCATGGGCCTCAAGCCCGTGCTGAACATGAAGGGCGGCTTCGGCGGCTGGAAGGAGGCGGGTGGACCCGTCGAGAAGGTCGAGCGCAAGTGAGCAAGCTCCACCTCGTCATCGGCAACAAGAACTATTCCTCCTGGTCGCTCCGCCCCTGGATGGCCATGACCATGGCGGGCATCCCCTTCCGCGAAACGGTGATCCCGCTCGATACGCCCGAAACGGCTTCGCTGATTGCGCAGCACAGCGCGGCGGGCCGCGTGCCGGTGCTGCACCATGGGCGGCAGAGGGTGTGGGAGTCGCTCGCCATCATGGAATATGTGGCGGAGCTCTTCCCTGAAAAGCACCTGTGGCCCAGGGCCGTCTCCGCCCGCGCCGTGGCGCGCTGCGTCTCGCATGAAATGCATGCGGGCTTTTCCGCCTTGCGCGGCGCCTGCCCGATGAACCTCCGCCGCCCACAGCGCCCCGTGCCGATGAGCGAGGCCGTGCTGAAGGATGTTGCGCGCATCGAGCAGATCTGGCGCGAATGCCGCGAACGCTTCGGCAAGGGCGGCAAGTTCCTGTTCGGCCGCTTCTCCATCGCGGATGCGATGTATGCCCCCGTCGTCACCCGCTTCGAGACCTACCAGGTGCCCGTCGCCGAAGACACGCGCGCCTACATGCAGGCGGTCATCGGCACCGCCGCCTTCACCGCATGGCGCGACGCCGCGCTGAAGGAACCGTGGATCGTCCCCTCTGACGAAGCCTGATCAGAGAAACGCCTTCGACAGTTCCCAGCTGGCAATGCCGCAGATCAGCAGCCCCACGGCGATCATCAGCGGCTTGCGCGGAGCGATCTTGAGCAGCCATCCGGCGAGGAAGGCCGAGGGCAGGCCGCCAACCACGAGGCCCGCCACGGCGGTCAGGTGGTCCGCGATGCCCTTCGATTCCTCCCACACGCCGAAGGCGATGGTGGCCGCGAAGGCGGAGACGACCGCGCAGGTGACCACGAATTCCGCCGCATTCACCGTGCCCACCACGTAGCGCGGGGCAGCACCCGCGCCGATGAGGCTGGAGGTCACCACCGGCCCCCATCCGCCGCCGCCGATGGCGTCGAGGAAGCCGCCCGCCGTGCCGAGCGGCGCGATGAACTTGCCCGGCACCGTCTTGCTGGCGGGAAACATCAGCCCGCGCCAGATGATCACGAGGCCCATCACGCCGAGATAGCCGAACACGAAGGGCCGGATGGCGCCCGCCGCCACATTCACCAGCACCATGGCGCCCAGTATGCCGCCCACCGAGCCCGCGATGCACAGGATGATGAGGATGCGCCGGTCCACATTGCCATGCAGCATGTGCGAAGTGCCGGAGGCCGCCGTGGTGAACAGCTTCGCCGCGTGCACGCTGGCAGAAGTGTGGGCAGGCGGAACGCCCGTGGCCAGCAGCACCGTGGCAGAGATCACGCCATAGCCCATGCCCAGCGCGCCATCGATCAGCTGCGCGAAGAAGCCGACGGCGGCGAAGATCAGGAAGTCGGCCATGCAGGGTTCCAAGGATACATGCTCCGTAATGTCTATGTGATCAGTAGGATATACTGCCACGGGAAATCAACCCTCACCGTTCCGCCGCGCCTCAGTGGCGCGCGCGGGAGGGGAGCGTCAGGTCCTGTCCGTTATGGGTCCAGTGGATGCCGCACTCGGTCTTGGCCGTTCCGGCCCAGCGCCCGGCGCGCGGGTCCGCGGCATTGCCTCCGGCCGAGGTGCAGGGTTCGCAGCCGATAGAGAAATAGCCGATCTCGGTCAGCGGATGCGCCGGCAGGTCATGCGCCTTCATGTAGGCGGAGATGTCGAGAGCGGAGAAGCCCGCGAGCGGCTCCACCTTCAGCCGTCCATCGGCGATGGAGAGGAAGTCCAGCGTGGCCCGCGCCGCGCCGTGGTAGCGCTTGCGGCCGGAGATCGTCACATCGAAGCCTTCGAGCGCCTTCTGTAGCGGCAAGGTCTTGCGGATGTGGCAGCACTGGTCGGCGTTGCGGGCGTGCAGCGTGCCGTCCGGGTCGCCTGCCGCAAGGTCGGCCTCGTCTGGCGCGATGGTGCGCACGCCCGTCAGCCCAAGCCTGTCGATCAGCATGGCGCGATAGGAGAGCGTCTCCCAGAAATGCTTGCCCGTGTCGAGGAAGATCACCGGCGTCGCCTTGTCCACCTCCGAGACCATGTGCAGCAGCACCGCCGATTCCGCCCCGAAGGACGAGACGACCGCCGCGCGGCCTGAGAAATCGCGCAGGATGGGTTCCAGCAGCTGCCGGCCCTCCAGCCCCGCGTAGCTCTCGAAAATGAACTTGTCCACGGCGATCAACCCGCGTGCGGCTGCTCGAGCCAGGGTTCGGCGTCGGTGTGGCGCTCGGTCCAGATCTCGGCTTCGGAACCGCGGCGGAACAGCCCGCGCTGATAGGCCAGCGACATCTGCCGAGATGCGTTCTGCCAGGTTTCGAGCGGGAAGCGCTCTCCGATCTCGAACGTGTCGAATCCCACCTGCAGCATGAACTGAAGCTGGTCCGGCAGCACGTTGCCGATGGCGCGTAGCTCGCCCCGGTAGCCCATCTCGCGCAGCTTGCGGGCGATGGAATAGGCGCGCCCGTCATTGAAGGCGGGGAAGGGCAGCACAATGACCGAGAGGCGCGGCAGGAATGTCGCCAGCGCTTCCGGCCGGTCGGTGTTGCCGAACTGCACCCCGATCTTGCCATCGCGTTCCGAGAGCGCGCCGAACTCCTTCAGCAGCCGCGCGAAGGGAACGATCACGTCGCCGGCATTGGGAAGTTCGCCCTCGGCGTCGGCGTGGATCCAGGTGTCGGAGATGAGCGCGTTGTTCTTAAGCAGTGGCATAGAGAGCCTCCTTGAAGGGCTTGGCGCCGAGGCGCCGGTAGGTGGCGAGGAATTCCTCGCCCGGCTCGCGGAGCTTCAGATAGGTGTCGAGGATGGTTTCGATGGCGTCAGCCACCTCGTGGCCCGCGAAGCCGGGGCCGAGGATGGTGCCGATGGACGCGCTCTCGGCGGAGGAGCCGCCGAGCGTGATCTGGTAGAATTCCTCGCCCTTCTTGTCGAGGCCGAGGATGCCGATATGGCCCACATGGTGGTGGCCGCAGGCATTGATGCAGCCCGAGATGTTGATCTTGAGCTTGCCGATCTCATCCTGCTTCTTCGAGTCCGCGAACTTGCGCGAGATCGACTGCGCCACGGGGATGGAGCGCGCAGTGGCCAGCGCGCAATAGTCGAGGCCGGGGCAGGCGATGATGTCGCCCGCGAGGCCGTAGTTCGCGGCGGCGAGATCCGCTTTCACCAGCGCCTGCCACACGGCGAACACGTCGTCCTTCTTCACATGCGGCAGCACGATGTTCTGCGAATGGCTCACGCGCAGTTCGTCGAAGCTGTAGCGCTCGGCGAGGTCCGCCATCACGCGCATCTGCTCGGCCGTGGCATCGCCCGGAATGCCGCCCTCGGGCTTCAGGGAGATGTTGACGATGGCATAGCCATCGGCGCGGTGGGGGCCGAGATTGTTCTTCGCCCAGCGCGCGAAGTCCGGGTTGGCGAGGCGGGCCTCCTCGAAGGCGGGCGACCAGCGCGGCAGCTTCTCCAGCGGCGGGGGCGCGAAATAGGCCGCGATGCGCTTCAGCTCACGCTCTTCCACTTCGGTGGAGGGGTGCGGGCGCTTGGCGTATTCGGCCTCCACCTCTTCCTTGAACTTCTCCGCGCCGATCTCGTGCACGAGGATCTTGATGCGCGCCTTGTACTTGTTGTCGCGCCGTCCATAGAGATTGTAGACGCGCATGATGGCTTCGAGATAGCCGATCAGCTCATGCTGGGGCAGGAAGTCACGCACGGTCACGCCCACCATCGGCGTGCGGCCCAGGCCACCGCCCACGATCACTTCCCAGCCGATCTCGCCCTCGGCGTTCTTGTGCAGGCGAAGCCCGATGTCATGCACCTTCACCGCGGCGCGGTCGTTCGGTGCACCCGTCACCGCGATCTTGAACTTGCGGGGCAGGTAGGAGAATTCGGGGTGCAGCGAAGACCACTGGCGCAACAGCTCGCCCACGGGGCGCGGGTCGGCGATCTCGTCGGCCGCAGCACCCGCCCAATGGTCGGTCGTCACGTTGCGGATGCAGTTGCCCGAGGTCTGGATGGCGTGCATCTCCACGTCGGCCAGCGCATCGAGAATGTCCGCCGTGTCCTCCAGCTTGATCCAGTTGTACTGGATGTTCTGGCGCGTGGTGAAATGGCCGTAGCCCTTGTCCCACTTCTCGGCGATCAGCGCCAGCTGGCGCATCTGGCGGCTGGAGAGCGTGCCATAGGGAATGGCCACGCGCAGCATGTAGGCATGGAGCTGCAGGTAAAGGCCGTTCATCAGGCGCAGCGGGCGGAACTCTTCCTCCGTCAGCTCGCCCTTGAGGCGCCGTTCGGCCTGGTTGCGAAACTGGCTGGTGCGCTCGCGCACGAACTGGTGGTCGAACTCGTCATAGCGGTACATGTCTTCAAACTCCTTCGGGGGCGGCGAAGCCTGCACCCTTGCCTTCGGCCTGCTTGCCGAGGTCCAGTCTCACGGTGGGGCCAAGGGCCCGCATGCGCTCGCGGATATGCGAGGCGCGCACGCGGCCGTTCACCCGTTCGGCATCGACGAGGTAGGCCCCCGTCACGACGGTCTTCTTCTCGTCGTCCTTGGCGCGCGCCTCAAGGGCGGCGGCCGCTTCCGGCTCGAGGGCCAGCGCGGCGTCGTCGATCGTCTCGCTCCAGTCTCCGGCGCGCGTCATGAACACGGCGATGCCGTCCCTCAGGCGATTGGCGGTGACGAGTTGTCCCTTCTCAGGCGTGGTCATGATGCTGCTCTCAGGATGGCGTCGCGAATGTCGTCGCGCAGGGGAAAGGGGATGACGTCTGCGGGCTTCGCCAACGCCACGGTGGGAACGGTCTCGAAGGCGATGCCTTCCGCGGCAACCGATACGGTCTCCTCCAGCGAGGCTTCGCCGAGGCTCAGGCGCACGACCAGCCGTCCGGCGCGCGCCTCCTCGAGCAGGATGTCCGCCGTGCCGTCATAGAGCTCGCCCTTCACCGGAACGCGCACGGCATCGCGGCGGGCCATTTCGAGGATCTCGGCGGGGGCGTCCTGATCGTGCACGATCACGTCGGCTTCGTGCAGCTTCCGCTGCGCCTTGAGGGTGAGAAGGTCCGGATCGTCCGAGCCGAGCGCCACGAAGGAAACGCGCCCGGTCGGCGGATGCGCCTCGCTCTGCAGCAGCTTCTCGACGCCCGCGAGATAGCTGCAGGAATCGCCCGCCAGATAGGCATCGCGCACGTCGCCGAAGAAGAAGCGATACCAGAAGGACCGGCGGCGATTGCCGGGCGGAAGCGTCTCCGCCACGCGCTCGCGCAGGGCATTGGCGCTGCGGGCGAGGTCGCCCAGTTCCTGCGGCAGCATGGCATCGACCCGGGCGCGCAGCCCCTGGCCCAGGATGGGGGCGGTCCCTTCCGTGCCGATGGCCACCACCACGGGGTCGCGGTCCACGATGGACGGCACGATGAAGGACGAGATGTCGGGGTTGTCCACGGCGTTGACGGGAATGCCCAGCGCCTGCGCATCGGCCGCGACGCGCTCGTTGAGGCTGGCATCTGCCGAATAGACGAGGGCCGCGCCGTCGAGCAGGCCGGCGTGATAGGCCTTGGCCACCCAGTTCACGCGCGGGTTGGCGGCAAGCTCCGCGTGGAGGTCCGGGGCGATCACGTTGATCACGGCGTCCGTCTTCATCAGCAGGCGAATCTTGCGCAACGCCTCTTCCCCGCCGCCGATCACGGTCACGGGCCGGTCCTTCAGGTCGAAGAAGATGGGAAAATAGCGCATGTCAGGCCGTCCCCTCTGCTATCCGTTCGCTGTTTCAAACGTTCGGTCTTCCGTACGGGTTCACCCAGTTACATGCGAATTCGTTTGAACTTCGGAACGAAAACGCGCTATCAGAGAGCCCAAGGAACACCCAACGCAGGTGTTGTTCGTTTTAACGAACACCAGTTCTAAGTACAGGACGACGAAATGTCAACGCGTCGCGGCAGGAAAGACACCCAGTCTCAGGATTTCGATCCGACCCCCGATCTCGGCAAGACGATCCAGCGGCTCCGCAAGGCCTACAACATGTCGCTGGGCGAC
>Ga0181554_1004476_pt1 | contig 11313 bp, 7 predicted proteins | sample 011ome_16_FD_145602 | JGI IMG/M metagenome (GOLD analysis project Ga0181554, IMG submission 145602) | Coastal salt marsh microbial communities from the Groves Creek Marsh, Skidaway Island, Georgia - 011503CT metaG (spades assembly) | ecosystem: Environmental > Aquatic > Marine > Intertidal zone >... | reverse complement strand
GGACGACGACGACGCGAGGACGCGCGCGACGCTCGAGCGCCAGCGCGGCGAGACAGAGGCGCTCGATTCGCGCTTCGACGGCGTCGAGCGCGCGCTGCTCCGCGCGCACGCGGAGGCGCACGGCGCTGCGGTGGGGGTGGTGGGGGGGAAGGCGGAACGTCAACCGTCGCGGCGCGCGGCGACCGACGCGGCGCTCTCGGCGGCGAAGCGAAAGACGGCGGCGGCGCGCGACGCGGTCGACGCGGCGTTCGCGGACGTCTCGCGACGTTCCGACGCGTCCGCGGCGCTCGAGCGGCGCGCGGTGGAGACGCGTCTCGACCGCCGCGAGCTCGCGCGGAGGGCACGAGGGGCGTGGTCGCCGCCGCGGGGGCGCGACGGCGACGGCGACGTCGACTGGGCGGCGATGGGGACGCCGCCAGACGCGGTCCTTCGGTCGCGCGGGATCGACCGCGTCGCGCGCGCGTTCGAGGCTCTGGACGTCGCGGTCGAGAATGCGCGGCGGCGCGAGGAGTGGGATCGCGCGCGCGCGGCGGCGGCGGCGGCGAAGAGGGAGCGGACGACGACGCGAGGCGTCGGCGGCGGCGGAGGACTCGGAATCGTCCGCGAGGGAGACGAAGAGGAAGCCGCGCGCGCGGAGGCGAGGCGACTCGCCGCGGAGAACGACGCCGCGCGGCGGAAGCGCGTGTGGACGTTCGAGACGGCGTTATGGGACGACGACGAGGAGGAGGAGGAGGGGGAGATGGACGAGGACGACGGCGGGAGGAGGGTGGCAGAGACGGGGAGACCGCTCCCGCGGTCCGGCGGCGGCGGCGGCGGCGGCGCGCCCGCGCCGTCGAACGCGACGCGGCGGTCGGACCGTCGTCGTCGCGACCCGGCGATGGGGTTCGAGGGCATGGGCGAGCCCGCGTTCGCGCGCGATCTCCGCGGCGTTCGAGGAGGCGCGGGCGCGCCGGCGAGCGCGCGCGGCGACGGCACGGAAGACGGCGGCGCGCGTTTGCCTTTTTCGCTTTTAGAGGCGGAGGCGGCGGCGGATGACTGGAGCGACGACGACGAGCGCCGCGAGAACGCCGCGCCGCGGAACGCGGGCCCCGAGGACGCGACTCGGCGCGGACGATGTCCGCGGCGCGGTCCCGGGATGCGACTGCCGCCGGAGCCGAAGCCGATGCGGAAGCAGACGAGGAAACCCCCGAGGGTGATGTTGCCTTAGTTAGACGCGTCCGTGTAGCTTTAGCGTGCCGACTGCACAAAATTGGAATTGAACGAGAACCCGCGAAGGCGAAAAGCTGATGTGGCACCAAAAAGAAATAACACACCAGAGATTCTTCTTTTTTGCGCCAAAAATATCAAGCTTTGGCGCGTACTCTGACTGTTTGCTCGTATGCGCGAGTACGCGAGATATTTGGCAGAAAGTTCACCAACTGTCATCGCGCGCGCTGACCAACACTTTTAAACATGACCGCGAGCCCGCGGGTCCACTACACAACGCGGCGCCCTCCACGCGACGCTCACGCGACAGCACACACATCGCGCGCGACGTCTACGCCGCATCCGCACACCACCGATAACGCGCCGCGAGTCGTCCGGACGTCATGAGCACCGCGACGGCGTCCTCGCGCGCGGTTCCCGGAGTGGGCACGACCGCGGTGCGCGCGAAATCATCCTCTTCTCTTCTCCCAACGCGGGCGCGGCGCGACGCGGAGGGAATGCGGCGCGGACGCGCGCGTCTCGACGCGTCGCGTCCTCCCCCGCGACGACATTCCGCGACGCCTCGGCGTGGACAGATCGATCGCGCGTCGCGCGGGGGACGACGCGCCGCGCGGCGCCGCGCAGAGCGCGCGTCCGGGCGTCTCCCCGCGGAGCGACGCGCTGGTTTTTTTTCTCCTCGTCGTTGGACCGGCGAAATGAATGACGCGCGACCTCTCGCTGACCCATCGCGCGCCTCTCCCGTCCTCCGTCCTCCTCCTCAGGCGCAGACGACGCGCCGCCCGGTTCGCTCCGCCGCGTCCGCGCGCGTCCCCGCGCGCCGCGCCGCGAACGCGCACCGCGCGTCGCGCTCGTCCTTCGCCTCCGGGGCCAACGGTGCGCGCGCTTTTTTCTTTCGATTTCGCGCGAACGACCAGACGGCGACGTCGATCGTCGATCGATCGGTCGATCCCGCGCCGCGGATCCGCGCGCGGCCTCACCCTCGCGACGCGCCGGGGCGTTCGCTGACGTCGTCGTCCCTTCCTCGATCCCCCGCAGGCACCGCCGGGTTCGTCCGCGCGCGTGATCCCGTCAAGGTGCGCGCGACGCGCGCGCCTCCCTCCCGCCGCGCTCGCGCGGCATCTTCCGACTCGATCGATGCTTTTCCAACGCGCGCGTCGCCTCGCCGACGGTTCGACGCGACCGGTCAACGATACCACTGAACGACGCGAACGATCGATCGACTCCCTCGCGGTTTGAAACGAAACGAGCCCTCGGACGGACGACTGACCCGATCAATAAATCGTCCGCCCTCCTCGCTCCTCCCTCCGACCCTCCCCCTTCCTCAGGCCCGCGGCGCGCTCGTCGTCACCGCGGTGTTCGAAAAGTTCACCGAGCGCGCCATCAAGGCGGTCATGCTCGCGCAGCAGGAGGCCAAGGCGCTGCGTCGCCCCGAGGTTGGCGCGGAGCACATCGTCATGGGCCTCATCGCCGAGGAGGTGTGTTCTAACAAACATTTTTCACCCACCGCTCGGTTTCATCATTTGATCGCGTTGGTCCCTTTCAACTGACCGGTTATTTACCATTTTCGTATGGAACGACCCTCGCAGGCCAAGAAGGGGGGCTACCTGGGCACCGGCATGACGATCGAGCTCGCGCGCGAGAAGGCCAAGGACATCGTGTCGTACGACGAATCGCGCGCGAACCGTCGCGCGAGCACGTCCGAGGTGCCGTTCAGCCGAGGCGCGAAGCGCGTGTTCGAGGCGGCGCTCGCGGCGAGCCAGTCCGCGGGGATGAATTACATCGCGCCCGAGCACGTCGCCGTCGCGGCGGCGACACTGGACGACGACGCGCTCGTCGCGTTCTTCGCCGCGATGAACGCGGACCGCGCCGCGGTCAACGCGGAGGCGGAGCGGAGGTTGAAGGGCGAGCGCGAGCGCGAGGGGAACAACCGGTCGAGCGGGCCGTCGTCGCCCGCGGCGAGAGGCGCGGGGTCGACGCCCGGCGCCGGTTCCGGCGGGAAGGAGTCGTCGGAAAAGTCGCCGCTCGCGGACTTTTGCTTCGACCTGACGGCGCGCGCGAGGGAGGACAAGATCGACCCGGTCATCGGCCGCGACGAGGAGGTCGAGCGCGTGATCCAGATCCTCGCGCGACGGAGCAAGAACAACCCGATCCTCCTCGGCGAGCCGGGCGTGGGCAAGACGGCCATCGCGGAGGGCCTCTCCATTCGCATCGCGAAGGGCGACGTCCCGGAGTTTCTCAAGGACAAGCGCGTCTTGTCTCTCGACGTCGGCCTCCTCATGGCGGGCGCGAAAGAGCGCGGCGAGCTCGAGAGCCGCGTCACCGGCCTCCTCGCGGAGATCAAAGAGAAAGGGGACGTCGTGTTGATGATCGACGAGGTGCACACGATGATCGGCGCGGGCGCCGTCGGTAAGGGCGGCGGCGGCGGCGGGATGGACATCTCCAACCTCCTCAAGCCCGCGCTCGCGCGCGGGGGGCTGCAGTGCATCGGCGCGACCACCGTGGACGAACACAGGAAGTACATCGAGAAGGACGCCGCGCTCGAGCGCCGGTTCCAGCCCGTGATGATCGAGGAGCCGAGCGAAGAAGACGCGACGGCGATCCTCTTTGGTCTCCGCGACCGCTACGAGGCGCACCACGAGACGACAATCACGGACGACGCCATCGTCGCGGCGGTTCAGATCTCCAACCGATACATCGCGGACCGGTTCTTACCGGACAAGGCGATCGATCTCATCGACGAGGCGGGCAGCGCGGCGAGGATCAAGAAGTACATGGCGTCGAAGATGCGCGCGGGCGAGGCTGTCGACGGCGCGACGTCCATGGAGGCGATGGAGCTGTGGCGCGCGTTGAAGCAAGTCCACGAAGCCAAGGAAGCAGCCGTGCGCGGCTTACTCTTCGAGGAAGCGACGCTGCTGCGCGACCGCGAGCGCGAGGTCAAGAAGAACCTTCTGAACCTCGGCATCGACGTCGACGGCGACGGCGCGGACGGCGGGCAGATGGGCGGCGCCGGGTCCGTCGTCGACGTCGGCGACATTGAAGCCGTCGCCGCGCAGTGGACGGGGATCCCGGTCCAACGCATGACGGACGACGAGGCTGCGACGCTGGCCACCATGGACGACTCCCTGCGCGCGTGCGTCATCGGTCAAGAGGAGGCGGTGAGCGCGGTCGCGCGATCGCTGCGACGCACGCGCTGCGGTCTCAAGGACCCGAACCGACCGATCGCGTCGATGCTCTTCGCCGGCCCCACGGGGGTGGGCAAGACGGAGCTGACCAAGTCGCTCGCGGAGAAGTACTTTGGCTCCGCGGATAACATGGTGCGTCTGGACATGTCCGAGTACATGGAGCGGCACTCCGTGTCGAAGCTCGTGGGCGCGCCGCCTGGGTACGTCGGGTTCGGCCAGGGCGGGACGCTCACGGAGGCGGTGCGACGGACGCCGTTCACGATCCTGCTCTTCGACGAGATTGAAAAGGCGCACCCGGACGTGTTCAACATTCTGCTGCAGATGATGGAGGTGCGTTCATATTATTTATTACACTGGTCCCCATACGACGGCGTCGGCGTGGTGAACGCCGATCCTTAAGGACTTCACTTCGCCCGGCGCATCTCTCCGCACATTACCCCTCGCTCACAGTCCCGACACACCGCGTTCGTTGCCTTTCAACTCCGCTTCTGACGCCTTTGAACTCCACCCCGATATCATCGCTTTGAATGGTGGAGGACGGGCGCCTGACCGACTCGACGGGGCGCGTGGTGTCGTTCAAGAACACGCTCATCGTGCTCACGTCCAACGTCGGGAGCAAGGTGATCGCGAAGGGCGGCCAAACGCTGGGGTTCGACCTCCAGGAGGAATTCGACGATAACGGCGACAGCGCGGCGTACAAACGCATGCGCGACAAGGTGCTCGAGGAGCTCAAAAATTTCTTCCGTCCGGAGATGCTCAACCGTCTGGACGAGATCGTGTGCTTCAAGCAGCTCGAGCGGGAGTCCGTCAGCGAGATTGGCAGCATCATGCTCCGCGAGACCGCGTCGAGGGTGCGCGTCAAGGGCATGGAGATGGCCTTGACAAGCGCGGCGATGACCAAGGTGCTCTCGGAGGGATTCGATCAGGAGTACGGCGCTCGTCCGCTTCGACGCGCCATCACGTCCATCGTGGACGATTCTCTCTCCGAGGCGCTGCTTCGCGGGAAGATCCTCGAGGGCGACGTCGCGGTGATCGACTACGACGAGAAGTTCGACGGGACGCTCGCGGCGGCGGAGACGAACGGCGGCGAAGCGCGGGCCGTCTCCGAGAACACGTTCGGCGGCGTCTCGGTGACGGCGGTGGCTGGGGACCCGTCGCAACGCGGGTACGACATCGCGTGGACGTCCGTCGGGATGGACCTCGAGGGACGGCCGGGGGAGGATCTCGCGGGGCCGGCGAACAACGTCGTGAAGTCCACGTCAGCGCCGGTCGGCGTGAACGACACGGTGAACAACTGATGACCGAGTCGACCGATCGATCGACCACCAGGTTGAAACCTCTCTCGATTCGATCATCGATTCGTCGCGGGGTCCGAGCTCGAACTCGAACTCGACGCGACGGCGGGTGTCGAAGAAATTCAGAGCGGCGGCGAAGAGCTCTGTGTACGAACAGCCATCTCTTGTCTCACGTGTCTAACGTCTGTCTACTTATCGCCTACGCGCGGGCGCTGTACTTGTAATGAAACGAAATCGTAATCATTTATTTAACACTACTCGGTCTACGTATCGCCGCGTTCGGTCAGTGCACGGTCTTGTCGTGCTTGGGCTTGTCAAGGTCCCTCCGGAGATGCGTGGGAAGTCTGGTTCCCAACGCGGGCCACACGAACTTCGGGACGTCGTCCTCCGCGACCGGCGGCGCTCTCGGCGTCGCCGCCCGCGCCTGCGCCGCGAGCGTCTCCTCGAGCTGCTTCGCCCTGAGCTCCTTCGCGTGAGCCGCGATGCGGTCGTGGCCGATCGTCAGCCTGCGTCGATCGATGGGGAGGGGGAGGATTCGGCGACGTCAGCGCGTCGAAACGGGCAGGCGCGGGTCGGAACACGTCTCCGACGCGCGCTGGGGCGAGGGCCGCGAGGACGCGCGGCGCGTCGCACGCACGTGATCTCCTTGTACAGCGCCTCTGAGATCTGTCTGCACTCGCGCGTCGTCTCCGGGCGCGACATGGCGGTGTCGGATGCCGAACCGCGCGGCACCTAGCTTGTTAAATAAATCCCTCCCGCGCTCTCGTCGCGGCGCTCCCCTCGCGCGTCGTTCGTCGCGGCGTCGGTTCGTTCGCGGCGTCCGATGCCGCCGTCGCGCGCGCGCGCGCGTCTCGCGAGTGCGCGAGGAAGGACGCCCCGCGGCCGTTCGTCGACGCGGCGCGGAAGGTTGTGGTCGGGGACCTAAATTTGGACGCGGCGAGAAGTGGGCAAATTGATCGCGCATCCATCCATCCGTCTCACAGATCCGCCCCGCGCGCGCCACGATGGACGGCCCCGCCCCCCCCGAGGACGCGACGCGGCCTGATCCCTCGCCGAGCCCGCGCATGGACATCCAGCCGCGCCGCGAGGCGTCCCCGCCGCCCCGCGACCGCGCCGCGAGCGGCCGCGGCGGCGGCGGCATCGTCGGCGTCGTCTCGCGCTGGAAGCCGCTCGAGACGCCTAGATTCACGTCGTGCGTCCTCCTCTACCTTCTCGGCATCTTCGTCGCGTTCTACGCCACCCCGCCGGTGACGATCACGGACGCGATGCAGACGAAGTACTTCGACATGATGGAGGCCGCGGACGCGATCGACCTCGAGCCGCGAACGGCCGCGGAGACGGCGTTATACCACGCCACGATGGATGTCCATCGAGCGCGAAACTCGCAGTGGTTTTGTTGGTCCTCGGCTCCGTGTCGCGCGCGCGTGAACAAGGCGAAGGCGCGGCAGCGCGCGAAGCTGAGAGACGCGGAGGTGTACCGGAAGCGCCGCGACGCCAAGGTGCGCGAGGCGAAGCGAACGCTGGGGTTGTGGTCCGCGCTCGGCGTCGACGAGGCCAAGGCGCTGTTCCGAGACTGCTACGAGCGCGGCAAAGTCTTCGCGACGCGAAACACGTACTACGACACGTTCTGGCTCATCATCGGCGGCCGGTCGGACGACTCGCTCGCGGAGCTGCTGATACGGTGGGGGTTCACGGTGCTTTCGAATTTCACCGTGGGGATGGCGAGCGCGGTGATATCGTTCGCGTGGCGGCTGCCGGCGTTGATACGAACGTTCGCGGCGGGCACGTGGAGCGGTTTGGTATTTTTCGGCGTCGCGACGATCAGGCGCGTTCTGTCCGTGCAAACGTTTTTCACCCACCCACCGCTCGGTTTCAACATTTGATCGCGTTGGTCCCTTTCGACTGACCGATGAACATACTGTATTTCGTACGGAACGACCCGCAGCGGCGCCTCCGTCGCGTTCACCCTGCTGCTCGTGCTGTACGGCAGCGCGGGAGGGCTCGCGTACGGCGCGGTGAAGGCGGCGCCGGCGCTGGCGCGGTTAGAGCAGAGCAGAGCGACGAGACGGCCGCGGTACATTCGGCGGGAGTCGCACTGGACGCGGGAGACGTTTCAGGGCGGGGAAAAGGTGGACTGAGTCCGCGCCGCGGTCGAGTCAGGTCGAGTCCGGTCGAGTCTTCTCTCTCTCTCGCGTGTGGTACACTTTATTACAAAAAACGTTCTCGCCGCGCTCGGACACCTGACCTCAACGCGCGAACCCCCCGACGCGATCGATGGTCTGGACGACCACGCACGTGCGCTTGTCCCCGAGGTGCGGGCACAGCGACCACGCCGCGCCGTCTTCTCTCACGTCGTTGATCTTTCGCGTGATGGCATCGAACGCTTCCGCGTACTTGTCGCGTTTAGACTCGCTCCAACTTTTTGGGAAATCGCACTTCCTGCGCACGTGATCCTCGCCCTGGAACCCCCCGTTGAGATCGAGGGTTTGACTCAGGAAACCCCCGGCGAAGTCGAGCGCGGCCGCGATCGTCTGGTTTCGGTTGAAGCGAAAGTCATGGATCTCCTTGACCTCCTTGTCCGGGCCGACCAGCTCGTCCCACAGTTTCGGCTCGGAGTAGATCATGATTTTACCGGGTAAGTACAAGTGCTTCCGCGCGGGCTCGTTCGCGGGAACGTTCACTTCGTCGCACAGTCTCGTCCACACGTCGCACACGACCTCCCAGAGGCACTTGAGGTGCCTCTTGAAAGGGATCTTCATCTCGAGATTGATCTTTTTCGGAGCGTACCCGTGCGCCGGGTACAGCCGCGCGACGCGCTTGTCGTCGCTCGGCGAGTAGCACTCGACGCTGACCAGGTCACCCTTCGCGGCCGTCGTCTTCGTCGTCGTCGTCGGCGGCGGCTTCTTATTCTTATTCTTCTTCTTATCCGAGGCGGGCGCGGTCTTCCTCTTCTTCGCCTTCTCTTTCTCTTTCTCTTTATCTTTCTCCGCGGCGGAAACTTTCCGCTTCTTCCGTTGTACTCCTAGCGCGAGCGGCTCGCACTGGGAGTGAAACGTCCAGCACGTCAGCGACTCCGCGTCGCCGTCGTCGTATCGCACGCTGATCGGCCACCTGTCGCCCTTCACCACCGCCTCGACCGTCCCCTCGAACCACTCGCCGTCGAACTTCTTCCGGACGCGATCGCCCACCTCGGGGAGGGGCGTCCCCGGTCCCTCGGACGTGTCGTCCGCCGTCTCGAACTTCGCGTGGAACTGATGGGCCGCGCACGTCTCGACGTCGCCGTCGTCGAACTTCACGGCGATAGGGTAGCGGTCGCCGGGGGTCGCCTCGAGCACCTTCCCCGAGTACCACGTCTTTCCGAACTTCTTGCGGACGCGATCGCCCACCTCGGGGAGGGGCGGCGAGGCGGAGGATCTCGTCGCGGAGGATCGAGTGTCTTCACACTGGTCCCCATACGACCGCGTTCGCGTTGTGAATGCCGATCCTTAAGGACTTTTCCTTCCTCGCTCACAACGTTCGACCCCACGCACGCACGACGCCTTTCAACTCCGACCGACGCCTCGTCGCCGCGCGTCCTCGGACGAATCCTCCGAACTCGGCGTCGAATTGCGCGAACGTGCACGTCTCGACGTCGCCGTCGTCGAACTTCACGGTGACGGGGTAGCGGTCGTCCGGCTTGGCCTCGGCGACGCGTCCATGGTAGTCTTTCCCGTCGAAGTTCTTGGTCACGCGCTGCCCCACGGACGGCTTGCCGGCGGCCATGGCGCGCGGGGATGTGAGCCACGACGAATCTCTCTCGGAGAATCCGAAATGTTATTAATCCGCCCGCGCCCCTACCCCTCCGGTCTTGTCACACAGGCGGCGCGGTCCGCGGTCACTCCACGCCACGCCGCCGCACGTCGTCGCGTTCTCCGCGCGCCGGCCGCGATGCGCGCCGCGCGCCCTCTTCGCGGCGTCCTCGTCCTCGCGTGTCTCCTCGCCGCGACGTCAGCAGCGACGAGCGACGACGTCCTCATCGCAACGGTTCGCGGCCGCGACGACTTGGACGTCCATCGCTCAGCGACGACGAAACGGTGCCGCCGCGAGGCGCACGACGCGCTGTTCGCCGCGGAGTCCGCGAGACGACGACGACGCGACGACGCCGCCGCCGACGAGTTCTTCTGCGCGAGCGCGCTGAGGGAGCCGGAGGCGGCGTGCCGCGTCGCGGCCGCGGCAACGACGTGCCGCCTCGAGCGCGGACGCGCGCGCGCGCGATCGGCGCCGTGCGTCGACGCGAGGCACTGCGAGCGGTGCATCGCGCGCGCGCTCGGCCGCGGCGAGACGTATCGGTCGTCGGACGACGCGGACGACGATGAAGACGATGAAGAGACGATGAAGAAGAAGGAGGAGACCCGCGGCGTCGCGCGCGTCCTCGCGGACGCGCTCGGTCGCGCGCTCGCGGGGGGCGACCGCGGCGGTGACCGTTCGGCTTCCGTCGGGGAGGTCGGGGAGGAAGCCGAACGGTCGCGCCCGCCGGTCGACCGCACGATGGAGCAGGCGATGTACCTCCAGGAGCTCGACGCGATCGATCGCGAGTGCGAACACCTCGAGACGCGATGGCGCGGCGAGGAGGCGTCGCGCGCGCTCGCGAGGATGGCAGCCGCCGCGCGCGACGCCGACGCCGCGTCTGAAGAACGATTCCGACGCCTCGCCGCCGACGTCGCGTCCGTCGACGACGCCGTCCGCGCCGCGTCCGCGCGCGCCGCCGTCCTCGCCGCGACAGTGTCGGACGTCCACGGCGGCGTCGACGACGTCCGCGCGCGCGTGGACGACGCCGCGGCGAGGGCGAGGGCGCACGAGGTCGAGACCGCGCGCGTCAACGCGGAGGCGCGAAGCGACGCCGCGGAGACGCGCGCGGCCGTCGCCGCCGTCGCGTCCGCCGTCCGCGACGCGCTCGACGCCGCGGACGCGCTGCGCGCCATCGTGCTCGACGCGAAGCGGACGCTCGAGCGCGTGCGCGCGTCCGTCGCGACGCTCGTCGGCGCGCGCGCGTCGGCGCGCGACGCGCTCGCGCGCGTCGCCGCCGTCGTCGCCGTCGTCGCCGCGGCGCCGCGCGACGGAAAGTCCACCGCGACGGCGCGCGTCGTCGTCGTCGGCGTCGCGGAGGCGGCGGCGGCGCGCCGCGCGGTCGCGTCGGGGGTGGTCGCGGAGGAGGCGATCGTGTGGGCGCGGCGCGCGGTCACGACGGCGTTGGTGTGCTACGCGATGATGCGCGCGTTCGGAGGCGGCGGCGGCGGCGGCGGCGGCGGCGGCGGCGGCGAGGTGGACGCGATGAGGGTGTCCAAGGTGTCCGCCGAGGTCGCCGCGTTGCGCGCGGAGCTGCTGCTGGAGCGCGCGTCGTCGCGCGGCGCGCGTCCACCGCCGCCGACGAAGGATAAACGATCGTCGTCGCCGAAAGAGAAGCCGGAGGCGCGCACGGCGACGCGGCGACGGAGCGTGCGACGAGCGAACGGGTAGCTTCTTTCATCGTGCATTCATCGTGCACAGTGCTGCTAATTCATTCACAATCGCCTCGTGTTGACTATTCGTTCAACCGGAGACGAACTGCTGCGGGGAACTCGGGACGGACCCTCCAGACCCCCCCCCCCCCC
>Ga0181554_1004474_pt1 | contig 11315 bp, 6 predicted proteins | sample 011ome_16_FD_145602 | JGI IMG/M metagenome (GOLD analysis project Ga0181554, IMG submission 145602) | Coastal salt marsh microbial communities from the Groves Creek Marsh, Skidaway Island, Georgia - 011503CT metaG (spades assembly) | ecosystem: Environmental > Aquatic > Marine > Intertidal zone >... | reverse complement strand
ACTGGAAAAACAGACTGAGCATGCTAATACACGGTCGGCGATTGGAAAATGAGGTGTATCCAGCGGATTGGGCTGATTCGAGACGAGGTAATCCTCTTTCGGTAAAACAGTTCGAGTCCTATTGCCGACATCAAAATTTCCACATTGCTCGCAAAGTCTATCTTAGAGGAGACTGGAAGCGTGAATCTAACATACTCCCGAATTGGCTAAGCGGCTACGCCATATACGACCTCAGCGCGAGCTGAGGATTGGCGATATCAATTACGTGGAAAGAAAGTTACGCACAAGATTGAAAAGCTCGTTGGACTCGATTAGAAACGAATCATGCCCGAGATCCAGATCCAACTCTGTGTAGGACGCTTCGATTCCCTGTCTCAGCATAGCTAATACGATCTCCCGGTTTTGTTTCGGCGGAAACAGCCAGTCAGTAGTAAAGGCGACTGAGAGCGCTTTACACTTTAGCGATTTGAACGCATCGTCCAGACTGCCGTAGGCACTTTCGAGATCGAAATATCCTAGAGCGCGAGTGAAATACAAATACGTATTCGCGTCGAATCGATTGATGAAGCTTTGAGCTTGGTATTTCAGATAGTTTTCAACTTCGAACTCGATATTGAAGGAATAGCGATTCCCCTGGCCCTCTTGCCGTTTTCGGCCGAATTTTCGGTCCATGCTGCGATCGGAAAGGTATGTGATGTGGGCCATCATCCGGGCGATCGCGAGACCGACGTTGGGTCCCTTGTCAGGGTCGTAGTTTCCCTGCTTCCATTCGGGATCCTGCATGATGGCCTGTCTTCCTACTTCGTCAAAAGCGATTGCCTGGGCGTTTTGACTCCAGGTTGTAGCCATCGGAATGATACGCCTTACAAAAGAAGGGTATTCAATCGCCCATTGAAGGACTTGCATTCCACCCATCGATCCTCCAATAACGGCGTAGAGTTCCGATACGCCCAAACTGTCAAGGAGGATTTTCTGTGAACGGATCATGTCCCGAATTGTCACGAAGGGAAACGTGAGATTGTAGGGCTGTCCCGTGCGCTGGTCGATTGACTTGGGTCCGGTCGAGCCTTGGCACCCTCCAATGCAGTTGGCGCAAAGCACGAAAAATCGGTTGGTGTCGATCGGTTTACCAGGCCCGATTAGACTGTTCCACCAGCCTGGCTTCCGGTCCTTGAGAGAGTGAACACCGGCACAATGGTGATCCCCCGTCAGGGCATGGGAGACGAGAACGACATTGTTCCGGTCTGAATTGAGTTGTCCGTAGGTTTCGTAGCGGAGGGTGAACTCGGGGATGGACTGGCCACTTTCAAATTCGAAGGAGGTGTCGCAGCGAAAATCCTGAGGAGAAACAAGGCCTATTTCTCCATCGTAGCGGTGTGCAATATCTTCCTCTGCGGGATTCATCGTAGAAAGGAGATGGCGCAAATAAATTTAGCCTGCAAGCAGGCTTCTCCCTTATGACGCGGTTTTGCAAGAAGGGCTAGTCGTCATTCGGCATGAACGCTTCTGGGATATCCGCATTGTGGAAAACGTTCTGGATGTCGTCGAGATCGTCCAAGGCATCTATGATGCGGAGGACTTGCTTTGCGTCCTCAGCACTGGAGATGGGGGTCAAATTTTCCGGCAGATAGGCGAGTTCTGCGTTGTCTGGTTCGATTCCAGCTTGGGAAAGAGCCTGGCTTACATGGTCAAACTCGGTCAAAGGCGCGAGCACTTCGAAGTATTCCTCCTCTACTTTAAGGTCTTCGGCCCCCGCTTCCAGGACGATATCCATCAGCGTCTCCTCGTCAGCCTTGTCTTTGGAAATAATGAATTGGCCGGTTCTTTGAAACATGAACGCGACCGCTCCAGCGCCGGCCAGGTTTCCACCGTTCTTGGAGAAAGTGGAGCGGACATCGGATGCGGCCCGGTTTTTGTTGTCCGTTGTGACCTCAATTATGACAGCCACCCCGTGCGGGGCATATCCTTCGTAGACAAATTCTTCGTAAACGACGCCTGGAAGTTCCCCGGTGCCTTTCTTAATAGCTCGCTCAGTGTTTTCGACCGGCATGTTCTCAGCCCTTGCCTTGAGAAGCACTGTGCGGAGCTTTGGATTCATATCCGGGTCGCCACCACCATTTTTCGCGGCGAGGGTGATTTCCTTGGATAGACGACTGAATATTTGGCCTCGCTTAGCGTCAGCGGCGCCTTTTTTCCGTTTGATGGTAGACCATTTACTGTGTCCGGACATTGCTAAAGTAAGAACTTGGAGGGTTGATTCTGTCAGACCGTTAGAAACTGGATCCTAACGTTTCTTCTTTTTCTTTTTGGGAGCTTCCATCGCTTTTTTCAAGGCTGCGGGTAGAATGAGTTCGAAGTCGTCTTTTTTGCGATTGATCATCCATTGCTGGCCGATGGTGAAGACGTTGTTGACGGTCCAGTACAGAACGAGACCAGAAGCGAAAGTATAGATGATTGGAAAGAATATGTAAGGCATGAACTTCATCATCTTAACCTGGGCGTTGTCCACGGAAGGGGTTGGCATCATGCCCATTTGGACGACCAGTGAAACCAGATAGATGAAAGGTAGAATATTGAACTGGTCCCCCATAAAGGGAATGGTGAAGGGCAGGGTAAAAATGCCTTCCTCCATAGAGAGATCCCGAATCCAGATAAAATCGGCCAAACGAAGTTCCGCGGCGCTTCTCAACATATAGAAAAGGCCGAAAAAGATTGGAATCTGGATGATCATTGGCAGGCAGCCGGCAACAGGATTCACCTTGTTCAGCTTATAAATCTCCATCATCAGCTGCTGCTTTTTCGTGGGGTTGTCGGCGAACTTCTCGTTAATGGTCTTCATCGGCTCGCCGAGCTTCCCCATCCGCTTCATGGAGCGTGAAGACATTAGGTTGATGGGAAGAAACACTATTTTGATGGCGAGTGTAAGTAGTATGATCGCAACTCCGTAGTTGTGCGTGAAGCTGTAGAAGCCATTCATCATGGTGAGCAGCAATTTGGAAATTGCCCCAAAGAAGCCGAACTGCATTCCTTCCTCAGTGTTCTCTCCCACCCTCGAAACGCGATCGAACTCCTTCGGCCCAATGTAGTAGTCAAACCCATACGTTTGCGTGTCCTGGGGCGCCAAAGTGAAACTGCCGAGCTTCATGGAACCTGTCATGCCAAGCTGAGGCCGAGTTTCGTCGGCGTCCTGGGGGAACTGGACAGGCTGAGCGAAGTATCCAATTCCGGGCTGGTCTGGCTTCAGTATGGTGATGAAAAACTGATTCTTCAAAGATACCCAATCAACATTGCGATTTTCGCTGATAGAGTCGCGCGGGGCAGATTTGAAGAAGGGAATGTTGCTGCCCGTGAATTTTCCTTGCGCGAGAAATTCCGTGTCTTCCCCATCGTAGTAGCCAAACGTTAGAAGTTGCGCGTCCTGGGGGCCTGAGGGTGCGACGGTACCGGAATTCAGGTTGAATTCCCCGATGAACAGCGGGTTAGCCGTGAGGTTGCGAAACTCAAGTTCATGGCGGACGAGATAGGCCTTCTCGTTTTCAACGTCCTGACTGATGGTGTAACGTCGGGTAATTTGGTAGTTGTCGTTTATGACTTTCCGAAACTCAACGGTGTTTGGATCGCTGGGTTCGACGAGCTGGTAGGATTCGCTTTTATCTAGTCCTTGGAGCCCCGTTAGCTCAAGGGCTGGACCCGAGCGACGCTCGTTCATGATGTAGGGGGAATTATCGGTGCGAGACCTTTCGAAATCCTTGAGGACGATTTCCTGTATTGCTCCCCCATAGTTAGTGAACCTTGCCTCCATTAGGGCGTTGTCGCGGGTAACAATTCTCTCGTCCAGGTTCGCTCCAATACTCTCAAGTTCTGCAGGGCCGGAAACATTTAGGTTTGCCTGGGGGGCGATCACGGGAATCGCTTCAGACGGATTGGATGGTGTATTTTGGCTGGGCGATTGGGTAGGGGTAGTGACGGGCGTCTCAGCCGGTTGAGAAGGCGGCGGAGCCTGAAAGAACATCAGGGCGAATGCGCTAGCGAGGAGTAGAAGTCCTATAGCGGTGTTTTTCTTATCCATATGGAAATTTTTATCGAGTTCTATCGCGAGAGCGAAGGTCGGTCATAAAAGAGGGTGAAAATGTTCAGGCAAGCAGAATAAGCGCGCAATGACAGGTCGATTCTACTGGTCGCTGGAGCTCTCAGGCCGAATTAGGCCATTGTACTGTACCGCCTGCTCGAATCGATGTTCCAATTCGCCGAGGGTGGCGCGGTTTGCAGGGAATCGAATACTGATCACGATGTCGGCTTCTTGCCGGATTTTATGTTGCCGGAGTCGGAAGAGCTCGCGGAAGCGTCTCTTGAGTCGGTTTCGGGCGACGGCGTTGCCTACTCGCTTAGAGGCGGAGATTCCAATACGGGCCGAGAGGCGATCCCCACTTTCCTCTGCGTGTATAGTTGAAAAGAGGGCGAAATACGGGCAACGGTAGGTTCTGCCGTGTTTCCGCGTGCGAACGAAGTCGTTGTTTCGCTTTAGTCGCTGGCCTGACTTAAGGGTAAGCTTCGGAGTCATGGTTGAGGGCTCCGACTCGTATCGCCCGAGGCGGTCTATACGTTCACGAGCCGTTTGCGACCCTTGCGTCTGCGGGCATTGATGAGGGCGCGGCCGCCTCTGGTTCCCATTCTAGCACGGAAGCCTATCTTGCGAACTCGTTTCAAGCGGTGTGGTCTGTATGTCGGTCTCATGACTAAAAATTGGAAAAAGAGGGAGAAAATGGAAATAGCAAGGGGGGGCTGTCAAGCATGGAAAGGCGTATTGTTGGGCCTTTCCGCGTTGGATTGGGTTTCGCTTAGGTGAGCGTGTGCGGGGAAAATAGAATTTGGGCGAGGATGACAGCCGACAATTTCTCTTCTATCTAAGGTAGGATGGACCACCCGCAGTCACTCCGTTTGGATTCAAGGTGGCCATGGGAAGTGCCAAGAGCTTCCAGGGGGCACTAGTTAAATAGAGGAGGGAGCTTTTGTGAATATCGGTTTGAACTCAAATCGATACCGGTACGCATTTCTGTCTTTTGGATTACTCGAGATGCGGGTTGATCTTCAAAACGGTACGCGATCACGGGAGAGTAGGGGGCGATGTTTGTCTCTGCCTCAAAGCGTTCGATTCGACCTGTTAGTCCGTTGACGATCCAGATTTTCTCGTCATCGAATCGAGGATGTTCGTATTCGATTTTTCCGGATTCGTTGGCCTGTCCTAAAAGTTTCATTTCCCCCGCTTTTGCGTAGGAATAGAATTCGACAAATGCCTTAGCCTCATCTGCTACTTTCGTCTTGCTTGCGATTCGAAAGTGTTCGGTGAGCAAGACAGAAGGGGATATCTGTTCCACGGTCGATAGCCATTGCTGTTGGTCGATTCCATCTGGATCAAGCTCTTCGAAAGACTCAATTTGAATCTGTAATTCAGGGGAGAGCGGCATGCCCCACTTCCAGGGATTCATTTCCATGAGCTCAATAAGCTGCTGCTGCCAGTAGGCGCGAAAGGCCGGAGATAGGGTTCTCTTGGAGGTTAGTTCGTCGATCAGTTCGAGCGGAAAAAAACGAGGAGCGCCCGCAAGTATCTTCATGAAGGATACGCGGAGAGATTCCTGGTAGTAGATCGACTCTTTGGATAATTCGGAGGGCTCGTAGAAGAAACCCCAGAATGTGCCGTCAGGATGGCTTAGGAAATTCATCTCCAAAGCTTCCTCTTCGGCATCCCCATTCTCGTCGAAACCCCGGACTTTGAAACTAAAATTGATTCCCGTTTTCAGTCCGGCCTTATCCCCTTTTTGAATGGGATCTGCCAGAAATACGGAATACTCGTTTTTAGCTATAGGAGCGCCTTCGAAGTATTTAACCTTCGATTCGTAAATGGTAGGAAACAAGGGATTGTTGATCATTCGCTCCACAAACGCTGTTTCAGCCTCATCGAGGGTTTGTTTTTCTGCCGCAAAATCGCCCGATGCGCTCAATGCCTCCCACCCTTCGGGGTTGCCTGGCATTATTAAATTCTGCATCAGGGATTTGTATTGATTTTCCAACTTCAGTATCCGGCCAATGTTCCGTTTGCCGTCTGGAGGGAGGGTCTCAAAATTGTATATTGCTTCCAGCGATTTGAGATATCCCTCTAGGTTGTCGGCTCCTTTAATTGATTTCTGAGCAGCGAGCATGGTATCTCGCTTTTCCTGAATGCTTTTGAGGGATTCTTCAATCCGCCCGATACTGCGTTGCTGAAGTGAATTCTGATCCGAATCAGGGTATTGGGAAATATGTAGGCGCGCGTTTGCGATCGACTCAACGATGGCTCTGGAGCTTGCTTCGAATTCAGTTTCGTTTGAGGCTGCCGCTGCTTGCTCAAGATTGTTTTGAGCTTCTCGGACATAGCCGAGCAATACTTGTTTCCGATGGTTCAGTTGCGCGGAAATCTGGTCTTTGCGCCAACTTTCAAATCGGGCGATTCTTGCTTCGGAATCGTTTTCCAGGCCGACGTCTATCGAGGCAAGGGTCGTCGTTGCCCTGCTTAGAAAGGCATCGATTTCAGGAGCATTGGGATCGGCATTTTCAGCGCCCCGAAAGGCGTCCAGGCGATCTGCGATCTCAGTGTATTCCTTTTGGAGGCCTTTCTGTTCGGTGATCCAGCTTTGCAGGGATCCCGCAGCTTCTTTGATGGCATGGCCAGAAGGAGCATTGGCGATAAGCCCTTTTCGCTCCAGAAGCGCTTGTTCCGCCTGTTCGATATCTTGGTTAGCGGCGGCTTGGTTGAGGGCGGCGGTAGCGATTTGGAGAGTTTCCGAATATTGGTTATTCTTTACCTGACTATTTGCGATATAGCCGATTATCAGGAGAATGACCAGCGCGCCCGATGCCAGAATGGCGTATTTTGGGGCCCGTTTACGGGTGGCTTCAGAAAGAGCTTTTTTGATGTCTTCCTGGACTTCAGCCGGAATCCGCCTTCCCATCCGCTTCGCCTGAGCTTCGAATGATTTGAGACGTTCTTTAGCATCGTGGACTGTCGCCTTTTTGCGCCCAAAGCTTATAGACAGTCCCTGTAGAACTTTTCTTAAGTCATCGATGGCGTTTTGTATGAGAAGATTGGATTCGTTTCCAGCTCTGTGATGGGAGATTTCTGTTACAACGGTAGAGTAGGCGTCGCGTAACTTGGGATCGATTTTGGATCGCGTGTCCGTTAAGGTAAGCTGGTAGTCGCATTCAAAATAGGCCTTTTCGAGAGCGCTTTTCTCTTCATCCGTATGGGAAGACTTGGCCTGTTCGATGAGCGATTCAACAGCGGCTGTTGCATCTCGAACAGCGTTTTCCTCCATAGTCAAAAGGACGGTTTTGATGGAACCTTCCTTATCTGGGAACTCTATGCCGCAGGAGCGGTATCGGGCAACGATCGCCTCGGGCGTTTCGGCGGGCATGAGCTCCTGCAATGCGCTTGAGAGCTCAGATTCTGCCTGATCGATGACCTGGGACTTGAGCCGCTCCAACTCGCTCGTAAGATTGGCATCGGCTTCAAACTTCTCGCAGATGAGGCTTGCGATTTGGTAGGCTTCGAGGGGCTTTTTCGCTCTAACTTTGGCCCGAAATTCACCTTGCAGCCAAGTTTTTGGATCTTCGATTTGTGAGAATCTCTCTTGCAGTTGCTTCAACTGCGCAGGGTCAATTTCATCCGCTTTCCTCCATCCAAATTTCTCGCAGTGGTCACTCCATTCCTTTGCCCCTCCAAAATCGAGGGTATTGAGGGTATCCAGCACGCTGGGATTCGAATAGGTAGCGACGTAGACCTCGAGGTCGCTCTCTGTCTCGAGACACTGCTTCAGGAGAGCGAGGCTGAGTTCGACTTCCTTCGCATATTGCCATGCCAAGTTGGCTGTTTCCAAGCCGTTGGACTCGCCCTTGAGGGCGGTCTTTATTCGATATACAAGTCTGGAGGCGTCGGGTCGCATGCGTGTAAAACAAATGTTTGAGAAAACGCTGTCTCGTTTGAGTTAGGAAGACAATCCATTCCTCGCGCAATTTTTTTTGGGTGGATTTATGGAGTTCCCAGAAGCAAAGCCCATTCGGAATTCGAATTGATGGCCTGAATGGACTGTTCCGCTTTGTCAACGGAGTCTAGGATCCGGTTGGTGGAGTCTAGGTCAGCCAATGTACTTTGGGAAAACTGAGACTGCAGAGTGGACAGGTGGCGCTTTCTATTAGCCAGGCGTTCGAGGTTAAAATTAATCATGGTCTCCTCCATCAAATCGTCTCTTATGAAAGTTTCCCGCCATTGTTCGCGAATATTCTCCAGCTTGGTTGCCATTGGTTCGGAAAGCGCCCTTGCCGTGACAAAGACCTGGTGAATCGATCGGGCTAGCTCGATCGCTGTGCGGCGCTCCTGGTTGGCGGTGTTTAGGGCATCACGAAATTCAGGCGATGAAATGAACGATGAGACCCGTCGTAGCATGAATCCCTCGTACAGGGTTCTCAGATATTCGGAGATCTCTATTTGGGTTGGAGAGACGAGAAGGCCGTTGCTATCTTGAGCTAAATAGCGTTCACTTGGGTTCAACTCGAACGCTGTCTCCAATTTTTGGATGCTATGGTGAACATCGTCCCCTGATAGAGATTGCCATTGTTTCCTGTATTCCTCTGCGGCGGTAATAGCATCGATACCGTTTTGGACGAGGCGGTCTCTCGCGGCCCGACGAACGGCTTTTATGCTGAGAATTGTGTCCTCCGGAATAAAGCGGTCGAAGGGACCGTGTTCACGAAGCGGTCCGAAGATCGGGTTGCTGGCGAGAGGCTCCTGAAAAAATGGGACGAGTGACTCGGGAATAAGGAGGGCGCCTAGTGATTATAGCGCCGAGGCGAATTCGGGTTCTAGGAACCACTGGCTGGTATCGCTGTGAACAAGCGAGCTTGGAACAGGAACAATCGTGATTGGTTCTGGCGGGCGATTCTCAATGGAGTCTCTGACAGCTGATAGAGCCTTAGCGATCTGGAGCGGTTTGGGTTGCCCGAGTGATGACAATGCTTCTGCGACATTCAGACCGAGCTCGATATCCTCATATAGGCGCCCGGAATCAATGAGTGACATCCATGCTTCATGGGGATCTAACGAGCCGTCCGCTCCGCTATTGGGATCACCCGTATCGGAAGAAGCCGCTTCCTGAGGTATTTGTGGCTCCGCGGGTTCCGGCGGCGAACTGAAATCAAGGAGGAGGTAAGCGATCGTTCCGCAGCAAAGGATGGCCAGGCATGCCAGGGTTAGGTTTAGCGTATTAGAGAGGCGACGTCGGGTCCATTTCAGCTTTGGACGTTTGCGATCCGCTCGTGTTAGTTCCGTCGGGATTTCGACTTTGGGAGCTGATTTCGTAATCCGATGGGAATCATCCTCAGGCTCATTGAGTAGTTGCTCCTCGGTAATCCTAGGCGACACGATGGGACCTACTTTATCTGATAGTCGTTCGAACTCAAAGGGAAGAGGCCGGTCTTTCCAGTTTCCTCGCCACAAAAACTGGGTCGGCTGATCGGACGTCAGGATGAAGTTTGTGAAGGGAACATCCCAGCGTTGGCTCGCAGGAAGGGTGAGAAGTTCATTACGAAAATGATGGGCGAGATCGGGCTCTTTACCCGCTTCGACAATGAAAGCGCTATCCCGTGGACTGCCCGTTTCGATGGGTGAGTCGAAATCGATCGAAGTGACTTCTGTAGAAATATCCAGATCACCTATCTTAAATTGGTCTCGTTCTTGAAGTATTCTGGGGGGTTCGATCCAGGAATTCTTCCATCCTTTCCAAAAAAGAAGAATCGTAGCGGGATCCGGAAGGACCGATATCTCGTCCTCGGAGAAGGCTAGATGGTGGGCGATGTGGTTGTTGCGTTTAGAATAGTCTGTACCAGAATCGCTCAGGCGGGTGAGGATGTGGAAATTGCCAGTGCGGCTTGGTAGTGTCAGGTGACGCAGAATTACTGGGCTCGATTTACCGGGGATATGTTCGTAACGACTTAGTTTTTCCAGTTCCTTTTCCAGATCGGCCGGCAGGTCGCGATCGCGGGCGACGCAACAAAAGCCGGACTTTCCCGGCTCCAAGCCTCGCCGAGCGCTGGTATGTATGTATTGCAGCGACACGGTTAGCTCAAGGGGGAAGGGGTATCGGAGGAGGGTGAAAGGATTTCTGGAGCGGTTTCGGATAGCGCCCAAAGCGTGGGTGCAGTTGCTAAAATCGGCTGAAGTCTCCGGGGAGATGGCGCGAGCTTTCCGGTCAAGGGGCCTTCCTTGATTTCCTTGGGTGAATGACCAAGGGGTGATATCGGAAAATACCGAATACAGGAGGAGATAGACTCTGCGTTGGCGACGATCGTGGGGCAATAGTCCAATAGGAGGTTCCTTGTCACCTCGCTATTCCGATCGATTTCATCGCTTGTCAGGGGGCGGTTTTCCGGGATGGAAAGCGCGTTTTCAGGCAGGATTGACTTCCAAACATCACACTTCCCAACCATAACTGCTAATGGTGTATCCACGAGCTCATGACTATCTTTGGCTTTCAGCTTTTTGACGCGTATTCCCATCTCAGCGAGGATGGTGTCCTGCTCGTCTGTCGCTTGAGACCTTAGCTGAGGGTCACGCTTACGGCGTAGTCGTTTACGGAATTCTCGATTTGCGGTTGGATCATACAGGAAAAACAGAGCTGAGGACGCTGCGACGTGAAGGGCGCCGGGGGAGTCGTCGAGACTGACGGTGGGTTTGAAGTGCTCACCTGCGTTGTCGTAAAACACGAGAGCTACCCGACGGTCCGCGTTTTTGATTTGCCGCAGGTGGTAAACGAAAGGCCGTGGCAGGGCGACCTTCTTGCCGTTTCGGGGAAGCTGCTCGTACATGAGGCCTTCAAAGTCCGTCTTGGAAATGAAAGCGTCTTCTGGCGTTGTTGCCGAGAAAAGCCGGTTCTTCATCTCGTTCAGCCGCACGTTGCCGCTGGGGTCGCCATCTTGCAGAACGCATCCATGGGTGCGGATCAATTCTTCGGGCAGAAGCTGAAGCAACGTTGAAAGATAGTAAGACTTCCCGCTGCTGGGGGCTCCTACTACAGACAATATCAAGTGATTCTGGCTTAAAAAAGAGGTGGGTAGTCGGCCGCGGCAGTGAGGGCAGGCCAGTTCAACGCACACGACGCCTTTTTCATCTAAAGCCTGGCCTAGTTCGTTGAATCGATTGGCGACGAAACGCAATTTCGTATAGGGCCCGAGTTCCGGATCGCCCATCAGATCCTCGTGGGCAGCGATGTTCATGACATCACCTTTGG
>Ga0181554_1004472_pt1 | contig 11317 bp, 13 predicted proteins | sample 011ome_16_FD_145602 | JGI IMG/M metagenome (GOLD analysis project Ga0181554, IMG submission 145602) | Coastal salt marsh microbial communities from the Groves Creek Marsh, Skidaway Island, Georgia - 011503CT metaG (spades assembly) | ecosystem: Environmental > Aquatic > Marine > Intertidal zone... | reverse complement strand
GTATTATTCCAGTGTTTTGGAAAATTTCGCAATAACGCTTTCAAATACAATAATTTATTTGTAAAATATTACACAGTATGCAACGGTATTTTGTAAATTAATTTACAAAAGGTGGCGCATCATGTTGTTACTTGGGGTTTTTTTATGGTTTTAGATACGGGATCAACCGGCGCACGATTGCGCGAACGGCGTATCGCGGTTGGGTTAAAGCAGGCAGAATTGGCTGAAAAGGTTGGGATTTCAGCGTCATATTTGAACCTGATCGAACACAACCGCCGCAGAATCGCGGGAAAATTGTTGATAAATCTAGCCAACGCATTAAATCTTGACCCCGCTATTTTGTCAGAGGGGGCGCAATCCTCGTTGGTGGGGCGTTTGCAAGAATGCGCAAGCCATCAATCACCACAGGGCCAGGTTATCGATCGCGCCGTTGATTTTGCAACCCGTTTCCCGCGCTGGGCGGAACTGACCATTTCGCTGGATCGCAAATTGCGTCAAATGGAACAGACGGTCGATGTATTGAACGATCGCCTGTCGCATGACCCACATTTAGCAACATCCCTGCACGAGGTTTTGACCACCGTCACCGCCATTCGATCAACATCATCAATCCTGGCAGAAACCGATGACATTGCCCCCGAGTGGCGCACCCGATTTCATCGCAACCTTAACGAAGACAGCCATCGATTGACCGAAGGCGCCCAGGCGCTGGTGTCGTATCTGGATACATCGTCCCAAGATACCGTTTCAATTGGTACTCCTTGGGACGAATTGGATGGGTTTTGGGCGGCGCACGATTATTGCTTTGATGATTTTGATCATTTTTCCGCTGCAGATTGGCATGCCTATATTGCCGCCGCGCCTGAATTGGTGTCTGCACAGGCGCGGTCTTTGGCAATTGATTTTGCCAACCGCTATCGCGACGATGCCAGCCAGATCCCCAAGCAGAACCTGATTGACGCAGTGGCGGTCTGTGGATTTGATGCGGTGCAATTGGCGCAGACACTGCGCAGTGACATTCCAACCGTGATGCGCCGATTGGCATTTTTATCGCAACAGGACTTGGGTATGGAAATTGGGTTGGCCTGTTGTGATGCCTCTGGCAGTTTTATTATTCGAAAACCGGTTGCGGGCTTTCATATCCCGCGGTTTGGGTCGGCCTGTGCCTTGTGGCCGATCTTTGCCGCGATCGGGCGACCCATGGCGCCGATTTCAATGGTTTTGCGCCACACTGGCCGCGAAGGGGGGACATTTGATACCATCAGCTATGCTGAGGTACAGCCCGCCTATGACACAACGCCCTATCCGATGACGCGATCTTATATGTTGATCATTCCGCGCCATGATAGCGACAGTGTTGATCCCCTGCGTGTTGGTGCCGCCTGCCGCGTCTGCGCGCGAAATGCCTGTCCCGCCCGACGCGAAGGCAGCATTTTGGGGCATCAAGGTCTTTGACAAATTTGCAGATTACGTCTTAGATAGACGAAAAAACGCGCAACGCGACAAACGGGGAGAACAGGATGAGCAAGACAGTCTTGCTGATCGAGGATGAGCCTAACATCATCGAAGCGATCAGTTTTATACTGTCACGGGATGGTTGGACGGTTGCGACACACTCAAACGGCCATGATGCCAATGACGTGATTGTGCGCCGCAAACCGGACTTGGTGATTTTGGACGTCATGTTGCCGGGTAAAAGCGGGTTTGATATTTTGCGAGACTTGCGACAAGACGCGCAGTTTCAGGATTTGCCTGTATTGATTTTGACAGCGCGCGGTCAAGCTAAGGATCGCGAATTGGCCGAGGCCTTAGGTGTCAGTCGGTTTATGACCAAGCCATTTTCAAATGCCGATGTCTTGGCGGCGGCAAACGGCTTGGTTCCGTAGTAATGGCAAAGAAACCCCTAATATTCCTAGAACGCGACCGGTACCGTACGCGCCGATTGGTTGATGGATTGCGGGTTTTGCCGATCTTGGCCGCGATTTTGTGGATGTTTCCTGCAATTTGGACACATGACCCCGAAAATCCACCAAACATTGCACAGGGAGCGATTTATTTTTTTTGCACTTGGGCGATCATGATTGGATCCAGTTTTCTGTTGGTGCGCCGGCTGCGCCATTCAGCTGAATTCTGGCAAGATGATCAATCGACCCAAGGGGATCGTGATTGACATGATCAATATCCTGATTACCGCCAGCATGTTCTACGTTGCAGCGTTATTTTTTGTGGCATTCTGGGCTGAACGTGCGGCCGCACGCGGGCGGGGGGCATGGCTGCGGTCGCCTTGGGTCTATACGCTGTCATTATCAATTTACTGCACGGCTTGGACATTTTATGGCGCAGTGGGCTACGCCGCGCGGTCGGGATTGGAATATTTGACCATTTATCTAGGCCCCAGTTTGATCATGCTGGGCTGGTGGTGGATTTTGCGTAAATTGGTGCGCATAGGCCGGGCGCAGCGTGTCACATCCATTGCTGATTTGCTGTCATCACGGTTTGGAAAATCAAATTTGCTGGCGGCACTGGTCACCGTTTTGGCAGTTGTTGGAACAACACCCTATATCGCGCTTCAATTACAATCTGTGACACTATCATTTTCGGCGTTTTCGCAGGTCGATGATCTGGGAGCGATGGCGGCGAAAAATGAAAACTGGGCCTTGTGGGTTGCGCTGGGCTTGGCGTTTTTCACGATCATTTTTGGCACGCGTAATCTGGATGTAAATGAACGCCATCACGGTGTTGTCATGGCCATCGCGGTCGAGGCGATTGTAAAATTATTTGCACTATTAGCAGTCGGAGTTTTTGTTGTTTGGGGGGTCAACGGCGGGATCGGCCCGATGTTACAGGCCATCGAGGCATCGCCACAAAACAACTGGCAGATGGACAATGCCCGTTGGGTTGCGTTGACGTTTTTGTCAGCTGCGGCCTTTCTGACATTGCCGCGCATGTTTCAGGTATTGGTCGTCGAAAACGAAGATGAGCGCCATTTGCAAACCGCATCATGGGCGTTTCCAACCTATGTTTTATTGATGTCCTTGTTTGTTTTGCCCATCGCCGTTGTCGGGCAGGCCATCCTGCCCCAAGGGTCGAATCCAGATTTGTATGTTTTGACTATTCCACTGACCTTGGGCCAAGATTCATTGGCAATCCTATCGTTTTTGGGCGGATTTTCTTCGGCGACATCAATGGTTGTAGTTGCGTCCTTGGCCTTGGCGACGATGGTGTCGAACCACATCGTTATGCCCATTTGGTTGCGCTATTGGCAGGGGAAATTTTCTGCCTTTGGGGATGTCCGCCGGATTGTATTGTTGGCACGGCGCGTGTCCATCGGGTTCGTTTTGTTTTTGGGCTATCTTTATTATTCGCTGTCTGGGGGCAGTGCGGCCTTGGCCGCGATTGGATTGATTTCCTTTACGGGCGTGGCCCAAGTATTACCAGCCATGATTGGTGGGTTGTTTTGGCGCGGGTCGACCCGAATGGGTGCGATTTGCGGTTTGCTGGTTGGTTTCTTTGTCTGGGCCTATAGCCTGTTTTTACCCAGCTTTGGCGTCGATGTGATCGTGTCTGTGGATGTGATGCAAAACGGGCCTTGGGGGATTGGGGCATTGCGTCCGCAGGCTTTGTTTGGGATCGATGGCATGGATCCGCTGGTTCACGCCATTTTTTGGAGCATTCTGTTAAATACAATCGTTTTTGTTTTTGTGTCGCTGATCGATTTCCCATCCCCCTTAGAGCGGTTGCAGGGCGCGCAGTTTGTCGATGTCTTTGATCACTCATCAGCCACCAGCGGATGGACAGGCAAAGCCGGCCAAAGCGAAGACCTCATGGTTATGGCGCAGCGTATCATCGGGTCGGTCCAAGCCCAAAGATTGTTTCAATCTGAGGCGCAAAAACAAGGCGTAGCTGGCTTTCTGCCCGAGCCGACGCCGGAATTTTTGGAACGATTAGAACGTGAATTGGCGGGGTCGGTTGGGGCGGCAACAGCACATGCGATGGTGGGCCAAATTGTGGGCGGCACATCCGTGACCGTTCAGGATTTGATGGCCGTGGCGGATGAAACGGCCCAGATGATGGAATATTCATCACGCCTTGAGGCGCAGTCAGATGAACTTAGCCGGACCGCAAGACAGCTGAGAAATGCAAACGACAAGCTGACGCAAATATCGGTGCAAAAGGATGCGTTTTTGTCCCAAATCAGCCATGAATTGCGCACACCCATGACCTCAATTCTGGCGTTTTCAGAAATCATGAAAGAGGGGCAGGACCTTGATCGGCAGAATTTGAACAAATACGCCACAATCATTCACGCAGAATCGACGCGACTGACCCGATTGCTAGATGATTTGTTGGATCTAAGTGTCCTAGAACATGGCCAGGTGCATTTGAATCTGACTGAAAGCTGCCCAAATCAGCTGATCCGACGGTCCATTGAAACCGTTCAAGCGGGCGAAGCGCATCGGGTGATGCGCATTAACCTGCGCCTAGATGATACCGTGCCCAAGGTGATTACTGATGCGGATCGCTTGGGGCAGGTTTTTATCAACTTAATCGCAAATGCCCGCAAATACTGTGACGCGCATGCGCCAGAATTGACAATTACGGTGTCACATCGTGGTGGGCTAATCCTTTGCGATTTTATTGATAATGGGTCGGGTGTACCCAAAGAAGAACAAGAGATGATTTTTGAAAAATTCGCCCGTGTTGGTCAAACCAAAGCAGGGGGTGCAGGTCTGGGTCTGGCCATCTGCCGCGAAATCATGGGGCGACTGGGTGGTGAAATTACCTATCTACCCGGCCAAGGCGGTGGCGCGTTTCGTGTCAGTTTTCCCACTGATGCGGATAATTTCATCGCCCATTAATGAATTGGTAAAGGTTCACATGCCAATGTGCTGCGGTATCTTATGCACATGGTTTTAGAATGGAACATCGCACAATTATTCAACGTAAACTGTCGCGATCGGATCGGGGCAAGGCACCGCAAAACGCGGGGCAGTGGGCCAAGTGTGTGACACGGGCTGCACATGCGGCGTTGACCCTGCCATTAACAGCGGGGCGGCGACATGCGTTGCGGGTGCTGTCCGACGATGTGCCGGCGTTGTTGACGGACATGGGGTTGGTCGCATGGTGTGCCTCGGATCAAGGTATGGGTGTCTTTATTGCCTTTGATCAACATGCTTTGGGCGCCATGGTTGAGGTGCAGACTATCGGTCGCGTTTTGGGGCGGGCCTGCCATGGCCGGCGTGCAACGCAGACGGATTTCGCTCTGACCACTCCTTTTATTGATGCGATTTTGGATGATGCCGTGGCCAATGATTTGGTCCAAGCGGGGTTTGGCCGAAAAACATGGGTTCAAACCCTGTCTGATATTTCGCATTTTTCCGAACGCGAATTTGACATCGTGTCAATGTCGTTTCGGATGGGCGATGGGGGTGTGTCTGGCAAGGTGGTGATCGGTTTGCAAATCCCCCTGACGCCAGAATTGCAAAATAATGGCCCTGAAATTGCCAAGGATTGCCCGCAAATTTCCGAATTACAGGTGCAAATGTCCGCAGAATTGGCGCGCATAAAAATTACGTTGGCTGATTTGGCCAAGCTAGACGCAGGACATCAAGTGATGTTGCCTATAAATGCCCTAAGCGATGTTCGCCTAAGACCCCAAGGGGGCGGGCCAGAATATCTGTGCAGCTTAGGCCGTCAAATGGGATCGCGCGCGGTTCAAATGATTTTGGATGCCACCGCAAGTCCAGCGGCGGCCACGGTATCCAATGATACCGCACCCGCACCTGACACAGCACATGCAGATACGGACACGTCACAGCCATCCTTTGACCCAGATGTCGAGGGCGCATTGGATCAAGATTGGCTGGACGCTTTGTCTGAATATGACGACGCCGCCGATCAGGATGTGATCGACGGCGCCGCCTAGGTGATATTCCTACAGGTTAGGACTTAACCATCCATTTTTTCCAACTGCGCCTTGAAAATTGGGGCAATTAACATGCCGCCCAACATAGCGGCAAAGAAAATCCACAAGGACATTCCGCCAAAGCTAAGCGATGCAATTGCTGGTCCTGGACACAGACCTGCCGTGGCCCAACCCGCGCCAAACAGGACGGACCCAACAACCAAATTGCGGCCTAGTTTCGGATCAGGTTTCGCTGGAAACGATCCGCCGATAACAGGCGTGCGCCCCTTGGTATAGGCCCAAGCCAGTGCCATCGGGATCATTGCACCCCCCATAACAAAGGCCAACGTGGGATCCCACGCGCCAAAGACGTCCAACCAACCTTGGACCTTGGCAGTGTTGGTCATTCCAGACACCAACAAACCACCGCCAAAAAACAAACCAGCAACGAAAGCAATCATATTCCGCATCAGATCAACCCCAAAACGTGACGCAATGTGGCCATCGTCAGACCGCCCGCGCCAATGTAAAACACAGTTGCCACGATCCCGCGCAGGGACAGGCGTGAAATGCCGCACACACCGTGACCGGATGTACAGCCATTGGCAATGCGTGTGCCCACGCCCACCAACAAACCAGCAGCGATCAGCTGGACCACATTGTTTGTAATGTTTGTTTCGGTACGTTCCCAGAATTGGATCACGATCAGGGGCATCAAGAATACGCCCGCCAGAAATATAATCCGCTCGGCCGCGGTGGACCAACCTGATTTATCGACCAGACCACCAATGATGCCGCTGGCCCCCATGATACGCCCATTCCCGATCAGGTAAATGGCGCCCCCCGTTCCGATCAGCAGGCCGCCGACCAGACCGTAAATATAGTCTATGTGCATTTTAATTTTCCGATTGTTAGCTGTTTATCCCAGCGCGGCGTGCCGCACTGGGATGTCCCCACTTAAACCCTGCTAAGGTTCAGATTTTGTTTACAGGTACCTTTAGATATATGTTGCCCTGTTCATCCGCGGGCGGCATGTTGCCGGCGCGCATGTTCACTTGTAAGGATGGGATAATCAGACGGGGTTTTGCCAAATTTGCATCCCGCTCATCGCGCATGGACACAAACTCTTCCTCTGATTTTCCGCCGCCGATATGTACGTTCAACGCCTTTTGTTCGGCCACAGTGGTTTCCCATGCAAATTCGTCACGGCCCGGTGCTTTGTAGTCGTGACCAACGAAAATGCGTGTATCATCTGGCAATGCCAAGATTTTCTGGATTGAGTTGTACAGTGTTTCAGACGACCCACCCGGGAAATCGCAGCGTGCGGTTCCAAAGTCGGGCATAAACAAAGTATCGCCAACAAAGGCAGCATCACCTACAACATAGGTCAGACACGCAGGGGTGTGACCGGGTGTGTGCAGTACGTCGCCGCGCATTTGGCCGATGTGGAATACATCGCCCTCTTGGAACAATTTATCAAACTGGCTGCCATCACGTTGGAATTCTGTGCCTTCGTTGAACACTTTGCCAAAGGTGTCTTGGACAACTGTAATACGGTCGCCGATACCAATTTTGCCACCAACTTGTTTTTGGATATAGGGTGCGGCGGACAGGTGGTCGGCGTGGACATGTGATTCCAACAGCCACTGGACCTCTAGGTTATTGTCTTTGACATACTGGATGATTTCATCAGCCGATTTCGTGTCAGTGTGACCAGATGCATAGTCAAAATCCAAAACGCTGTCGACAATGGCACAGGCCGAGCCGTTGGGGTCCTTAACAACAAACGAAACTGTAAAGGTTGCTTCGTCGAAAAATGCGGTAACTTCGGGTTTCATCAGAATCTCCATTCTCATTCACAAATGAATATATATTAAAAATGGAATGTATTTCAAGTGAAAATATTAAGAGTCCGATATTTACCTAAAATTATTTCAAAAATATTCCCAAAATGACCATCATCAAACCAAAGGTTGATAGCAACAGGGCGCCCATGTTCAGCGGCACGACCTTTTTCACGGCCTCGCGCAGTTCGTCATCATTGGCAGCTGTTTTCTTGGCTTTGGATACTTTCAGAATGCTGATGATCAGGCCGATCAAGCCAATGACAGATACTGCAGCACCGCCCCAAATTAAAATTGGCATAGTTTGCCCCCATAACAGTTGTTTGCCGTGGCATATGACAAAAGATTTGTCAGAGCAAGTGTAAGCGGGTTGCATGCCCATCGCGCACAGGCTAAATCGGATCAACCAAGCAAGAGGTCAGAGATGAACGACGAAATTACAGATGCAACATACCGCGTCACAGCCGATGAACTGCGTCAATTCATTGAACGGTTTGAACGTCTAGAGATCGAGAAAAAAGAGATCGCCGACCAACAAAAAGAAGTGATGGCCGAAGCAAAGGGCCGCGGCTATGACACCAAAGTGATGCGCAAACTGATTACACTGCGCAAACGCGATCTAAACGACATTGCCGAAGAAGAGGCCGTGTTAGAAATGTACAAAGAAGCACTGGGCATGCAGTAGGCTGGTGCGGAAAAATTAAGTCAGGGAAATATTAACCTGACATTGGGGATTTCCGTGATTTTTGCCAGATCATCTTCGTAAAGGTCGGTCAGGAAATCCACTTCCTCTTGGGCCAGTCCCGTAATTGACACATCTTGGTCCATAATTTCGGGGCGGCCAAATTTTTCGGCAAAGGCAAACATAACCTCGCGCTTTTTTTCGGCGCTGAGGTTGGTGTTTTTGTTCATATAGGCGACAAAGCGGGCCTGTCCTACATCGCTGAGCAGATGCAAATACAAACGATAGGTATCTTTTATCGCTATATTTGGGGGAACCTGCCCAACAGCGCGGATGACATCTTGCCAGACAAAGGGGGAATCTTCGTAGCACCAAACGGTGATTTCCATATCCATAAAATGCGCTTGCAGGCGCAGGAACAGCTCGCTCCACCTTAGGGTTTCGGGGGCAGAACCGCCCGTCACAGCAGACAGATTATTCGAATCACAGGTTTTCATCAGGGCCGCCAGATATGTGGCGGGGTTCCGGATTGCGAAAAACAACTTGATGCGATCGTTTTTGAACACCTCAACCGCGCTGCGCAGTTTTTCAACCGCTTGGGGGAAAAATACGCCTTGGGCCACCGTTTGTGCAGGCGGCGCAAACAGCATCGGCACGGATAACACCATCGCCAAGGTATCGGGGGGCTGATCACCACAGATACTGTCATACAGCATATCGCGCAGTTCGTCAGTGAATTGCGCCCCTTCGATTTGGCGCATTGCTTGTCTTAGGGAACGGCGATACAAAACCGGATCAGGTACCGCCACCTGACAGCGATCCAATGCAGGTTTGTTGTTGTTCATAGACACCATCAAGGTGTCATTGTCTGTTGGATGCGCCCCTGCGTGCAGCAAAATGTCCATATTATCGCTTTCTTGTGGATTGCGGTATGTATTTGTATATAAGCCACATTGGTTTTAGCAATGTGTAAACAACGATAAAAGGATAAGTTGTGCAGGTCAGTCGCGCGACACCATCGACACGATGGCGCCCAAATGGGGCGGGGATATGGTCGTTGGGGGCAGTGATCATTGCCGTTATCGTCATTTTGCCCATTTTATCGGTGATTTACTTGGCGTTTTTCCCTACGGAAAACATTTGGCCACATTTGTTGTCGACCACATTACCGCGGTATTTTCGCACAACGCTTGCCCTGATGCTGTCCGTTGGATTTGGGGCCATCATGATTGGCGCGGGTGCGGCTTGGTTGATCACACGGTATCGGTTTTTCGGATCACGGTGGTTGGAATGGCTGCTGCTGTTACCGCTGGCAATCCCAGCCTATGTTGGGGCTTATGCCTTGGTTGATCTGCTAGAATATGCGGGACCGGTACAAACCGCGCTGCGCGAGCTGATGGGTTGGAAAACATCGCGCGATTATTGGTTTCCGGAAATCCGATCCTTTGGCGCGGCGGTGTTTGTGCTGACTTTTGCGCTGTATCCGTATGTTTATCTGCTGACGCGGGCTGCATTTCGCGAACAATCCGGTGCCTCGGATGAGGTGGCGCAATCATTGGGCGTATCGCCCTTGGGACGGTTTTTCAAAATTGGTCTGCCCCTTGCGCGGCCCGCGATTGCCGCAGGCGCAGCGATTGTGATGATGGAAACGGTCAATGATTATGGCACGGTCAGCTATTTTGCAGTGCAGACCCTGACCACGGGTATTTTTAACGTCTGGTTGCAAACGAACAATGCAGGCGGGGCCGCACAATTGGCTTCGGTTGTTCTGGGCGTTGTGGTGCTGTTGGTTGTGTTGGAAAAATTTGGGCGCACCAGAATGCGATATTTTAATCTGTCCCGTCACCATCGCCCGGTTGAGCCGCAAACACTGACAGGCAGTGCGTCATTTTTGACATTCCTCGCCTGCGCTGTGCCCGTCTTTATTGGTTTCATCCTGCCTGCCTTGGTTTTGGGCAATCATGCGTTGCACCACATTCCCGAATGGTCCAACCCCGACTTGCTGAAAGCATTGCGAAACACGTTGTTGGCAGGTGGCAGTGCTGCCATTGTGACCGTGGCGGCGGGTTTGTTCATGGTTTATGGTGTGCGCCTGTCGGGCCATGGCCTGCCGCGCATTTTATCACCCATCACCACAATCGGCTATGCCGCACCTGGGGCAGTTTTGGGGGTCGGAATTTTGATCCCCTTAGCCACCATTGATAACGCGGTTGCCGATTTTGTAGAAACCACATTTGGTGTGGATCCTGGGCTGATTTTGACCGGGACAGCCTTTGCGTTGGTTTTGTCGTATTTTGTACGCTTTTTCGCAATTGCGCAGGGGTCGGCGGATGCGGCTATGGGGCGCGTGTCGCCGAATTTGGCAAATGCGGCGCGATCATTGGGACGCAATCACACACAGGTCCTACGCGAAGTCTATGTTCCCTTGATCAAAGGATCGGTGGGATCCGCTGTTTTGCTGGTCTTTGTCGATTGTGTCAAAGAATTGCCCGCCACATTGCTGTTGCGTCCGTTCAATTTCAACACTTTGGCAACCCGTGTTCACGAACAAGCCAGCCTAGAAAACCTGTCCCAAGCTGCACCCGCATCGCTGTATATCATTGCTGTTGGGATCGCTTCTGTTCTGCTGTTGGCCCGAACCACAAAATAATTTAAAATTTTTTCAAAAGGGGTATTGCAACCCGTTTCGGCTTTGGCTAAAGACGCGTCAGTGCCCCTATAGCTCAGCTGGTAGAGCAACTGATTTGTAATCAGTAGGTCCGCGGTTCGAGTCCGTGTGGGGGCACCATAATCCTCAATAAAGCATTGTAATACCTCACTATTATTGAAAAATAGGTGAGCCGTAGACCATGCTGGCATCCAAATCTAATAGCTATACCTTCAATA
>Ga0181554_1004468_pt1 | contig 11322 bp, 10 predicted proteins | sample 011ome_16_FD_145602 | JGI IMG/M metagenome (GOLD analysis project Ga0181554, IMG submission 145602) | Coastal salt marsh microbial communities from the Groves Creek Marsh, Skidaway Island, Georgia - 011503CT metaG (spades assembly) | ecosystem: Environmental > Aquatic > Marine > Intertidal zone... | reverse complement strand
GATGCGCCCGGCAAATATTACGATCTCGACACGCGCAATTGCATCCATTTCGTTGGTGAGATCGCCAAGATAATCGGCCTGAGGGTTGTGTATCCTGAAGATATGCTGCGTCGCCCGAAGAAATGGCTCAATCACGTTACCAGCCTCAATCCGCAATTGGGCGCGGAGGCGATCAATTGAGTCGGCCGGCAGGTAACGGGAAGACGCCAGCGAAGCACTGACGACCTTTTTCCGCATCGGACGCTGACACTTAAGAATGTCAGTTGCTGTAACAAATATCGCAGATTGGATGATCTTCTCTCATATAACCTTCGCCGACGCCAACAGTCCGTTATCAGCGCGATACAAAAGACTCCCCCAGATAAATTCGCGGCCCTCCTTGCCCCACGCGCGGCCTTGGGGAATCACTCGTTTATGGCGATTCTTTCAGATAAATGGATTCGGGAACAGGCCCAGACAAATGGCATGATTGAGCCATTTGTAGAGGCGCAACGCCGCGAAGGCTGCATTTCCTATGGCCTTAGCTCTTTCGGCTATGACGCGCGGGTTGCACCCGAGTTCAAGATTTTCACCAACGTCAATTCGGCGACTGTTGATCCGAAGAAGTTCGATGCGGAAAGCCTGGTGGATCGCGAAACCGACGTTTGCATCATTCCGCCCAATAGTTTCGCGCTCGCGCGCACGGTCGAATACTTCCGTATTCCTGAAGATGTGCTGGTAATCTGCCTTGGAAAGAGCACCTATGCCCGCTGCGGCATCATCGTGAATGTCACCCCGCTGGAGCCCGGCTGGGAAGGTCATGTGACGCTGGAATTTTCCAACACCACGCCGCTGCCGGCTAAGATTTACGCTAATGAAGGCGCGTGCCAGTTTCTGTTCCTCAAAGGCAATGAACGGCCCGAAGTCACCTATGCCGACCGAGCAGGCAAATATATGGGCCAGCGCGGCGTGACCTTACCGCGCCTGTAAAATCGCGATCCAACGGAACCGCTGTTCCGTAACGGCTTTGACTCTCTGAAACATGGCGCGCATCAAGCCAGCTTGAAGGAAAGCAAATATGTCCAAGCACAATCGCGGATTCGATATCATTGTCTATGGCGCAACTGGCTATACTGGCCGTCTGGTCGCCGAATATCTCGATCAGCATTACGGCACCCGCGAAGATGGCCCCAACTGGACGATGGCCGGTCGTAATTTGGACAAGCTGGAGGCTGTGCGCGACGAGATTGGCCTACCGGACACAACGCCGCTGGTGGTTGCCGATGCGAACGATCCGGCCAGCCTCGAGGCCATGTGCAATCGGACTCGCGTGGTGCTGACAACAGTCGGCCCGTATCAGCTCTATGGCGATGCGCTAGTCGAAGCCTGTGTGAAAACCGGCACTGACTATGCGGATCTGTGCGGAGAACCAGGTTGGATGCGCGATATGATCGACGAGCATCACGAAACCGCCAAGGAATCTGGCGCGCGGATCTGTTTCTCAAGCGGGTTCGATTCTATCCCGTTCGACCTCGGCGTTATGATGACCCAGAAAGAAGTCGAGAAGCGTACCGGGAAACCATCGCCGCGCATTCGCGGGCGTGTCCGCGCGATGCAGGGAACCTTCTCTGGCGGGACAGCGGCCAGCCTGACTGAAACAATGAAGGCGGTTGCGCGCAAGCCTGCACTACTTGCCGTGTTGCGGTCTTCATTCGGCCTTACTCCGGGCTTTGAAGGGGCCGAGCAGCCACCGGGCATGATTCCGCACTATGAAAAGGATTTGGACAAATGGGCCGCGCCATTCGTGATGGCACCGATCAATACCAAGAATGTCCACCGCACCAATTTTCTGGCCGGTTTCCCCTATGGTGAGGACTTCGTTTATGACGAAATGATGCTGACTAGTCCGGGCGAGGCAGGCAAGGCTGCAGCAAATGCGGTGGCGGAAATGATGAAGAACCCCTTCGGCGCAAAGCCGCCGAAGCCGGGCGAGGGGCCCAGCAAGGAAGAACGCGAGAACGGCTTCTATGATGTGCTGTTCGTGGCCGATCTGCCCGATGGCGAGACCCTGCATTTCGGCGTCAAAGGCAAGTATGATCCGGGCTATGGCTCGACCAGCCGTATGCTGACCGAAACCGGCATTGCGCTGTTATCCTGCGACAAGCCAGGCGGCGTTGGCACGCCGGGCTCATTCCTGGGCGAGGCCCTGGTTGACCGTTTACAGGAACACGCCGATCTTACGTTCGCAGTCGAGAGCTAAGCTGCAAAGGGGGGAACGGCACCACGCCATTCCCCCTGTTCGGATCGTTCCGTTGAAGCGTTAGAAACTAAAGCGGACGCTGGCCTTGAAGTTGCGCCCTGCCAGCGGCACGAAATCCTTCGTAAAGCTCGCGTGGCGGCGGCCGATCACATCGAAAACATTGTCGGCATTGAGCACCAGCGTTACGTTCTCGAAATCGGGCATTGGGCGCCAAGCGACAGAGAAGTTCACAAGTGTGAAATTGTCGGTTGGCGTCTCGAATGCGTCGACATCATCCTGCTCGCCAAACCACTGCACTTCGCCGCGCACATCGAAGGCATCGGACTGATATTCGAGCGCACCGAGCAGCTCGACAGGAGGAATGCGCGGGACAGCGGTACCGTCTCCCAGCTCTGCATCGATATGGGATGCGCGCAGATCAGCGATCACGCTGGAGCTGCCCGTGCGATAGAGCGGGAATGACAATTCCCCTTCTATCCCGAAATAGTCGGCATCTTGTTGCAGGATCAGGAAGACCGGCAGCTCATCTTCTTCCTCGCCATTGGCAGATAGATAGATGTAATTGTCGAACCACTGGCGGTAGACCGCCAAGTTCAGATTCGCATCGCCGACCTGGCCGCGCACAAAGCCCTCCAGTCCCCAGGCGGCTTCGCTGCGCAGATTGGGATCGCCGATCTCGAACTGCTGTGTGGCAATATGCGGACCGCCTGCAAAAAGCTCTTCTGCAGATGGCGCGCGCTCGACACGGCTGAAGTTGACGCCTGCACGCAGTGCGTCGTCTGTTTCATAGACAAAGCCCAGTGCGCCGGAAAAATTCGTGAAGCTGCGCGAAACCCCCAGCGGCTCGGACTCAACTTCTGTGAACTCCAGCCGCGCTCCTGTTTCCAGCTGGAATGGGCCAGGGCCGAATTCCTGCAAGCCAAACAGTGCGAACTGGTTGGCGGTATTCGGCGCAACAAACGCCTCTTCGCCGATCGCGGCAAAGTCACGATAGGTGTACTGCGCACCGAATGCGCCAGTGCTTGGGCCCGTATCCGATTGCGCGAGTTCAACACGCGCTTCGAAGCTCTCGACTTCGAATACAGTACCGACTTCGTCACCTTCAAACTCGGTATGGATGTAATCGGAATAGCCCAAGCGCACTTTCAGCTTCTCGAAGAAGCCGTCACCCAGGGCGATATCGGCAAGCGCATCGGCGCGCCATTGCTCGAGGCCGATTGTGACGATTTCCTCGCCTTCCTCTTCGCCCTCTCCTTCGCCTTCTTCACCCTCTTCGCCCTCTTCGCCATGGTGATGGCCAGCGCCGGGGCGACCCGGCACGCCATAGTCCGTGTTGTAATAACCAATCGATGCGCCAAACACGCCGTCGCCGGCAAAGATGCTTGCGCCGGCGTTGATCGTGTAGGTTTCTGTGGCCGTGTTGGGAATGACACCGCGTTGCTCAGCCGCTTCACGCAGCTCTTCTGCTTCTTCGAATTCGCCTTCGGCCTCTTCTTCCTCGGCTTCTTCAAGCAACTCCGCCCGAAGCTCTGGCGCTACCTGAAATCCGCCGATCTCCAGATCATCCGAATTGCGATAGTTGCCATCAACATGGAAAACGAAGTTCGGGCTCAGCGGAATGTCGAGTGACCCGGCGGCATTGCGCAGATCGCTGGCGGTGTCAGCCACGATGAGTGCATCCAGATGAAACGGCTCGCTTGGCACACGGCGGGGTATGCGCTTGTCGATCACATTGACCGCGCCGCCAATCGCCTGATTTCCGAACAGCAGCACAGCCGGTCCGCGAAGAACTTCGATGCGTTCAGCCGTCAGCGGCTCGATTGTCGTCGCATGGTCGGCCGATGTGTTCGAGACATCCGCTGTGCCCAACCCGTCAACCAGTATACGGACCCGCTCGCCTTGAAATCCACGCAGAACCGGACGCGAGGCGCCTGGCGAAAAGCTGGTGGCAGAGACACCCGGTAGTTTCGCGAGGACTTCGCCAAGCTGGCCATTGAGATTGCGTTGGATCTCTTCGATTCCGATCACGGAGGTTCCTGCCAGCACGTCAAGCTGCTTCAGCCCTTCTGCGCTGACGATGATGCCACTGGTAGTATCCAATCGGCCATCGTGGAGGTCATCGTCTATGCGCTCTTGCGCTCTATCTTCGCAGGTCTGAGCTTCGGCACAATCAGCGACCGCGGGCGCTGCAATCATGCTGACCGCCAATGCAATCGATGATGAAAGGGTTGGGAGAGGAAATTTCATGTCTCGGATCTCTTTCAGCCTGACATAGCGCTACTGTTATGTTGTAACATTGCATACAACAGCTCGGCGGTCACGTACAAGTTGCAAATTGAAAAATTCGGCCCAGCGGATGCTGGCGGTACTGTGCTCATACTTTTCAGTCACAGAAACGACAATCGCGATTATGATCCGTTTCAAGGGGTCCGGAACCAAAGTTGGAAAGGTCCACTTCTCTGGGGACCGGTTGATAAAAAGAAAATACGACAGGCGAGGCGATAATTTATCGCAAGCAAAGAATTTGCGTTAGGCAGGCTATTCGAGTTAACTGCGTCATCCTTTTGAACGTGCCTGACTATAGAGTGAAAAATGAAACTTCGCCAAATTACCTTTTCTGCGGGGATTATAGCCTTAATTCTATCGAGTGCGACCTCAGCACAAGAGGTCACTTAGAATCCCAGTTTTGGATCGACTAGTTTAGATGCTGGGTTCAGACCTGACCCCTACACAGTAAACTTAAGATCGGGCGGCAACATCGATGCAAAAGACTTGGGCGGAGATTGCGCCGGCTGGATTGCAGATGCCCCAGATTATCGCCTCATTTATAAAGCTGGTGCTTTGCCGTTGATCATTACCGTGGAATCCGATGTAGACACCACACTTATCATCAATACTCCGAATGGAAATTGGCTTTGCGATGTGCGGCGGTGGCGACCTTGACCCTGAGGTCAAGCTATCAAAACCTCAAAGCGGACAGTATGATATTTGGGTTGGGACGTACAACAACAGCAGCGTTGAACCTGCGATCTTGAAGTTCTCTGAGGTTGAATAGCAAGAAAGCGAAAGCTTTAACGGCTAGCCCTAGGTATATTAAAACCAAAGATTATCACACGACTTGTTTGCCCGGTCGCTCGGGCTCGTTTTCATATTCATTCCAGCATCACTGCTTATTGAACTATAAACATGTTCGTGGTGAGATCTTCAACAGAACCGCAAACCTCTGCCATTTCCTTAAAAAGAGATTGCCAACGCTCGTCAGAATTTTGCCAAGTCATGGCCTGTTCCATTGAATTTTTTGAGGTATGAACATCGATAGAAACCAATGCCCCATCCTGGTGTATCGCCGGTGCAGCTGAGTATGGATGAGGAGATGCATCTCGCTCATAAGATATCATTGTTTTAAGAAGAGAAAGTCCAATTTCCGTATTGGCGCAGGGCCAGTGGTATACGATTACGATTTGGCCGGATAAAGCTGCTGGCGCCACCCGATTAGCCGTTTCATTATGACCGGAATGTGCGTGATCTTCAGCATTCGCGACGCCTGACATGCTCATACTTGCCGCTATGGCAGCTACCGCCGTGATTGCCATCTTCGGTGCTCGAACCATCTTAATTCCCTTCCAGTATTTCCGTGATCGATTAGCATGGGGTGGCCACAAATCAAAGCAAGAGATATCCCAATTTATCAAGATGAGTTGCATGTGAGGTCCTCTACACTGCCGAAGAAGCCGAGATCCTGTCTAAACCCTCAACAACTACGACACTACCTCGATGCCTACTAGCCGCCACCATGACAAAAGATTTTGCCTAGCCCTAATGTACCGCCTCACGCTAAACCCGAAGCCGGTCAACTATAGCCATTAGAACCCCAATTTAAGCCGTATCCTACCTTAATGGGGCACGTCATTTGTGACTAAAGTGACGCCGCCCACTTGGACGGCGCCTTTATATGCGACTTTGGCTTTGAGAGCTTAGCGGTTTGGACCTCTTGCCAAGGTAGCGTTGTATACACGCTCGCTGTTACATTCCATGATAGGATTAAACGTTTGGAACGCACGCATCCATCCACCTTCGTTAGCTATTATGTCCTCGAAGCGGCCCTTCTCTTGCATGTCAGGAAACCATGTGGAGATTTTAACACCGTATTCATTATCAGGGTCTTCCCCGGCCCCTGGCAGATGGTAAGCAACGGTCGCCTTTACCTCGTTCTCGTCGAGATATTCAAACCACGATTTCTGTACGGCGAATAAATCAAGCACAGATTTTCCATCCTTGAAGGTGCAATCAGTAAAGTCCACGACCGCCGTGCTGCTTGGCGTAGGAGGCTGTGGCCGCACAATCATGCTGGTGCTGAGTGATTGGGAGCCGCAGGTCCAAACCTCATTGAATTCAGATAGAAGTTCTCCGCCATTGGCGACCCAGTCGTCCTTGGCTTGACCCATTGCTTCAGCACTGGGGGATGCACCAAACCAAAACGCGGTCCTCCCGCCATTTAACTCGGAGTGATAATGAGGCGTTAGGACCCAAGCAAAATAATTGTTGAGGTCTTGTTCATTTGACCAGCTGTTCCATTTGGAAACCACATCCATCAGGTCCACAAGAGATTTGCCGTCATTATACTGGCAGGCAATAGTCTCGACTTTGCCCCAGCTAGGTGCGGACATGTGGTCGTCTGCAGACACTGGTGCTGCTAACATTGTTGCAGCCATAGCCGAAGCCGCCAAAAGATTTATTTTAAGTTTCATGTAAGTATGCCTCCCAACACTTCGCAAAATTCAAACTAATTTTGAAAATCGTAGTACCCCTCCAAAGGGATCATCAAATGATCAAAGCCGGTGCCCTTAAACATCAAATAGGGCGCGCCGCTGGTAAAATCAGTAGTGGTATTCGCGATAGTAGAAACGTCTGCAGGCATCATCATAAGATGGGGACCGCTAACGATCCAATGCGCCGGATTAGCTTCTTCGATAGACATAGCAGTGTGGTCGAAGTTGTCTGCACCCATGTCGCCATGGAGCATCCACATCCAGCCATCTGTCTCTAAAGCAGGTTGTTCGCCTGCCATATAGGCCTTCATCCAAGCTTGAGCCGCTTCATCCGAGCAAGCCGGGACGGCCTCCCGAACAGTTGCATACCCAGTGTCAGGCATTGGCATTGGACTAGCTGACTGGCATGTCCATCCGTTGGTGCCTTCTTGCAAAACCGTTCCATCAGGTGCGATAACAGTTGCGTTGTCTCCGATGAATGAAGGAGCCGCTGTAGTAAGCGCCCACAAAATCCATTCACTTTCATTGTGCGCCACAGCAGGCTCCCCCGTACCTCCCGGAGCTTCTGCATTGTTAGCAGAGCACGCGGCAAGCAGGGTCGCGCCAAACGCAAGGATCATCTTTTTCATGTGAGATCTCTCTGACTTTCTCTATCCCAATATTTGCTATGAAATGAAAATTATTTGGAAAACGAGTTGTGTGAAAATGAGCTGATCTACTTAGAGATTTAATTCGGAGACATCGAATCTCGCTGTCTTATTGACGAAATCAATTTCACCAATAGCAAAATTAAGTTTACCATTTGATACCGCGTCGAAAGTGTAAAGCTTAAATACCCTTCCAGATTTCACCCAAACACCTTGAAGGGTAGCCGTTACGATCTCTTCTCCATTTTGCGTCCAAGCGAACCCTGTGAATTCGCCCATGGTGTCTAAATCCTGTTTGTTCGTAAAATCATATGACAAATAAATGCGGCCATAAGGACCAGCCTCTCCAGACAGCGAGGCTTTGAATGTTTCCGCATCGACATCCACAGCATCAATCTCGAATTCAGCCACGAATTGCTCATTAACATCAAATGATTGCGCCAGGGCCGCAGAGCCCGGCATTATAGTTAAAAGCAAAGTTCCAAATATAACTGATAGAAAACGCATTTTACGCTCCTTTATCTAAGTTCTTAAAATTTATAAATATATCCAGTTTTATTTCCAATCGATTCGTAATGCTAGGATCTAAATATTTCATGTCAATGACAATTTTTATGTTGAATTTTTGATCATCAAGGCGGATAAAAATTCTTGATAGTGATTTCTTATCTATATACATTGATGCGATATAGAGAAAAAAAATTATATTTTACAAGGATTTAACTATGAAAAAATTCTTTTTGGCCAGTTTATTCATTTTGGCAGCGCCTGCGGCAGCTAGCGGTCATAGCGAACTTGGTTTGGAAAAGCGGCAACCAGACACAGCTATGAACGTAACGTCAGTTGTTTTGGGTCAAGAGGTGACATCGATCAGTGCCGAAGGTGACATGGAGGGGTATGGGAAAGTTTATGCCACTTACCACCTTACATACGATCCTCAGAGGACCAGTGGTACTGTGGACGGTCAAGGACGAGGGTTCACCGCTGATGGATTTGCATCCGGAAGATTTCAGGGGTTCTGGCAACTAGTTGACGGTGTGGTTGTAATGCGGAATGTCGTGAAAATTACCGATGATACGATGAATTTAGACGTAATCAGATTTAATCCGCTCTCAAGAGATTTAATCGTTCAGGCGTACATCTTAAAGTAAATCGAAAAGGCCTGCTCTAGCAGGGGCCTTTTGCGCTGCCGGAGGCGAGCCCATCGCCGGTCACTGCGCCGTGTGAAACACAACGGTAGCGAGTGGGTCTCCAAATACGAGTATTGCGACCGAGCGATTTACAAGAACAGATCTGGGAAATGGGTCGAGCGGCCGACTTAGTTCACAACTGCTTCGCTGACTAAATCGAGGAATTTGCGAAAGTCGTACTCTGCATAATATTCAGCTCCCGAACCCCGCGGCAAACTAGCAAGCCAGTTGCTTTGTTGCGTTGCGTCGAGATCCAAGAGCATCGAACGCTCGCCCGTAGCATTTAGGATCGGCTCATATAAGCTTGATCGAACGACGACAATTTGACGCTCGACATCAACTGCTATCATCTGACCGTCAAAGCCAAGTGCTACGATAAAACGTCGACCACTTTGGGTGTCAGTGAACCAAAATTGGGAAAAATAGAATGCCTGCGGTTGTTTAGCGGCCTCGACGATAGAGTCGATATAGCTTCGCGAAATCACTTGTTTACCGCCGTATGAGCCCCGATTGAGAATTAACTGCCCCAAGCGCGCAAAGTCCCTCGGCTTCGCATCAAGGCAGCAGTAGCTGAGGATGTTCCCTGCTCTCTCTTGGGAATTATCTGTCCACCATTCCGCGTCCATTCCAATTAGTGAGAATAGGTTACGCTCAGCCCATTCAGAAAGGTGATCGCTTTGCCCGCGAGAGAGAACCTCTCCTAATATCATGGTGTCACAATTAGAATAAACCCATGCTCGATCTGGATAGGGAGCTGTGCCGTTTTGCCACCATGGGTACTGGTTTCCAGGCTGTGCCAAACCTCTGGTAAGGCATGGTGTCATTTGATCATCAACCCATATTAGGTTGCCGCCATTTGCATACTCTGAACCGCACTCGTTCGCCTGCCTGCTCGTAGGATCAGAGCAAATCGGAACCAGTCCAGAGCGCATATCAAGAACATCTCTCAGAGTTATGCTTGATCTTGCATCCGTTGCTAGTTCATTCAGATATAGCCCAGCGGTGTCTTGGGTAGATCGGACAATCCCCTTATCAATGCCAATTCCCAAAAGTATCGAGGTGAAGGATTTTGCTACCGACCAAGATGTTGCAGGGCTATCTTTGTCGCGATCCCCATACCTACTCACCAAATCAGCAGCAGAGAGTTCCACGATCCTAGAAGCTGCAAAGTCTGCTTCCTGCTGTGAGATGCCGCGATATTTTTCGAACGCAATTTTGCCGTTTTTTACTACGATAAAGGCTTGTCCATAGGTTCCGTCTCGAAGCGCGAGACTTGCTGCCTCCTCTAATTTTTCTGAGGAAAGACCAACCTCTTCCGGGGTCACCTCTTGCCACGCCAGTGGGTCTGGAGACGTTGATGCGATTGGCGCTGGCTGTGGGCTTTCGGAGTTATCTTCTCCACCACAAGCAGACAGAGACAGGAATGCAAGCGCTGAAAAAAAGAGATTTCGACACCCCCGATCCCTTAACATCACCTAACCTCCTGATCGCACAAAGCTAACTTGAAATTTAAACTTTAGATAATCCCCCAGGGCAGCGGTTTCCATCTCGAAGCGATGCTATCCGGATATCCGTATATGATCCGTATATGGTTTATTTTAGGATTTTTGGAGATAGGTTTCGTCTAAACCCTTGAAATTATGGAGCGGGCGAGGCGATTCGAACGCCCGACCCCAACCTTGGCAAGGTTGTGCTCTACCCCTGAGCTACGCCCGCTCACTGACGCTCCGCAGATTCGGCCAATTGGCATCTCTCTGCTGGGGAGGCGGCGCGATTAGCAGCGCTAGTGCGGCCCGGCAAGCGGAAAATGCTAAGCTTGCACACGCGGCCCATCGCCGCCAATGTCCCCCTTCACATTTGCGCAGCATTCCCCACATAAAGGCGGCGTAGGCGGAGCGGTAAATGCTCCGTACCAACCGTATCAGGAGCAGTTACCTTGGCAAGCATGAGCCTCAATCTTGAAGAACAGAAAGCTGTCGACCGCTTCAAGACCAATGTCGTGGAACCGTCGATGACCAAGCTGGTGATCGTCGATTTCTGGGCCGAATGGTGCGGGCCATGTAAGCAGCTGACCCCGGTGCTGGAGAAAGTTGCAGCAGAATACGCGGACAAGGGCGTTGTGCTAGTCAAGGTTAACGTCGATGAAGAGAAATTCATCGCATCACAGTTCCAGGTCAAATCGATCCCCACGGTTTACGCCATGTTCCAGGGACAACCGGTGGCCGATATGACGCCGGCACGCACCGAAGGCCAGATCAAGCAGATGCTCGACCAGATTCTGGCACAGGTTGCGGTGCAAGCCGGCGCTGATGGTGAGCAGCCACAACAGGATGTCAGCCAATTCATAGATATGGCAGAGCAAGTGCTTGCCGACGGCGATGCTACGCGGGCTGTGACCATCTTTGCGCAAGTGGTCGAAATGGCACCCGACAGCGTCAACGCCCACGCCGGATTGATTCGTGCATTGATTTCTGCAG
>Ga0181554_1004462_pt1 | contig 11331 bp, 4 predicted proteins | sample 011ome_16_FD_145602 | JGI IMG/M metagenome (GOLD analysis project Ga0181554, IMG submission 145602) | Coastal salt marsh microbial communities from the Groves Creek Marsh, Skidaway Island, Georgia - 011503CT metaG (spades assembly) | ecosystem: Environmental > Aquatic > Marine > Intertidal zone >... | reverse complement strand
GTCGATTACTCCAATCTGAACAACGAGAAGAAGGACATCGACGAGGCGGGGGAGAGCGGTCAGACGTTCCGCGGGATGATGACGTGGATTAAGAAGCACGAGCCCCCGATCGTGATCTTGGAGAACGTGTGCGGCGCGCCGTGGGACAAGATCGCGGAGCGGTTCCGCCAGCAAGGGTACCAGGCGGATTACACCCGGCTGGACACCAAGCGGTACTACATTCCGCACACGCGCACGCGCGTGTCCCTCGTCGCCGTGCGCAAGAACCCCGGCGAGACGTTCATCCCCGCGGATTTCCCCACCGAGTTCAAAGCCATCGGCAGCCTCGCGTCCAAGGAGGTGAAAGACAAGGAGGGGAACGCGAAGAAGATGAAGCCGACGGGAAAGAAGCTCGTCAACAGACTGAGCGAAGACGCTGACGTCGCGGAACAAAAGGCGCGTCCTCCTCACACTGGTCCCCATACGACCGCGTTCGCGTGGTGAACGCCGATCCTTAAGGACTTTCTCTCCCGGCGCATCTCTCCGCCCATCATCACTCGCTTTCAATCCCGACATCCCTCGACGCCTTTCAACTCCGCTTCTGACGCCTTTCAACTCCACCCCGACGTTCGCTCGTACGGACCCTCGACCCTAGGCGTCCGTCCCCGTGGACAAGACGGAGCTCATGACGAAGCTCAACGGCCACATGGGCCACAAGATCACGTCCGAGTGGATCGCGCGCGTGAAATCCCTCGAGCGCGGCGCGAGCGCGACGCTCGAGGCGTTCCTCTTCGACAGCGACGACCCGAGGGTGCACAAGGGCAGACAGATGCTCGCGCTCCCCGGCGAGGCCACGAGCCAACGCGGCGTCACCGACTGGGGCCGGTGCGAGAGCCGCCACAGGCGCGCGCGCAAGGACGAAGGCCTAGGCAACCGCCGACCGTTCACGGACTGGGAAGGCGGATGCACGCTGCCGGACTACGCGTGGAACGACTGGGGCAAGGCGCAGACGGATCGCGTGCTCGACCTCATGGACATCGACTACCTACGCCTCGCGCAATCCGGCACGGATTCGATGCACAAGACGCTGGTGTGGAACCTCTCCCAGAACGTGGACAGGACCACGGGCAGCGGCGCCGCGGGCATCTGCCCGTGTCTGACGCCGTCTATGGTGCCGTTCGTCACGAACCGCGGCGGGCCTCTCGTGGGGATCGAAGCGCTCTCGCTGCAGGGCATCCCCGTGGATGACCTTCTCCTCACGCGAGAGAGCGAAGGACAGATGAGCGACCTCGCGGGCAACGCGATGACGACCACGGTGGTCGGCGCGTGCATGCTCTCCGCGCTCCTCCTCATGAAGGACGAGCTCGTGGAGCACACGAAGAAGGTCAACGCGAAGCTCAAGGCGGAGGCGAAGACGAAGGAGAGCGAAGCGCGGAAGGCTGGCGGCGGGAGCAAGACGCTCGCCAAATCCGCCGCCGCGTTGAGCGTCGGCGGCGCCGCGGGGTCCGTCGCCGCCGCGTCCACGGTGGAGGGCGCGGATGACCTCAAGGAGGAAGACCTCGTGCTGTGCTGCGCGACAGACCGCAAAGAGCACACGTCCGACATTCTCGACCGAGCGCACCGCAGCGCGCGTCTGTGCGTCTGCGAGGCGCAGACGGGGTCGCGCGACGCCATCTACCGATGCGAAGACTGCGGGCACACGGCGTGCGCGGATTGCAAAGGGCGGCCGGAACACAACTACAAGCGGCACGACATCGAGCGCATCGCCCCGGACGTCTTCTCCGCGCACCTCAAGCAGACGCTTCCGATGCGCGTTAAGCTGAGCGGCCTGAATGTCGCCGCGGAGGTGACGAAGGCGAAGAAGCTCGCGGAGAAGCTCGACGTCTCGAAGCTCGTCGGCGTCGCCGACGGCGTGCCGCGGCGTTTGACGGATCTCGCCGCGAGACCGGTCGGCGAGACGTACCAAGTCGGTAAAGAGCGTAAGTCCATTTGGACCGCGATCGACAAGGCCAACGCGGAGAAGAACGTCGCGAACTTTGAGAAGAAGATGGTGGACGACGCCAAGGCGACGTGGGTCGCGTTCGCGGAGGCGCTCGAGACGATCGCGGGCGCCGACTTTATGTTTCGCGAGGTGAAGCGCGCCGACGTCTGGACCGCTCGGTACGTCTGCCCGTCCACCGACGAGGTCGTCCTCGAGCTCCGCCTCGGTCGCACCGTCGCGCAGTCAGACTGGCGCGTCGTCGTCAAGCCCGCGCCCGCGATGCGCGAGATCACGAACGAAGAGACGGGCGAGAAGGAGCTCAAGGAGTTCGCGCCGCACCCGGTGTACCAGTGGCCGTTGGCGCGCATGCGGCTGGCGCCGGGCACGAGCCACCTCCTCGACGGCGTCTGGGACGTCCTCGCGCCGATCGAGCACGCGTTCGACGTCGCGATCGAAGGCAAGGGCGAGAAGAAGAAGAACTGGCAGACGGAGCTCGGGATGATTGGGAACGACGACCCGGAGAGGCTGGACATCTCCCTGCCCGACGGCGTCGACAGTAACCGCGCGCCCTGGTCGGACCTCCGCTGGTCCGAGTACGTCGTCACCACGCTCAAGACGGACGGGATGACGGCGAAGGAGTTTGAGCAGCAGAAGGAGTCGTTCCCCGTGGACGGGACGTACGCTCTGCACGACAAATGCGGCACCGCGATGGCGTCGCTGCACAAGCGCGTGGACCCCAAGCCGACGCTGAACAAGTCGGCGGAGGCGTACTTTTTCCTCGACCCCGTGCGAAACTCAGACGGCAAGGAGGACTTTTTCGTCTTTGCCGATAATCACCGCAGGCTGCAGTACGGCGAGCACAGGATGCACGCCGCGCGCGTGCACCACTCCTTCCGCCCGTCCGACGCCAAGGGGAAAGAGACGTTCGCGTGCCGCACGGACGGCCGCTGGATGAAGTCGGACGAAGTGAATCTCATTCAGCTCGACGACAAGCGCGCCGCGAAGCAGGGGGTGCCGAAAAACGCAAAAGCGCTCTCCAGCCGCGCCGGCGGCTGCCAAGCCGCGGTCGCCATCATGAAAGCCAAGGTGCCGCTCGCGGAGGTGGACGCGTCCGCGTGGCCGGAGGATGAGTTCGAGACGCTTCAGAACGACCGCTCGTCGGAGGTTTTCCAGAGGCTGGCGTGGTTCACGTCTCGGCTCGCGCTCCCGAGCGAGGTGCGATCGTTCACGACGCTCGACGAGAAGAGATTAAACTCGAACGCGTGCGGCGGCGCAAACTGCCCGGAGGCGTGCCCGCGCTGCGCGCCATCCCCGCCGGTCCTCCAGTGGACGTGCAAGGCTGGCGAGAGCAAGATCACGGCGAGGGAAGACCCGCGGCAGGCGGCGGCGTACGAGCAAGCGCTGAAGCGTCGCCCGGCGCCCTTCGTCGTCCAGTGGAGGAAAACCGCCGCCGCCGCCGGGAAGAAGCTCGGCGAACTCGTCATCGCGGTCAACCCCGCGACGCTCGCGCACCGCGCGCTCGCGAACGTGTACAGCGGCGTCGCGAAAGAGCGCAGCGCGGCGCCGCAGGCGGAGGACAAGCCGACCGTGGAGTGGCAAGTCGTCAAGCACGAAGAGCGCGAAGCCGCCGTCGCGCTCGCGGATTTCACCCTCAAGTCCAACCGAAGCGACGCCAAGGCGCCGCAGCCCAAGGGATGGAACACGAAGTTCCCGCTCCGACCGGAGCAGCTCCGCTCGCTCGGGTGGATGATCCGCCAGGAGCAAACCACGGAGCCGTTCGTCGAGGAGGAGGTTGCGGAGAGCGTCCACCCCGCGCTCGGGTTGCGAATGGATGGCCGAGCACGCGTCGAGCGGCTGGTGCGCGGAGGCATCATCGCGGACCAGGTTGGGTACGGCAAGACGGCCATCACGATCGGCGCGATCCTCGCGAGCGAGATTAAGTTCCCGCTCCCGAACGCGATGGCGAAGCCCGTGAATGCGATCCCGACCAAGGCGACGCTCGTGCTGGCGCCGTCGCAGCTGCTGAAGCAGTGGCCGCGCGAGGTTGAAAAGTTTTCCGCCGAGGGCCGGCTCGTCACGCTCGTCATCCGCACGGTGGCGGACATCTCGCACTACACGGTGCAGGACTTCCAACGCGCGGACGTCGTCATCTGCGCCACGAGCGTGCTGCGCTCGCCGCTGTACTTCGAGCGGCTCGCGCGGCTCGCCGGCGTCGCGTCGCTGCCGCAGTGCAAAGCCGCGGGCGCCGGCCGGCACTTCGCCGCGTCGTACCGCGACTGCCTCGACAAGCTCGAGACGCAGTGCGAACGTCTCACTTCAGGCCCGAACGGCGTCGTGGAGTGCGCCGCGAACGTCCGCAAGGGCAAGGGCGAGACGTCGGTGATCACGATCAACCCGAAGCGGCTGAAGGGCGCCGCGCTCGTGAAGAAGACGAAGGAGCTCGGCGGGATGGAGGGGTTCAAGTACGCCGAGCTCGCCGCGCGGAAAAAGGCGACGGACCTCGCCAAGTCCATCAGGCTGAAGACGCCGCCGCAGTCGCCGGTCAAGGCGAAGCCGTCCGCGACGAAGTCCCCGGCGAGCGTCAAGACGCGCGTCGCGAAGCCCCCGAAGAAGCCGTCGACGCCGAAGAAGAGATCTACGCCGACGAAGAAGTCGTCCATCGGCGGGTTGGAGTCGCCCGCGCCCGCGGCGGCGGCGGCGACGTCCCCGCGCGCGCGGCTGGCGCGCGCGTCCGCGTCCAAGCCGATCAAGTACGCGGACGACGGCGACGACTTCGGGTCCGACTTCGAGAGCGACTCCGACTCCTCGGAGTACGACGAGGTGGACGAGGAGGAGGAGGAGCGCAAGGCGAAGGCGAAGGCTGCGGCGAAGCGCCGAGCCGCCGCGTGCGCCAAGGGGAAAAAATCCAAATCCCCCGCGTCGGCGTCGGCGTCCCCCGACGAAGCCGACGAGAGCGCCGACAAGGACCACTGGGGGTTCGAGACAACGTCCGTCGAGCGCGATTGGACCAAAACGTCGTCGTGCCCGCTCGAGCTCTTCCACTGGCGCCGCGTCGTCGTGGACGAGTTCACGTACCTCCAGCAGTCGGACCGCTGCGTCGTGCTCGGACTCAAGGCGGAGGCGAGATGGTGCCTCTCCGGAACGCCCCCAGGTGTGTTCTGTACACTGGTCCCCATACGACCGCGTCGGCGCGGTGAACGCCGTTTCTTAAGGACTTTACTTCCCGGCGCATCTCTCCGCCCAGGGTCCCTCGCTTTCAATCACCGTCCTCGACGCCTTTCAACTCCGCTTCTGACGCCTTTGAACTCCACCCCCAGTCGGCGCCTTCTCTGAAATTAAGGACACCGCGGCGCTTCTCGGCACCAACCTCGGCTCGGACGAGATGCCGCGGTACACGAAAGCGGAGATCACGAAGGCGGAGTCGTTCCAGTATTTCAAGGAGAAGCCGACGCAGCACTGGCACGCGACGCGTCACGCCGTCGCGCAAGGGTTCCTCGACCGTTTCGTGCGGCAGAACATCGCGGAGATCGACGAGATCAAGTCCGTGACGGATCTGAACCTCCTGAACCTCCGCCCCGTGGAGAAGGCGATCTACCTCGAGCTCGAGCACTACCTCAAGTCCACGGACATGATGGTGAAGACGAAGAAGAAGAAGTCCTCCGACGGCGACCGCGACAAGCGCATGGCCAAGGTGCTGGAGGGCTCCGCCAGCGGCGCCGAGGCGCTCGTCAAGTGCGTCACCAAATTCAAGCTCGACAACGACGCCGGCGCGGGCACCGGGGCGTGCAACGCCATCGTCAGAGTGCGCGAGGAGGAGAAGGAGGACTGCGAGAGGAACATCGTCCGCGCCGTGCTCGACGCGAAGGTTATGTTTTGGGAGGCGAAGGAGATGGCTCGCGAGCTCGGCGTGGACGTCGTCGAGACGGAGATCAAAGCCAACCGAGCCGACGCGCGGGAGCGACTCGTCGGCGACTTGAACAAAAAGTACGACGAGTTCGACTTTGTGAAGTTCATGAAGAACGTCGTCGTGCACAACCTCGCGGGCGATCCCGAGGTGACGGAGTTGATCACCACGCGTCTGCTGAAGCAGGCGTCGGACGCCGTCGCGGCGACGCACGAGTGCACCGTGTCGTGCTACCCGCTGTCGTCGATCCTGCGCGTGAACCTCGGTAAGGAGGGCAAGGATGGAAACGTCGTCAAGGACAACTGGAAGATTGGCATGATCATGGAGGTGACCGGATCGCAGAAGCAGAAGTGCGCGATGGCGTGGAAGGACCGATCCAAGGCGGACGTCGAGGAGGACAAGTACGAAGAGATTGAGTACAAAAAGCTCCGAGCCAAGGAGGGCCGCGTCGAGGTCATCTACCGCGCGCCGCTGTGCACGAAGGAGAAGGACTTCTCGCCGCCGTCCGGCCCGAACGACCCGGTGTGGAAACTCACCAGCAGCGGCAGCGAGGATCAGGCCAAGCGAAAGATCGTCCCCGTGGACGTCCGACCGACGTGGATCGCGCCGACGAAGATCGCCAAGGGGGGCGGCGGCGCGGCGGACGCGCCGGCGACGCCGGCGGCGACGCCAAAGTCGACGCCGAAAAAGATCGACACGCCGTCCTCGCGCGCGCCCTCGAAGACCGCGGCGAAATCGTACGAGGACATGACCAAGAATCAACAGAAGGCGTATCGTAAACCCGTCGACGACAAGATGTGGCAGCTGCGCGATCACACCCACGACGTGAACGCGCTCGTGAATGAGCTCTCCGGCAGGACGCGCGCGCTTCGATTCTTCAAAGCCGTGCGCGAGCTCCAAGGCTTGCGCGACGACGACGCCGTCGTCTGCCAGGCGTGCGAGGCCAAGTCCGCGAAGAAGAAGCAGAGCGGCGGCGGCGGCGGCGGAACCGGCGCGCTCAAGCGCACGAGCTCGTCGTCCGTCTGCATGAAGCGCGACGCCGGTCTCATCAGCGAGTGCGGCCACGTCGGCTGCCTCGCGTGCCTCCGCGCCGACGCCAACCTGCAAGAGTGCGGCGTCCCCGGGTGCGCGCGCGCGTGCGGCGGCGACAACATCATCACGGCGGCGAGCCTCGGCACCGAGAGAGAGGGCTGCGTGGACGGCGACGCCGCGTTGGCGTCCCCGACCAAGAAGAAGCGCGGCGGCGGCGGCGGCGGAAACGGCGGGGATCGAACCGCCGGCGGCGGCTCCATCGTCGTCGGACGTCACGGCAAGAAGATGTCCGAACTCGTCCAAAGCCTCCGCGGCTTCAACCCGGACGAACGCGTCCTAATCTTCATCCAGTACCCGGACCTCATGAAGCAAGTCTCCGACGTCCTCGACGACGCGAACATCAAGTACCTCAAGCTCAAGGGCTCCGTCCACCAGCAGTGCGCCGCGTTGGATGAGTTCCAAAAGGAGAAGCTTCGCCCCGGCGACGCGCGCGTCCTCATGCTGCTCTCTCGCGACGAGTCCGCCTCCGGCGCTAATCTCACGACGGCGAACCACGCCATCTTCGTGCACCCGCTGGAGACGAACACGCAGTACGAGTACGACGCGTCCGAGACGCAGGCGATCGGGCGGATCCGTCGGTACGGCCAGACGAAGCTCGTGCACGTGCATCGACTCATCGCGAAGGACACGATCGAGGAGAAGATTTACAACGAGCGCGGCGGCGAGATGTTCAAAGGGACGCACGTCAAGTGATCGATTCGATGATGGTGTATATCGACGACGGCGTCTCTCTCGTCGCCGACCGAGGAGGAGGAGGAGGAGGATGGCCCGTCGCGACCGGCGCGTCGCGGCGGGCCGGAGAGGAGAGGAGGAGGAGGAGACCGCGGGGGGGATGGATGGGTCGCGACGACGCGCGCGCGCGCGGCGCAATCGCGCGCGCGCGCGGTCGTGGCTCGTCGACGCCTCCGCGGGTGTTTTTTTTGTCTTTCGCACGCACAGCAGCGTCCGCACCGAACGAGCGGCGAACGCACCATGTCTGTCTTCATTATTAGCGGCTGTACATATTCCGTGAACGCACGATGTAATACGACGACGATGTAACACGTTAACGAATGAAGACTCGCGCGCGCTTCGAACTCTGTCGTCGTCCTTCCATCCACTCCAACTTCTGTTGTCGTACGAAAGTACGTCGTAACCGTCCGAGGAAACGCCGACCGCGAGCGCGACCAAACGCAAACTTCTCCCGCCCAAATCCTCGGATAAATACCAGACAGAAGTTGTTAGCGCGCCTCCGTCGCGGCAGCATCGCGGCGCACGATGGCGACGCCGGCGTCCATCCCCGCCGCGCGATGCGCGGTCCCCGTCCCCGCGCGGCGTCGCGCGTCGTCGTCCTCGCGACGGCGGCTCCCGCGCGCGCGCGTCGTCGCGCACGACGCGCACGACGCGAGCGACGCCCACGGCGCCGATCGAAGCCCCCGCGGGATCGAGGCCGAGGCGACGCTGCGATTGCACTACCATCGCGCGGACGGCGACGCGGCCGCGTTCGGCGTGCACGCGTGGGACGGCGCGCGCTCCCCCACGCGCTGGGAAGCGCCGGTGAGGCCCGTCGCGTACGCGCGCGACGGGAGGGCGATGGTCGAGGGGTACGTCTCGCGATGCACGTTCGAAGTTCCGCTCGCGGACGGCGCGTCGTCGATATCTTTCATCGTTCACCGCGGCGACGAAAAGTGCGTCGGCGTCGAAGCGTTCGACGTCTCCGCGGTCGCCGCGACCGGCGGGGTGTGCGACGCGTGGGTCGTCGCCGGCGCCGGGGTCGTGCACGCGGAGGCGGCGCCGGCGGAGGACGCGGCCGACGACGGCGACCGCGAGTTTGAAACTTTTTCAAACGTCGACGACGCGTCCGCCTTTAGTCGTCCGGGTCCGGCGGCGGCGGCGAGCGCGAACGACGCGCCGCGCGCCGAGGCTGACGACGACTGGTGTCTCGCGCGCGATCTGTACGGCGACTGTTACGCGTACGCGGACGCGGCGTCCGACGAGACGCCGACGCCGACGTCCGCGAGCGAAGAGTTCGCGGCGCCGCCGCCGCCGCCGCCGCCGCCGACGCCTCCGAAGGAAGAAGAGCAGGAGGAGGAAACCCTCGAGGCGTTCGCGACGAGGGTGTGCGCGCGGATCGGCCGCGGCGGCGACGACGCGCGCGTCATCGCGACCAAGCTCCGCGCGAACTGGATCGAGCGCGCGGCGGACGTCAGGGCGTTGCCCGCGGCGTCGCTCGCCGCCATCGGCGTCCCCGCGGCGTTCGCGATGGCGATGCACGCGATGACGCTAGAAGAGGAGGGTGCCGACTCCGAGGGTGCCGAGGAGGGTGCCGAGGAGAGGGACGCCGACGGCGGCGTCGCGTCCAACGTCGTCAGCGCCGGCGGATCCTATGAGCATTTCGTCTCACCCGGTCGTCAGCGCGCGCGAAGGGACGACGACGACGGCCCCGCGTCGTCCGCGTTCGACGGAGACGCGACCGCCGCCGCCGCCGCCTCCAACGACGGGTGGATCGGCGGCGCGCTCCCCGGACCGGACGCGCGCCTGCCCGGCCCGACGACCGGGCGCGGCGCGCGCGACCGTCGCGTTCGCGGCGGCGCGGGCGTCGGCGGACTCGCACTTTCGGACATCCGCGTCACGAAGCGGAAGCGGCTGCCGCCGTATTCGCTCCGCCCGCGCGAGACCCCCGCGGCGCTGCAGGCTGAGTTCGACGCGCTCCGGCGCGACGTCACCGGCTTGCGCGTCGGCGGCGGGCGAGACCCGGTGCGCGGGACCACCGCGGATAACTACGAGCAAGTCGCGCGAGGGCTGATGGGATGGTACGTCAAGGTGAAGCTCGGAGGATGGGACGGCGTGACGCCGCTTCCGGCGATTCGCGCGAGAGACGCCGCATCGGGCGCGCTGACGCATCGCGACGGCGTGCCGCCGCCCGCGAGCGACGCGCTGTCGTTCAGGGACGTCCTCACGAGCGCGGACGCGGACGGCGCGAGGCTCGCGATCGAGTACATGCAGTGGCTATGCGCGTCGCGGAAGATTCAACCCAAGACGGAGGACTTTCAGGTGCGTTCTATCAAAGTCTATACGAACGTGTTAATCACCCATCGCCCCGGTTTGTACAGTACTGTACGTTGATCGCACCCCCTTTAAACTTACCGATGAACAACCTTTTTTTGTACCTTCTATGGAATCGCCCGCAGCTGCGATCGCTCGTCGCGTTGGCCAAGTGGCTGTGGGGCGGCGGCGACGGCGTCGACGCGTCGCCCGTCGTCGCGGAGCTCGTCCGCGTGCAACGCGGCGCGCGCGCGAGAGGGGATAAGGCCCCGCACGCCGCGGACGAGACCAAGAAGTGGCTGGACTGGCCGGAGTATTTACAGCTCGTGGAGACGTTGAAGCGAGAGTGCGCGCCGTTGACGTGGAAGGGCGCGAGGCGGTCGAAGAAAGACGTCGCCGCCGCCGTGCAGCGTTACCTCCTCTTCGCCATCCTCGCGTGCGTGCCCGACCGGCAGCGGACGCTGCGGGAGCTCGAGCTCGACCGCACGCTGTTCCGCGAGGTCGTGGACGTCGAGGTGGACGTCGTGGATCCGTTCGACGCGGGCGCGCGGACGGGGCGGACGGAGTGGGTCTCTCGCGCGACGTGGGTCGTGCGGCACTCGCCGGAGGATTATAAGGCGCGTTCATATTCACACCGGTCCCCGTACGACCGCGTCGGCGTGGTGCACGCCGATCCTTAAGGACTTTCTCTCCCGGCGCATCTCTCCGCCCAGGGTCCCTCGGTTTCAATCCCGACACACCTCGACGCCTTTCAACTCCACCCCTGACGCCTTTCAACTCCACCCCGATATCAACGCTCGTACGGAACGACCCGTTCAGACGGGGGGCGCGTACGGCGCGCGGCCGGACTTGGTGCTGGACCCGCGTCTGTACCCCGCGCTCGAGGCGTGGCTGTTCGACGCGGGGGTCGACGACGCCGCCGACGCTGAAGACGGTGTCGGACAAAGTGTCGGACAAAATGTGAGGACGACGTCCGACGGGTACGGCGTCGCCGGGTACCGCGCGGCGCTCCGCCCGAAGCACAGCCGCGTGTTTTCGCGACCCAACGGCGAGCCGTGGGACGTCAGCGAGCTCTCTCGCGCCTTCTCGCGCGCGGCGGTGCGGCTCACGGGGAAGAAGACGAACCCGCACTTGGTCCGCGACATGGTCATCACGCACGTCAGAGGGGAGGGCATCGCGTCCGACGCGGAGCTGGAGGCGTTGTCGTTGTACATGGGGCACTCGATCGCGATGCAAAAGGGGACGTACGATCGGCGGACGAGCGCGCAGAAGGTGGCGCCCGCGATCGGGTTGATGTCCGCGATCAACGCGAGGGCGGCGGGGGGTGTTGGGGGTGGGAGTGGTGGGGAGA
>Ga0181554_1004454_pt1 | contig 11357 bp, 12 predicted proteins | sample 011ome_16_FD_145602 | JGI IMG/M metagenome (GOLD analysis project Ga0181554, IMG submission 145602) | Coastal salt marsh microbial communities from the Groves Creek Marsh, Skidaway Island, Georgia - 011503CT metaG (spades assembly) | ecosystem: Environmental > Aquatic > Marine > Intertidal zone... | reverse complement strand
TGCTGATGTTCGACCGCATTACGCATATTGCGGCAGAAGGAGGGATGTTCGACAAGGGCGTGATAACCGCCGAGCTGGATGTGTCGCCTGACCTCTGGTTCTTTGACTGTCACTTCAGGAATGATCCGGTCATGCCCGGCTGCCTTGGACTGGATGCCATGTGGCAACTGGTTGGCTTCCACTTGGGCTGGCTTGGTGGCCCCGGCCGTGGCCGAGCACTGGGCGTGGGAGAGGTCAAGTTTCGGGGACAAGTGCTACCCGAAAACAAACTGGTCACTTATCGCATCAACCTGAAAAGGGTGATGATGCGAAAATTGGTAATGGGGATCGCGGACGCCGAAATGGAATGCGACGGCCGGGTCATTTACGAGGCCAACGACCTGAGAGTCGGCCTTTTCACCTCCACAGACGACTTCTGAGGAGCAAAGATGATGAAACGTGTTGTTGTTACCGGAATCGGTATCGTATCCAGCCTCGGCAACAATAAATCCGAGGTTACCGAATCCCTCAGATTCGGCAAGACCGGGGTGAGATTTAGCGAAGAATATGCCGAGTTGGGCTTCCGTAGCCATGTCCATGCCCCGATTACTATCGATACCGAGGAGTTGATCGACCGAAAGATTCGCCGATTCATGGGCGAGGGCGCTGCCTACAACTATTTGGCAATGGCGGAGGCCATTGCCGATGCCGGTCTCCCCGACTCGTTGGTCTCCAATCCCCGTGCCGGATTGATCATGGGCTCCGGTGGCCCTTCGACCTCGAACCTGCTCATGGCATGGGATACCTTTCGCGAGAAGGGTATAAAGAAGGTCGGGCCTTATATGGTCCCACGCACCATGTCGAACACAAATTCTGCCTGTCTGGCCACCCCCTTCAAAATACAGGGCGTAAATTATTCCATCAGCTCGGCCTGCGCGACCAGTGCCCACTGTGTCGGCAATGCTGCTGAGCTTATTCAGTTGGGAAAACAAGACATCATTTTCGCGGGTGGCGGCGAAGAGCTCCACTGGACGTTGACTGTGCTGTTCGATGCCATGGGCGCACTCTCATCAAAGTACAACGACACCCCCGAGCGAGCTTCCCGGGCCTACGACGTAGATCGTGACGGCTTCGTTATTTCTGGTGGAGGCGGAGTGCTGGTTCTGGAGGAGCTTGAGCACGCCAAGGCGCGCGGCGCGAAAATTTACGCCGAACTGATCGGCTACGGTGCGACATCCGATGGCTACGACATGGTCCAGCCCTCCGGCGAGGGCGCCATACGCTGCATGCAGCAGGCAATGGCGACTATCCAGACCCCCATCGACTACATCAACGCTCACGGTACCAGTACGCCGATTGGCGATATTCGTGAGCTTGAAGCCGTAAAAACCGTGTTCGGAACAACCATCCCAAAAATCAGCTCGACGAAATCCCTGTCCGGGCATTCTCTTGGCGCTGCCGGCGTGCATGAAGCCATATACACACTTCTGATGATGGAAAACCACTTCATCGCCGCATCTGCCAACATCGAGAATCTGGACCCCGGCGCCGATGACGTGCCCATTGTCCGAGAACGTCTGGATCACGCTCAGATAAACACCGCCATGTCCAACAGCTTCGGGTTTGGCGGCACTAACGCCAGCCTGGTGTTCCAGCGGCATGACGGATAGGGCGACCGCGGAGTTCAGCGAGAAGCAGCGCTACGAATTCAACAAGCTACAAAAGCGCCTGCGTCGCCTGACGGGCGAGGCTATCGCCGACTTCAACATGATCGAAGCCGGTGACAAGGTTATGGTCTGCCTGTCAGGCGGGAAAGATTCCTACACGCTTCTGGACCTGCTCATCAGTCTGAGACTGAATGCCCCGATTGACTTCGAAATTGTCGCAGTCAACCTCGACCAGAAACAGCCGGGGTTCCCCGAGGACATCCTGCCGGCTTATCTGAAGGAACGGCAAATTCCCTTCCACATCATCGAGCAGGACACCTATAGCATCGTCAAACGTGTCGTCCCTGAGGGTAAAACTACCTGCGGACTCTGTTCCCGGCTGAGGCGGGGCCTACTCTACCGTTACGCCACAGAAAATGGGGTGAGCAAGATTGCCCTCGGACATCACCGCGATGACATTCTGGAAACGTTCTTTCTCAACCTGTTCTACGGGGGGACGCTGAAGGCAATGCCCCCCAAGCTATTGAGCGACAATCGGGAACACATGGTCATCCGTCCTCTTGCATACTGTAAGGAGAGGGACATCGACGCCTACGCGCGCACGCGTGCCTTCCCCCTGATTCCCTGTAATCTCTGCGGATCTCAGGAAAATATGCAGCGTCAGGCCATGAAGGAAATGCTGAGAGATTGGGAAAAACGCCATCCGGGGCGAGTCGAGACCATCTTCACCGCGCTGCAGAATATCGCCCCTTCGCAATTGGCCGATCGCAATCTCTTCGATTTCGCCAAACTTGAGGCACTAAGGGGGCTGACAGTAGACGATCGGGCTGTTGGCGGAGAAGGCTTGGATATACTGGCTCGCTGAACCCAGCCCATGCTTTCCGGTGCAGGCAACTAATCCCCCCGCAGAAAAATAGGCTATTGCATTTCGCTGGAATGTTATTTATAAATTGCCTTGTGCTTCGTGCACTACAAACTATAACTTTCAAGTGTTCAATCAGGAGGTTCCTTATGAAGAAGTTGCTCTGCGTTGTTAGCGTACTAATGATGTCTCTGGTTGTTGTTGGCTGCGGTAATTCACCGGACGGCGATGGTCAGAAACTGGAAGCACCTGCTGCTCCTTCTCTGTAAGCAGAGGACCGGCCTGAGCATCGCATTAACGCACTAGCAAACAAGTGGAAGCTCCCACACGAAAATTGCGATAAGCGCTTCAGGTTCAAAAATAAACCCGGGTTCGCCCCGGGTTTTTTTTGGGAAAAAACGCGGCATTATGCGCGTCAATTTGCCGCAGGCGCAGGCTCTTCGATAGCTTTCATTCGAGCCAAACCCGACTTGACAGACAATGGCCACCCTGTAAGATAGCCGGCAGCGCTAGACGCTAACTGAAGCCATTCATTAAGCTAACAAAAAATCTAGAAAGGTATAAACACATGGGAATGATCCTCGACTTGGTCGAAAAAATGAGATCTCCGGTTGGTATCACGGTAACCCTGGCTATCGTAGCTGCCGGTGTATTTTTTGTACGTTGGGTCTTCAACGACGAAGAACCTAAATAATCTGCTTGCCATGCGGCAAGCATGGGTGTTTTGGATAGGGTTATCACCAACCAAGACCCCGTACTTGCCCGCTGGGCTTCGTGCGTAAGCCCATTGACTCCCTCAAATCATCACCACAAAGACCTCTAAGCTTCCAATAAACGGAAGCAATTCATTGCCCAATTTATAATCGCTTAAATAGGGCGCACACTATGAGAATACTGATCACGGGTGGAACAGGCTTCATCGGACGTGAACTTTGTCTTGAATTAGCAAGACAGGGACATCAGCTTACTCTTCTCGCAAGAAATCCCTCCAAGGCGAAGCAACTGCTTAGCCGAATCGAAATTGATACATTTGCCTCACTTGATGAGTGGGAGCCTCAGATTGGCTTTGATGCGGTGATTAACCTCGCCGGTGAGCCCATCATGGCGAAGCGATGGAGCGAACATCGAAAAAGAATTCTTTGGGACAGCCGGGTCGTATTGACTGAAAATCTCGTTAAACGCATGGCTTCGGTGAAGGCCAAGCCAGCTGTATTCATCAGCGCGTCTGCAGTCGGGGTTTACGGCAATCAAGGCGATGCGGTGCTGGACGAGACCAGCCAATTCAATGATGAATTTGGCCACCGGCTCTGCATTGCCTGGGAAACCGCCGCCCTTGGGGCGGAAAAAGCCGGAATTCGCGTTTGCCTGCTGCGTACTGGATTAGTCATCGGCAAACATGGCGGCTTTCTGGAGAGAATGCTTCTTCCCTTCAAGCTCGGGCTTGGTGGCCGAATCGGTGACGGGCGGCAATGGATGTCCTGGATACATATCAAGGACCATGTAAGCCTGACCCAGCACTTACTGGAGTCGCCTGACGCGAGAGGTCCTTATAACGTCACAGCACCCAATCCGGTGACGAATGCCGAATTTACCCGCGAACTGGGTAAATGCCTGCACCGACCTGCTGTAATTCCAATTCCTGCCTGGTTACTGAAACTTGCGATGGGCGAAATGGCTGAGCTACTTCTGGGTAGCCAGCGGGTGCTACCTAAAAAGGTACTAGCCAGCGGCTTCAAATTTTCCTACGAGAAACTGGAAGCGGCATTGAATAACGTATTGGCCGAATAGGTTCGGTCTCTCTAGTAACGACTTATATCTTTCCACATTCCTGCATTGGGACTACCCAGAAGCGAATGCTGGCACCCGCAAAATCTCCCCGTAAGCGCTCAAGCATTTGATCAACCTCTTCCTCGCGGACCTGCACTTCGAACCTAATTTGGCGTTGACGGCCCGAAACCTGTTCAGCCACAGTTAGTGTCCCGTGATTGGCCGAGTGGCTATTGATCGGACCGCTACAAAACCCGCTACTTGAGGAATGCTCCAGAAGCCAGTCGATTAGTGTCTCCTCAAGACCGGCCGGCACAATCAATGTCAGCAGTGAAGTTGCTCTCATCTCACATCCGCCCATTTGTCTTGGTATCCCCAAAACGCCTATACAAAATGGGTAACAGGACCAAGGTCAACAATGTAGAGGTGCAAAGCCCCCCGACACCGACGACGGCCAAGGGACGCTGAATCTCGGAACCCGGACCGGTTGCGAACAACAGCGGTATCAAGCCAAAAGCGGCGATACTCGCTGTCATCAGTACCGGTCGGAGTCGTCGCATGGCTCCGTGGAGCACGACCTCGTCCATTGGTCGGCCCAAGGCCCGCAGCTGGTTGAAATAACTCACCATTACCACCCCATTCAACACGGCTATCCCGAGTAGGGAAATAAAGCCCACCGAAGCCGATACTGACAGATACTCCCCCGACAACCAGATCCCGTATACCCCGCCGATCAGAGCAAGCGGGACATTTGCCAATACCAGAAGCGCCTGCCGAACTGACTGGAAGGTCGAGAACAACAACAGAAAAATGAGCAGGAGCGCGATGGGAATGACCACCGCCAAGCGAGCGGCAGCCCGCTGTTGGTTCTCAAATTGGCCACCCCACTGAATAAAATAGCCTTGCGGCAAAACAAGCTTTTCGGACACTGCTCGCTTGGCGTCCTCGACAAAGCCAACCAGATCACGACCCTCTACATTACTGCGAACAACCGAAAAACGCTGGCCGCGCTCCCTCGAAACGGAGACGGCCCCTTCGACTAGCTTGATGTTCGCGACGGCAGACAAAGGCACTCGCTGTCCATTGGGCAAAGCAATCTGCAAAGTCGACATGCTGGCCGATTCACCCATGCCTCTTAGTAATAAAGGGGTCCGTCGGACGCCCTCCTGAACAACACCCAACTTGAGACCTTCGATCTGAGCCCGCAAGGTATCGGCCAATGAATCAGAATCAAGACCTAGCCGGCCTGCCGCCAGCCGATCAACTTTTACCACCAGATATTGCATACCCTCGTTACGCAGGGTGAAGACATCCGAAGCCCCCTCTATTTCTCGCATGATGCCCGCTATTTCCTCGGCCTTGGCATTCAGTACCGATAGTTCGGGACCATAGAGCTTGACCGCGACATCGCCGCGAACACCTGTCAACATCTCGGTCACACGCATCTGTATAGGTTGGGTAAAACTGTAGGCAATGCCGGGAATGGTCTCCAGAACCTTGCGAATTTTCTCGATCAATTCCCCTTTACTGCTGACGCTCCAGTCCGCCTGCGGTTTCAGCACCATGAAAGTATCTGTTTCATTCAGTCCCATGGGATCCAGACCGATTTCATCCGCACCCACTCGGGCCGTGATTCGCTCTACTTCGGGGACATGATCGAGAATGGCTTTCTGAATTTGGCCATCCATTCGAATCGACTGGTCCAGATTAATGGAAGGCAGTTTTTCCACCTGAACGATGATGTCGCCCTCGTCCATGGTTGGCATGAAAGTCTTGCCGATCAGCGTGTAGACATAAAGCGCCGATAACAGCAGAACGCCGGCAAATAGCATGACTGTGCGAGCGTGGGCGAGGCACCAGGTCAAAACGGGGCGATAGATGGCCAGCAAGGTCCTCGCCAGCCAAGGCTCCTTGTGACTTACCCGTCTCATCAGAAAGGAGGCCAGGACCGGAATGACCAGAAGGGAGAAGATGAGGGACCCGGCCATGGCGAAGACATTGGTGAAGGCAACCGGCTTGAACAATTTGCCTTCCAGGCCTTCCAGCGAGAGCAGCGGCACGAATACGATGCCAATGATGATGGCCCCGGAAATGACCGGTGCCATAATTTCACGCATGGCCCGGTAGATCACATGAAGGCGAGGCAGCTTGCTGTCCCCCGAACGCTCGGCCAGATGCAAGGTGACATTCTCGACGACGACCACTGCGGGATCTACGAGCTTGCCAATGGCAATGGCCAGCCCCCCCAGGCTCATCAGATTGGCTGTCAGCCCGAAATAATTCATCAGCAAAAACGTAAACAGGGCGACCATCGGCAAAATCAGGGCAACGGTGAGTGCCGCACGCAGATCGCCCAGAAACAGCAGCAGCAGAATCACTACCAGCACCGTAGCTTCGATCAACGCATGCACGATGGTCTGGGTCGCCTTGTTGACCAAGTGACTGCGGTTGTAGAAAACATTTACCTTGACCCCTTTCGGCAGGGCCGAGCGAATTTCTTCCAGTTTCGTCTCTATCCCCTCAACCACCTGGCGCACATTGGCTCCACGGAGACTCAACACCAGTCCCTCCACGACCTCGCCTTCACCGTTTTGGCTCACCGCGCCATAGCGTGTCAGGGAGCCGAGTCGGACTTCAGCAATGTCACCCACGGTGATGGGAATGAAATTACGCTCGGTCACCACAATATTTCGGACGTCTTCCAGATTGGTTATTCGTCCTTCCGTGCGCACCAGCAGGGATTCTTCCCCCTGAACCAAGCGCCCGGCCCCGTCGTTACGATTATTAGACTCCAGCGCTTTTGTCAGTGAATCCATGCTCACGCCGCGCGCCGACAAGCGAGTGGGATCCGGGATGACCTCGTAACTGCGAACCTCGCCACCCAGGGCATTGACATCGGCCACTCCGGGGACAGTCCGCAGCGCCGGACGGATGACCCAATCCAGCAAACCACGTCTTTCAGACAGGCTCAGGCCATCGCCATCGACCGTAAACATGAACATTTCCCCGAGAGGGGTAGTCATGGGAGCCATGCCGCCCTCAGCGTTCTGGGGAAGCGTGGCCCAAACCCCGTTCAAACGTTCGGCCACCTGTTGACGGGCCCAGTAAATATCGGTCCCTTCCTCAAAATCGATGGTGATATCGGTTACGGCATATTTCGCGATTGATCGCAGCATGGTCTGCTTGGGGATACCCAGCATCTCCACTTCGATCGGCATCGTCACCCTTGTCTCGACTTCTTCCGGCGTCATGCCTGCCACCTTGACGATGATCTTGACTTGGGTGGGCGAAACATCCGGAAAGGCATCGATGGGCAAATTAAGCGCAGCCACCCATCCAGCCCCTGCAATCATCAGGGCCAACAGCAGCGTGAAAACCCGTTGAGTAAGGGCAAAGTGAATCAGGCGTCCCATCAGTCGCCGTTGCTTCCCATATTCCCCAGCCAAGCCGCTTTCAGGCCGGCAACGCCTTGCACAACGACCGCCTCACCGCCCCGCAAGCCCTCATGCAACACCGCGCTGTAGGCTTCTTGACCAGCCACTGCTACTTCCACGGCCTCAAAACCACCCAACCTTTTCACAAAGACATAGTTGCGTCCCTCATGACTGAATACCGCCGCTACAGGCACCTTGAAAATCCGGTCGGTACTGCGGTGCATGGTCTGAACATTCACGTGCATACCGGGGCGCAATCGTTCGGCCCCTGACTCCACCAGGGCCCGTACCACCGTGCTCTGGCTCTGCGGATCCACGCTTTGGCTGATCTCGATAATTCTTGCCCGAACCTTAGGGTTTTCCACCGTCACGCGATCACCTATACGCGCTTCCTTGAGTCGCTCCTGTGGCATGTCCACTTCAATCCACAGAACGTCTAGCTTTCCAATGCGAAACAGTGGGGAAAAGGCATCCACTCGCTGCCCGACGATTGCCATTCGATCCAGCACCATGCCATCCATCGGCGCCAGGACTTTATAAATCCCGTTGATTTGCGTTGTGCTGGTCTTGATCCGATCGATATCAGCCTGAGCGATGCCGGAAGCCAGCAAGGTCTGCTCGGCAGCCCTCAAAGTCGCCTGAGCTCGCTCAAAATCACTCTGGGTTTCCTGCCACCGCATCCTGGAAATAACTCCTTCGCGCAGCAGTATTTCGTCCCTATTCAATTTAGCGGCCGCCACACCATAAACGGCTGAGGCATCGACCAGAGAACGCTGAAGATCCACCAATGCCACGCTGTCGATTTCCGCCAGCACTTGCCCCTTGGTAACTTTCACCCCAAGCGGGACATTCACGTGAGTGATCACTCCAGACTGCACGGCTGTAACTGCGAACTCTTTGGCCGGCGGCAAAACCACGCGACCCGGGGCCTGAGCCAATGGAATGCCTGCGACGGGTTCGGGTAGCGCCGTGCGAACATCGAGGTGGCTTCGCTGTTCTGTATCAAGGTTGATCATGCTACCGTCGGCGGAGGCATGGCCGTTGATTACCAGACACAATCCTAAGCACCAAAATGACCATCCTTTAGTCATGGCATGACTCCCACCACCTGGTTGAACACCGACGTATCCTTCTGCACGAGGATGGCGCGCTCGGCCGCGTCCCGGATGGCTGATTGGGCGCCGGCCTGGATCTTCAAATAGTCGATCAAGGCAATTTCGCCGGCTTCGAAGGCAATGCGGCTCATGTTGATCTGGGTCTCTGCGATGGCCTTGCGGCGCTCGGCAATTTCCAACGCTGCTTGGTCTACTTCCAGATTATGCTGCGCCTCGTGCAGCGCTTTTTCCAACTGTCTCCGCAAGGTTTCCCGCTGCACGATTTTCTCGTTGAGCGTCAGATTGGCCTGGGCCACCTGCGGCGCATGCCAGTCATCACCACCAATCGGAACTTGCAGCACAATATTGGTCCCTGTGCCAAAGGTGCCCTGACGGTCAATCTGGGTGCTGTCCGTCCCTACCAGAATGGTCGGCTGATTGCCCTGCTTGGAAAGGCGCGTAAATTCCACTTCCGCTTGTGCTCGTTCGACGGATGCATTGGATGCCGCCAGCGAGGGGTGATGCTCATCCAGTCCCTTTAGCTTGCTCAGCATCTCGTCTAGACGTCTGGGGACTCGGTTCATGCGAGTCAGGTTCTGATAAGCCTTGCGTGCATGCATGACCTCCGCTTCGGCTTGAACCAGTGCGGTTTTCTTCTCCAGCTGATCGCTTTCGGCCAGCAGCTCATCGGCCCGGGCCAGATCTCCCAATTCGACGCGTCGCCGAACCACGGTAGTCAGCTTTTCCGCTACTTCATAGATCTGGCGCGCCAATTCCCGGCGATTTTCCATCAGGCGGAGCGTCCAGAGGGCGTCGCGGACCAGTCCGGCTACTTCATGCTTCAAGGCGATGATGTAGCGCTCGGCTGCCTGTTTGGATTCTTCCGTGATTTTCTCACTGGCCTCCTTCTGTCCCCACATCCACAAAGGCACCTGGTAGCCCGACTGGACATTGGTGATGCCATCATCACGTCCCAGCAGTGCATCATCGATATATTGCAGATATATCATGGGATACCCGGCTATCCAGCTGGAGCTGCGCTGTTCCAATGCCTTGGACTCTTCCTGGAAGGCAGAAATGAGGGCGTTCTGGGGATAGCGCTCGAATGTGGTATCCACTACCTGTCGGAGCGTGAGACGATCGTCGATCACCAACTCGTCCAGGTGTTCAACCATCAATTCTTCAGCCTCGACACCGACTGCGACCATCAGGCCGATAACGAAAGTGATGCCAGCTAGTCTGTTCATTAATAAACCCCTTCAGTCATGAAAGGCTCATGACCTTAAACAACCATCATTGAATCCGGTCATTGCCCAGAACTTAAAGGCATCCGGAAAAATTGAGGCCGAGCCCCGGAAAAATCAGAGATGGATGCTTGAGGGAGATGCGCGGGGAGGTAAGCCCAAATGCGCATTTATCCTGTGAAAAGCGCTTCCCGTAATATTTTCCCGAATACTCAGGACGCGAGGCATGGGTTCGGCAAGCAGGGACAAATTCAGGAAGACTCCGGTGTTGGAATCCACCAGTCTGTCGAGACGATAGTCGGTTTGCTCGATGCCGGACTGAACCCCCACCAGCATATCGGCGGCCTGAGCCGATGTGGTATCCGCCTGCCCCTGCATCCTTTCCAAACCCGGAATGTGTAAAACACCCCCCGTCTCGCATCCGGTATGGGCGTGTACCCAGGGTGAGAAGAGCTGAATCAGAATCAGCAGCGGATAAACAAGAATCGAGCGAGGATGGCTCATTTATATGGGCAATCGGAACTTAACCGGAGTATAGGGATGAACAGTATAGTACCGACTGAAGTCGTATTACCTTTGCAGCTAAAAAATCTGGCCTTTTCTCTGGCTACCTTGCTCATGTGCTGTGAAGGGGATGGCAAAATATACGAGAGTCACTAAAAACCAAGGCAGAGAGAAATAGAAAATCGATATGCGATATTGGCTTATGAAATCCGAGCCCGGCGAATTCAGCATTGATGACCTGGCACAGCGCCCCTCACAAACGGAGCCTTGGGATGGCGTAAGAAACTACCAGGCGCGAAACATGATGCGGGATGACATGAAAGTCGGGGATTCCATTTTTTTCTACCACTCTAATTGCGATGTGCCGGGGATAGTCGGCATTGCCGAGGTAAAACGCGAGGCTTACCCAGACCCCACGGCCTTTGACCCTGACCATAAACACTATGACCCAAAAAGTCAGTCGGACAAACCGACCTGGCTGATGGTCGATGTGGGATTTGTCCGCAAGTTGAGTCGAACCATCACGCTTAGGGAATTAAATGGCAAGGGGGAGTTGGAAGGTTTAGCACTCGTGCGACGCGGCAATCGGTTGTCGGTGATGCCGGTGACCGAAAGTCAATGGCATTACATATTGGGGCTGGAATGAGCTGGCTGTACCTCCTGGGCGCCGGCCTGTTCGAAATCGGTTGGCCCGTTGGCCTGAAGCTGGCGCAAGCCTCCAGTCACCGGGTCCTCGGTATTGCAATTGCTATGGGCTGCATGGCCTGCAGTGGCGGCCTGCTCTGGCTGGCGCAGCGGGATATCAC
>Ga0181554_1004453_pt1 | contig 11360 bp, 12 predicted proteins | sample 011ome_16_FD_145602 | JGI IMG/M metagenome (GOLD analysis project Ga0181554, IMG submission 145602) | Coastal salt marsh microbial communities from the Groves Creek Marsh, Skidaway Island, Georgia - 011503CT metaG (spades assembly) | ecosystem: Environmental > Aquatic > Marine > Intertidal zone... | reverse complement strand
TGGCAGACCCCAGGTGCAGTGGCGCGAAGCACTCGAACTCCTCCTGGTAAGACTTGTTGTTGTATATGTTCCTGCAGCCCGCGCTGTACAGGTCGTCGTACTGCCTGTCGAACTCGGTGAACATCAGGTCTGGCGCCTCGCCGTTCCTGACCTTGAACGCTATCTCCGCGGGCAGGCCGCCGAAGAAGGAGGGTATGGCCTCGTCGTAGTAGCTGTCCTTGCCAAGCCTGAACTTCTTTAGCCTTGTGGACGAGAGCGCGGGGTCAGAGTCGATGGACTCCAGGAACATGGAGTAGTTGCCGGTGACGACCACCTTTACGTTGGCTGTCAAGGCCACGTTGGTCCGTATCAGTGAGAAGCTTTTCAATCGGGCTGGTTTTTGCTGTATATATTATTTCCGGGCCCGTCTTAGTCGGTGGTCAGTACTGTCTGTCCCTGAGGCACTTGGCGAGCCCCTCCCGCTGGTCGCACCTGAAGTACCTGTATCGCTTATCTGTTTGATACGACGTGACCCTGTCCTCCTTAACCTCGCAAACCCAGAACCAGTCATCGTCGTCCTTCATCACGTATGCGTACAACAGTCCCTTCCTGCTGTGGTCTAGGTTCACCCGAACAGCCGAGAACACAGTATCCCCCTTGGCCTCTATCAACTCTTGCCTTATGGGTGTCTGCCATCTAGTGGCCTGCTGTAGGCTCCACCACCCTGAAGGCTTTCCCTCGGAGCACACGAAGTGCACTGACCCGGACTGTATAGTCCTGAGGTCCTCCCAGCCGAACAGTTCCTTGTCCCGGTGTAGGATCCCACTTTGGAAATCGTCCCTCGATATCTCTATGTATAACTTGTCGTCCATAACTATTTATTATTATGGCATGAAGGTTGTCGGCATGTCCGTGGATATAGTCCTGTTCGGCCCCGGGTTTACGAGCCTGTTCACTACGACCTTGTTGCGGTTCATTATGAACTGGAGGGTGAAAACGAACGGCCGGTTGTCCGTGTCCGACTCCATAAGGAACCTGATCTTCTTCGTGTGCCGAACGGTAGTCCTCGAAGTGTTGAGGTCCACGTACTTGTAGTTTATGCCTTCCTGCGCCGGGTCGAGTGCGTTCATCTTGAAGTAGATGTTGATCGGTATGTTTATGTCGTTGGACTCCCCGAAGTCTATGTCCCTGACCTTGTCCGCGTTCGTCTCGACTATGTTCTGCAGCCTGGGGGTCGAGGGGTGTATCGTGGTCAGCAGCTTGGTGGTGCTCGAAACGCTCACCGTAGTGTCTATCCACTTGGACACGTCGAGCAGCGAGTTGTTGTTGCCGACGAAGCTCAGCACCGAGTTCTCCGAGTAGCCAAGGTTGAACTCCGTGGACGAGAGTATAGGGGTGACCGAGTTGTTGTTGGCCGCTATGAACCCGTTGCCCACGTTGTCCGACAGCTTGTTTGTGGTTGTCTGGTTCAGGCTGTCGAAGTTGACGGACCACAGGAACTGGTTGTCCGCCTGCGTCTTGGTCTCGCCGGTCAGGTTGGAGTATATGAGCTCGTTCTGGTCGTTCACCCAGAACACCTGCGGCGCGGTTGAGTTGTAGACGTCCGAGTTGGGGTTGTTGATGTATGTCCTGTTCGAGAACAGCCCCAGCGGCGAGTTGGGGACCTTGTTCCTTATCTTTACGAGGAAGTCCTTGACCTGGTAGATGTTGTTGGAATAAACCCTACCAGTGGGCGCGCCGACGGCGTCGTACGCAACCAGGTAGTCCTCGCACTCGACGGTGAACGACAGTTCGGTGCCGTTCTTGACCACGTACTGCTCCGAGTTCCGGTAGATGACCACCTCGAGCTCCCCCTTGATCCTCCTACCCTCGTCCTCGAGGACCCTTATCCTCTGCTCCAGCCTCTGGAGGTACTCGAATAGATCCAGCGCGATGCCGTTCTCGTCCTTGAAACCAGATAGCACCGAGGCAGCGGAGTGGAAGTAGCTCTTGTTGTTCACAGTCGTGTTCTCCGCGAGGTGTGCGTACAGCCCCCTGCTCTGCAGGTCGGATTCGATCTTGGCCCTGATGTCCTCCTTGTTCGCGTCGGTTATCAGGGTCCTCATCTGCTGCAGGCCGTTACCGAGCTCCTCGGGGAAGTCGATGGCCACGGTGTTGGACCACTCCGACTCGACCGGTGAGTCGGGCCACCCGGCCTCCGATATCGACTTGACTCGGATCTCGACCCGCTCGTTGAATGTGATGGGGATGTCTACCTGGTTTATGTTCACCGCGTCCGGGTTGGCGATGTCCTGTGCGACCCATGAGTACTCGCCCGTCCTGGCGTCTATCTGGCGCTGCCTGGGCTCGGACATCATTCGGTTCCAGTTTGAGAATGCCGCGGTCCTTGTGGAGTCCCCGTCGAGCGCGAAGGTCTCCACCGGCGTCTCCTTGCCGTCGGTGCTAAGATACCTGTACTCAACTATAAACTGAACAACCTCCTGCGGACGGGAACCCCTCGCGACCACCGCGGACGGCATGTCCCAGAAGCCCCGCACGCGGAACTTGTAGTCCTCCGCGTCCATTGTCACCGCCGAGAGGTTGAGTATCTCAGCGGTGAGGCTGTTGAGGCTGTTGGTCTTGGTCTCCTTCATCTTGATGAGCCTCTCGATCTCGCTCTCGAACTGCCTCTTTGCCGACTCGGACGCGAACCGGGTCACCTTCAGCTGCCTGTTCTTCTCGTTGACCGCGTCGTTTATCTGCTCTATCTCGCTCGAGAGTGTCCTCTGCTGGTTGTTCTTGTCCTTGAGCTCGTTGTTGTTGGCGCCCTCGGTGAGGTGCTTGTTTATCTGCACGACCTTGAAGTTGGCGTCGTTCAGGACCGGGGCGTTGGGGGTGACCGCGACTGTGTTCGGGGTCTTCTTGGCAACCATATCCTTCAGAACCTTGCCGTAGTCCTCGACCTCGCTGACGTAGTACTGCTCCAGGGACAGGCCGTTGTTCTGGTCGCTGGAAGAGAGCCTGAGGTCGTTGGTCCACATGCCGATGCCGAGGCTCCAGTTCCGGGCCATAATAAACGTCTCCATGTTGAGCGCCTTCAGGAATATGACGCAGCGCTCGTTGTAGCCGACCGACACCCTCACCTTCCTGTCGCCCATAACGGGCGAGTATATCTTCAGGACGTTTACACCGACCGGGACCGGCTCGTTGCCGACCGTCCGCTCGAGCCTCAGCCTGGGCAGTGACTCCGAAGTCGATATCTCTATTATGCGGTACTTGGTCGTGGACATCGGGGTGTTGATCACCAGCTCGTCCCCGACCGTCAGCGTGCGGATGGTGCCGCTGGACTCGTCGCTGTACTCGAGGGTGTTGACCCTGTACCATAGCTTGCGGTTGACCGTGTCCTCCTCGATGGACTCGACCGTGAAGTCGCCCGTGTACATCAGCATGCTGGGCTCGAGGTCGAACATCTGCTCGTCGTAGTCGGTGTTGGCCCCGCCGACCACCCCCGGGGTGGTGGACAGCCAGGTCTGGAACTGGACGAGCTCGACCGAGGTGTTGTTCCTGTACAGGGTGTTGAACGAGTTGAGGGCGGACTGACCTGCTGCGGTCAGGGTGCCGTCGGCATTCTTGGAGAATTCAACTATATACCTGCGGCTCAGCACCTTCCGGACGTACAGGTCGACCTTGCCGGATAGGTCTATCTCGACAGATATCATGGGGTTCATCAGTCCCTCGAAGAACCAGTTCTTCGACGAGACGAAGGTGTTCACGCCCTCTAGGCTCACGATGTCTGCGGGCTCCCTGTTGAGGTTGACCGTGACGACCTTCCTGAACCTGTTCGAGCTGGAAGTCTGTATCAGGGCACCGCCGTTGTCGATGTTGTATATGGCGTTGATGTTGTTGTTGAGCCTGTCCAGCTCCGACTTCAGGTAGCCTATGCTCGGCAGCGAGAACTGCGAGACCACGCCCGACTGGTCGGTTATGTTGACCGTGAGCGATGGTTCAGAAGTGGTGACTAGCTGGTTGAGCTTGCTGAGTGTGTCTACCAGGTTGCTGTTGAATGTTATTATCTGCTCGGCTATCTTGCTGAACGAGTACTGGATGGCCATTCCGGACTTAGTTTTTTTTATATATTAAACGGTCCCCTCCTTTGGTTGTTTTTCTCCTGCCGTAGACCTATCTTTGTCCGAAACGCACCTTATTATGGACATCAGCACGCTCCGGGAAAGGATAGTCGCGGCAAACTACAACTACCGCGTCGGCACCCCCATAATCTCCGACCAGGAGTACGACGACCTGGTCGACCGGCTCCGAGAGGCCAGCCCCGGCGACGACCTGCTCGCCCAGGTCGGCCTGGAGGCCACCGACCGGAAGGCGGCGCTGCCCATAGTTATGGCCTCCATGAACAAGGTCAAGACCATAAGCGAGATCGCGGACTGGATCCGCACCAAGTCGATCGACCCCTCCGTGCGGCTCGTGGTGACGCCGAAGTTCGACGGCGTGTCCATGTGCGTGGACCACTCCACCGGCATGGCGTACACGAGGGGCGACGGCAGGGTCGGGCAGGTGGCGAGCATGCACTACAAGGCAATGAATGCCGCGCTGGATGGCGCGTGCGAGAGGGGGCGACTCTGCAGGTTCACGTACGGGGAGGTGATCATGCCCAAGTCGGTGTTTCGGGACCTCTACTCGGGCGAGTTCGCGAACCCCCGGAACCTGGTGAGCGGCCTAATGAACAGCAAGGACCCCGGGGAGGCCCTACCCCACTGCTCCTTCCTGCGCTACGGCGCCGTGGGCCACGACTTCAAGACCAAGTCCGCCCTGCTCGACGCCCTCAACTCCGTGCAACCCGTGAAGGTCCCCTACCTTGTGGTCCGGCCGGCGGACATCACCGAGGACTGGGTCGGCGCACTGTTCAACGAGTGGTCGATGGACTACGAGATAGACGGCCTCATACTCGAGGTCGACGACCTTGCAATCCAGGACCGGATGGGCAGGGAGACCTCGACCAACAACCCCACCTGGGCCCGGGCCCTCAAGCACAAGTGCTTCGAGACCTCCGAGGTCACGGTCGTGACCAACATCGAGTGGAACGTGAGCAAGCAGGGTCTCCTCAAGCCAACAGTCAACATCGAGCCGGTCCACCTGGACGGGGTGGTGATCAGGAACGTCACCGGCAACAACGCCCGGTACGTCAAGGAGCTCGGGATAGGCGTGGGTGCGAGGGTTCGCGTCGTCCGCAGCGGGATGGTGATTCCGGTGATAACCGAGGTGCTTGAAAGGGTCGAGTTCGTATTCCCCGACGTCGAGAGCGCGGAGTGGGCGGACGGCGGGGTTGACATCCGGGTGTCTGCCGAGACGGAGGAGCAGATACTGCAGAGGGTCTCGTCATTCTTCTCCATACTCGAGGCGAAGGGCATATCGGAGGGCACCATCCGGCAGCTGTTCTCCGCCAGGCGCCTCGTCGGGCCCGCAGGCCGCCGGACGGAGGAGGACCTTGTGGACAAGTCGACATTCAGGTCGGCGCTCGCATCGATACTATGCCTGACCCGGGAGGACCTCGCGTGCGTTTACCGGTTCGGTGACAAGAAGGTCGCGGCCTTCCTGGCTTCGGTGGCCTCCTGCACAACCGGCGTCCGTCTGAGCAAGCTCCAGCACGCGCTCGGTCTCTTCAGGGGCCTGGGGTCCAAGAAGCTCGAGAAGCTCGAGCACTTCTCCGCCAAGCCGACCGTCGAGGAGGTGATGTCGGTCGAGGGGTTCGCGGAGACATCCGCCCGGGCATACGTGGAGGCATACGACGACTTCGCCCGGTTCCTGGAGGGACTTCCGATAACCGTGGGCGCGGCAGCAAAGGCCGAGTCCCCCTCCGGCGGGCCGCTCGAGGGCATCGGTTTCGTGTTCAGCGGCGTGAGGCTGCCCGATGCGGAGAGGATAATCGCCGAGCTTGGCGGCATTGTGCAGGGTTCGGTCACCCGTTCAACCGGGATCCTGGTCATGCGCAGCAAGGGATCGGGGTCGTCCAAGGAGCAGAAGGCCATAAATTTGGGTGTGCGGATAATGGACGTCGACGAGCTTGATAAATACTTGGCCGGCGTCCGCGGATAGGGAAAACTTCTTTTATCCATATGGATATAATGTTGGTTACGGCAATAAACGGCGCCTCTGCAAAAAAAATAACTTCACTAAATGACGGCAATCACTTCGTTTTCGGAACAAGAGAAACTATTCAAAGAAAGAACAGGCAACGACTTCACCTTCTACTACAAGAAGTATTATCAGAAGCTGATATACTTCACCTTCAAGATGTGCAACGATTCGCAAAAGGCAGAGGACGTCACGACGGACTCGTTCATAGTGGCACTGGAGAAGATCGACAAGTACGAGAAGGGAAAGTCCCAGTTCTCCACCTGGCTCTTCACCATCGCCAAGAACCTGATGCTTCAGGAGATAAAGGTCCAGAAGAAGACCGTGTCCATAGACATCGAGATCGACGAGGAGGGAACCACGCTTAAGGACTTCATACAGGAGGAGGAGATCAAGGAGAACCTCACCGACATATCCTACCGGAAGGCGGAGATAATAAAGGATCGCATGAAGGAACTCAAGGAGCCCTACCGCAACGTGCTCCACATGAGGGAGATACAGAAGATGGCATACAAGGACATCGCGGAACAGCTCAACAAGAACCTGAGCACCATAAAGAGCCAGATACGTGGAGGCAGGGCGATACTCCGGTCGCAGACCAAGAGGGAGTTCGACATGCTTGACGACATGTACCTGTGAACAAAAAACAACAATCGATATGATATCCTACAAGGTTGAAGTCAATGACGAAAATTTCGATTCATTCACGTCGGAGGGCCTGGTGCTGATCGACGTCAAGGCGGAGTGGTGCTCCCCCTGCAAGCAAATAGCACCGATCGTGGACATGGTTTCCAGCGAGTATGTCGGCCGCCTAAAGGTCGGCGTCGTGGACGCGGACTTGTCCCCCGCGACCGTCGAGAAGCTCGGCGTGAGGAGCATCCCGACGCTTATCGTCTACAAGGACGGAAAGAAGGTTTCCTCATCCACCGGCATGGCCACAAAGGCCAAGATCGTAGAACTCTTTGAAAGCCACCTCCAATGAAGAACACCCTGATACGCATGTCGCCTGTCTTGGCCATCATACTCGCGTTCATCTTTCTTCGGAAGAGTGACCCGGTACCGGACACCGTTCGCGCCGGCTTCTCGAACACTACGTCCTCCCAAATTTACTTCGAGACACAGTATCGCAGGGGCAGGGAGTACGGGATTTGGTACGCCAGGGACGTCGCGGGTAACATAACGGCGATTCAGGTGCTGCCCCTCGAGAGGTGATTATCACATTTTTTCGGGGTTTTGGCAAAAAGTGACATCCAGGATTAAATAGATTATCCTGGATGTTTCTTTTATTCATATACAAGCTGGCTGTCAAGCTGATGTGGGTCTCGATGGTCCTGCACAGACTGGTGCACGGATCCGGCGACGGGGTCACAGGGACAGCCGGTCGAGGATCTCGTCTATAGGGTCTGACCATTCGTAGTCGACCACGCCTGGGCAACCCCTGGCCACGTCCCAAACCGACCTTGCGACCGCAACACCCATCCCCTCGAGCGCGGCCGCGTTGCATGCCTGCTCATACTGGCCGGCTATCGGCACCACAACCAACCTCTTTCCCAACAGGAGCGCTTCTGACGGCGTCTCAAATCCGGCCGCGGTCACCACAGTGTCGCACCTGACCATGCTGTCGGTGAAGCTTTCCAGCCCAAGTGGCAGGAACGTCGCGGGGCCAACCGGGTCTGGCGGTTCCGGGCAGAACACATGGAGGGGCCTTCCCAACCCCTCGAGATGCTTCGCGACCTCTAGGGGGTCGTGGGAAGGTAGGTACACCGTAACGTGCCCCTCGTTGGTTGGCGTGGCATCGACGACCGACTTGCGAATGATCGGTGGGTATATCGAGTCCGAGTACCTCTTGAAGTGTATCCCGACATGGGAAGATACCGGCGAAAACCATCTCATGAAGGCCTCTGATGCCCAGGACCTGCGGTCAGGCCTCGGGGACTCCCGTGACAGGAAAGAGTGCTGGTGGCTGATCCCTATGCATTCCCTGCGCCCGAGCCTGCAGGCCCAGGCGGTCACGGGCTCGAAGTCGCTGATCACCGTGTCGTATCCCGAGAGGTCGATGGACAGGTCCGATGCGAATGTGCGGAGGTCGGCGGACGCGAGGGTGCGCAATATGTCGACTCCCCCCGAGGAGTAGACGAAGGTGAACCCCTTGGCCCTCACGTCAACCCGCCTTCCGATGGACACGTTCGAGTTGGATCCAGACACCAAGGTGTCCACGGAGTGCCCCCTCGACTCTAGCCTCGAGATGACCTGAAGAGACTTCGTTATGTGTCCGTTTCCGGTGCCGTTTATGCCGTATAGTATCCTCATCTGACGAACCTTAGTTCGATCCCGCCGTCGAGGGCCTCGACGGCGTAGCTGCAGCTCTCGCAGAAGTCGCCGGTGTTAACGTACCCATCCGATATCTCCGGGGTGTGTATGTGCCCCATCACTATACGGTCGCATCCCTTGTCCTCGACCACCCGGGCGGCGAGTTTCCTGTACTGGGTGAGGAACCCGACTACGTTCTTGACCCTGGACTTGAGGTACGCCGATAGGCTCCAGTACTCCATGCCCAGCAACCCCCTCAACCTGTTGTAGACCCGGTTGAGCCTCATCGACAGCTCGTAAGACATGTCGCCCAGTGTGTACAAGAAGCGGTTCACCCTGACGAACCCGTCGAAGTAGTCGCCGTGGGTCAGATAGAGCCTCTCCCCGGACGCGGTGGTCCAGACGTAGTCGTCGCATATCGTGATGTCGCCGAGGGAGATGTTGCCGTCCTCTATCAGCCCCCTGAGGTAGAAGTCGTGGTTTCCGAGAACGTACACTACCCTGACCCCCTTCCTGGACAGCCGGAGCACCTTCTGGACGACCAGTGAGTGCTCCTGCGTCCAGTGAACCCCCCTTCTCATGGACGTGAGGTCCAAGAAGTCGCCAAGGATGAATAGGTTATCGAACTCGACCGTCTTGAAGACCTCGAGCAGCTTCCCGGGCTGTGACTTCTGGCTGCCCAGGTGGATGTCGCTTATGAACAGCGACCTCACTTTGTAAGGTTTATCAGCATGCATAGGAGTGCGAAAGTACCCACAACGAGCGTGAACACCGCCCCGAAGTTGACGTCAGGCTTCTTCATGGTTTTCCTTTATTTTTTTTCCCTGGTGGTCTGTCCCCGCTTCGTATGGGGTCTCAAGCGCCTTCTCGCTCGGGACCAGGTACCCGAAGCCGACGGCCTTCAGTATCAGCGCGATCTCGATGTATGGGATGGGCGTAGGCAGCATCACGACCATCGGTATCAGCCTGAGCAGGTCCGCGGAGTGCTGCCCCAGGAACCTGATCTCCCTCGCGGTGGGCCTGGCGCCGCCGAGCCCCGTGTAGTGCCTTATCGCCTTGGCGAGTATCATCGCCGCGATCCTAGTCTCCGAGGCCTCCCTGGACGCGGTCTCCCTTATCCTCTCTATAAGAACCTCGGCCCTCTTGGCTATCCTGTTGTTCATAAGGTCATATTTTCATGTCGGTGACCACAGTCACCTGGACACCGTACCCGGGGACGTCGTCCCCCAAGTCGGTCCATCTCGTCTCCGAGTGCATCACCGAGGAGTCGTTGAATGTGACGGCCCTGGGCCTGTCCCTGCGCGCCCTCTCGGCCTGGAGCCTTGCCTCCTGGTCCCTGACCATCTCGTCGAAGGTTCGGTTGTCCGAGGGTGCTTGCACTTGGATCGGCTGCTGGGTCGACGGGCTCTTGAAGCCGTACTTGGCGAGAAGGTAGTCTGCCTCAGACTGGCTCACCGACACGTCTACGTCCTGTACGTGCGGCTGCTCTACTATCCTTACCTGCGGTCTTTCCATATACTCAGATTATCATTTTAGGAGGTGCCTGACCTTATACTTCAGTTTTTTCTCTAGGGTGGTTATGGTCTCCCTGGTGGGCACCGCGCCGTCCTCGTTCTTGAACATCAGTGCGTACAGCACAACCTTGGTCCGGCGGGAGTAGACAACCTTCCAGCAGTAGTCCGGGACGAACAGTCCCTTGCCGATCTTTTTGGTGTACCCGAGCCCCCCGGCGACCACCACTAAGGTGTCCCTCTGCGAGACCTGCCTTATCACCGACTCCCACTTGCTCCACTGTCCCCTGTTCAGACCGGGGGCCTGCGGTACGGCGTTGTAGAACCTGAAGGTGAGCTCTGCCAGCCTGCAGTCGTATGCCAGGTCCTCGTAGGGCACCATGTGGCCCTGGTCGAATCCGCTCTTTGCGTAGTCCGATGCGGTGGCCGAACCCTTCAGACCCCCTGTCCTGAACCTCTCGCCCGACCGGTCGCACCCGCCGCCGCCCTTGTGCAGGGTGTAGACCACGAACACCGGCTGCTTGTATGTCCTGCTGTAGTATGACTTGTATGGACCCGCGTTGATCACAGTGTCGTGGCCCTGCGACATGCATAGTGCGGAGTAAAATAAGAGCAGCAGGATAAAGATGGGTCGCATTCACTATATATTGCATCGGACATAGCGCGGCCGGTACAAAAATGATTACCTTTGGGAGATGACTTACGCGATAGGCGACATACACGGGAACCTCAAGAGAATAAGGGAGGTTGTCGAGGGCAGGGGCCTCAGGGGGGACGCGATCATACAGGTCGGCGACTTCGGGGTCGGGTACAACCCAGCTAACGACAGGAAAAACATCCAGAAGCTCAACGAGTACCTGGCTAAGCGGGAGTGCACCCTGTGGGTTATAAGGGGCAACCACGACGACCCCGCGTTCTTCGACGGCAGACTTTCCCTCAGCAACGTCCACCTCGTGAGGGACTACACCGTCGCGGAGATCGAGGGGCTGAGGTACCTGTTCTGCGGGGGCGCAACATCCATCGACAGGATGCAGTCCATCGACAGGATGCTGACCGCGGAGACCTACGGGTACAGCGACCCCTGCTATTGGCCCGGCGAGAGGTTCGCCCTGCGGCCTGACCTCCTGGAGGGTGTAGGTCCGGTGGACGTGGTGGTGACCCACACCGCCCCGGAATGGTGTCACCCCCAGAACAGGGACGGCTTCGGCCGATTCGTTACCGAGTTCTTCAAGGACGACCCGAACCTGGAGAGGGACCTCAGGAGGGAGAGGGCGGACATGTCCGAGATGTTCGGGATTATCGCGGACAGCGGCGCCAGGCTGCACCTGTACGGACACTTCCACCAGAGCCAGGTCACTGCCGGCGATCGTATGACCCACCGGTTGCTGAACATAGGCGAGGACGTATGCGTCCAGGACCTGCTAAAGTGACTCC
>Ga0181554_1004443_pt1 | contig 11388 bp, 17 predicted proteins | sample 011ome_16_FD_145602 | JGI IMG/M metagenome (GOLD analysis project Ga0181554, IMG submission 145602) | Coastal salt marsh microbial communities from the Groves Creek Marsh, Skidaway Island, Georgia - 011503CT metaG (spades assembly) | ecosystem: Environmental > Aquatic > Marine > Intertidal zone... | reverse complement strand
AGCTGCAAGATCGTTCCTGATCTGATAGAATATTGCCTGCTTCAGGAAGGGTCGTTAGCTCAGTTGGTAGAGCGTCTGCCTTACACGCAGAATGTCGGCGGTTCGAGCCCGTCACGACCCACCACCTAAAGCCTTATTAACCCGCTCTCGGTAACGACGGCGGGTTTTTTGTTGTTCGGTGTTTAGTTTTGAAAATATGGTTAAATAAACACATGAAACCCTCAGATGCACTCCAGGCACACCGAGAACTAATCCGAACCGTGGTTGAGAGATACCGCGCTAAGAACCCGCGTGTGTTTGGATCGGTTTTGCATGGCATCGATAAAGAGGGCAGCGATCTTGATTTGCTCGTTGAGCCAACGCAAGGTGCAACCTTGTTTGATCTAGGTGCTATCCAGATTGAGCTTGAAGAGCGGCTCGGTGTTCCGGTAGATGTGCTGGTGCCAAAAGATCTACCGATAAGATTTAGAGATGTCGTTCTGAGAGAAGCTTTGCCGGTATGACGACCCAACAGGAGCGGACATCGCTACATGTTGACTTGATGTGTCAGGCTGCGCGTCAAGCCATCGAGTATGTGTCCGGCATGGATCAGATTGCCTTTGTTCAGGATCCTAAAACGCTAGATGCCGTCATCATGAAGCTATTGGTAATCGGTGAGTTAGCATCCAAAGTTCTGGAAGAAGATGCCCCATTTACCAAAGCAAACCCAGATGTACCTTGGCTGAAGATGAAAGGCATGAGAAACAGAATGGCTCATGGTTATTTTGAGCTAGACCACGAGGTTGTTTGGGATACCGTTAAAAATGCAGTGCCCGAATTAATTGAGGCATTAGATAAACTCTGACTGCCTTACACGCAGAATGTCGGCGGTTCGAGCCCGTCACGACCCACCAAAAACTACTCCAAGTAGACACGTGAAGCACCAGCAAACCCGCTCCAGTAGCGGGTTTTTTGTTGCCGTTTGTCTTATGTCGTCTAGCGTGATACTGAATCGACCTTAGAACGCTAGACACTTCTGAGCCTCTAAAATGAGGCATAGGAGGTGTTATGAGCAACAAGCGATTTACCGAAGAATTTCGTATTGAAGCCGTTAAACAGGTCACTGAACGTGGCTATCCAGTCAAAGAAGTGTCAGAGCGTTTGGGCGTCGCGACTTGGAGCCTATACAACTGGATCAAGGACTACAGTACGCGACCAGCAGTCAGACAGGCTGATCAGGATCAAGCAGCACGGATCAAACGACTGGAATCTGAATTGCGTCGAGTGACTGAGGAGCGTGACATTCTAAAAAAGGCCGCCGCGTACTTTGCCAAGGAATCCCGGTAAGGTACGCATTCATCAAGGCGCATGAATCTATGCACCGGGTTAAAACGCTGTGCCGAGTTATGGCCGTACATCCCAGCGGTTATTACGCATGGAAGGCCAAGCCATTGTCTAATCGAGCCAAGGAGGATAGACGGCTCGCCGGGCATATCAAGCAATCCTGGCTGGAGAGTGGTGGCGTCTATGGCTATCGCAAGATCACGCTAGATCTTCGTGATCTGGGCGAGACCTGCGGTAAGGATCGGGTCTATCGGATCATGAAGGCTGAAGGATTGCGTTCCCAGACGGGTTATAAGCGTCGTCAGGGTAAATACGGCCGTCCATCTGTTGTTGCTCCCAACAAGCTACAGCAGCAATTTACGGTGGAACAACCGAATCAAGTCTGGGTAGTCGACATCACCTACATCCGGACGCATGAAGGCTGGCTATATTTGGCAGCGGTACTGGATCTTTATTCCCGTCAGGTCGTTGGCTGGGCCATGAGTTCAAGAATCGATACTGAACTAGCGCTTAATGCCCTGTTGATGGCAGTCTGGAGACGCAAACCTTCTGGGGAAGTCGTCATCCACTCGGATCAGGGCGTCCAGTTCAGTAGCCATGACTGGCAGGCGTTCCTCAAGGAGCATGGATTGACAGCCAGCATGAGTCGCCGCGGGAATTGCTATGACAACGCTGTGGCTGAGAGCTTCTTCCAGCTTCTAAAGCGTGAACGGATTCGCCGGAAGATCTATCTGACGAGAGAAGAGGCTCGTGCAGATATCTTCAATTACATCGAGATGTTCTACAACTCGAAACGACGTCACGGACACGCCAATGGCGTTTCTCCGGTACAGTTTGATCAGCAGTACTTCAACCGGCTCAATTGTGTCTAGTAAACCCCGGTCGATTCACATTGTAATGTCAGTAGCTACTACAGCTTGTTTGGCCGCCAATCTTTACGCAATTGGTTTGAACTGGCTGTCGATATTGAGAAGATGCACGGTTGAATAGCATTAAGGTCTGGGCAGTGGCTTGTTGCTGCTGGGCGATAGCCTGGGCTCGTTGGATTTCTGTTGCCCTGACTCCATCCTGTATCTGCTGCTGGCGATCGGACCACTTCTTTCTGTTTGCGGCTGTGATTTCAATGTATTCTCCGTAACTAATCTGCCCAGCCCATAATCTAGCCTTTGCTTGTTTATTGGCTAACATCAGAGACTTGTAGTTGGCGGCGTAAGGTGAATTTTGATAGGTGCCAGCGGCAATATCTACATCAATATGATCTTGCTGGCACAGGGTCAATGCAGCGTCCCAGGCAAGGATCGCATCTTTTTCTCGAGCAGTAGGTTTTTTCTTCGACGCAATTTGCAGCAGCGTTGCGTTATCTGGATCCATAACAGGAATGTGTTGCCGAATAGGGTCGATCTTTGGGTCTGCGACTCTTGCATCACATCGTCTATTTGCCTCAGCTGTTGCTGCATCGATATCAGCTTGAGTCCAGCCTGTTGATGTTCTTGGTGTTTGCTGAATGGCGCAGCCTAGGAGGCTGATACAAAAGGTGAGTGCAGTAAGTACGATTCTGGTTTTCATGGTGACATGTCTTCTGGTCTTTAGACTCGAAGCTTAAACCCAAAAAGACAACGCCGAACATCATTAGATAAACAATTTTGTTTGATACTGGGAAAACCTGTGCTACATTTAAAGCGCTGGTAAACAAATCAGCACCGGATTGGCGTCCGGCTATACAAAGGCGCAGCAAGCCGCGCCGTTTATCTGTGCGGCTTTTATTTTTGCTGTGTCACTTGCATTACCGCTTATGGCGGGCTGTGTAGGCCTCTCGCAAGAGGGGGCGGTTCCTTTGTACCGTTACGCCAACCTGCACAGTCTGCCTCCCTATTGGCGTAGGGAAATCTAACCAAACAAAGGAGTTTCACCATGTTTCTAACAGCAATCCGTAAGCAAGACGAATCTTTTACTGATCGAAGCGAAGTTTTGCGCTCGCCATCAGAGCACCACGTCTTTTGCCAAGAAGATAGCGTGATGGTCACCCAAGATGCTCACGGCCAAATGTGTATAGTGATTGGCTCCCAAGCAACCGACGAGCAGATGATTAAGCTAGCCAAGCGCGTAAATACGGATCTAGCAGCTTTAATGGCGTTTCGAGATACGAAAAGAGAAAGCCCGGTCGGACACTCCAAAAGTGGAGCCTGACCGCCGCAGCTTTGGCGGTTCAAGTACATCCACGGTCGCCGGGCTTATGTAAATCATACAACATTGGGTTTGGGCGGCGTTATTAAATGCCGCCGTACCTATGTGCTGACGACCCTGTGTACAAGGACAGGCGCTACACAGTGAAGTAAGGGCTTCTCCTTACGGCCGTCTACTAGATGATATAGTCAGAACAATTGATTGAATAGAAGCCTATCGGTTGAACGGACTCTAATCGTGAGCGAGCTTTTTCTTACTAGTGATGAGCTGGTTGAGCTAACTGGACGCCGGCGAAGCGGTGCTCAAAAGAGTGCGCTAAGCATGATGGGGGTTAATTTCCTTATCAGGCCGGATGGCACTCTCGTAGTATCCCGGAGGAACGTAGAGGAGTTGCTCGGGGTGCGACCAGAGAAGGTAAAGAAGAAACCTCCTAATGAGCCTAATTGGGATGCGATGTAACGTTAAAAAGGTTAAGTGGAATTGTTGTGTCGGTATTTTTGTCGGTATTCCAAGAATCGAATTGCTAAGATTTCAATGAATAATTGCTCTTTGTGAATTTGTTCGAGCCCGTCACGACCCACCACCTAAAGCCTGATTAACCCGCTCTCGGTAACGATGGCGGGTTTTTTATTGTCCCCAGTTGGCGAGGCTCATCTGGTGAGACTCTCGGTGTAGATACTAGTCAGTGTTGACGTCTTGTATCCCATTTTATACACTTGAGAAATCGTATGAAACTTATCTATACGACAGAAATTTTTGATGCTTGGTTTGGCCGATTAAAAGACAAAGAAGTTGCGCGGCGGATTCAGATTCGGATCGACAGAGCAGAAGATGGTCATTTCGGAGACTGTAAGTCTGTTGGTGGCGGTGTTTCAGAAATGCGAATTCATCATGGGCCGGGATATCGGGTGTATTTCATGCAACGAGGATTCGAGGTGGTGATTTTACTAGCAGGTGGTGACAAGTCATCACAGTCCAGAGATATTCAAACAGCTATACATATAGCTCAGCAGATTAAGGGTAGCAGATCATGAAAGCAGTAAAGCTACGTAGATGGGATAGCGCCGAACATCTGAAAACATCAGAAGAGATGGCGTTGTATCTAGAAGCTTGCTTCCAAGAAGCAGGTGATGATGCTGCATTTATTGCCAAAGCACTGGGTAACATTGCACGTGCCAAAGGCATGTCACAGCTAGCCCAAGAGACCGGTATGGGACGGGAGAGTCTTTATAAAGCGCTCTCCGGAGAAGGTAACCCAAGCTTTGCAACCATTCTCAAGGTGACACGTGCTTTAGGTATTGAGCTTCATGCGATGCCAGTTCATGCCTAGAATCTAGGTGTAGCACATATCGCCTAGTCTGATTGTTGTGATTGTGTCAGCTTGAACGCTTCCCGGTATTTCTTAAACATCACTGCAATAGAAATAGCACTGCTACTGATCATGACGCCAATCACCATGGGGAGCACTTCCGTCATATTACGCATCAGGTAGGCAAAGAGCGGCACATAGACCATCACCATGAGTAGCCCGACTTTGTGTTGGGAGCTGCCGTGCTGCAGTGCCTCGCAGATGCCGCTGATGATGGCGGCAAGGGGTAGGCTGAGGAACAAGCCAATGATCAGTCCGGCAGCAGTCAGTTCGGCGGTGAGGATGTAATTATCCATAAGGTCAGGATTTTACCTGCGCTTCGCGGATGGGCAGATTGACCAGTGCCGCAAAACCGGCAAGCGCCATGTCGGCGTACCACATGGCATCCAGATTGCCGAACTCGGCAAGGGCGATGCCACCGAGGTATGCGCCAAAGAATGCACCAACCTGATGTGAGAGCATGGAGATGCCGAACAAGGTAGCCAGATAGCGCAACCCGAAAAGCTTGCCGACAATGGCTGCCGTGGGTGGCACGGTGGCTAACCACGTAAAACCCAGACCGGCGGCGAAAATGTAATAGGTGAGCTCGGTTTTTGGCAGGAGCAGATAGCCGAGGATGAGTAGCGCACGGCTACCGTACATGGCGGCAAGGATGTATTTGCTGCGATAACGCGCGACGCATTGCCCTGCGTAAAGGCTACCAAAGATATTGCTCAGGCCAATGATCGCCAATGCACCACTGGCTACCGAAGCCGGTAAACCGCATAGACTGACTTCACCGGGCAGATGCGTCACCAGAAAGGCGATATGAAAGCCGCAGGTAAAGAAGCCCAGGTTCAATAGAAAGTAGTTGGGGTTGCCAGCGGCGCCACAAATGGTTTTACCAAAAGAGTCCGCTGGAGATAAATTCTGCGGATGCGTGTGTATGGTTTTAGCGCCGGTCAGCCGATTGATCAGTGGGAGCGCACTCAGCGAAATAATGGCCATGCCCCAGAGCGAACCAGCCCAACCAATGGTCTGGATCAACCCTTGGAAAATCGGTGCGCCGATGAACTGGCCGAGGGACCCACCGGCATTGATAACGCCAGAGGCCGGGCCGCGTGCTTCAGCAGGGATGCGTTGAGCAGTGGCGCCGATGAGGACCGAGAAACCGCCAATCCCGGAGCCGATGGCCACAAATAAGCCGAGGCTGACGATGAGTCCAAAACCGGACAGCATAAAAGGCGCGAGGGCACTGCCTAATGCCAGGAGCAGCAAACCAAAGACCAGTACTTTGCCCGGGCCGTATCGATCTGATAGCAACCCCGCAAAAGGTTGCGCCAGCCCCCAGGTGAATTGCCCTATAGCCAGCGCTAGGCTTATAGCCACGATACCGATCTCGCTGGCCGAGTTAATGGGCGAAACAAATAACCCCAGTGATTGGCGCGTGCCCATGGTCACCATGAGAATGCCCGCCGCCGCGAGTGTGACTGTCATGGCATGGGGTGCAGAGAGGGACTGACGAAGACTTTTAAACATGGATCACAATCCTACAGGAATCAGCTTGTCAGATAATTGAAAGTTTTGGCGAGGAAAGTTGTGCCATGCGTATTTACAAATACGTAGATTTGTTACAGGATGCAGATCAACTCCATAATTATGGGGTCAAAAGAACAAACCGGGAGACAGAAGTATGAGCAAGCGCGTAGCCTATGTAACGGGTGGTATGGGTGGTATCGGTACCTCGATTTGTCAACGTCTGGCCAAAGACGGTTTTACCGTTGTTGCAGGCTGTGGCCCGAATTCGCCACGTAAAGACAAGTGGCTGGCCGAGCAGAAGGCGCTGGGCTATGACTTCATCGCCTCAGAAGGTAATGTGGCCGATTGGGATAGCACCGTCGCCGCATTCGAAAAGGTCAAAAAAGAAGTCGGCGAGATCGACGTTCTGGTTAATAACGCAGGCATCACGCGTGACGGTATGTTCCGCAAGATGACGCGTGAAGCATGGGACGCCGTGATTGATACCAATTTAAACTCGATGTTCAACGTGACCAAGCAAGTGGTTGACGGCATGATCGACCGCAACTGGGGTCGTATCATCAACATCTCGTCGGTGAATGGTCAGAAGGGTCAGATGGGTCAAGTGAACTATTCGACCGCTAAGGCCGGTATGCACGGCTTCACCATGGCCTTGGCTCAGGAAGTAGCGAGCAAGGGCGTGACGGTGAATACCGTATCACCAGGCTACATCGGCACTGATATGGTTAAAGCCATTCGTGAAGATGTGCTGGAAAAGATCATCGCCGGTGTGCCGGTGAAGCGTCTGGGTACCCCGGAAGAAATCGCTTCGATCGTTTCCTGGCTGGCGGGTCCAGATGGTAGTTTCTCGACCGGTGCGGACTTCTCGCTGAACGGCGGTATCCACATGTAATCGGATTTCCGAACACATGGAAACGGCGCTTTGTGCGCCGTTTTTTTTATGCAGGTATCGAAAACAAAGTGATTGATGTATTCAAAGTTTCCGCAAACGTTCTAAGTAGGCTTCGGTATCAAATACGCCGCCCGGCTGTTGGGCATGCCAGACGGTTTCACCCAGGCATTCCAGTAGCCGGTGCAAGGCTTCGTGCGCATCACCCTGCTTAGTGGCCTGTTTCTCAAAGGCGGCACGAATACCTGGAGGAGAATCTACCGATAGCTGTTCGGCCAGGGCCATGTGCAACGACAGGTGCAGCATGGGATTCATCGTGCCCTGTTCGGGGGTCCATTCACCGGCAATAGCCGCTTCCGCGTCATCAAGCAGGGCGTGGTATTCCGGGTGCATGGCGATGACGTCGGCGGCAATGATTTCTGCGCCATCGAGCGGCAGGTTGTCACGTTGCTTACGTCGTGACTCGCAGAAAAACTGACGTACCTGATCTTTAGTGGGTGTGAAGATCATCAGTGCTCCCGATTCATTGGTGAGGGTTAATCAGCTTGCGGGCGGCTTTGGCTTCGGGGGCACGGCAAAGGTCGAGCACCGGGCAGACTTCGCATTCCGGTTTGCGTGCCTTACAGATATAGCGGCCCAGCAGAATCAGCCAGTGGTGGGCATCGTGTAGATACTCTTTCGGAATGTTTTTTAACAGCTTCAATTCCACAGCCAGCGGCGTTTTACCGGGGGCCAAGCCGGTGCGATTGGAAACACGAAAGATGTGTGTATCAACCGCCATAGTCGGGTGACCGAAGGCGGTGTTGAGCACAACGTTGGCGGTTTTGCGGCCAACGCCGGGCAGGGCTTCCAGTGCTGCACGATCTTCCGGTACCTCACCCCCATAGCGTTCGCAAAGTATCTTGCAGGTGGCAATGACGTTCTTGGCTTTGGTCGGGTAGAGGCCGATGGTTTTGATATAGGGTACGAGCCCTTCAACTTCCAGGGCACCCATCTTGGCCGCATCCGGCGCATCAATAAACAGCTGGCGCGTCGCCAGATTGACCCCCTTGTCTGTGGCCTGCGCCGAGAGAATCACGGCAATCAGCAACTGAAAAGTGGAGCCGTAAGCCAGCTCTGTCGTGGGATGCGGGTTAGCGGCTTGGAGACGTCGGAAAAATTCGACGCGATCAGCGGCTTTCATACCTGAGGCCGCTTAGTGACAACCACCGGTCGTTACCGGTGCCGCCTGGCTCATGGCTTGTGCCGCACTTTTGGCATCGATCCAGTTTTTTGCGGCGATGATGCAGCCGAGTATGATAAATGCACCCGGCGGCAGAATGGCCATCAGTAAACCGGGATAGTCCTCTGGCAATAAGTGCAGCGCTTGTGCTCCCGGAATGACCAGGTCAATGCCTGAGAACAATGTGCCCCCGCCAATGAGTTCGCGTAGCGCACCAATCAGCGCCAGCGTCCAAAGCATCCCGACACCCATCATGGCGCCGTCAGCCATGGCTGGCGCCGGTCGGTTTTTGGCGGCGAAGGCTTCGATGCGCGCCAGAACAATGCAGTTGGTAATAATCAGCGGGATAAAGATCCCGAGGACAATGTATAACCCGTGCAGATAGGCATTCATCGCCAGATCAACGACAGTAACCAGCGCCGCGGCAATGAGAATAAATACCGGAATACGGATTTCGTAGGGAATAAAATGACGTAGGCTCGACACGGCCAGGTTGGAAAGCGACATGACCAGCAAGGTCGCCAGCGACAGCATGACCCCGTTGACCAGATTAGTGGTTACGGCTAACAGTGGGCAAAGTCCGAGAATCTGCACCAGACTGGTATTCTGTTTCCAGACACCCTTGTAAGCAATGTCTTTGAATTCGCCGCGAGTGATCCACATGATCGTTAGTCCTGAAATCAGCGTTTATCGGGTGGTGGGCTAGAAAGATTCTGCATGGCCGAAGGCATAAACAGGACCTGACGATTGGCCATGACAAAATCACGTGCGCGATGAACTGCCTTAACGACGGCGCGCGGCGTGACGGTAGCGCCGGCATAGGCATCAAATTTGCCACCATCTTTTTTAACATGCCAATCTTGTGCGCTTAGCGAACCGGGTACATCGTTGAACTGGGTGATCCAGGGCGTGTCTTTATTCTTGTCTTTGCGCGGATCAATATAATCACCCAGCCCGGGTGTTTCTTTGTGCTCTATGACACGAGCGCCTAGGACTTGTCCTTCCGCATTAAAAGCCACCAGCAGTTTGATGTCGCCACTATAACCATCCGGTGCCACAACGTCCATCACCAAAGCGGCCGGTTTGCCATTGATGCGCGCACGGTAAACGGTGCTTGGCGTTTTGGTGCCGAGTGCCGGCTCGGCGGGCAAGCTGATCGAGTCGTTCAAGGGGTCGTTGTTATACAGATCGGGCGACAGAATTTGGTTCAGAACAACCAGCTTTTCAGTACGTGTAGATTGTTCGATGACCGGTCGCGAGAAGAGGTAAACCCAGGCCAGCAAGGCTGTAAAAAAAACAATAAACGCTAGCAGCGTTAACGCGGTTTCACCCGAAACCCGGAAGGCATGTTTTTCGGCGGGTGTACTCACGAGCGACCTCCCTTGGTTTTTTCACCAAAGATCGGCGGTTGTGTGTACATGTCGATTAGTGGTACACACATATTCAGAATGAGCACGGCAAAGGCAATGCCATCCGGGAATGCACCAAAGACACGAATCAAGTAAGCCAGTGCGCCGATGGCAACGGCAAAGATGATCTTGCCGCGTGGCGTGGTGGCGCCGCTGACCGGGTCCGTGGCAATAAAAAATGCACCGAGTAAGGTTGCCCCACCCAGGATGTGAAAGATTGGATTGGCATAATGTGTCGCGTCAATTGCCCAGGCCAGTAGTGCCAATGTCCCCATGCCAGCAATAAGACCGGTAGGAATATGCCAGCTGATGACCTTCTGCTGGATGAGCCACAGACCACCGATCAGCCAGGCCAGCGTGACCCACTCCCAGCCATTGCCCCCCCCAATGCCATAGATGGTATGATCTTTGAGAATATTTTGTACGGTCAGCGTGTCGTTACCTGTCGCCAGACGCAGCGTGGTCTTTAAGTGGTCGAGTGGCGTCGCACCGGCCCACGCATCAATACGCTGCGGCATGAAGATCGCCGTGATTTGATCCAGCGGTGGTAAGCCACCATGGGACAGCGGGTGTGGCCACTGTGACATCAGTGCCGGGAACGACACGATGCAGAGGGCATAGGCCACCATGGCCGGGTTAAAGGGATTCTGACCGAGACCGCCGTACAGGTGTTTTGCCACAACGATGGCAAACAAAGTGCCGACAACGATCAACCACCACGGCCCCAGGGGGGGGAACGACAGGGCAATCAGCCAGGCAGTCACAACAGCCGAAAGATCGAACAGCGCGGGAGTGATCGGGCGCTGGCGCAAACGCAAAAATGCCGCTTCGGCAATCACGGCGGTGATGGTCGCCAAGCTGATTTGCACCAGAATGCCGGGGCCGAATAACCAGGCGTAAATCGCGATTCCTGGTACCAGCGCCAGTAAAACCTTGAGCATGATCTTGGTCACGCTGACGGGTTGTACCAGGTAGGGTGATTGCGTCAGGACGTTAGGCGATTCAAAAGACACAGGTTGAGCTCATAAGAAAATTAGGGGGCGGTACTGCCGACTTTGTCGGCATGCTGTTCGCGTTTGAGCCGTGCCCGTTCCACGGCAGCAGCAATGGCTGCCTGTTTGGCACTCGCATCCAGCACAGGGTGGTTGTCGACAGCAATCGGCGTCGATGCCTGATTCGGATGGCTTGATAGATCGGGGACACCCTCGTCAGCTTTGGCCGGTGTGGGCGTCGACGCAGCGGCGGCGGCTTCTGCCGCTTGACGGGCAGCATTAGCCTTGGCGAGACGCTCTGCCTTCTCGCGTTTTTCACGTTCGGCACGCGCTTCGCGGAATTCAAAACGATCACGCGCAGCATCTGCAAGCTGTTTCTCACGCTGCGCAGCCTGAATTTCGCTTTTGGAAAACCGGAAGTAATTAACCAGTGGAATATGGCTGGGGCAAACGTAGTCACAGCAGCCGCATTCGATGCAGTC
>Ga0181554_1004431_pt1 | contig 11400 bp, 10 predicted proteins | sample 011ome_16_FD_145602 | JGI IMG/M metagenome (GOLD analysis project Ga0181554, IMG submission 145602) | Coastal salt marsh microbial communities from the Groves Creek Marsh, Skidaway Island, Georgia - 011503CT metaG (spades assembly) | ecosystem: Environmental > Aquatic > Marine > Intertidal zone... | reverse complement strand
GCCACCTGGGGCGTGAGTCTGATCGCCTCGCAAGGGACGCTCATCCTGTTCGGGCCCACCATGCAGGGCATCGGCACGCCGCTCGGCAGCTTCAGCGTGAGCGGGCTTTCCTATTCCTATTACCGGCTGCTGCTGATTGCCGCCGCCATCCTGGTGCTGGTGCTGCTCTACATCGTGTTCAACAAGACGCGCTTCGGCATCCTCGCGCGTGCCACCATCCAGGTGCCGCACATGGCGAATGCGCTGGGCGTGGACACGCGCCGCGTCTACGCGCTGACCTTCGGCATCGGTGCCGCACTCGCGGGCCTCACCGGCGGGCTCTATGCGCCCACCATGACAATGGTGCCCACCATGGGCTCCACCTTCATCATGGAAGCCTTCGTGACGGTGGTGGTGGGTGGCGCCGACGTGTTCCTCGGCACCGCACCCGCGGCTGCACTGCTGGCCGTGGTCAAGGCGGGGCTCACCTCCTGGCAGGGCCAGCTCTTCGGGCAGATCGGGCTTCTGATCGCCGTCATCATCGTGATCCGGCTGCTGCCCAAGGGCGTCACCGGCTTCATCCTCAAGGACCGGACCTGAGATAACGCCATGGCAATCTCGCGCATGATCAAGAATCTCGAGGGCCCGCAGACCCTCGGACGCGGCAAGCTGTTCTGGGCGGGCTTCGCCGCAGTGCTGCTGGCCGCGATCATCTACCCGCTGACCAGCGACGGCTATACCGTCGGCAACAGCGTGTACTTCCTCAACTGGACCTTCATGGCCCTGGGGCTCAGCCTCATCTGGGGCTATGGCGGCTCGCTCTCCTTCGGGCAGACGGCCTTCTTCGGCGTGGCGGGCTACTGCTACGGCATCCTCACCATCAATTTCGGTGCTGCCTATGGCTTCGGCCTCGGCGCCATGGTGCTGGCCATCCTGATCGCCGCGTGCTTCGCGGCGGTGCTCGGCTACTTCCTGTTCTTCGGGCGGATCAGCGGCGTGTTCCTCGGCATCGTGACGCTGTCGGTGACGCTGGCGCTGGAGCGCTTCATGGCGCAGACGGCGGGACCGGAATGGAAGGTGGGGGCCGCGCGCCTCAATGGCTTCAACGGCATGAGCGGCATGCCCGGCCTCACCGTGCCGTGGTTCGGCGGCTCGATCGAGCTCTACCCGGACGTGACGCTCTATTACGTGGTGCTGGGGCTCGTCATCGCCGTCTATCTGGGCTTGCGCATCCTGGTGAACTCGCGCTTCGGCAACGTGCTCGTCGCCATCCGCGAAAACCCGGAGCGCGCCGAGATGCTGGGTTATGACATACGCAAGTATCAGCTGGCGGGCTTCGTGATCGGCTCGGCGCTGGCCGGCATGAGCGGCGTGCTCTACACGAGCTGGGGGCAATACATCACGCCCTCCACCATGAGCATCACGGCAGCCGCCATGCCCATCATCTGGGTGGCGGTGGGCGGGCGCGCCGATCTGACGGCGACCCTCATAGGCACGCTGCTGGTGCTCTCGGTGTTCCAGGCGCTCACCATCTATGGCAGCCAGTATGCGCTGGTGGTGATGGGCCTCCTGCTGGTGATCACCGTGCTGGTGGCGCCGCGCGGCCTCATCGGATCGCTGGGCATCTGGCTCGCCAATCTGCGCAGGAAGGCGGACTAGCCATGGCGCTTCTCGAAACCAGAGACCTCAACAAGCATTTCGGCGGCCTGCACGTGACGGCCGACGTGAACTTCACCGTCGAGCCGGGCGAGATCCATTGCCTGATCGGGCCGAACGGCGCAGGCAAGAGCACCTTCTTCCGCCTGCTGCTGGGCGAGCACACGCCGACCGGCGGGCAGATCTTCTTCGCGGGCGAGGACATCACCGCGCTGAAATCCTTCGAGCGCATCCGCCGCGGCATGAGCGTGAAATTCCAGGTGCCCGGCATCTTCAGCGCCCTGAGCGTGCGCCAGAACCTGGAGATCGCCCTGCAGCACCATGTGGAGCCCAGCGCCATCGACCGCGAGGTGGACCGGGTGCTGACCTTCCTGAAGCTCGAGCCGGTGGCGAACCAGGCGGCGGGCTTCCTGAGCCACGGCCTGAAGCAGTGGCTGGAGATCGGCATGGCGATCAGCCTCAAGCCCAAGCTCCTGCTGCTCGACGAGCCGACCGCCGGCATGTCGCCGGAGGAGACGCATGCGACGGGCGAGATCGTGAAGCAGCTCAATGCCGAGGGCATGTCGATCCTCGCCGTCGAGCATGACATGAACTTCGTGCGGCAGGTGGCCAAGCGCGTCACCGTGCTGCATTTCGGGCGCGTCTTCGCGGAAGGAACGATCGACCAGATCGTGGCCGACGAGCGCGTCGCCGCCATCTATCTCGGTGAACACCATGGCTGAGACGCTGCTCGAACTGAAAGACCTGCGCGCCGGCTATGGCGGCAAGCCCGTGCTGCAGGGCGTGAACCTCAATGTGCGCAAGGGCGAGATCGTGGCGGTGATCGGCCGCAACGGTGTGGGCAAGTCCACGCTGATGAAGACGCTGATCGGCCTCATCGGCACGATGTCGGGCGAGATCCGCTTCGCGGGGAGCGAGATCGCCGCGCTCGAATCCTTCAAGCGCGCCAAGCTCGGCATCGGCTATGTGCCGCAGGGGCGCGACGTGTTCCCGCGCATGAGCGTGACCGAGAACCTGCAGGTGGGCGAGGCGATGCGCGGGCGCGCGCCGGCCTCCGCCTATGATGACGTCTACCAGCTCTTCCCGATTCTCAAGGAGCGGGCCAGCCAGCGCGCGGGCACCATGTCCGGCGGGCAGCAGCAGCAGCTCGCCATCGGCCGCGTGCTGATCGGTGGCCCCAAGATGATCCTTCTTGATGAGCCCTCCGAGGGCATCCAGCCCTCGATCATCCAGGAAATCGGGCGCATCATCGTGGAGCTGAACAAGCGCACGGGCATTACCATCGTGTTCGTGGAGCAGAACCTGGACTTGATCCGCGCCATTGCGCAGCGCTGCTACGTGATGGACAAGGGACGCATCGTGGCCGAGCTCGCTCCGCATGAGCTGGACGACCGCGATACGATCCGCAAATATCTCGCCGTGTAAAGAACTTTGACCAAAAGAAGTGGAGGAGAGAAAATGGGTTGGCTGGAACATTCGATCATGGCGCGCCGGGGCGTGGCCAAGGGCAAGGTCAACAAGACCTACAGCATGACCGAGGCCGATCAGGGCAAGTACCACTATGTGTATGGCCCCTATGCGAAGCCCGTGCTGAGCGTGGATCCGGGTGCCGAGATCTCGGTCGAGACGCATGATGCCTTCGAGGGCCAGATCAAGAGCGAAACGGACGTTCCGAGCAAGATCCTGAACTTCCCCTATCTCAACCCGCAGAACGGCCCGATCTACGTGAACGGGGCGGAGAAGGGCGATTGCCTCGCCGTCTACATCAAGGACATCACGCCGCGGGGCGCGCAGCCTTCTGGCACCACCTGCCTCATCCCGGAATTCGGCGGCCTCGTCGGCACCGGTGAAACCGCCATGCTGAACGCGCCGCTGCCGGAGCGCGTGAAGAAGGTGGAGATCGACAAGGTGAAGGGCGTGAAGTGGAACGAGAAGATCACGCTTCCCTATGAGCCCTTCATCGGCACCATCGGCACCTCGCCCGAGATCGAGGCCATCACCTCGCTGCAGCCCGACTATTACGGCGGCAACATGGACCTGCCCGACGTCGGCCCGGGGGCGGTGATCTACCTGCCCGTCAATGCGCCGGGCGCACTCCTCTATCTCGGTGACTGCCATGCCGCGCAGGGCGATGGCGAGCTGTGTGGTGTCGCCATCGAGCACCCGACGGTGACGACGGTGCAGGTGGACCTGATCAAGGGTTGGGGCTTCAAGTGGGCCCGCCTCGAGAACGAGAAGGTGATCATGACCATCGGCTCCGGCCGCCCGATGGAAGATGCCGCGCGCATCGCCTATCGCGAGCTGGTGCGCTGGATGGCGCAGGATTACGGCTTCACCGAGCTCGACGCCTACATGCTGCTCACCCAGGCGGGCCGCGTGCGGCTCGGCAACATGGTGGACCCCAAGTACACGCTGGGCGCCTCGGTCTCCAAGCACCTGCTGGTCTGACGGCGTCGGCCAACAGCAAAGAGGCAGCGTCCCGAGGCCCCGGGCGCTGCCCTTTTCATGTGTGCAGGGGGCCTCCATCGCCTTCAATCTTTGGTTTTATATTGTTCAATTTCGTTTAACCTTGCAGGACTAGTCTGCGTCCGCGGGTCTTTCGGCCGCACGCCATATGTGCAAATATACGGAGCCCAAAGTGCTGGGTTGCAAGGCCGCTTGCAGGTGAGCCTGCGGAAGATAGACGAGGGGCCGGCACGGACGCCGGAGACCTCGCTCTGGACGGATGAAGGAATGTGACGATGAAAGCCATGCGCGCCCTCACTCTCAGCCTGATGCTCACGGTCTCCGCCTCGGCTGCCTTCGCGCAGGAATATACGAGCCAGCCCTATCTTGGTCAGATCGGGGTCACGAGCGGACTTCATGCCACGCTCTCGCCCAAGATCACCAATTCAGCTGCTGCCATGGACGTGGGCATCGCCATTCTCGACGGCATGGCTGACGTTACGCACGTGGACCTGACGCGTGCGACCGTCAGCAGCGTCTATTCCGGGCGTTTCCTGAAGCCCAGCGCCCACGGCACCCACGTGATGGGCGCGGCGGGAGCGGCGCTCAACAATGTGGGCATTGTGGGCGTCAATCCCTTTGCCAAGCTCTATTCCATCCCCGTCTTCGATGACCGCGGCTGGGTGGCGACCGACAATGGCAAGCTGGCGCTCGACCGGGCCAATGCGCTGGGCGCGAAGGTCGTGAACATGAGCTATGGCCCGACGGCCCGGGGCGACGTGTTCCTCTCCGGCGAACTCAACCTGTTCGACGACTACCTGAATTCCATGGTGCTGGTGCGCGCCGCCGGCAACACCGGCGTGAGCGCGCTCAACGAGACATATGCGGGCGATGCCAGCACCAGCCTCGCGCATCTGCTGATCGTCGGCAGCGTGAATGCCAGCAACCAGATTTCGAGCTTCTCGAACCGGGCCGGCACCGGCTGCATCGCCGCCACGAGGACCTGCGCGGCGGACGACAAGATCAGCAACTTCTTCATCGTGGCGCGGGGCGAGACGGTCTATTCCGACCTGCCCAACAATGCCTACGGCAACATGAGCGGCACCTCGATGGCCGCGCCGCAGGTCTCGGGCGCGGCGGGGCTGGTGTATCAGAACGCGCTGGCCGGCAACACGCAGCTTTCGCCCGCGCAGGTGGCGGCCATCCTGAAGTTCTCCGCCACCGACATCGGTGCGAAGGGCGTCGACAGTGTCTATGGCTGGGGCCTCCTGAACGTGCCTGCCGCGCTGGGGCCCGTGGGCACCGTGAACGTGGCGACGACCAGCAATGTCACCACAAGCTCCGTGACCACGTCGCGCTCGAGGCTGCGGACGTCTGGCTCTATGGGCCGCCGCGAGGCCTTCGGGGATGTGCTGCGGGGCATGGTCGTGTTCGATTCCTTCGGCCGCGGCTTCGCCATGAACGACGTGGAATTCGACGCGCCGCAATCCACGCTGGCGGATGACGCGGTCTCCGCGCTCAGCGCCTCGCTGCTGGGCGAGACGGAGGTGCAGGAGAACGAGGCGGGCCGCCTGGCGCTGTCCCAGAGCGGGGATGCCGTTTCCGGCTACAATGCCTTCTCCTTCTCGTCGGACGGCTATTCCGTGTCCTCCGGCATGGGAAATGCGCAGGCCTATTTCACGCAAGGCGGCCCGGCGGTGGAAGAGACGGCCTCGCGCCGCCTCGGCACGCAGTTCTTCACCGGTGCTGGCGAGGTGGGGCAATCCTTCGCCACGGGCTTCTTCTCCGGCGCGGACATTGCCGTGACCCCCGGCATCACCTTCTCCGCGCTCTACGCCCATGGTTCAGAGCAGGTGTTCAACGGCCAGTCCGACTGGAGGGACGCCAATGCGGAGGATGCCGCGGACAACGACCTCGTGAGTTTCGGCAGCGCCTTCAGCATGGGCGCAGCGGGCACGCTGGGCGTCAGCTTCGGGCTGTTGCGCGAGGAAGATGCGATGCTCGGCATCGAAAGCGACGGTGCCTTCTCGTTGGGTGACGTGGGCTACACGCAGATGGTGGGCCTCAGCTATTCGCGGCCGATTTCGGAGAAATTCGCACTCGACGCCTTCGCGCAGCTGGGCCTGACGGGCACCAGCGGCACCAGCGACACGATCTTCGAGTCGGTCTCCGACGTCTGGTCCACCAAGATGGGCCTCAGCCTGACCGGCACGGGCCTGCTGCAGAAGCATGATACGATGCAGCTCTCCCTCGTCAGCCCTTGGCGCATCGTCGAGGGTGAGGTCGAGGCGCAGGTCGCGGTGGGCCGTGAACTCGATGGCACCGTGAATTATGAAACCCGCAACGTATCGCTGGCAGGGGGCGACATGCCTCTCGATCTGGGCCTCGCCTACACCGTGAATAGTGGCGACGTGAGCTATGGCGGATCGCTGTGGCTGCGTGACAGCGATGTTGAAACGGTGACCGTTGATGAAGCGGTGGCCGCGGCGGGCCTTAGCTGGCGCTTCTGACCTGAAGGATCATTCGCTGACCGGCGCTGCCGCATCCCGGCGCGCGGCGCCGATTCGCATGAGCTGGAACAGCGCCACGGCGACCACCGTGCTCAAGGTGAGCGAGGATTCGAACAGCGGCCGCAGATAGGGTGTGATGCTCACATAGAGTTCCGGCAGCATGTCGAGGCTGAGGCCGAAGCAGAGGGCGGTGCCGAGCGCGAAGGTCTTGCGCACGTCCGGCTTGCCCGAGATCATGATCTGCATGCCGGACAGCACCATGAAGCAGACGACGAAGACCACGATGGCGCCCGACACCGGCGGCGGCATGATGGAGAGCAGCGCGCTGAGCTTGGGCGAGAAGCCGAGCACCGCGAAGAGGCCGCCCGCCGCGAAGGCGATGATGCGGGCCGTGGCGCCCGAGGCGGCGCTCAGGGACACGTTGCTGGAGGAGGTATCGGAGGCAAGCCCGCCGATGAGCCCCGAAAAAGCCACGGTGGCGCCGTCCGCCACCAGGCCCCGGCCGATGTTGCGCTTGTCGGGCTCGGTCCAGCTGTCGTCGTTCACCTTTTCGCACAGCACGAGATTGCCGTAGGATTTCAGTGCGCCGCAGATCGACACGATCATGAAGACCGGCACCAGAGACCAGTCGAAGCTGATGTCGAACATGCCATCGAAGGCCGGAAGGCCGAACCAGGGTGCGCGCTCGACCTCAACGAAACGGTTCATCGGCAGCAGGCCCAGCATGGCCGAGAGCGCATAGCCGACGAACATGCCGGCGAGCAGGGCATAGAGCCTGGACTTCTTGCCGCCCCAGACATTCATGCCCGCCATGATGAGGAAGGTGATGGCGGCGACGGCGACGGCCTTGATGTCGATCGGCTCGCCCACGAAATTGATGTGCAGGAACTGCGAGGTGCCGACGGGGATGAGCGCGATGCCCACCATGAACACCACGAGCCCCGTGACCTCGGTGGGGAACAGGAAGGAGAGGCGGTGGAAGAAGCGCGCGAAGACGATCTCCACGAGGCCTGCGAAGATCGTCATGCCGCGCATGAGGGGCAGGCCGCCGAGCCACGCCGCCGACATGGCAGAGGCAAAGAAATTGGGCCCGCACAGATTGGGGCAAAGATAGCCCGAACCGATGCCCGGCAGGCGCAGCGCCTGAAGGATGGTGCCCAGCCCGCAGGCGATCATGGTGAGCGCCACGACGGCCTGCACCTCCCCGAAGCTGCCGCCGATCTCGGTGACCAGCACGACGGGCAGAACCAGCGTGCTCGACATCAGGAAGATGTGCTGCACCGCAAGCAGGGCGAGGGCGAATGGAGGAACCTTGTCCTCCAGGCCATAGATCAGCCCCTCTGGTTTCGTTGCCATGTGCCTGTCCTTTCGGCCTTCATCCAGATCGGCGTGGCGAGGAAGAAATCGCAGCCGACGATCATGACCTCGCCATTGACGGTGAGCTTGCGTGCGTAGACGAGCTTGCGCGAGGGCACGACATTGCCGGGCTTCGGCCAGAGGAACTGCACCCAGGCCTCATCCGCCCTCTGCAGCTTGGCGAGGAGAGCCCGGATGGGCTCGAAGCCCACCGCATCCTTGAAATTCAGCATCTCGCGCCCGGTGCGGGTGGGGAAGGCGGGGTCGACCAGCGTCTCGCCCTGTTCGGTCAACACGAAGACGTAGCTGTCGAGGAAGGCGAAAGGCGAGGCGGTGTCGCGGAACTGGTGGAAGGCCTCTTCCTTCCCTGCTTTGACCAGCAGGTCGCAGGCGAGGTTCACGCGCTCCTGCACGAAGACCTTCTCGATCTTCGGATTGTAAAGTCCGCTGCCGACCGCAAAGGTCTTGCCGTCCGGCGTGACCACCTTGCGCACATAGGAGGCCTTCCAGATGGGCGTGATCTGCGTGCGGTCCTGCCAGAGATAGAACACCCAGCCGCTGGCCTTGGGCGCGGGCGAATTGGCGACGGCCACGACCTCCTTGATGATCGGCTTGCCGTCGATGTCGATGAGGTTGATGACGTTGGTGTTCTTCAGTTCCGGCGAGATCGGGTGGAACACCGCCGTGCCATCCGGCGCATAGGCGAAGATATAGGTGTCGCCGTTCAGCCAGCGGGAGCCGGGCTTATCGAAGTCCGGGAAGGCAGTTTCGCCCCTGGCCTCGAGTATGGTGGCGGCGTCCTCCACCAGCCTGACGAGATTGCGCGTGTCCGCATAGGTGTAGCGCAGGAGATCGTTCGGCGTGTCGGCACGGGCGGGGCCGCAGGACGGCAAGCGCGCGGCGGACAACAGCACGGCACCGGCCGCGCCCCGGAGGAGCGTTCGCCGGTTCAGCCCCGGTCGACAAACAGTATGCATGGGGCGAGTAAAGAGAGAAATGCCGTCGGAATGAATTGGTATTCATACGTAAGGCCCGGCCGGGGCTTGCGGGGAAAACAGTCGCCCACGCCCCGCTTTCGCGTTATGCGGTGCGGCATGACTTCTCCCAAGCCCGCCGCAGCGCCCGCCTTGGCCGCCGAGTTCGACATTCTGCTGGTGGCAGCCCCCGGCCTCGAGGCGGAGCTCCGCGCCGAGGCCGTCGAGAACGGCTTTCGCGCACCCAAGGTGATCACCGGCGGCGTCACCATCCGCGGCGGCTGGCCGGAGGTATGGCGGGCGAACCTCGAGCTGCGTGGCGCGACGCGGGTGCTGGCGCGCATCGGCACCTTCCGCGTGCTGCATCTCGCCCAGCTGGACAAGCGCGCGCGCGAATTCCCCTGGGGCCAGCTGCTGCGCAAGGACGTGCCGGTGCATGTGGAGGCGAGCTGCACGCGGTCGCGCATCTACCACTCCGATGCGGCGGCCCAGCGCATCGGCCGCGCCATCGCCGAAGAGTTCGGTGTGACGCTGCGCAAGGAGGCAGAGCTCGTCATCAAGGCGCGGATCGAGGACGATCTCTGCACGCTCAGCATCGACACCTCCGGCGAGTCCCTCCACAAGCGTGGCCACAAGGAGGCGATCGGCAAGGCGCCGATCCGCGAGACGCTGGCCGCCCTTTTCCTGCGCCGCTGCGGCTATGCGGGGAAAGAGCCGGTGGTGGACCCGATGTGCGGCTCCGGCACCTTCGTGATCGAGGTGGCGGAATGGGCGGTGGGCCTCAAGCCCGGCCGGGCCCGCCCCTTCGCCTTCGAGCAGCTGGCGAATTTCGACGCCCCGGCCTTCGCTGCGATGCGGGCGCGTGGGAGCACGCGGCAGACGGCGGTGCGCTTCTGGGGCAGTGACCGCGATGCGGGGGCCATTCGCATGGCCACGGCGAACGCCGCGCGCGCCGGTGTCTCAGGTATGACGGACTTCCGCCAGCAGGCGGTGAGCGACCTCGTGCCGCCCGAGGGGCCGCCCGGCCTCGTCATCGTGAACCCGCCCTATGGCACGCGCATCGGCGACAAGAAGCCGCTCTTCGCGCTGTATGGTGCGCTGGGCGAGGTGCTGCGCCAGCGCTTTTCCGGATGGCGGGTGGGCATCGTGACCACCGACGCGGCGCTGGCAAAGGCAACGGGCCTGCCCTTCCTTCCGGAAGGCGGCCCGGTGCTGCATGGCGGGTTGAAGGTTTACCTGTTCCGGACAGGCCCCCTGGCCTGACGGCTCAGGACCAGCTGAGCGAGAAGGCGCCCACTGCGACGAGGATGATAATGGTGGCCGCGATCCAGTGGCGGGCCGTGAAGTCATGCATGGTCATTGTTCGGGCTCTTCTCAGTTGCCGCGCTTGGGCGCGAAGGCCTGGACCATCAGCTTCGCCTGGTTCACCTGCTCGGCCGTCATGCCCTTTGCCACCTCGTCACGGTAGTTCGCGGCATTGTCGAAGCCGGGCTCGGAGGAGCAGAGGTCAAGCCACATATAAGCGGCGATCGGATCGGGCTTCACGCCGCGGCCCTTCCAGTAGCCGATGCCGACCTCGTATTGCGCCTGCGGCTCGCCCTGGTTCGCGGCCATCAGCAGCCAGTTCATGCCGGCGGCCTCATCCTGCTTCACCACGTCCCGGCCCTTCAGCAGCCACCAGCCGAGCTTCAGCTGCGCATCGGCATAGCCCTTCTTGGCGGCCTCGCCCCACCAGTAGATGGCCTGTTCATTGTCCTGCTCGACGCCGTTGCGGTTCTCGCCCTTCTGGCCCCAGCTGCGCGGTCCGTACATCTCGCCCAGAAGGTAGGCAGCCTCGGCATTGCCCTCCTTGGCGAAAGGCATCAGCAGGCTCAGCGCCTTGCCGTAATCCTCGCTGCGGAAGGCCAGCATGCCATCCTCGAGGGAGCCCGCAAGCGCCGTCCCATGGACGAGGCCCAGAATGCCGAGCGCCAGTGCACCGGCCCGAAGAGAAAACGTCATCGAGGACTCCTGTCTTTCCGCCCGCCCGGCACGTGCGCCGGGAATGTGTTTTCAACCCAACCTCTACGTCAGGGTGCCCGCGAGGGCAATACCCCGCCGCAAGTGGTGGTATGTTGACAATTGCGGGCGGGGGCGGTCCCCCATATCTTCCGGCCCAATCGCGGGGGGTGGACCGCGGTGTCCCTTGCTGCTGGTTCTAGGACCGGCCGGTGGCGCCGCGCTAGAACCTCCGCAACATTCAGACGGCAACAGATTTCGCGAGGACTTCCCCATGCGCATGACCACCGAAGAGGCTTTCGTCAAGGTTCTCCAGATGCACGGCATCGAGCATGCCTTCGGCATCATCGGATCGGCCTTCATGCCGATTTCCGACCTCTTCCCCAAGGCCGGCATCACCTTCTGGGACTGCGCCCACGAGGGCTCGGGCGGCATGATGGCCGACGGCTTCACCCGCGCCTCCGGCCGCATGAGCATGATGA
>Ga0181554_1004420_pt1 | contig 11415 bp, 9 predicted proteins | sample 011ome_16_FD_145602 | JGI IMG/M metagenome (GOLD analysis project Ga0181554, IMG submission 145602) | Coastal salt marsh microbial communities from the Groves Creek Marsh, Skidaway Island, Georgia - 011503CT metaG (spades assembly) | ecosystem: Environmental > Aquatic > Marine > Intertidal zone >... | reverse complement strand
CCCGGTCGTCGCAACCAAAATACACCACGACGCTATACTCGCCCTTCTCCGCGACGTGAGTGAGCGCTTTCGTGAGCAACTGCATCGAACGCGCGCGGTCGCCGCTTCCTGCCCACCCAGGAATGCGAGTCACATTCACCGTAACCACGGGCACGCCTTCGCTATCCACGCCGTCGTCGTGCACCAACCCGAAACCAGTTTGCAAGTAATCCTCCAACGCCGCGACTTGCGCGTCGCTCACGTCCACCACGGGCCTGGTCGTACCGTTATCATTCGGCAACACCACATCAGGCACGGGCACGGCGGGTTCAGGCGTCACCGCCGTCGCTCCATCCGTGGATATCGCCACCTCGCGCGCATCTTGTGCCCCGCGTCCCTCCTCCGCGGCGGTCTCCGTCGTCGGCACCGCGGTGTCTGCATCGCCAGGCGTCGCATCGTCAGGCGCCACGGATACGACATCGTCCTCGCGCACCACCACCGCCGCCGTCGTCGTCGTCGTCGTCGTCGCGGTATCAACTTCACTCGGCGCACTCGGCGCATCGGCATCACCATCCGTCGTCGTCGTCGTCGTCGTCGTCGACACCGCGGCGTCGCGCATGGCGTCGCGCAACGCCGCGGCATCTCTCGCACGCTGCGCTCGCACGTCCTCGGCGGTCATTTTCGGCGTCGATGGTGACGATGGCGTCGACATATCGCTTCGCTCGTCGTGAAGTGTGGGCAATTTGGAGTGCTATCTCACAGCTCGCACGTACGCTATTGCTATCTTGGTAATGAACAATGAACTAACTACAACTTCTACTCGCGCTACAAGTGCTACTACGCCGGCGTCGGCTCCGTCGCCTGCGCATCCGCGCCGACGTATTGAATCGACCGCTTGAATCGCTCGCCGCAGTGATTGACGGACAAGTGGTAATTCGTCGCCTTGTCCATGTCCTCGAGCGATTTCGCCCAGACAAACTTCTTCGCCGCCTTGGCGCTCACGAATGGCATCGTCACCGAAATGAGCGCGCTCGCAAGGAATGGCACATTCACAAAGACCACTTTCTTCACGTTCTTCTTGGACGTGCGCGGAAGACTGTCGTGAATGTCGCGCAACCACTGAACGGCACCGCTCGGCACGACACCCTTTGCCCGGTCGTCGCAACCAAAATACACCACGACGCTATACTCGCCCTTCTCCGCGACGTGAGTGAGCGCTTTCGTGAGCAACTGCATCGAACGCGCGCGGTCGCCGCTTCCTGCCCACCCAGGAATGCGCGTCGCATTCACCGTAACCACGGGCATGCCTTCGCTATCCACGCCGTCGTCGTGCACCAACCCGAAACCAGTTTGCAAGTAATCCTCCAACGCCGCGACTTGCGCGTCGCTCACGTCCACCACGGGCCTGGTCGTACCGTTATCAACAGCTGGTTGTGGTGGCAGCCGCGGCGACACAGACGCGTCGGCTGCTTCACTTGCGGTTTCTGTCGCCTGTTCAACGTCTGGTTGTCGTTCCGACGTCAGTGTGCGCGTCTGAATCGGCTCCATCGTCGGCGCCGCGACGTCAGAAATGACTGTATCGCTAGGTTTAGTGTCTTGAAGTACCAGCACGACAACGACCACAGCCGGTTCCTGAACCGTCGTCTTAATCTCCATGGCAACACCATCGTCATCAACCACACTCGCTCCACTCGTGGCTTGACTAGCGTCAGCATCGCGCATCGTCGGCGACACAAAATCGGGCGTATATAGTCTGATGGGTTGAGCAGCAAATAATGATCCACCACCAGTATTCGGCGCGCACGTCCTGCATAAACCTCCACCGGCCGGTGTTGAGGCACCAAACAGACCGCAGCCGGTGACGGGAGTGGAAGCTCCAAACGAGGCACTGCCGGCGGCACTCGGCGCACCAAATGCTCCTGATGCCGCAGTAGGCGCTACATTAAACAAGCCTGCTCCAGCCGAAGGCGCAGAGGGTGACGTATGGAATGTACCTTCCGATGTTCCGAATAATGTTCCGCGAGTTGATGGCGAAGCGCCAGAAGCACTTTGAGCCGCTGACTGTGTGGTGCCAAACGCGGCACCAGTACTGAATCCCCCAAAAGCAGGAGTTGCCGCTGGAGTGCTTGCACCGAATCCAGCTTGCGGAGCGAAGGGTGCGCTCGACGTGGCAGCGGTACCGAATTTCGCGTCGGTGGCGACGCGAGGCGGGTACGCGAATGCTTCGCCTTGACGTGGAGTTCGTGCCGGTGGACGTCTCACGCGTTCGCTGTGGCGCTCGCGACGTCCGCCACCGTTTCCTCGACCGCGACCTTGACTTGAACCCGGCGTTTGCGAAGCCACAAAACACCCCATCGAAGACGGCGCGCCGAATACGTTTGCGGCGCTCGACGATGAAGTCGCTCTGGTATCGAAACCACCCGTCGTTGGCGCCGACTGCACTCCAAATGGATTAGACGTCGTCGACGTCTGAGCGCCAAAGGTGCTTAACTGGGCGCCCGAACCACCCGGCGGCGGCGACGGCGGGGCGCCAAAAGCGCTCGATGGGGCGCTAAAAGGGCTCGATGGGGCGCTAAAAGGGCTCGATGGGGCGCTAAAAGGGCTCGATGGGGCGCCAAAAGGGCTCGATGGGGCGCCAAAAGGGCTCGATGGGGCGCCAAAAGGGCTCGTCGGGGACGACGGTCGGGCGCCAAACGTAAACGATGAGGCAGATGACCCACCCGCTGTCGACGGTGGTCGCGCACCAAACGAAAACGTCGGGGCGGGTTGATTCACCGTCGCTCGACGCTCGCGCGCTCGAATCTCCTCCACGCTCAAGTTCGCATTCTCAACCATCGCGCTCATCGAATGCATCATAGCATACGACGTATTCGGCGCCAACAACTCCTTATCCGTCACTCGCGTCGGTGTGTACGCCCGCGCGGACCCCGCAACGCGCGCACTGGTGCCGTACTCGGAACGCTGTCCAAACATCGTGCTCGCTGCAGTGTCACCCTACGACGACGAATACACGCCGCGCTCGCGGCGTGCGACGCACCGCGCACGACGCACGATGGGGTTCGCCACTCAACACACACACCCCTAGAACGTCGCGCGCGACGTCACCCGCGCCCGCGCGCGCGCGCTGATGTGGAGTGGAGACCCGCACCACGATGGTGGACATCGCGGTCGGTTGGACAGTCGCGCGGCGCCTCCGTCGTGGACGCGTCGACGACCGCGTCGTCGCGCGACACCGCGACGCGCGCGACACCGCGACGGGGCATCGGTGGATGTCGACGCAGACACGGGCACGGGCACAGACGTAGACGACGCGGGATGCGCACGTACGAGCGCGTGTGTGATTTCACGGGCGCGGGCGATGAGGACGAGCACACCGTTGGTGCTCCGAGGACGACGCACGACGGTTGGCGCGCGCCTGGGGCCAGCGGTCGTCGGGCGCGCGGTGACGACGGAGATGGCGATGATTGGTTTCACCGCGGGCGCGAAGGATGCGGTGAGGGCGTGACGACGACGACGACGACGACGACGACGAGGCGGGCGCTTCGCGACGCGGCGTTGGCTGAACACTACGGTTTGGCGTACGAAGTCGCGCTCGACGGCGCGCGAGGGGTCGAACGCGACGCGCCGGGCACGCGGAGGACGTGGCGGCGAAGTCGTAAGCGCGTAGAATCGATGGCGAATGTGGATCACGATATTTTTGGCGCCAGAGAGAGACGTCGAGACGCCGCCGCGGATGAAAACGCGCGCGTCGTACGCGACGGTAGCCATAGCCAAGTCCCCACCGCGGCGCTCGACAGACGCCTGTCGTGCGCGGCGCACATGTCGCCGCTTCAACATGAACTCACGCGGTCGCCATTCGTGCCCAACTATGGCGGTCACGTGCCTGAAACGGATGAAAATTTAAGACGTCTCGCGCGCGTCCGAGCGCTCGAGCGCGCGCGCCGAGCGACAACCTCGGTGTCGCCATCGCACGCCGCGCCCGATGTCGACGTGAAAACCTTGCCCGCGCACAACGTGTCGGTGTACGTCCCAGGATGCACAAAGTATCACGCATTCATGTAACAACCTGTACTAAACGTAAAACGTAAACATAATCAGCGACAGACGACTGACGCCGACCGAAACGCAGCCTCACAACGCGACCGACGCGATTCGCAACCCGCGCGTGCGTCGGCGCACGCACAGACGACGCCGCATAGATGATGCGCGCGACGACGACCGTCATGGCGACGGCGACGGCGACGGCGACGACTTAAACGTAAAGGTGTGTTGATTTTCCGTGCGTCACAACCGTTGAGCCGCGGGTTCAAAGCGCGCGATGATGTGCACTGAGACACGACGACGACGACGACCGATGGGAATCTTGGCGCGCGTCGCGGCGTGTACGATTGCCTTGCTGGCGTGTGCGATGCCGGGCGCGAGGGCGTACACGCATGCGCGGGATATTGGGCTCACCGCGGTGGTGACGCCGTCGACGACGAGCGCGACGCGTGGGGAAGACGTGGACGTGTATGGGTTGAATTTCTCACCCGGATCGAGTGCAGCGGCGTCGATACCTGGACAATTGGTGTGCGTGTTTGGGTCGTCGCCTGGTAACACGAGCGTGGGGGCGGTGATCACGGGAACGACGGGTGTGCGGTGCGCGGCGCCGACGACGTTTGAAGGTTTCGTGGCGCTCGGGTTGAGTTCAAACGGAGGCGTTGATGCGGTGTTATTTCACGAACTCGGGATGTCGAGCGTGTTGAATTTTGTGCGTGAAGCGAAAGGGATGCTCACGCGTGCGTCACCAAACGTGGCGACGCGTGGGGATGTTGTGAGATTGACGGGACGAAACGCGGCGCCGCTGGATGGACGCGCAAACATCGTCGGCGCCGAACGCGAATGCGAATGGCGCGGAGCGACGAGTGGGTTCGAGGCATCGTATAGCGGTATGGGGGTGTACGTATCGAGTGCGCTCGTCCTGTGTGAAGTTCCGAAATTTGCCAATCCATCGTCAGCAACGGAGGAGGCGTCGATGTACGCCGTGGGTGAAAATCGCGTGGCGCTCGTCGAACGCGTAGACTTTACATCCTTGAATATTACGAGCGCAGATTACAGCCGCATCACCGTCGAGGGCGGTGTTGCGATTGATGCTACAGTCATTGGCAAGTTAGGCGTGATGTTCACGGATGATGGAGCGCCATACGTGCGATTCGGTACAATCACCGTGGCGGCTTCGGCGAGCAACGCGTACACGATTACGGTTATTTCACCCGCCATGGCGGCTTCGGCATCCATACCGATCTGGGTCGCCGCCGTGCCATCGACGAATTCAGGAGTACCTAGTTACGGCACCACGCTCGCCGTAGGGGAAGATTACTATGGGGTATTAGAACGATATGAGAGCACGACGATGCCGACGACGTACCGTTGGATCGCGGACCCAGCGCCGACGATGTCCATCACGTTAAAGTGCGTCTCGCAAGGCGTCGGTGAAACCGCAACGAGCACAAATAACGTATGCGTGCACTCAAATCAGCTCGCCACTGGTTTTGTGGCTGTGATGATGAGTTACGACGGTGCTGTGCTACCGCGCTCGGGCGAGTACGACAGCGCCGCCGCAATGAAGGTTGTGGCGACGCCGACGACGTCGTCCATGACACCAGCGCGTGGACCTGCCGAAGGAGGGGCGTTGACGTGGGTGAGTGGCTCAAATTTACACGAAAGCATACGCGCGGGTGATGGATGGGTGCCGAGATGTTCGTTTGGCGTCGACACGAGCGGATCTTCGATGGGAACGTTTGTGTCTTCGGCGCTTATCGCGTGCGAAACGCCTTACATCGGAACGACGACATCTTCTGCGCAAGCCGTCGTCGCTGGAAGTAGTCTCTCGGCGATTGCGAGTGGGCCCAAGTACTCGTTCATGGCTAACACGCTCGTGACGCAGCATTCCATCGTACCGCACCTCGGTCCGATTTATGGAGGCACGCGTGTGGTGTTTACGCTCTCCACCGACGTTTCGGCGACGTCGATGACCTCCTGTAGATTTGGGACAGTAGTCGTGAACGGATGGAGTCCGCTGGTGTACACGGACATTACCGCGGATGCGGGCATAATGTGCGTGGCCCCGGCACTCGCCGTCGGTACGTATAGCATAGGCTTAGGCACCGTGCGAGGATCTATCGGGGACAGCACGACGTCCCCTTTCACTCTAGGTGGGTTGGTGTATCAGGTGTACTCAGAATATTAGCGCAAAGGCGGCACGAGATTTCATTAGGATTGTTAGAGTATTAGAGATTAGCATAATGATTATCATGATGTATTGACATGTGTCGAACCAAGGGTTGTTGTCTATCCTAGGGCAAAACAACCTGCGACCAAACGCAACGCAACCGTCGCGCTCGGCGCTCAAAAAAGTCCCAAGCTACTACGCTAAATAGCTTTCTATGGTATGTTCGAGACATCTAACGGCTTTCCGTTAGCGTTGTGAATTTAGTATTCATGGGAAGAGTCAAAATTCACCCAGACATCCGGGTGAGAAAGCTCAAAGTACACTTCGTGACTGTCCATCTGATTGGTGTAGCACGTCGTATAATCGCTCGAGGACGTGGGTGTGTCGCAAACCTCAGAACCACCAAAAACATGGACGCCCCAGTGTGAGACAGCGGCACCAAAACGGAAACGACCGTTGCCGAGTAAAGCACGAGTTTCCCACACGTTTTTATCGGGGTAGTACTCTTCGACGTAGTGCGACGCAATTTTGTCCGCGTGCGCGCCATTTCTGGTGTGGAAGATTTCACCACCAATCGCGAGGATGGAGTCGCGGAGGGCGACGAGCTGGAGATCACCTCTTGCGTGAGACATTGTTGCCAGCTGCGTCCAAGCATTGGTTTCAGGATCATACACGAACAGTGTGTCTTTGAAACCTTCGGACGCGTCATAAGACTCTGAGTAGTAGCCGGCAGCGACGTACACTTTGCCATTTAAGCCGACCGCAGAGCAATCACCACGAGCTTCGGGCAGGTCTGCGACGGAAGTCCAAGCCGTACCATCACGAGTGAGCTTCTCAACAGTCTTCGAATGTGAGTTATAGTTGTCTTTCCAGCCACCAATCATGTAGACGGCGTCGCCAGTGCTCGCCATGCAGCCATCGAGGTGTTGTTCTTGGAGCGTCGGACCTGGAGCGACAGAATCCGTCGCAATGGTGTAAATTTCACTCGTTTGCGTCGCAGTGCCGGCTGCAGAATCCGAAACACCACCGGCGACGACGATTCTCGTCACCAAGCCAGACGTCGCGTCGGTGAACGCCCCCGCGCCAAACTGCGCGCGGTTGCCCGACAGAGAAGTCTTCGTCGTGTACGTTTGACGCACGACGTCATACGCCGTGACGGTATTCAACGTAGCAGGCGGGTCCGCGTTGCTTACTCCACCGAATAGGTAAATCATTCCATCTTCCCCGGCGACGGCTTGTAAATCGCTCGTCTTTCCTGGTCCGTTTGCCTCCGACAACGACTTTTGGTCGTGCCAGCTCCCGGCGCCGCGATACAACGACACCGCAGCCTTACCGCTCGCTTTACCGTTCAACGTCAAGCTCGGGTTCGAACTCAAGTCCGATGACAGTCGTCGCACTTCGCTCGTGCTATACGCCCCCAGAACGAACGCGATGAACACCACAACCGCACCAGTGCTCGCGCCGATGATGTGCCACAGCGACGACCGCGGGGTTTTCGCGCGCACGCCGTAATCGATATCCATGACGACGACGACGACGAGAAAGAGAGAGAAGTGGAGAGAATTCGCGAGTGTGTTACGCGCGTGTGATGTGTTTTTATCACGTGTTGGCTTTGGTTTGGAAATCGACGTGAAAAGCCAAGAAAAGTCACGTCGAAGAATGGCGGCGGTCAACCGCTGTGATGGAGCTTGTGTGCGCGCGCGCATCGGACGCGGGTTGTGATTGAGCCCTGCGACGCAGAGCGCGGTGGTGGGGGAGGGATTTATATGTATTTTACAACGTCATGCTACGCTCCCACGGTGGCGGTGCGCTAGGAAGAGAACGCCTCGGGTTTGTTGGCGAAGAGCTTTTTGATTTCACAAAAGTGCTCGTCTTGCACGCGCGACAAGCTACCCGCCGCTCGACCGCTCGCGGCGACGTGCTTTTTAAGCGCCGATCCGAGCGCGGTGGCGAGCTCGGTGTGAAACCAGAGTAATTCGTGTTCCATGTTTGCACAGCACCGCTCGTAGCGCTCGTGGGTTTGCGTGCGTTCGATTCGTAAATCGCTCGCGGCGAGCTCAATTTTTTGCTTTTCCTCGCGCTTGGGACCGGGTTCGGGGACGCCCATGGTGGATAATTTGGCTTCAATGCGCTCGATTTGTGCGGTAACTCTGTTATAATGATCGACCACGCGTTTACGAGCGTCAAATGCCGCCATGAGCGCACAGCACAACGAATGGACATCCTCCAACGGTTCTAAAAATTCAATTCGCATGGCCTCCGCCGCGTCTTGTTGCGGCGTCGTCATGGCGGCAAACAACGCGCGCGTCTTGTCCCACCACACACCCTTCGCCGTGGGCGCAAACACCTTCAACGCCTTATCTTCCTGCCCAGCTAGCAACTCCAAGCACGTGCAAAACTCTTGGTACACCCCAACGGTATGCTTACCGTGCTTTTGCAACGCCGCCGCCGCCGAGACGAGCTTTTCCAGTCGCATCTTGAGCGTGGAGACGTAATCCACCACCTCGGTGTGCTGCGGCTTTTCTCGCAATGCATCGATCGCCATCGACGACGAGAGCGACGCAGAAACATCAGAGGTATTTATCGTCGACAACCAAGACGTTACCGACGATACGCTGTCGCTCAAAACACCCCGCTCGTACCACGGCAAGCGCGAGCTCCAACTCGACTTGTTTGAATCTTCCAAAAACACTTGCACGTCCGAAGACTTTCGCATGAACGGATGTGCGGCTATGCGAGCCATAAACATCGCCAACCCCGCGCGTCGCTTTTCAATCCCCCTCGATGACGGATCATCCATATGCATCAACGTCTTCGAAGGCACCAACGGCACGATCGCGCCATCCACGTTCGCGCTCAGTTGCTTCCCGAGCCATTCAAAATCCGAATACCTCCGCGTCACGCACCCAGACTCGCTCGCAAACGACGCATTATTCGTCCAATACGAAATCTTATACTCGATATGTTTCGACAATCCATCGCCCACGCGATGCGGGTCGCTCACTTCCACGTGCAACCAGCAATCGTTCGCATCGTGCGCGCCATCGTACGCGGGCGTCGTCACCACCACCGACGGCGCGCTCGGTCGCGGGCCGGGCGTGAGCCACGCCGCGCGTTCGTCACCGCGTGCGGGCACCGGCGCCACCACCGGCGGCGGCGACGGCGACGACGACATCGTCCTCAACGTCACCGAATGGCGTTTTTGGTGTTCGCACGCGTTCGAGGTGTCCCATCGCGTGACACGGCGTGAATGCCGCACTCGACGACGATGTACGCGTCGTCACCGCGCGTGATGAGCGCCAACGCGACGAATAGTACGAATAGTACGACGAAGAAGAAACGGATGTTGGCGTTACACGGTAAGGGTGGATCCGGCGCGCAGTTTGGTGCGCATTTACAACCGCTCGTGGATGCCACATCGCACGTGTTCGATTGGTTCTTCTGTGATGCGCCGCATCGAGAGGTTGTGGGGTACGGATGGTGGGTGCTCGAGCCAGGGACGAGGACGTATCAAGCGAAAACATTACCCGGCTTAGAGCACTCGATTGATATCATCAAAGCCAACGGCCCGTTCGAAGGGGTGTTTGGGTTTTCCCAAGGCGCGATGTTGGCTGCGATGTTGGCGTGCGACGCGGATGCGGAAGCTGCCGTGACGGAGACGATTGTTGCGGTTGGTGCGGCGTATCCTACGTGTGAAGGCGCGAGGTTTGATGCGTTAGTCGCTCGAGGTGGAGCGAGTGTGCGAAGTTTACACGTCATCGGCGAGCTCGATGCGATTAATCCACCCGAACAAGCGAAAAAAGTCGCCGACATGTTTGGGGACAAATCTGAAGTGTACACTTTTCGCGGAGGACACACGGTGCCTATGACCCCGGAAGCGTTGCAAAGATACGTTGAATTCTTAACCGGCTCGTCAAGCGACTAGGGTCATTACATTCGTGATTGTTTCCGTACTGTATATAATATGTTTGAACAGAGAAAATACAAAAACTACCTACTTTTCGCCGCGCGCGCGTTTCCAGCGGCGCCGGCGCTCTCGTCTATGATACATTGGATGACTATCGCGCCCCAGCGCGACGCATGAAGCTTCGTCCGACGACATCACCACCCGCGGTGGCTCGTGCGCCGCCGGCGCGCCGCGCATCAGTCGTCGTCGCCGCCGCCTCGATCGTCGGGGTGTTTGCCAACCATAAAAACAACGCCACGCCTCCCCACCACACGAATGACTGTACGACGGCGACGTGCTCAGATCTGACTAAGAATTGCACCACACGATGGTTTGCGGCGTATCGAATCGCCTGCAGCACCGTATGCGCCACCGTAAACGCCATCGCCGTCGCCGTGGCAATCGTAAACGTCAACAAAAAAATTAAAACCGCCGCGTGTCTAGGATGCGAACGGTGTAAAGTCTCAATGTATTGCTGCGTCAACGCCGCCGCGCTCGTCGCGCTCGCCGACCGTCGCGTCACCGGTCGACCATCTTTCGTGCATCGCATGGCTTCTTCGGGCGGTTCCAACGACCCGTACCCATTCGCGCGCGCCCACTCCTCGACGCTTTGCCTGAGCGCCCAATTCGGCACGATATCCGTGCAATACAATTCCACGTTTGACGTGGGATCGGTCGGTGGAAACTTCGCCGCAAGCCATCGTTGTATGGCTCGTCGTTCATACGTATACCCAGTCTGCGTCAAGATCACCGGATCACTAAACAACTCTTGCGTAATCGCGCACCTCAGGTGCTCGGGCGGCTCCTCGCGCGACGCCCCGCCGATCGTCTTCTTCACCGCCGCGAGAAACGACCCGACAAAGGCGAATTGCGACAACCCTATGCCCGGTGACGCCATCTCGCCGACGTCCGCGTCAACAGCGTTCTACCTATGCGCCGCGTACGCCGCGCTCTATACCACCCTCAGCGACGACCACGACCACGTGCCTCGACGACGACGCGACCGATGACCGATGACGATGGAGCCGAACGCGTCGACGACGTGCCTCGACGACGTGCGTCGACGACGAACGTGCCTCGACGACGTGCCTCGAAGACGACGACGACCACGGTCACGACGACGACCACGGTCACGACGACACCGAATGCGTCGCGCACTGTCGCGCACTCTCGCGCACTTCTGTCGCGCCTCGTGCGTCGTCAGGTCCCCGACTGGTCCCCGACTGGTCCCCGACTGGTCCCCGACTGGTCCCCGACTGGTCGCCGCAGTCCGGGACAC
>Ga0181554_1004415_pt1 | contig 11422 bp, 9 predicted proteins | sample 011ome_16_FD_145602 | JGI IMG/M metagenome (GOLD analysis project Ga0181554, IMG submission 145602) | Coastal salt marsh microbial communities from the Groves Creek Marsh, Skidaway Island, Georgia - 011503CT metaG (spades assembly) | ecosystem: Environmental > Aquatic > Marine > Intertidal zone >... | reverse complement strand
TCGGGGATTGCTTTGGTTGCTACTGCATCTGGCTGCGGTTGGGCTTCTTCCTTTTTCCCTCTTAAGCGCTTTAGAAACTTAAACACTTAGCCGGCCTTGTCGAGTTTTTGTCCGACCACGCGAGTGATGCCGTCTTTGCCCATACTCACACCATAGAGAGCATCTGCAATCTCCATCGTGCGCTTTTGGTGGGTCACAATAATTAGCTGAGAGGTCTCTCTAAGTGTCTCAAGGACCTCCAGAAGCCTTCCCAGGTTGGCATCATCCAACGCTGCCTCAACCTCGTCTAGAACATAGAACGGGCTTGGCCTCGCTTTGAAAATTGCAATTAGAAGTGCGATCGCGGCAAGAGATCTCTCGCCGCCAGAGAGCAAGCTCATACGCTCAATACGCTTGCCGGCCGGCCTAACGGAAACTTCGACGCCTGCTTCTTGACCTTCCTCGGGATCAGTTAGCGAGATCGAGCCGATACCGCCAGGGAATAGCACAGGGAAAATCTCCTCAAAAGCCTTTTTCGTGTCCTCAAAGGCGGCAAGGAAGGTGGTGTTCATTTTCTCGTCAAGGTCTTTGATGATGCCTTTGAGATCAGCTCTTGCGCTGTTGAGATCAGTTAGCTGCTCTGTGAGGTACTTGTGGCGCTCCTCCAGCGCGGAAAATTCTTCGAGGGCGAGTGGGTTAAAAGCTCCTAATTGTGAAAGTCTTGACTCAGCGGTCCTAATTGCCTTTCTCAGCTCCTCTTCAGACCTCGCCTCGCTGTCCTTAGCATCTCTTGCGTCTTCAAGCAGCTCTTCGGGGGTGAGAGAAAGCTCGTCAAAAATCTTTTCGTTGATGCTCTGCTGTTGGAGCTTCAGCTCATAGGTCTTCATCTCGGCCTCTTGGACACTTCGACTGAGCTCGAGTGAGCGAGACTCCATGGCCGTAATTTGAGCCCTGAGTTCGGTCACCCGCGTTGCCTTCTGCTGGCGTGAGGACTCAAGCTCCCTAAGCTCTTTCCTAGCTGCCGAGACGAGCCTTTCCGTGAGCGGCATGAGTGGCTCGCAGGTTGCCAATACTCTTCTCGCTTTTTCGGTCTCAGCTCCCTGCAGCAACTGTTTTTGCTCCCAGTCGGCCTTTTCCCGCTTGGCCAATTGGAGCCTTTGATCAAGAGCAGCCTCATCGCGCTCAGCGGCTGCAAGTCGCTCACGCATTGCTCCCAGTTCGATCTGCGCCTGAGTTTCGGACTCTCTAGCGACCTCCACTTTTTCGGCTAGTTCGGTTCTTGCTTCTGGGTCTATCGGAAGAGCTGGCTGTTCTTTGTCCTCGAGTTCATTAGTGAGAGCGGAAAGCTCCTCGGTATCAATTCTTAGTTTTTGCGTGAGCTGAGCGATAGATGCTTCCAGTCGGGCCTCTTCAGCTTGAGCGCCCTCTATTTGAGCTATGAGCCTGCCGTAAGCCTCTGCCTTGGTAGCCGATTCAGCGTCCTGCTTTTGAAGTTCATTTAGGCTTGCAGTTACTTCTTCACTCAGTGCCTCGTGAGCGCTTTTTAGAGAATCCAGAGAGACGCCTGCTGTCTCAATTTGCTTCCCAATTGTGACCAACTCCTCAGAGATTCGTGCTCTCTCTGAGATCAGCTCAACCTTTGAAGGCTCGGATGCTCCCCCACCCTTGAACAGATGTGCTGACAGATAATCGCCGTCCAGAGTCACAACTGTGGCCGTTGTGTCTTTTTTGAGGAGTTGTTCTGCTTCAGATAAGTCTTTCGCGACCACAAAGCTCTCTAGCCGCCCCTGAAGTTCTCCTGGGACCTCAACCACTGATAGCAAAGCTGTCGCTTGAGAATTGTTGACTTCGGCCTTCGATGGCCGCCCCGAAACAATAAACTCCGCGCGACCTAAATCGTTTTGCCTTAGGTGATTTAGTGCGGCGATGGCGGCTTGTTGGTTTACTACCAGAACAGAGTTTGCAAGAGAACCCAAGGCTGCAGCGACGGCTTTTTCGTAACCGGGTTTAACCTTGATTGCATCAGCAAGCAGTCTCTCAATTCCAGGAAGTTTTGCTCGCAGTATGTTTCCAGACCCATCTGGATTCTCTAGCACCTGCCCCAAAGCCGCATGCCTGGCTGCCAAGTAGTCGCGCTTCTTTTCAAGCTGGTGAAGCTCCTCGCGCGCTTTGTCAATTGATGCTCTGGCCTCAATCTCCTTCTTGCGAGACTCTTCATACCTTTTCCTTAGCTCAGCGCTAGCACTCGAAGAATTGGTACCGCTTGCAGTGCGCATTGCCTGAAGTTTCTTGAGTTCGACAGAGATATTCTCCAATTTGCCTCTTTGCGACGAGAGTGCGTCTTTGGAAACCTTGATAGCCTGCTCAAGAGCTTCCTTGCGGCTTTCTCGTTTTGCCAAAACCGATTTGTAGGCCTCTGCTTGAAAGCGAAGAGCTTCAACCTCGGAGTCAAATTTGTCTAGTTCAAAAATTGCTGCAGCTTTGGTTTTGGAAGCATCAGACAAGGACTCAGTAGCTCTCTGAAGCAAGCCAATGAGCTTTTCTTTGCCGCCTTGGATTTCCTTCAGACTGCGATGCAAGGAATCTAGCTGTTCCACTTGAAAATTCCCCGAGTCGCTCATAGCTAGGTTGATCTTTTGGGTCGCAACACTTCTCGAGCTTCTAATGGAGGTTTCTAGAGACTCAAGGGTGAACAGTCTTGATCTAGCAGTATCTGGTTGGGTCTTGTCGAGCTCAGACTCAACGGCAGCCAAGGCCTGCCTTAACGTGTCCAGCTGGCTCTGAGTCATGGATGCCTCCGACTTACGCCTTGACTCTTCTTCTGAGGCTAGCTCCAGCTTCTCTTTTAGGGAGGTTAGCTGGAGAGACAATAGCTGGGTTTTAGCATCGCGAATGCCTGCTGCGATCTCCTTGGCCTGCTGGGCCGTTTCTGCTTGCCTGCCAAGAGGCCTGAGATTCCGCTTCACCTCTGCAATCAGATCTTGGAGCCTAATGAGGTTGGCATGCATTGCCTCAAGCTTGCGCTCAGTCTTCTCGCGCCTTCTGCGGTATTTGAGTACTCCTGCGGCCTCTTCAATAAAGGCTCTTCGGTCGAGAGGGGTTGCCTTCAATACGCTGTCAAGCTGGCCCTGTCCGACGATTGAGTGCATCTCTCGGCCAAGACCTGCATCGCTCAAGAGCTCCTGTACATCGAGAAGTCGGCACTTTTCTCCATTGATTGAGTACTCGCTCACTCCATTGCGATACAGGACTCTTGAGAGAGAGATTTCAGAGTATTGGCTCGAAAGTTTTCCCGATGAGTTATCGAGAGTAACGGTTACCTCGGCTCGCCCGAGCGGAGCGGCAGCAGCGGTTCCGGCAAAGATGACATCTTCCATTTTTGAGCCGCGAAGGCTTGAGGGGCCCTGCTCGCCCATTACCCAGGCAAGAGCGTCGACCACGTTGGACTTCCCAGATCCGTTCGGTCCGACTATCGCTGATATACCGGCTGAAAAAATGAAAGAAGTAGGCAGGGAAAATGACTTGAACCCTTTCAACCCTATGTTTTGAAGCCTCAAGCGTTTAGCCTTCCCTCTGCCGCTTTAGCATAACTTGCGCTAGGAAACGCAACTGAGGTTTGACGTGTGATTCTTGAGGAACGGTTGGGAACATCAGAGAAAAGTAGCCATAGGATGAGGCTGAAGGACTGCAAACGCAAAGTCAGGTTGTGATGTGTCGCCGGTAAGTAATTCAAAGCCCAAAGTGCTCGTGGTGGGTATGTTGGACAGTATCCACTTGGCGCGCTGGTTGAGCCAGCTTGTCGTGGCAGAATTTGAGATTCTAGTTACGGGCACATCCCCGTATCGAAAAATAAGGCGGGAATTGCAGGAGCTCGCTGAGCGGCCAGATTCAAACATTAGGATCGCCGAGATTTTTCCGAGAGCTAAATTGGCAGGGTTGAGGATTTTCCCTGCGCTGGCATGGATTTTTGATCGACTTTTTCAAGACAGGATCAGAGGTTACTTACTCTCACGCCTTATTGCTCGAAGCTCTCCCGCTCTAATCCATGTCAATGAATTGCAAGTTGCTGGCTACCCGACCGTTCGTGCCCTAGACAGGCTGCGTGACTCAGCTATCCCCCTTTGGTCAACAAACTATGGCAGTGAAATCGTTTGGTACTCAAAATTTGCCTCACACAAGAATAGGCTTTCAGCGCTACTGCAGAGGTCTAGCTTCTTCTCGGCGGAGTGCAAGCGTGATTCCGTGCTAGCAACTCAGCTTGGCTTTAGAGGAATTGTTTTTCCAACATACCCAGTCTCGGGGGGAATCGAACCCCTGAAAAGTATGACTCCCTCCTCTCACCGGACAAAAATTGCGGTGAAGGGGTATGACAACAAATGGGGAATGGGCTCTGAAGCCTTGAGGGCAACATGGCTGGCAGTAGAAAGGCAAACTGAGAGGGAAATAGAGATCGTTGCCTTCTCCTGCAATCGCCCCACTCTAAGGCAAGCAAGAGCCCTAAATGGCGCGGGCAGGACCCGAATCGTAACCTATCCCAAAGGGGCACTTAGTCACACAGAAATGATTGCTTTATTCTCCAATTCCTTGGCTTACGTCGGCGCCTCTAGATCAGATGGCATCTCAACCTCAGTCATCGAGGCCATGAGTGCAGGAGCATTCCCGATACAGACCGACTCCTCATGCTCGTCTGAATGGTTATCGCACAATCAGACGGGATACTTAGTGCCTGCGGGTGCGCCTGAAACTATAGAAGAGGCTGTTGCTGGAGTGTTGGCGGGAAAATACGACCTTGAGGAATCTCGTCGGGCAAATGCACGAAAACTCCTGGAAAAGGCTGACCCCACTAAACTTAGGGATCTGTCGATTAATTCGTATAGGCAAGCTTTGAAGGGTTCGACTACGTCTTGAGAAAATCTCCAAAACTTCTGAATCGTCAGACCCACGAAGATGACCGTGGAAAGGTGTTCCACTATGGTTCCTCTGCGCTAGGGGGCGTACAAAGGGTCTATTTCGTTGAACCGAGCCTAGAGTCTGGATTTAGAGGCTGGCACGGACACAAAACTGAAGGCAAAGTATTCCTTTGCATTAGCGGCAGGGTGAGGATTTCCACTGTGGAAATCCTCAATTGGCAAACCCCAACCGCGCTAGGGCAAGTCAAATCGTTTGAGCTGGAAAGTGCTCGAGGTGACCTTCTTTTGATTCCTGAAGGGTACGCAAACGGAATCGAACCTCTAACAGAAAACTCTCTTGTACTTGTGATGTCGAACCGCAGCCTAGAGGAGAGCCTTCGAGATGATTTCCGATATCCAAAGGAATCGTTCTCAGTAGACTAATTTTTTTTGAACTCTGGGAGAGACGAAAGTAAGTCCTCAACGGCATCGGCAACCAGCCGCTCTGCATTGTGTGAGTGATATCCTTCGGAGAAAGAAAAATCCTGTTCTCCTCGGTTGAAGTAGTTTTCATAGTTCAGGTCTCGATCGTCAACCGGTATCCGGTAGTAATCACCTAAATCTTGCGCGACCGCATGCTCTTCTGACGACAAAAGGGATTCATATAGCTTTTCTGCGTGTCTAACACCGATTTCTTCTATCAGATTGGGCTCACGATTGCTAAGTCGATTCACGGCCTGCGCCAAATCGCTGATAGTGGCCGCCGGTGACTTCTTCACAAGAATGTCACCGCTTGATTCCGAAGAAAAAGACTGCAATACGAGTTCCACTGAATCATCGAGCGTCATCAGGAATCTCGTCATTTCTCCATTAGTGACAGTAAGAGGCTTTCCCGCTTTTACCTGTTCAAGAAAACGCGGAACCACCGAACCTCGAGACATCAAGACGTTGCCATATCTTGTGACAGAAACCTTGGTGTGTCCCCCGAATTGCTCTCGAGCAAAGGATATCGCCACTTTCTCCATCATCGCCTTAGAAATTCCCATGGCGTTGATTGGATAAACTGCCTTATCCGTTGACAAACACACCACTTTATCTACGCCGCTTAGGGCTGCCTGTCTCAGGAGATTTGACGTACCGATGACATTGGTTTTGACAAATTCCATTGGGAAGAACTCCCCGGCAGGAACCTGCTTAAGCGCTGCAGCATGAAAAACGAAACGGACACCCGAGAGGGCACTCGCAACAGACTCTGAGTCTCGAACATCGCCGAGGTATAACTTAAGTCTCGAATCAGGGAACTTGGTCCTCATGGCATCTTGCTTCGCCTCGTCTCTGCTGAAGACTCGCACTTCCGCGGAGGTGTTTTGCAGCAAGTGCCGAACCATCCGGTAGCCAAATGAACCAGTGCCTCCGGTTACCAAATAAGTATCGCTCATCAACTAATTTCCTCTTCCTGATCGGACGATTATCCCAGACACGCCGCGTCTTTCTAGGCCGAGGAGCTTCCTTTTTTTATGAAGCTCGCCAAGCCGCTCCTCCAGCTCCGCATCGGAACGAATACCCAAGCGCGCTCTTAACGCCTGGACGCCACTTTTTATGGCCTCATCCTCAAACACGCGCTCACTCCAGCTCATGCTGGCAGTCGCCTGCTTCGGGTGGACTCTATATAGAATTGTCGGAACCCAATGCCTCATAAATCTCTTGCCAGATACTGCAAGGGCCAAGTTGAGTTCGTAGTCCTCGGCTATCGAGGAACCATAGCCGCCAATCTCCTCAAGGGCACTCTTCCGAATAAGGAGTGTGGGGTGAACCAGTGGATTTCGATCAATCAACGAAACTGCAAGTTCTTCCGGACCCATAGACGTCGGAAATTGTGGCATTAGACCAAAAGGCCGGACTGGCTTGCCAAAAATTAGAGCTGTCGAATAGAGAGCTTCCAAGTCCAGTTCTTCTATGATTTTCTGCTGGAGCCCAAAACGCCAAGGGAGGCAGATGTCATCTGCATCCATACGGGCAACTAATTCGTACTTCGATTCATTGATCGCAAAGTTCAGACCGCCAGCGAAACCCAAGTTCTCTTTCGTGGGGAGGAGCCTAAAACGTGGATCAGATATGCCTCTAAGAATCTCCAAGGAATCGTCTGAGCTCGGATCTAGATGGAAAAGCACTTCACCGCGCCCACCCAGCGACTTGAGAGCTGAAAGAACAGCAGCCCTCACAGTTTCTGAGCAGTTGATTGCAGAAAAAACAACGCTAATCAAGAAACCGGTGCTCGCTGCAAAACCTTGGTGAGATAGTGAATTAGAGACATATGGGCATTTTCCACAACTTGATAATCCTGTGATGAAATCTTGATTGCAGCACTTGACAGCTCAACAAGTGCATCGCCGTTTGATCCCACAAGAGACCAAACCTCCATTCCCATCTCTGACGCCGTCCTCGCCGCTGCCAACAAATTTGGAGATCGTCCGCTTACCGAAATTAGCACCAAGATATCTCCAGGTCGACCAAGGTCATTCAGCACACCAGAACCTGCTTCTTCGAAGGAAGTATCGTTGGAATAGGCGGTGAACAATGCCTGCATCTCCGATATCGAAACCGCCCGCACCCCCCCTGAATCCCTATCACCTTTTGCTGTCTTGACTATGTCGCCCACGGCGTGAGAAGCAGAAGCTGCGGACCCCCCATTTCCAAAGAAGAAGATTTGTGAATCACGCATTCGGGCTTCTAGTAAGCCGACCTCCATTTGTTGAAGGGCAGCCCTGTCAACATTCTCAAGAGCGAGCCGATTTTCTTCCACATACTCCGAGTAGTTCATCGCTTAGTCCTTAAAAACAACTTTCGTCCCTTCATAGTCTACGGAGATTGGAATAACCAGTTCACCCTCAAAGCGGTGCGCAAAATTAGCGTGGTTCTCTGGATCGACCCAAAAAAGAACAAACCCCCCTCCTCCGGCCCCTAGCAACTTGCCGCCACGTGCACCAGCTTTGATCCCGGTCTCGATAATTCCTGCTGCAACATTCACGGCTTCCGAATAGGTGGACGCTACCTTAAGGTCCCATGCCTTTTCCAGGTAGTTTCCGATTGCGTCAGTTCCCTCTGCCTGAAACCTCGCAGGAAACTCCAGTGCCATGCGTCTGAGTTCAAAGAGAGACTCGAGCTTTTGCTGGCTCTTGGAGGCCTCTTCGCGCTGGCGCTGAAGTACAGAAGTGGCAGAACGGGTTTCAACCCCGGTGAAGACCAAAAAGAGGCTTGAATCAATTTGTAATTGTTGTTTTTCGCTTATCTCGATAGGCGTCCTGTTAACTGTTCCGTCGGCGTTGAAGACAAACTGGTTGAAGCCCCCGATTGCGCTGGCGTACTGGTCTTGCTTTCCTATGGCCCCTTCGGACAGTTCATGCTCTATTTCAAAAGCGCTCTCGGCTATCTCAGACAAAGACCTGTAGTTGCCCAGGTAGTCATCCAAGAGTCTTAGCAACCCCACGGTGAATGTGCTCGAACTTCCCAAGCCCGTCCCAGCCGGAATGTCGCTTGTGACTCCTATTTCGATTCCTGAAAGATGGTTGCTCGCAAGTATTCTTCGAAAGATAGGATGTCGGATTTGAGTAACGTCGGAAACACTCTCAGTTTCGCTGTATTTCAGCAGAGTCTGTCCCTTGAAGAAGCTGTCCCGGATACTGAGATAAACGTACTTGTTGATGGCAACGGATACGACTGCGCCTGGGCCATGCTCTTCATAAAACCACGGTATGTCAGTTCCGCCGCCAAAGAAACTGGCTCTAAATGGAGTCCTAGTGAGAATCAATCCAAGCCTCCAGGGTGCTGAGCCGCGCATTTCTATTTCCCCACACGATACTCTGAAATTGCATTTTCAATGCCTTGGCAGCCTGCTCGTCCGCGGGTGAATCTCCAACCATGATTGACTTCTTCAGGTCAATTGACGCTACTTTGGCGGCATTTAGAAACATGCCTGTCCCAGGTTTTCGACACTGGCAAAGAATCTTCAAATTAGTGTTCTCACCCCTAAAACCTGGCTCCGGGTGATGAGGGCAGAATTGCATAGTGGTTACTTTCACACCTTCTGTGAGCAGTATGTTTGCCAACGCGTTGTTCACAGCATAGGTGTTTTCGAAAGTGGTCCACCCCTTGGCAATAGCCGGCTGGTTGGTGACCATGTGCAGGGATATTCCGCGCTCTGACGCTGCCGCAAGCTGCCTAACAAACTCCATGTTCAAGTCATCTAATGCGAGTGAGACTCGGCCTCGAGGCTCGTCTCTGACCAAAGTGTCGTCCCTATCGAAAAACACTGCTCCTGGATTGGGATCAGCGGCACCCATATTGGCGAAAAGAGAGTCGAGCTTTTCTGCAGATGCCAGCCTTTCGGGCGTGCCGGTGTCTCTAAAGTGTCCCAGTGCTGGAACGAATGAGCACTCCGAGACGCCAACATCTTCCAAAATTGCCGGAATTGCATCCTTCGCGTTTTTAGAAAGCAGCTTTATCGTTCCCCTGTCGAAGAAAGCCAGCCCAGTAAGGCCAAAGAGGTGCCCCCTCTCTCTCGAAGCATTACCCTTATGTGAAAAGGCTGTCACGCAGAGCTCATGATTTATTGACACGGAGTCGGAGTCGAAAATATGCTCAGACACTCTTCCGACGACACCCATTTTGCGCCCTGAATACCTCCAGCTTCGTAAAAGTCTCTGAAGATCGGCATTTATGTAAGTGTCGCCCAGAATTAGCCCAACAGTCTCTGACTTACAGAGCGAAAGCCCAAGCCCCAGAGCAGGGACGGCACCTATACCGGCGTCTTCAGCTACAACGATATCCAAGTGGGTGTGTTTCAACCTTTCGGATTCCAGCTCACGCCTCACCTGATCTGCACCGTGATGCAAGACGAAGACTACGCGGGAGGGGCCAAGCGCTGCCACATTCACCAAGTGGCGCGCTAGAAGGGTCGTAGCTCCGACCCTCTGTAATATCTTTGGTCTTGAGGGGTCCGCGCTTCGAGTGCCAAAGCCTCCGGCAAGTACTACCCAGTCAATTCCTTGATCAGCTTGCATTAAGTTTCGCAAACTCCTCTGCCACAGACTTGGCGACCGCCTCTAGTGAGGAAAGGGTCAGTGCGCTCGATAGCTGTTCAGGGAGATTCTGAAGGTCGTATGAGTAATTGGCAACATCGCCTGGCCATCCGCTCGCGGTATCTTGAAACTGCAGCCTTAGGCTCTTCCCGGAAGCGGAAACGACTAGCTCAGCAATCTCTCTAACCCTAATTTGGTCTGGGGGGCCGAAGTTGACCTCCAGTGGTCCAGAATAATTCTCGCTCGCAAATCTGATAATCGCATCCACTAGCTCATCAACATGTACATAGGGCTTTGACTGGTGGCCGTCTCCCAGAACTGGCAGTTCCTCGGAGGCAACATTGGCTTTTGCGCATAGGTCTTTCACAACCCCGTGAGTCTGACCCGCACCAGTAACATTGGGGAACCTAATAATCCGAAGACTTCCAATTAGTTCAGTCTGGGATAGTTGAGCAAGAGCATGCTCACTAGCTAGCTTCATCCAGCCGTAAGCGGACTCGGGCTTCTTTATAGATTTTGCATGAATTGGTTGGGAGTGTGTCCCGAAAATCGCGGAGGTGGAGGAAAAAACCAAAATCGGGACGCGAACCTTACTCTCCGAAAGAGCAAGGGACAAAGCGAAGGAGGTTCCAAAGGTATTAGCGACATCGATAGAGGGATTCGCGACTGAGGCTCGGATATCTGAATTGGCGGCGAGATGGTAGACAACGTCAAACCGACCTCGTTGCATAACATCGGCGAGAAAAAGTGATTCTGAGGCGTCACCCTCTATTACGACCACGTTTCCCGAGGTGATTCCAGCTAATCCATTGCCAAAAATAAATTTATCAACGACCGTAATCTCACAATCATTGGCTGAGGCCAATCGACGAACGAGTGACGAACCGACAAATCCGGCCCCACCAATAACTAACGCCTTCTTCAAGAAATCAGACCGCCGGAATCCAGTTCGTCCATGCATTCAACTCGGTTTTCCGAGAGGAATTGTTGTTTATTACTTCGTCTTCATAGTCGCTATCAGCGCTAAAGGCATGGGTAGAAATCTCCTCGACAACAGCACCGTAGTTGCTTTGGAACTTATGCCAGGAGCCCCTTTCAACGGTCAAAACCTGTCCAGGCTGCATTGTGTGTTTCTTTCCGTTGATTGTCAGATCAAGGTCACCCCAGAGAAGCTGGAAAGTTTCTTCTTTCTTCATATGCCTATGAGTTGGATGCTTTTGTCTTGGAAGCATGACCACAAGCTTTTTCGCGTAATCTCTATTTAGAACAGTTATTAGCGTTGCCCCAAACTCTCTAAAACGATCAATGCCGTAATGGTGGGAAAGTTCGATCGAGGCTTCGCGATTTAGATGGACACCGGCACGGGCCAAAGTTGCCCTTACTTCGAATACGATCCTCTTCAATTGGCGACTGTCACCAGCGTCGCCGGTGAATGTAAGTGTCTCCCTCAGCATCGGGCTACCAGCCTTTACCGGA
>Ga0181554_1004413_pt1 | contig 11424 bp, 13 predicted proteins | sample 011ome_16_FD_145602 | JGI IMG/M metagenome (GOLD analysis project Ga0181554, IMG submission 145602) | Coastal salt marsh microbial communities from the Groves Creek Marsh, Skidaway Island, Georgia - 011503CT metaG (spades assembly) | ecosystem: Environmental > Aquatic > Marine > Intertidal zone... | reverse complement strand
ATTCAATCGCGCTGATTCCGGTTCGATTCCGGAGATTGACCTGATCCCCGAAAACTGGACCGTTTGATGTGAGAATTTTCCCGTAATGTTTTGGCTGGCATTAACTAGGGAAGACGATGAAGAAGTCGAGATTTTCGGAGCAGCAGATAGCCTTCATTTTGAAGCAGGCGGATGACGGGACGAGCGTCGAGGAGGTCTGCCGCAAGGCAGGCATATCGCAGCAGACGTATTACCGGTGGCGCAAGAAGTATGCCGGTCTGATGCCGTCGGAGGTGCGGCGGCTGAAGCAGCTCGAGGAAGAGAACGCACGACTGAAGCGAATGGTGGCCGACCTGTCTCTGGACAAGGACATGCTGCAGGATGTTATCCGTCGAAAGCTCTGAGGCCTGCGAAGGGACGGGAACTGGTGGATTACATGCGGGGCACGTGGCAGGTCAGCATCCGCCGGGCTTGCGATGTTCTGCAGTTCCGCCGTTCGACTTATCACTACAAGTCCCGTCGTCCCTCGCAGGCCGGTCTCAGGAAGCGTATTCGCGAGATCGCCGAGACCCGTGTCCGTTACGGTTACCGGCGTATTCATGTGCTGCTGGAACGGGAGGGCTGGCAGGTGAACCACAAGCGTGTCTATCGACTGTATGTCGAAGAGGGCCTGCAAATCCGCAACAAACGCCCGAAGCGGAAAGTTGCGGCGAAGCTGCGCGAAGACCGCAAGGCGCCGACGGCGCCCAATCAGGTATGGGCGATGGACTTCCTCTCTGACCAGCTGTTCGACGGTTCGAAGATCCGCATACTGGCAATCGTCGATGCCTTCTCGAGGTTGTCGCCAGCGATCAATGTGCGCCAGCGCTATCGGGGCTCGGACGTCGTGGATACGCTGGAGCGGGTGACGGCGATCTACGGGGCACCGAAAACCATCCGTGTCGACAACGGTCCGGAGTTCATCTCGCGGGATATGGATCTCTGGGCCTGGAGCAACGGCGTGACGCTGGACTTCTCGCGGCCCGGCAAGCCGACCGACAATGCCTACGTGGAGAGCTTCAACGGGAAGGTTCGGGCCGAATGTATCGACCAGAACTGGTTCCTGTCGCTGGACGATGCGCGTTCCAAATGCGAGGATTATCGGAGAGAGTACAACGAGGAACGACCGCACAGCGCCATCGGGAACAAGACCCCGGTGGCGTTCATGAAGTCCATCGGGCACCCCAGCCGCGCGATGGTCTGAAGAACGGGAAGTTCGGCCTCAGGCCGGTCCAACGTTCGGGGCAAGGTCAGCTGGGTATGGACGATGTGCCGATCGTCGGCGGCAAGAATGCGTCTTTAGGCGAGATGTACAGCGCACTTATGCCCCCAGGCGTCAAGGTTCCAGACGGGTTTGCGATCATCGCCGCGGCAGACCGTGAATTCGCCCTTTTGTCACACAATGAAGTTATTTGGGACGTTATTTGCTTTCGCGGAATTTGCAGCCTCTGGCCGCTCTGTGCCGGCTTCTGCGCGGTTCAGGGCTGATCCGGCTGACTTTGTTCCGGCCGCGATTTTTTAAGGCGCTCCATGTGAACTAAGAGCGCGTCGGTCGTGTTTTTCAATAGATCCAGCTCCGCGATGGAGAGTTCGTCAATCCGCTCGAGATTGTATTCAATCGTTTCGATTATCTGTTTCACCGGACGTTGCAACGGACGCATGAAATAGGCGGTCACCGTGGCGACTATTGTCCCGAAAAAGAGTGTTGATCCGACGACGATCCATATGCCGCCTATCAGCTGCGCAACGCCGGAATGAGGTGTGTCGGCAATGCCCGCTGTGGACAGGGCGGCTATCCCCCAATAGAGGGCATTTCCGTATGATGTAATCTGTGCGCCTTCGACGCCGTGCTCGGCGAGGTAGAGGCCCGCGGAAAAGGCGAGCCACAGCAATACCAGTATCAGGACCATTTTCAGGAATGGGGTTTGGGCGATGATATCATTCGCGAATTTTCTAAATCTGTAATTCTGAAACATTCATGCCCTCCACGAGCCCGTTCAATCGGTGTCCGCCGGCAGACATATGTACCAGTCGCTATCCCAGATGATGCTTGCCTACAGGATGTACCGTTGTCGCCTGGGGGCCTTTCTCGCTTTCATTCTCCGCGGCGACGAACCGGACTTCTGATCCGATATCAAGGTCGTCGAATTTTCCATCAACGACACTGTTGGCGTGAAAATAGAACTGGAGTCCATCGTCAGAGGTGATGAATCCGTAATCCGGATATATCAGGGTCACCTTCCCGTGCGGCGGCGCTTCATGTGTCTTTGTGTCCCCGCTCTGCTTCGCCGCATATGTTTTCAGTTGGCTCTCCATTGCGGCGAAGGCATCGCGCAAGGCGACGAAAAAATCCGCATGCGCGTGTTTGTCGTGATGGTCGCGATTGACGACGATTTCCCCACCCGGCACCTTCACATCGATACGGACCTGGAATAATTTCCCGGTATGATGGCGACGGTGGGACTCCTCCGCGACGACGTGAACCGACATTATTCGCGGATAAATCCGCTCCAGCCTCACAACGCGCTCATGAATTCTTTCGTCCGCAAGTATCGGCTCCGCGAAATTACGGAAGGTTGTTTGCAGTTTTATGGGCATGGAGGGCCTCAATATCCTGTGGTTGTCTATCGGGTTGCTTTCGCTTCTTGTGCATCGGACATTCATCTAGCAGACGTGTCGTCAAAGCGACTTGACGCGGATTAAGTCGGGCCTCCAGGATGCCATACGATTGTGTCCAGGCGTTGCTTCACCCGGCTACCGCCCATCATCTTCGAAAATATTATTCTATTCGCGGAAACTTGATCCAGGTTACGTCGAAACGCATCGTTCTTCGTTATTGCTGGAGTTCGCGACACGTCACTCCATCTACAGAAGGTTCGCGTGATGACGGAGAGCACCGACGGCGCGGTGGGCGCCGGTCAGATTAAATCGATGAAGTCGCGCCATCACGATGGCGGTTGGGAGATATTCGCTCAAAATTTCGACATTGGTGTACGGGGATACGGGAAGACGCGCGATCTGGCCTTCGAAGAAGCTGCATATGCGTTGAGCGCCACGGTCACCGATCTGTCCTCGGTTGAATCGCGCGAAACCATCGATATCGTTTGCAACGCCGATAGCGACGAGATTCTGCTCTATGAGTGGTTGAATGCGATCATTAATGAAATGGCAACCCGAAATATGCTGTTCAGCCGGTTCTCGGTGCAGACCCATGAACACGGACTGACGGGCAGGGCCTGGGGCGAGAAGATCGATGCAGCGCGGCATCAGCTGGCGGTAGAGACCAGGGCAGTGACCATGAACGAACTTCACGTCGCGCGCGACGGTGAAGGCAATTGGCTGGCGCAATGTTTAGTGGAGGCCTGAGCCGGGCAGGGTCTGGAAGACTGGCTGACGTGAATTGATGCAGATTAACGCATCGGCCTCTCTGCCGGACGACATTGATCCGAAAGAAAGACAGCAAAGGTTCCGGATTTTCCGCCGGATGGTAAGCGTTTCCTGAAAACCCTGACTGAGGAGTGAATCATGAAAGTGAAAGAAGTGATGCACACGGGCGTGAGTTGGGTCGAACCGGACACGCCGGTCGCAGAGGTTGCCAAAAAGATGCGGGACGAAGATATCGGTGCGATACCGGTGGGTGAAGACGACCGGCTGATCGGTATGGTGACGGACCGCGATATTACCTGTCGCGGGACGGCCGAGGCTGCGAATCCAAGAGAGGTCACCGCCCGCGACGTGATGAGCAAGGGCATTGTCTATTGCCGGGACGAGGAGGACGTCGAAGACGCCCTTCGAATTATGGAAGACAAGAAAATTCGACGGCTGCCTGTCTTGAACCGTGAAAAGCGGATGGTGGGCATGCTCAGCCTCGGCGATATCTCACGCAGGGTTCCCGGGTCTCTCTCCGGCGAGGTGATGCGCGCGGTATCGGCTCATCACGACGGTGCAGTGTAGCCGAGGTCCGTCATTCGCAAAGGGGCGGCGTTATAACGAGCGAAGAGCCGGAGTCCCGATGGCGATTCCGGCTTCCGCCTGAGATAACAAAAGGGCAAGACATGGACCCTGAGATCATCATGGACCAAGTCCGCGATATAATGGTCGTATTCGCCGATCGAACCGGACTTTCAAGCGATGATATGCCGGCCCGTCGCTATCTGTGGACGGACGCGTTTGCCGTTTGCAACTTTCTCACGTTGTATCGGCGGACAGGAGACGAGAAATACCTGCGTCTCGCGCTGGACCTGGTTGCGCAGGTCCATTCGGTCCTCGGCAGGTACCGTGACGATGACCCTGAGTCAGGCTGGATAAGCGGCCTGGATGAAAGGGCGGGCGCGGAACACCCGACAATGGGCGGGCTCAGGATCGGCAAACCGCTGAAGGAACGTAAACCGGACGAGCTCTACGACGAACGTTTGGAGTGGGACCGAGACGGCCAGTACTTCCACTACCTGACAAAGTGGATGCATGCTCTCGAGCGCGTCGGTGTGGTTACGGGAGATGCGATCTATATTCGCTGGGCTATCGAACTTGCGAAAGCGACCCAGGCCGCATTTCTAAATGTTCCCGTACCCGGCGGCGCAAAGAGCTTGTACTGGAAGATGAGTATCGATCTATCCCGTCCGCTGGTTCCCTCGATGGGCCTTCATGATCCGCTCGACGGTTTCATTACCTATAGCGAACTTCGCACCTGTGCGCAGATGCACCCCGACGGCACGGCGGGGCTAGATCTTGCCAGCGAGATATCAGATACGGCCGAAATGTGCGAGGCGAAAAGCTTTGCGACGGACGATTCGCTTGGCGTTGGCGGGCTCCTGTTCGATGCATGCCGGGTGGCTCAGATGGTTGCCGGGAATCATTTTGAGCCCCATGCCTTGGCAGAAGAGTTGTTACGATCGTCGAAATTCGGCCTGGACGCTTTCTTGCGGAGAGGCACCCTGAACGCCCATCCGGAGTCCAGACTAGCCTTTCGCGAATTGGGGCTGTCGATCGGATTGCGGGCCGTCGAAAAGATGCGGGGCGTTGTCTGGAATTGCCGGAGCCTGTTCGATGCCAGTCTTGCGCACCAGATAGACGTCCTGTCGGAGTATTCGCCGTTAGGCGGCGAGATTGAAAACTTCTGGTGCGATACCGACCATCAACAGGGTACGGGCTGGCAGGCCCATCGCGATATCAACATGGTGATGCTGGCCACCAGTCTGGCCCCGGACGAGTTTCTGTCTATTTAGGTAGAAAGGTCGTCTTTGTCCGGAATACTCAGTCAGTCGCTACAATCAAAAGGGGCAACTTCCTCGCATCTGGGCAAGCGAATTCTCCCAGGCAGGCATCGTTTCCGTATCGCTAAAGATTGTCCGACGGCATCTTCTGGACAGAACCTCATTTGATCCAAATCAAAGACTTGGACGTGTCAGTCTCTCAAATAATCATTGCAGCTTTGCACAATACGATGCCGTTCATCAGGAGGCGATGCGATGACCCACAAAAAGCTACTTTTCCATTCGGCGGCGCGAGAAAAAATCCTGCTGGGTACAAGCGCCCTTGCGGATGCCGTGCGTGTGACGCTGGGGCCCAAATCCAAGTCGGTCCTGATCGAGAAGCAATGGGGGGCGCCGATTGTCTGCAATGACGGTGTCACCATCGCCAAGGAAGTCGACCTCAAAGACCCTGAGCAGAACCTCGGTGCCCAGATTCTGCGCCAGGCAGCGGAGAAGACTGGCGAAGCCGTTGGTGACGGCACCACTGCGTCCACGATCCTCGCGCACACGATTTTTGCCGACGGGACCCGGAATATTGTGGCCGGCGCGAGCGGAATCGATATCAAGCGTGGTCTGGACCGCGGCCTGAAAGTTGCCGTTCAGACGCTCCAGAAAATGTCGAGGCCCGTAAAAACCAAGAAGGAGAAGGCGCAGGTCGCAACGATATCGGCGCATAACGATCCTTCGACCGGTGAAATGGTCGCCGACGCGATGGAGAAAGTCGGCGACAATGGAGTTATCACGGTCGAGGAGTCCAAGACGACTGAAACCGTTTTGGAGGTCGTGGAGGGAATGCAGTTCGACCGTGGGTTTATTTCGCCGTATTTCATCACGGACCCGGAGAAAATGGAGGCGGTACTGGAAGATGCCTGCATTTTTCTCTGCGACCGGAAGGTGAATAACCTGAAGGACCTGATACCTCTCCTGGAACAGGTAGCGAAGAGCAGTCGGCCGATTCTATTTATCGCCGAGGACGTTGAAGGGGAAGCACTTGCGACGCTGGTTGTGAACCAGCTTCGTGGAACGTTTCGGAGCGTCGCGGTCAAAGCGCCGGGATTCGGTGACCGCCGCAAGGCGATGCTTGAGGATATAGCGGTGCTCACCGGTGGACAGGTGATTTCCGAAGATCTGGGCATCAAACTGGAAACAGTCGAGTTGGCCCAGCTTGGACGCGCTGCGCGCGTTGTATCTGACCGCGACAGTACGACGATCATTGGCGGATTGGGCGATAAATCGTCGATTGACGCGCGTATTAGTCAAATTCGGACCCAAATTGACAAAACCAAGAGTGACTACGATCGCGAGAAGCTGGAAGAGAGGCAGGCCAAGCTTTCCGGTGGGGTTGCCGTAATTCGGGCAGGATCACCTTCCGAAGCGGAAATGAAAAGCAAGAAAGAGGCCCTTGATGACGCGATTAATGCGACCAAGGCGGCGGTCGCGGAGGGTATCGTCCCGGGTGGTGGGCTGGCCCTCTTGCGCTGTACCAGAGAGCTGATGAAGGAAGAGGAAAAAGCGGAAGGCGATGAGAAAACAGGCATCCAGATCCTTCGCCGCGCCCTTGGCGCACCGACGCGCCAGATTGCCGAGAATTCGGCAGTCGATGCCGGCGTCGTCGTTGCGCGGATGCTGGAGAGCAAAGGCAATATCGGTTTCGACGCGGCGCGCAACGAGTACGTTGACCTCGTGGAAGCAGGTATCGTCGACCCCACCAAGGTCGTTCGAGTCGCGCTGGAGAACGCCGTCTCAGTTGCAAGTACCCTGCTACTTACCGAAGCAACGATGACAGTAATCCCGGAAGAGCCGAGAAAGGCACCGGGCGAGTCGGAGATGGCGATGAGTATGTGATTAACGCCCCATCAGGCCATAGGCATAGGCTACCTCGGTCTGCCGTTCTCCATGCATTGTCAGAGTATAACGGCTTGAGGGCGCAAGTCCCCGATTGTAGCGCTCTTCGGGTGCCAACCCCGTTTTGACATTTCAGTTCGTCGCCTGAGATTATACGCCTGACAGTGATGATGTACCTCCAGTACCCGCATTCGCTCAGGCGGTCCGAAAGACCCGCATCCGCCGTTCCGAAGATGGGAAGGGCGCCAGCGACGTTCAGAGATGAATGGACATTACAAAAATTCGGCTCAATACGCGCTTCGATCCACAAACATTTCGATCTCGACTGTCATCTCCACAACCGTGAAAATTTCGGGCAGAAACGCTCAACTGCTAAGGCAGAATGGTGCCAGCTTGCGGCATGAAAGCGAGTTCGCCAGCAGTTTCAGAGACTGGTTCGCATAGGATTGACAGCACCGGTCGGTATATTGCTTTTGAGCTAACAGATACCCCGTATGCTCAACTGATATTGTCCGGTGCCCATGTCAGGATCAATACGCAGCTGAACGTGTTCGTCGGGATTTTCACCTCGGGAAATCACGGATTGGTGTGCTTCCTGATTATCAGGACTAAGGGCCCGCACGACCAGATGGCGGGTCATTTTTTTAAATCCGTGGCACCGTGGCGCTGTCGACACATCCTACGAACAGCAGGTTCTTGACCCGACGTAACGTCAACAGAAGGGCCAAGTCGTATATCCAGAGTGGCATCGAAATATCATCAATAAAGCGCATGACGTATGTTTTCTCCTGATCCTGAAGCTGAAAAAACGGTACCATCATTCCAATGAAAGCCGGTGTCCGTGGTTGCTGGAGATCTCACTTCAGTGCAAATAGTCGAAGCTATTCGGCCAGAGCTCTGGTCGGCATTGATCGCAACTTTCGCGTCTGTCGAGGTGACGGTTGGGGGCAGAATGAATAAGGGGCGTGGCGTGTGTTGACGCGAAGTACTGAGGGGTCTTTCCGTCCTTGAACGTCGGCATCGCCCGTTTCCGTCTGCAGAGCGTGAACTGCCAACTTGAAGGCGGGCCCGTCGTCTGAGGGCGGATGCCGCAGTCCTTTGGGATCGGGCTGGTCGGTAGTCACATGGTTTTCCGATGATGTGGAACAACTTGACCATAAGTATGGGACCGAATTGGTTCGGGTCCATTAATCCAGTTTAATTCTGCCCTTCTGGAATGGCGCAGAGTTTTTTTGAGGGTCAGGTCCGCCCGTCAGAATGGAATGTTCACCGCTGCGTTGTGAATCTACCCCTTCTGACCGTATTTCTATCACATTTGCACCCGCTCTACTCCCAATGCTCATTATGGTTACTGGATCCGTCATGCGATTATATTTTTGTTGCAGGATTACGAATGGCTCCCTCAAGCTCGTTCGGGCTGTGCAATACGCTACGCTTCCTGGGATGTAGGGCAGCAGGGAGGCCCCCTCTCTCGCCGCTTCGGGATACGCAACACTATACCCTGTTTCGTGATGTGCTATCTCCCGGGTAGCTAGATAGGGAAAGACCCGTCCAAGGACGGGTCTTTTCTTATGGCCGCCTCCGCCGTTTTAGCCGGACGCACGGCGGGGGCGGAACCTCGGCTGGTGGTGCAGACGCATCCAATTCAATTAACACCAATCGCACATTGAATAGGCCTCTATTCCACGTAGATCTCATCCGCGGAAGGCCCCCTGAAAGAGGGCCGTTTCTTGAGCGAAATCAACAATATTTGCATCACATATTCTATGATGCCTCCTAGACTGTGGAATACCGAGGCGTGGAAATGCTGGGAATCCGTATGGAAAAGAGATCGTGGCGGATTGCTGCCTGGGTCGCGGTAATCTTTGTTGGTGTGATATTTCTGGCGGCGACAGGCCAGCTCTATTGAATCCTACTCATGCGCGGCCCCTCGACTACTCTGACGCAGTGATCGCACATGCATCGATGAGACCGCCGAGGAGCAAAACAGACATTTTGATTAGGTTAACTGCACCGCGAGAGGTTCGGACTTGAGCTGGTGTGTGGACATTCCGTTCCGGTTTGAAAGTGTCCGCCTTTAATGCTTCTTCGATCTATCGGCTATGAACGGCCCGGCTGATAGCTGAGATGCAAGCCTGATTATAGGCTTGCCACGGCTTCCAGAATTCCTGTGTATGCTTGGCCATATGCCCGCTAAGGCGCGAAAATGTCTCGGCGTTATCCTGAAGCATCTTCTGACCGATGCGAGCCTGCGCCTGAAAAGTCTCGACGTAGTCGTTGCAATTGGACAGGGTTTTCACATCCTTGGCGTGTTCGTCGAGACGTTTGGTTGCAAGTTCAGCGATTTCATCGATCGTCGCGCAACTGTATGCAAGTATTTCCTTGTTCATCCTGGCGACTGCGTCAAACCCGTCACCATTGAGTGCGGTCATCGCGTCGACTATCGGCACAAGCATTTCCGGGACAGTATTCGTGTTGATCGGATTCGTGTTGATCGGGTTCTCCGAGTCAGGCGCCGACGCCGCTTTTCTCGCTGACATTTAAATCAAACTCCTAGTTCTGGTTGCAGTTTAACGGAATGGCGTATCGTCAGAAAACAGAATGCACGTTCTGCCAATCTTGGATCCGGTGATGTCTCGCACCAATACTCTTATCTTCTGAACAGCGCCCATTATAATCGCCGAAAAAACGAAGCTGAAAGCAGGCAAACGGGGTATCTCTATTGCGACTTATAATGCTTGGCGCATCTGGCCCGTCGCCTCTACTTCCCCTTCATTAGCGGTATGGATCGCTGACGACATTCAGAGATGTAAGGACCCTGGAAAAAGTTCTTCTCGATTCATGCTTCGATTCACAATCAATTCAAATTCGACCTTCATCTCAATAACCCCGAACAAGTTGGCGCGGACCTTTACCACGCAAATGGAAGCCCTGAAGAAATACCGCACCGGTGGTGAGCGGAAGATGACCGTAGAGCATGTGACCGTGAACGAAGGCGGCCAGGCCATCGTCGGCAATGTCTCCCGGGGGGGGCAGAAGAAAAAATCGCGGGCAACCCCATGAACGAGGGGTGCTGTTTTGTTCACGCGCGCCAATGTACCGCAATGTCGAAACGCACCAAGGCGCGGTGCAGAGCGCCAGCGGTGAACGGATGTAACGTATGCTGGTTCCATGGGGCGGGTGGAGGCGCGCCTTTGGGTAGGCAGAATGGGGCGTATCGACATGGATTGTTCACTGTCGAAGCGAAAACCATGCAGCGGGAGTTGTCCGCGTTATTGACTGGAGTGAAGGAAACTCAGGAGTGCTTAGAGGGGCAACGAAATTAGACAGGACCGTTTTTCGATCAAATCTTATCACCCTGTCTATCACCCCGGCTTGATTTTTCCACAATCGGTATGATGCTATTTTCCCACTAACCCACTGAAAATAATGGTGCCGGCTAGAGGATTCGAACCCCTGACCCCCTGATTACAAATCTCCAGAGATTTGTTGTATTTCAAGGGCTGTTCCAACTTTTCTTTGTCGTTTTATGGGGGTTTCAGAGAATGAACCTGCTCCTTGTTCGCTGATTTGCACCGACGATCAAAGCTAAAAGACTAAATCGGGTTCAGGTCAAAAAAGCACGCTCGAGCAGCACAAGCTTATCAAGACGGGTTTGGTCGCGTTTCTGCGCAGGTCACCGCTTGCCACTGTGGTTGTCGCTCCGGCGGTGTACGGTCTCATCGTCCCGCTCTTCCTTCTGGATATCGCCGTTTCCCTGTTTCAGGCCGTATGTTTCTCTGCCTGGAGAATGGAGCGCGTCAGACGCGCTGATTACGTTATTATCGACCGGCACCGCCTCGCATACCTGAACGGTATAGAAAAGCTGAACTGTGCCTTTTGCGGTTACGCGAACGGAGTGATTGCCTATGCGGCGGAAACAGCAAGTCGTACCGAACAGTACTGGTGTCCGATAAAGCACGCGCTAAAGGTCCGCCGCCCCAATAAAAGATACCGGGACTTTGTCGACTACGGCGACGCAGAAGGGTTTCGGGCACGTCTTGACGAATTAAGAAATCAGGTTCGTGCCGACCAGTAAGTTGCGCAACGCAGACGAAGCGGAACGCGCCGTCGCCTTGTTACGCCCTCGTTCGGTGTGCGACGGCGCCGCTGTCATCGGTATTGCCGACGAAGAGCCCGCCGGGCGGGGGTCACGCCGCAGTGCATCGGGTGTCGACCATGCCATTGAGATATTAAGCGGAGAGCAAGTGCCGAGAAATTGCCGAGGCTATTCAAAGATGTTTCGCCGGCGTCTTCGGCGGAGCCGGCA
>Ga0181554_1004406_pt1 | contig 11436 bp, 11 predicted proteins | sample 011ome_16_FD_145602 | JGI IMG/M metagenome (GOLD analysis project Ga0181554, IMG submission 145602) | Coastal salt marsh microbial communities from the Groves Creek Marsh, Skidaway Island, Georgia - 011503CT metaG (spades assembly) | ecosystem: Environmental > Aquatic > Marine > Intertidal zone... | reverse complement strand
GAGCCGCCGGGAAAGCATCCGCGCATCAGGTCGAGTGAGCTATGTTCGGTCAAGAGTTTCCCCCGCACCGTACTCACCATGTGGTGGACGGTTGCGTAACTTTCAATTTCAAACAGTTTTGGAACGTGGACCGAGCCGGGCACACAATTCTTGCCAATGTCGTTACGCAACAAATCCACAATCATCAGGTTCTCGGCACGATCCTTGAGGCTGTCCTGCAGTTCTAGTACCTGTCGGGCATCACTGACGACATCTTGCGCCCGGGGTCGGGTGCCTTTGATAGGTTTGGTCTCGACTTCGCCCCCGGTTACCTTCAGGAATCGTTCTGGAGAAGAGCTGAGCACCTGGACCTCGGGGTAATTCAGGTAGGCACTGAAAGGTGCGGGATTGTAGGTTCGCAGATACTGGTACGCCACCCAAGGATTGCCTGAGGAGAGAGCCGAAAAACGCAATGCCAGATTGACCTGATAGCAATCGCCCTCTTCGATGTAACGCTGAATTTTTCTGAACGCCCTGGCGTATCCCGGCTGGTCGAGATTGGTTCGAACCTCGTCAATAATCTGAAAATCCCCCAGTCGCCATCCAAGGGTCTGGATCTGGCTAAAGCTTTTGACCAGATGCGGCCAGCGTTTGTCGAGTGTTGGGCTGGCTTCCCGCCCGACCAAGTAGGTTCGTCGCTCGAGATGATCGACGATCACCGCCCAATCGTAGATACCGACAGCCATGTCCGGGATGTCCTCGACATTGGCGGCGAGAACAGGCAGCGTTTCCAGGCGCCGGGCAAGATCGTAACCAAAATACCCGATGGCACCACCACAGAAAGGCAGTTCCGCTACGCTACCGCAGGTGGAGCCCAGAGCCTCCTGAATCAATTTGAATGGATCTTCGGGTGAGAGCCGGATCAATTCGCCTTCGCGAACTTCAGTCACCAGTCCACGAGTGATCAGCGTCTTGACGGGATCGGCGGCAATGATGTCGTAGCGACCCTGACGACTGTGGGGGTAGCCGCTATCCAGAAAAACCGACCAGTCCCGGTCAGACCAGGGTAAAAACAGGGCAGCGCTGTCCTCAAAATAAGGAATTTCCTGGATACGCGGTGTCATTTAGGCAGGTCAAGTTCCCTGAGTGCCAGGCAGGCAACGGCTGCGGCAGGACCGCAATCGGCAATTTGAAAGTCCGTGGCGCACGAATTACTGCGTGAAAAAAAATCGCAAAAATCCATGTACGGTCGCTGCAATCGTCCAGCCAGTAACTTGACCAGGAACCTGCCCACCCCAGCTCCAATCAGAGGCGCTGAAGGACCGATAAGATTGCGCGAAAGCTGTAATTCCAAGGCGTCAAGGAGGGTCATCAACTGACGTTCACGGAGGTAAAAGGCCAGTTTTTGCCAGCTTCTATCCGTAAGTGATTCGGCGTCTCGTCCAAATTGACGGGCCAGCCGCTGGCGGCTTCCCTCCTGGGTCTTGGGTCCATGGTCAGCGGTGGGCATTTGATCGGCATGCTCGGGTAACTCTCCCGTCAAGCGGTAAATATCTGAAGCGGAGGCAAAGAATTCGGCCATCACGCTGGACCAAACTCCTTCCAGCGGTGCACGTTGACTCAGCATCATGGCGGGTGTTCTCACCACCCCTGTGTAGAGCAGTTCATCGTAGCCCATTCGTTCGCTGTCGGTATAGCCCTGATGGAATACCTGATGATCGGAAATGGTCAGAAGATCCGTGGTCGTGCTCCCCACATCCATGAATACGGCCTCCTTGATGCACGAGGCTGCCCAGAGACCGCTTGCCAGCCAGTTGGCCGATGCCACCTTGGGTGCATCGGCCAACTTGAGGTGTTCAGCTGGAATCAGCGGTTTTTTGCCCGCAAAGACCTTGACGCGGCGGGGGCCCAGTCGGGTCCTCATTGCTGCAGTCAACGCCATCACGCCTTCAGAGCGGTTAGAGAAATTGTCCGCCAATTCACCTGTCATCGTGATCGCGTGGTGGTCAGGCGGATCACCTGGCAGTGCGGAAAATATCCGATTGAGCGCATCCTCCAGTTGGTCGAGGCCCTGCCAAAGTGGGCAGGCCTCCTGTCGGGTAAAGTCAACTAGTCCGTGGCCATTCAATCTGACGGCCTTCAGGTGAGCGCCGCCAATATCCCAACCCATCATGGCAGGGCTGATTTGCTGGTCTACCATGTCACTTCAACAGTATGGGTTGGCCGTACGGCCAGTTGGGGCAAGTGCCCGGAATTCAAAAGGTCGATGACGAGCCGGCCCGGGTTGACTCCCAGTGCGGCGCGCAGCCCAGCGTAGGACGAAGTGAGTCGGGGATTGATTTCCAGCACATGAATACCCTTGCTGTTTTTGATCAGATCAACACCGTTATAGCCCCATAATTCGGGGATCGCAGCGGCTATTTGCCGAATCAGGCCGGAAAAAATCCCGTGTTCGTCCATCACCGCATTGACGCTACAGCCTTCCAGCATGAAAGTGTTGTCCAGTTGCTGAATATGCTGTCGATTAACGCTAAGGAGAATAGCCTTGCCTTCTGCAAACAGTCCGCTGAGACTCAGGCTCTCCCCATCCAGTAGGGGTTGAGCCACCCAGTCCCCCGAGCGGTCATTGCCATTACAGTCATTCCAGTGCAGGGAATCTCCAATAATCCGGGTATTCTCGCAGCCAACGCCATCATCAGGTTTGATAACCACCGGAAACGGGAATGGCAAATGTGCTGATCTGAATGGCAAGCGCTTGGTGGGGACAACAGGAACGCCCTTTTCGTCAAGCCGGGTTGCGGTCAAAAGTTTGCTGGCTGCCAGACGGACGCCGCCGGCCCCGGTATTCAGCAGGGTTTTGCCCATTTCTTTAACAAGCGCACAAATCGATTCAAGAACGCCCCCCGTCTCGGGCGCTATCGGCCAGACTGCATCCACTTTTTCGATGACAGATTGCAGACGGCTCATAATTGCTCCACTCGGCTCGGCATTTATCCAGTCGATGATTGGTGACAAAGGGGTAGGAACTGCCAGTCGGCTGTCCCGCAAGGCCAGAAGTGACAGCCCAGGAATATCGGCAAGATCCTTGAGCAATGCGATGAGCATCGCATCGCCCTCTCTGACCAATGAGGGGCTGGGCGCGGTTGTCATGCCGCCCCCGGTAATATGTTCATAAACCAGAAGCTTCATGGTCCTCACGAGTGGAAATCATCCCTGTAATCGATGTCATGGCTGGTCAGGTAGTGCAGGCCCTTCGAGGACTGCGTCATGCTTATCAACCTTTAAAGAGTCCGCTTAGCCCAGATCCCAAGCCCGTCTCTGTGGTGCGGGGTTTGCTCCAGCTTGGCAATTTCAAAACGGTTTATGTTGCGGATCTCGACGCCTTGATGGGGCTAAGTCCTCAGACAACCGCTATCCAGCAACTGGTGACTACCTTTCCTCATCTCCATTTTTGGACGGACTGCGGGTTACCGTCCATGCAGCCAGGCAGGAATTTTACCTGTGAGCAAATGGTGTCGGTCATCGGCAGTGAGTCCATGACCGAAAAAACTCCAGAGGAGCTGGCTCTCGGGGGGCGGCCTTATATCCTGTCACTGGATTTTCGGGACGGACAGCTGGTTGGACCACGGAGCATTCTAAAAGCGGTGGATTTGTGGCCAAGACGCATCATTCTGATGAATCTTTCTCGTGTTGGCAGCTTTGATGGCCCCGATTGTCCCCAGGCAGCGCGTTTTGTAGCACAGTATCCAGAGCATCATTTCGTCGCCGCTGGCGGTATTCGGCATGGACAAGATCTGGATGATCTTGACGAAATTGGAGTGGCGGCGGTCCTGGTAGCCAGTGCACTCCATGACGGCGCAATTCGCCGAGATACATTGGACCGCTTCAATTTAGAGTGAATGGCCGGATATCTTGGGCGAATCGCTGATCGACAGGCGAAAAAAAACGCTGTCCCGCCTAGGCGAGACAGCGTTTTTTAGAAGCCCTTACTTGTGAGCTGCGAAGGGGTGACCTTCAGCGGCCTTTCTTGCAACCACGTCAGCGGCCTTAGGCTCACCAGCGACAGCACGCTTGATGGAGGTCTTGGTAGCTTCGTAGTTGTAGTCCTGGATTTTAGCGTCGTCTTCGGCCAGCCAGTGAATGAAAACACCAACGCAGATGAACAGGTCATCGGCTTCATCCGCCGGAATAGTGCCATCTTCAACACAATCAGCAACGGCCATGGCTACGCCACGCTGTGCCGGACCGAACATCTGAACGGCTTGCTTACCATTCTTGATGGTGACCTTGTTGAACATGACGGTAGCGGGTTTGCACAGCAGGTTCGGTGCAACAACAGCCAGCAGGCTGGTGAAACCATCTTTGTTATTGGTTACGCAGTTAGCGAACGCGGTTTCAGCAGCGCTGCCACGCGGACCCATGATCAGGTCGATATGTGCGACTTCGTTGCCGTCACCGACCAGAGCTTCACCCACCAGCAGTTTGTTGATTTTTCCCATGACTAAGTCCTCGGTATTATCGTTGTTAAAAAATGAAAAGAATTTCTGAAGTATCGACATTGCTATGTCTCCCCGTGCAGACGATGTTTGCTGTCTGCTTTATTGTTTTGAGTCCTAAGGTCTCAATGAGTCTGAAATCTCGCGTTTCAGTATTGATTCTCCAGTCGAGCGGCCAGCAAGGTCGCCACTGTCAAATCGGCTGTTGTCCCTGGATTAATCCCCCGGGATTTGAACTCCAAGTCCGCATCCTTGAGCACGTCCAGATTTTTATGGGCCAACTGGCTTGCAAAAAGTGCACGCCCGATCTCAGTCATCCGGTTTGAGATTTGCCGCGAACACTCCGCTCCAAACTTTCTCTCAATGTGGCTGTCCGCGTAACGGGATATTATCCCGACAAACAATGCCACCGTTGCCCATTCTTCATCATCCCATCGGGACAGCTCGGCATGATACAACGGAACGGCCACGCGGAAAACATCAGCAAAGGAATTAGCATATTGACGGGCAATACTGTCACGTTGGGCGGCCAGCTTCATTGTTTCAAGCAAGTTGACCTTGGGGGCCTCGCTGACGTCCTGTTCCGGTGCTTCGCCAAGCCCGGCCGGTTGCGCCAGGCGAATTGCCCGGTAAACCCACGCCGCATCATCCACCGTCGTGTTTTGCAGAATTGCCCTGAGAGCATCCTCGAGGGATTTCTCTCCGTCCGGGTCCAGAAAGGCCTGGATGAGAGGGGCGGCCAGCAGGACAATGCCGAGGTTGGTGTTGCATCCTACGGCGCAGCGGGTAGCCTCGACAGCGCGAAAGATTTTTTGCCCCAACGAAGCGGCTGGGTCGGTGAGGAAAGGTGCACTTACGTTCGCGCTAAGACGAAAATCCTCCACGGTCATGTCGTGACCTTCGGAATACAAGCTGACATTGCCGGGTTTGTAGGCCCGCAGTTCAAGGTCGCAGGCCCAAAGATAGGCGTCGAATGCGAAATCCCGGCGCCTGGTATCAACAAGCCCGGTCACTGTGCGCGGATAGAGTGGGGTGTTTTGATGTCGGCGTGAGAGAGAAAATCCTCCACCAGTCGTTCTGCAATGTCGATCTCTGTCACTCCTTGCAAGCCTTTCCAGGCCGGGATACTGTTGATTTCGAGGACCGAATACCGGCCGTGCTCGTCACGGATGATATCGACGCCTGCGTAATTCATGTTGAGAGTCCTGACGGCCTCCTCCGCAAGCCGACAAAGCCTCAAGTCTTCCAATTGCACTGGTTCGCAATGGGCCCCCTGATGGACATTGTTCAGCCAGGTCACCCCGCATCTTTTCATGGCCGCCACGGTTTTTCCCGCAATGACAAAGACCCGAAAGTCATGCGCTGAATCACCGGAATGGATATAGCGCTGCAGGTAGAAAACCCCATCGTCATCGGAAAATCCCGACAGATCCTCGGGGCTGTCATAGCGTCGCAACCCGGTTCCCTGTGAGCCAAAGAGGGGTTTCGATACCAGGCTATGACCCTGCCGCAGCTCCCGCTCGGCAATCGAGCGAGCCCGTTCGGCATTCGTCAGGACCCAGGCCGGAGGCGTTGCGATGCCGGCCCGTTTCAGCAGGAAACTGGTCATGCCTTTGTCCACCGTGCGCTCAATGGCATGGCCATCGTTATATACGGGTACACCCAGTAATTTCAGGGCGTGAAGAATGTCGAGGTAGAGGACGACTTGCTCCAGCGTTCCGCCGGGCACCCCACGGACGAATACGCCGTCCGGGAGCCTGTCCTCGAAACCCGGCAGAACAACGGGCAATTCATCCTCATGGAGGTTCAGCTGGCAGGCGGTGAGGCTCAGAAAACGGGCATCAAACCCCCGACCGGCAAAGGCCTCGCCCAGGCGCTTGCCATGCCAGCCCGGATCGTCGGTAATGACGGCAATGCGGCCCACTATTCGCCAAAAGAACGATCAAGCAGAGCTTCATCCAGTGCGCCCGCATGGAAACTATGGCCGGATTCAACCGCTGTAACAATCACCTTGGCCGGGCTAAAAAGCATGGCGTCCACCTTGAAGAAGTCATGACCATACTCCTTGAAGACCTCGGCAAATGGCTTGCCATAATCACGTGAGGTAGAGCTGGGCAAGCCCGTGGCCAGAGCTCTGGCATCTTCATCGCTGCCCTTGACGAAGAGGTGGGCTGTGCCGCCGCCCAGGATGGCATCATTGGTGCGGCCCATCGCCTTCACGAAATTGGGGTGCGGTGGCGGCACCGGGGCCGAAGCCATGCCGTCGATGATGTTGCCCAGCGGAAAGTGCAGTGAGTGAGCCTTGTGCAGCGCGACTTCCAGAACGCGGCTGACAACCTGCATGCCGCCTGCCAGACTGGAGGTTGGCGTCAGAATCACGTGCACGCTGTCGGTTTCCACCTTGCAGGCCCGAGCGATTTTCTCGATCACCTCCACCGGAGGCACCTTGTCTACTTCCATGACAATGGCGGTTTCGCCATGGACATCCCGGTAACCCAATTCTTCGTAAAGTTCCTCGACCGGCTTTTCAATGCCGTCTTTGACCTTCGTCGCCATGGCGCGAGCGGGGCCCGAGCCCAGAGCATAAAAGGCGCCCTTGCCTTCCCCATGAGCAAGGCTCCAGCCGGCATACTGGCTGCCCAGGCAGGCAAAGACCGGGTTCGTGCTGTAAACGTTCACCATGGTCGGCCAACGTTTGAAGGGCGAATCCTGAGTCAGGGTGACCTTGCCAAGTCCACCCATGCACACCTCAGCGATCAGTCGTCCCGCCTCCAGTCCGCCCAACGCCTGAATGCCGGCATCAATGACGGTGCAATTGTTGGCCAGTCGGTCGACCTTGAGTCGTAGACGATCAGCATGGGCGATCATGTATTTGACGATGGGCAGCGCGTAGGCGTTGACGCTCACATGGGCTTGCATTGAATTTCTCCGGGCTGTCTTGGGATGATTAGATTGGATAGGTGGTTGTGGGCCAGGTCGTCGAAATGTGATCTAGCCGTTGTCTGATCAATCGTTCAACATCGGCGGGATCATCGCCCTCGGCAACAATGGTGCAGAGCGGTTGTCCCGGTTCCACTGTCGAGCCGGCGATGGGTACGTCTGCGCACCAGGAAGGCCAATCCGCTAGCGGCATTGCGAAAACTCTCGTCGGCGCGAAACAGACATGGAATGCCCTCACTTTCGATGATGCCATATCAAGCTTGAGCTTACCGCGGCAGGCTCGAATGTGGGCGGCAAGCAATCCGTCATGAGTGTCCTCATCGTAAAGCGCCATAGTGGCACTCGGCCGGGCATTTACCTCAAGCACCAGTAATTCATTGTCATGGCTGACCATGAAATCCAGGCTGTTTAGTCCCCTTATTCCGCTCGCCTGTACCAGTGCCGCGATATGGGCCTCGATCTGTCGTTGTTGCGCAGGACTCAATGGTGCGTGGCTCATCGCGCCTGCAAACAGGAAAGGGCTTGCAGAAAATTCGATAGTCCACAGGGTGTTGAAGCCGATGACCTTTGCCGCTTCACTATCCGCCAGAAAGAGCGCCGAATAGGTTTTTCCGGCAACCCGCCATTGATAGTAATCTCCCGGCCTCTCCTGGTCTTGGGCGCAGAAGCGTACACGCTTGCCCCCCTCGCTGCAACCGGACTTGATGAGCCAGTTTTGCCCGTTTTTCGGGCGTTCATAGCAAGTTTCCGGGTAGGGTACTCCGCATTGCTGCAGCAGTTTGAAGAAGGACCGCGGCGATCGAAAGAGACGCTGGATGACAGGTGAGTTCCCGATCACCTCACGCGATCGGGTGAGCGCCTCCAGAGTTTCAATTTGCGAGTCCAGACCGCTTCCATAGACCAGCGGGAAATCCTTGCCGGGCGCGAGCTTGCAAGCAGCATCCAGAAGGGCAGCGGGCTCGAATGTACCATCATGAAAAGGAATCGCCTGGGTGTGGGCCGAGAAGCAGCGTGTATCTGCATCAGCATAATGATCAAGGGCAACCACCCGAATCCTTGCCCGGGTCGCCGATTGAGCCAGCATACGCGCCGAACAGCTCACTACCAGCAGTTTATCCGGCAAGTCGGCAGCACTGGAGCCTGCGTCGGGCAATGGAGCCTCAGGCAAAATCGGTTGTGATCTCCTGAATCTCCGCACCGCGTGATCGAGGCGTCGCGATCAGGCATTGCAAAGGAGAATCAAGGCCCAGGCATTCCGTAAGCTCGGCTCGCAGCCTCTCCGCCTTGTCGTGGCTACCGACAAGGCAAAATCCGGTTGGGCCCCATGAGCTTTGGCCGATTCCCACGCCGCCCCTGGCCGCCAGAATATCCATAGCGTCGCGGACGCGGGGACTGGTGAAACGCCCTCCTTGGGCCGGCGCAAAATGATCCCCAACCGAACGCTGCAAATCAGTGATGAATGATCCGAACGCTTCAATATCGCCCTCCATGACAGCAGGCAGGGCGCGCATCAAAAGGAGGTGACACAGCCGCGCGGCCTCCTCGGCAGGAAAAACCGGGAGCGCCTTGAAGGCCTTCGTTTCGTTAGACCCATGCAAGCCAATTTCCGCTTGATCCAGCACGATCAAAAAACGCCAGTTTGAGGGAAGCTGCAATCTTGAAATGACCGGCGGGACTCGAGTATTCGGACCATGTCCGGCATCGACCACCAGTCCACCCTGCTCGAAGACCGCAATGCCGATGCCTGAGCGGACCCCACGACCTATGATTTCTGCGATTTCTGCGGGAGTGAGCTTCAGCCCATGCAATCTCGCAAGACCTGCACCCACGGCCAAAGCCATCTGAGTGCCGGAGCCCAGGCCGGCGTGATGCGGGATGGCCTGATCTACATGAATACGTGCCGGAAGCATTCGCCCCAGAGCCCGGGCGATGCTCTCGGCCGCGCGCTCGGCGCGTTCGGCATCTTCACCGTTTACCTCAAGCCGGTCTGCCTGGCGGAGTGTCAGCCGCGTGGCAATCTCATTGATACCGACGCCAATACTGCCGAACCTCCGGCCCAGACTGCCGCCCATATCGAGAAAACCCATATGCAGACGCCCGGGCGCCTCAATAACGACGCTTGATTTCATGAAGGATGTGGAATGCTCTGCTCTCAACGATCAATCTCGGTAATGGACTCCTGGATCTGATGGATTGAGCACCAGACCGGTAGCAAGGCCAAACAGCAAACTATTTGATGATCCCGCAGGCGATGCGGGCACCCCCGGGTTGATCGCCGTAATTGTCCTGGGTGGCATGAATGACCAGGGAGCGACCTTTCAAGTCGCTGGTCCGTAGCCTGGATGAAGTGACCGCCGCCGAGGCAAGACCCTCTGATGACACTGACAATACGGGCAGATCACCCTTATGTCCTTGACCATTCGGGCCGAGATGCTTATCGGTTTTATCTGGATCATAGTGACTGCCTGCGCCCAATCCCGCCTGCACTTTGCCATCTTTTTCGCCGGGTTCGCAGGACGCATTCTCATGCAAATGAAAGCCATGTTGACCGGGGGGAAGTCCATGCAGCTCGGGTGATAGCCGAACCCCTTCGGGAATCTCACTGATGATGATGGTGCCCAACGAACTGCCCACGCCCTTTTCGTCAATGGCATGAATTTCAGCAGTGGCCTCATTGGCCAGGGATAGGAATGGCCAAAGCAGCAGGGTCAACAGGGCAGGAAGATAACGGTACATGTCGGCTCCAGATAAAGATAATTAATCAACGGGCGTTGGAATTGTAACCATAAGCAGAGGTGGGGCGGGGTCTCGTCAGTTTGACGCCCGGCGCCGGACGCTGATGAAGGGTAGCGCGACCCCGCTGGCAACGATCAATCCACAACCAGCCATCGCACCCGGACCGGGGGTTTTGTCGAACAGGACGACGCCCAGCAGAAGGCTCATCACCGGTGCAGAATAGCCCACCGCACTAACCAGAGTCGCCGGGGCCAATTGGTAAGCCCGCGTCAGGTAAATCTGAGCAACGCTTCCTGCCGCGCCCGCCGCCAGAGTCCAAAGCCAGGAATCACGGCCCACCGGCAAATGAAATCCAGCAAAGGCAAACCAGACACCATGAACCACCAGCCCGACCAGGCAAAAATAAAACACGATTGTGCGAGGTGGATTGCTGCGGCCGGCTCGGGCGATCATCAAGTAGGCCAGCGCCGCCAGGAAGCCGGCACCAACCCCCATGAGTCGACCCTCAAGATTAATGATGTCCGCTTGCGGATGAACCAGAAGATAAAGTCCGGTCAATGCGCCGGTAATGGCCAGCCAGTCGCCCAAAGCGTTTTTCTGAGCCAGCATCCAGGGGCTCAGTGCGGCGACAAAAATACCACTGGAAGCGGAAAGAAAGGTGCTTTCACCCGGACCGATGGATTGAATGGAGCTGAATGAAAGGATTAGTGAGACACCACCAAATAGTCCACGTAGCCACAAGGAGGCCCGCAGGTCGCCGAAGAGTCCGCCAAGATCCCGCGCCCAGAGCGCCGGAACGACCAGAAATGACAGGTTAACGCTGAGGCGAATAAAGCTGACCATAGAGGCGGCAACGGGTATCGGGGTCAGCGAAGCCGCGTAAACGCAAGTGGCCATGACCGCAAAAAGAGCACAAGCCAGCAGCATGTAGGTGAGTCCCAGACGGGACAGGTTAGGATTTTTGTAATGGTGCATGACCTGAATTGAGAGTGAATGTGGCCAGGATAAGGTTTTTGGTCGAGGCCTTTGATTTTATTGTGATGCCGCTCATTGCCCATCTGATCGCCCGGGTTTACGAAATCAAGAGGGCCCCAGTAGCAGTGGCTTCAGCCTAATGAAAAATTAATGGGCAAATGGAAATTGCCGTGTTACCGTACTTCGGCCTGTAAAGTTCTTCCATGGCGCCGCGTAATCCCTTCGCGAATCCAGCGTCTCAGCCGCTCCGTTCTTGAAGTCCGCTCCCCTCGAAGTAACTCCCTAAGGTTTAGCCGGCCCTTGTGGCCAA
>Ga0181554_1004399_pt1 | contig 11447 bp, 10 predicted proteins | sample 011ome_16_FD_145602 | JGI IMG/M metagenome (GOLD analysis project Ga0181554, IMG submission 145602) | Coastal salt marsh microbial communities from the Groves Creek Marsh, Skidaway Island, Georgia - 011503CT metaG (spades assembly) | ecosystem: Environmental > Aquatic > Marine > Intertidal zone... | reverse complement strand
TGGGCGTGATTGCCCAGACGGCTGACAAGGTTTGCGTGATGTATCTGGGCCGGATCGTCGAAGAAGGGCCGGTGCGCGAGGTGATCCGCAACCCCAAACACCCTTATACCCGCGGCCTTATCGCCGCCTTGCCGCGCTTTGATGATCTCGATGCGCCGCTAACGCCAGTGCCGGGCGATATTCCGTCGCCGCTTGAACGGCCAACGGGCTGTGTCTTTCATACCCGCTGCCGCGAGATCATCGGCGATGTGTGCAAGCGCGATCTGCCCGAAAACCGGTGGGTCGATCAGACACACCGCGTTGCCTGTCACCTCCACGCCAAGACGGAGGCCGTCCGATGAGCAAAGAAACCCTCATTTCCGCCAAAGACCTCACCGTCGGCTATAACATCGGCAAAGGGTTCCTTGACCGGACAGTCCTCAAGGCCGTCAACGAGGTTTCGATCGACATCAAACGCGGCTCGTTCTTCGGTCTTGTGGGCGAAAGCGGCTCGGGGAAAACAACGCTTGGCCGCGCGTTCTTGAAGGCCGCGCCCATCACAGGCGGGCACGCGACGTTCACCGACGGGCAGGTGAGCTATGATCTGGCGACCCTGTCGGGGGACGAGCTCAAGGATTACCGCAAGCGCGCCCAGCTGATCTTTCAAGATCCCTATGCCGCGCTCAGCCCGCGAATGACAGTGCGGGATATCATCGCCGAGCCGCTCGAAGTGATGGGCCTGACCAAGACCCGCGAGGAAACCGACGCCCGCGTGCGCGAGATCGCCGCCAAATGCCGGCTCAATCTTGAGCACTTGCGCCGTTTCCCGCACGCCTTCTCAGGCGGCCAGCGCCAGCGCATTTCCATCGCGCGCGCGCTTGTCTCGGGGCCGAAGTTCATCGTGGCCGATGAAAGCGTTGCGGCGCTTGATGTGTCGATCCAGGCGGACGTGTTGAACCTTCTTAAACAGCTTCAGAAAGACCTGGGGCTAACCTTCCTATTCATTAGCCATGATCTTTCGGTCGTTGCGCATACCTGCGATCATGTGGCGGTGATGTATCTGGGCCGGCTGGTTGAATCGGCACCCACCCGCCAGCTTTTCGCCGCGCCGCGCCACCCCTATACCAAGGCGCTTTTCTCGGCGATCCCCTCGCTTGATCCCGATGATCGGGGCAGGGCGCAAAAGCTTGTGGGGGAAATCCCCTCGCCGCTGAATCAGCCCTCAGGGTGCAAGTTCCACACGCGCTGTCCCAACGCCATCGACAAGTGCCGGACCACAGAGCCGACGCTCGATAACCCCGGCGACGGGCACTCCGTATCCTGTCATCGCTGGCGCGAGCTTCTTGAGGCAACGGCCACAGCCTAGACCTTTGCCGTCAGTGCCAAGAAAGTCGGGCGGAGCCACCGGGATCGTGGCCCCGCCCCAAGATCTCGTCAGCGATCGACCGGGTGCTCTTTGCTTTCAGAGATCTATTCCGCCGGTGGCAGGACCGGCACCACACCAAAACCTTACCACCTCACTTGCTCGACAGGTCGGGGCAAGCCGGCGATGGATTTCCCCAAGTTGGGGCCTGCGTGACAAGAGCGATACCCGTGGTCGCCGTGTGCGCCTCACAGATATTTGGGAGGCCCTTGTCACGCTATATTGACATTAGAATATGATTGTTTGTTCAATGTTAGCGGACGAGAGAATTTCTGATTTTGGGTTTAGTTTTTTGAAGTTTCGCGTCGCCCCGCATTGAGAGGGGGCCGAGCGATAGGTTCATCAGGTGATCATCTCGGCAAATGTGATGGGGGCTTTGAGTCGACCGAAGGGTGGTTTCTTGGAGCTGAATTGATGAGCAAAGACAAACACAGGTTCGGTCAGTGGCAATTCGCCCCAGATTTTTCGCGGGCAAGGGCAATCCTTGGCGATGGGGAAGTCACCTTTACTCGTGCCGAGCGCGCAATTCTTGGGGCTTTGAGCCAAAGGCCGGGGCTCATTGTCTCGCGAGATCAGCTTCTCGACCGAATTTCGGGCGAGGGGTCTGATACCGGCCAGCGCAGCGTCGATTTTCTGATCAATCGATTGCGCCGAAAACTGGGAGACCCAGCGCGGAATCCCAACTTTATCGCCACCCAGTATGGTTAAGGCTATGTCTGGATCGCGCGCGAGCCGGTCACTGCCGCCCCTGTCGACGAGGCCCATATTGTCATCGGCCCAATTCAGGGGCTGGCGCCTTCCGGTGAAGAGGCCGAGCGGGGCTGGGACTTTGTAAATCGTCTTGCTGATGAGATCGGCAAAAGCCTGCAGGGAGATCGGAAGGTCAGGATTATCGCATCGAGAGACGAGATGCGCGATTTTGATCTGTCAAAGCCGCGGATCGGGATCGGAGTGAAATTCCTCTTCGCTAGGCCCGGTCAGACAGACGTGGTTTTGTCTGTAAGCCGGATAGATACGCATACTACTGTTCTGACCCGTCGACTTGCCCTCACAGGCCAAGAGATTTGCCCAAAGACTGGCGCCGCCTTTATGGTCGACCTTGAAACCACACTGATCGATCAAGTCTGGTCTGTGCAAACCCATCCTTCGCAGAGCGGCGCTCCAGACGAGGACGCGCCGCTGGCGGTGCGGATGCACGAGGCAGAGATGATGTTGGCCGAGGCGGAAGGCGGGATGCTCGAGGGGGAAAAGCGCCTCAGGGCCGCAATCGAGGCGAATCCCAAAGACTGTGCCAACTATGTTCTGCTGGCCACCGCGATCCATTCCAACATGGTCGTCGGCGGATTCACCGGGTTGCGTTCACCTAGCGATTTCGTTCGGGGCGCCAACGAGATCGAAGACCAGCTTCTCAAAGCGATCGAGCATATCGACGGCAACGATATCCTCTCGCTCGCTGCGGCCAAGCTCTTGTGGTTTACCGACCCCAAATGGCGTCAGCTTGCCATGGACATGGCAGAGGACGTTTTCTCGCGCACCACCAGCTTCATTACGGCCTTCAGCACGGTCGGACAGCTCAGGATGTGGGACGGACGCGGCGAAGAGGCGTTGGCCCTGTTCGAGCGCGCGCAGGAGTTTGTAACGGTCAAGACCTCGCAGGTCGGCCTTTATCTTGCTGTCCAGCAAGCAATGGCACATCTGTCGATGGGGGATCAGGCCGCGGCCGCAGCCGAGATCGCCAAGGTTCTGGAGCATGATGTTCGCGGCCTGCCGCGCTATGCGCTTATGTTTGATCTCGGTCCCGAGTTTGATCGGGAGGCTGTCTTGAAGGCCACGTGCGCGGCCATGACGGCTGCGGATGCGCGCGCATTTCTTTATTACATGCACTTCATGTTTGCCCGCCATTTCGTCGACCCGCTCGCGCGGCGGAACTTCATGAAGGAACCTGCCGCCGTGGTGCGGCGCTTCTTCGGTGAGGCCGCGTTGCCTTTCGAAGCGCGGGCCGATCTGGGCGAGGATTGAGTCGACCTGCCTGCTTGCATCCGGCTCCGAAAACAATACCGTCCTGCCAAAGCCGCGTCAGGGAGTCGGCCTGTCGCTCTTGGACTGGATCGCCGCCGTGCGGGCAGTCTAGGATAGGTGGGAAACTCGGCGGCATTGGCCGGACCAAGGAGAGAGAATGCGATACCATACTCCCGCAACATTCGAGGAAGCCTCGGCCATCGCCGCTGGGGCGACCGGCGTGACACGGTTTCTCGCCGGAGGGACCGACGTTCTGGTGCAAATGCGCGCCGATATCGTCACCCCTGACGACCTGATCGACATCAAGCATATCCCCGGTGTGAAAGACATCGTGCAAGAGGATGACAAGTGCTGGAGCATCGGCGCCGCTGTCGCCGGTGCCGAGCTGACCGCCCATGCGGGCCTCTGCGCCGATTGGCCGGGCGTGATCGAGGGGATGGGTCTTGTCGGCTCGACCCAAGTGCAGGGCAGGGCGACGCTGATCGGCAACCTCTGCAACGGCTCGCCGGCGGCGGATTCGGTTCCCGGCCTTGCGGCCGCTGGCGCCGAGGTTTCGGTTGTCGGCCCCAAGGGCGCACGGCAGGTCAAAGTCGAGGATATTCCCACAGGTCCGGGCCGGACGACGCTCGCCAAGGGCGAGGTGATCTCCGGCATCTACCTGCCGCCGCGCGGCAAGGGGGGCGGGGATGCCTACCTGCGCTTTATCCCGCGCACCGAAATGGACATCGCTGTTGTCGGCTGTGCCGTGAATCTGCGGGTCGTTGGCGACAAGATCACCGAGGCGCGCGTGGTCCTTGGCGCTGTCGCCCCAACCATCGTGGTCGTTGAAGATGCCGCCAAAGCGCTGATCGGCTCGACCCTTGATGAAGCCGCTCTCGAAGCGCTGGCCGCTGCCGCTTCGGCCGCCTGCAAACCGATCAATGACAAACGCGGAACCATCGCGTTCCGCACGGATGTGGCCGGTGTTCTTGCCCGCCGCGCCGCCAAAATCGCCTACGACCGCGCACGAGGTGCCAAATGACCCTGATCCATGTGACCACCACCGTGAACGGCGACGAGGTCGAGTTCCTCGCCGATCCGCGTGAGACCCTGCTCGACTGCCTGCGCGACAAGCTTGGCCTGACCGGCGCCAAGGAAGGCTGCGGCACCGGCGATTGCGGCGCTTGCTCCGTGACAGTCGACGGCCGCCTCGTGTGTTCCTGCCTTGTCCTTGGTGTCGAGGCTCAGGGCAAGACTATCGAGACGGTCGAAGGCATTGCTGACGGCGAGAAACTGCACCCTCTCCAGCGCAAGTTCATCGAACACGCCGCGCTTCAGTGTGGCATTTGCACTCCGGGCATCCTCGTCGCGGCCAAGGCGCTTCTGGCGCAGAATCCCGACCCGACAGAGGAAGAGGTGCGCTACTGGCTCGCCGGCAACCTGTGCCGCTGCACGGGCTATGACAAGATCATCCGCGCGGTGCTTGATGCCGCTGCCGAAATGCGGGAGGGCGCGTGATGCCTTTGGACAGCAAAACCACCGGCTTCAAATATATCGGAACGCGCCCTGATCGCCCCGATGGCATCGACAAGGTGACTGGCAAGGCCCGCTATGGTGCCGACGCCTATGCGCCCGGGATGCTGCATGGCGTGATGATCCGCTCGCCCCATGCCCACGCCAAGATCAAGAGGATCGACGCTTCGAAAGCGCTGGCGCTGAAGGGCGTGAAGGCGGTCGTTACCCGCGCCGACTTCCCGACCGGCCTTGAGGGCGAAGACTGGAACATTCAGGAAAACTGCATGGCGGGCGAGGTCGCGCTTTATGATGGCCACGCCGTCGCTGCCGTTGCCGCGACCAGCCTTCTTCTGGCCCGTGAAGCCGCCAAGCTGATCGAGGTCGAGTACGAGGTTCTGCCGCACGTCACAGATGTTGACGAGGCGATGAAGCCGGGCGCCCCTGCGATCCGCGCGGGCGCGGCCGATTATTCGGTGCCCGAGGGTCTGCATCCCAACGTCATGCGCTATATCGAATACGGCCACGGCGATCTCGAGGCGGGCTTTGCTGCTGCCGACCTTGTCATGGAAAACACCTACAAGACCGAGGCGACGCACCAAGGCTATATCGAGCCGCACGCCTGCCTTGCCCAACTGGGCTCGGATGGCAAAGGCGAGATGTGGGTCTGCACCCAGGGCCATTGGTTCATCCGCCGGATGAGTGCGGCCGTTCTCGGGATCGACGTTGCCAACCTGCGAGTCACCCCTTCGGAAATCGGCGGCGGTTTCGGCGGCAAGACAACCGTCTTCATCGAGCCGGTCGCCCTTGCCCTCAGCCGTAAGGCGGGCAAGCCGGTCAAGATGGTGATGACCCGTTCCGAGGTGCTGCGCGCCACGGGGCCGACCTCGTCCTCCTCGATCGATGTGAAGATGGGGATGAAGAAAGACGGCACCATGACTGCCGCCAAGGTCACCATGCGGATGCAGGGCGGCGCTTTCCCGATGGCGCCGATCGACAGCGCCCTTGATTGCGCCTTCTCGTGCTACAACATCCCTGCCGTGCATCACGAGGGCTATGACGTTCTGGCCAACCGGCCCAAGCAGGCGGCCTATCGCGCCCCCGGCTCGCCGATGGCGGCCTTCGCCACCGAGAGCCTTGTTGACGAGATGTGTCGTGCGCTGAAGCTCGATCCCCTCAAGACCCGCCTCAAGAATGCCTCGCGTGAAGGAACCAAGGCCAGCTTTGGCCCGACTTTCCCGCGCATCGGCCTTGTCGAGACGCTGGAAGCGGCGCTGGCGCATCCGCACTATGCGGCCCCCCTTGGCCCCAATAAGGGGCGCGGCGTTGCCAGCGGGTATTGGATGAACTGGGGCGGCGAGACCTCGGTCTCGGCGGCGCTGGGCGAGGATGGCTCGGTGACGGTCTCGGTCGGCACGCCCGATATCGGCGGCAGCCGCGCCTCTATGGCCCTGATGGCGGCTGAAGCCTTGGGCATTCCCTATGAGAATGTGCGCGTCAACATCGCAGACACTGGCTCACTTGGCGTTAACGAGCCGACCCACGGCAGCCGCGCGACCTATGCGACCGGCCTTGCCACGATCGAGGCGGTCAAGCAGATTTCGACCAAGCTCTGCCAGCGCGCCGCCGATAAATGGGGCATTCCGGCCGAGGCGGTGATCTGGGAAGACGGTTGCGCCAAGCCTTCGGGGCCGAACGCGGGCGAGTTCCCACCGCTGACCATTGGCGAGCTTGCTGCCGAGATGGGCGGCACCGGCGGGCCGATCTCGGGCCATTTCGAGGCGACCCCCTCGGGCCACGGCGGCAGCTTTGGCACCCATATCGTCGATGTCGAGGTCGATCCCGAAACCGGCCATACCTCGGTTCTTCGCTATACTGTGGTTCAGGACGCCGGCAAGGCGATCCACCCGGCCTATGTGGAAGGGCAGTTTCAGGGCGGCGCGGCGCAGGGCATCGGCTGGGCGCTGAATGAGGAATACATCTACGGCGCCGACGGGCGCCTGCAGAACACCGTGTTCCTCGATTATCGTATCCCTGTCGCCTCGGACCTGCCGATGATCGATACCGTAATCGTCGAAGTGCCGAACCCCGGCCATCCCTACGGCGTACGCGGTGTTGGCGAGACGGGGATCACCCCGCCGCTGCCAGCCGTCGCCAACGCTGTCCACGGGGCCGCTGGCGTGCGCTTGCGCAGCCTGCCGATGTCGCCGCCGCGTATCCTTGCGGCGATCAAGGCCAAGGGCTGATGGTCAAGGTCCACCTCTGGTCGGGTCTGCGCCGGTTTACCGATGGCGCCGATGTGGTCGAGGTGGAGGCTAAGACGGTTGGAGAGATGATGAAAGCACTGGTCGAGGCTCACCCGGGCCTCGATCCTGTCATCAAGGCCGGGGTTTCGGTCTCGGTCGATGGCAAGCTGATCGCGCGCGGCCTGCACGAGACGGTGTCAGAAGGCAGCGAGGTGTTCCTCTTGCGCCAGTTGAAGGGCGGCTGAGGGTTTCTGCTGGATTTTTGCCCAAGGTCGGGCCACCTTCTCTTCGGGGCAAGGGAGTGAGACATGGCGCGAACGCTGGGCGGGCGCATCTTTGCAGTCGATCTGGCACGGACCATCGCCATCTTGATGATGGTGACGTTCCATTTCACTTATGACCTCGAGATGTTCGGCTTCATCCCCAGTGGAACGACGATCCACGGCTTCTGGGCGATCTTCGCTCGGGCGACGGCGGGCAGCTTTCTGTTCCTCGTCGGCTTCAGCCTCTATCTGGCGCACGGGCAAGGGATCCGTTGGCGTTCTTTCGGCAAGCGGCTCGCCAAGGTGGCGGCGGCAGCGGCCCTTGTCTCGGCGGGGACTTTCATCGTTCTGCCGCAGACCTTTGTCTATTTCGGGATCCTGCATTCGATCTCGGTGGCGAGCCTCTTGGGCCTAGCCTTCCTTCGCCTTCCGGCGGTGTTGACGCTTATCCTCGGGGCGGCGGTGATCGTCCTGCCGAATTATATCAGTTTCCCCGCGCTCAACAGCCCGTTTTTCTATTGGACTGGCCTCTCGACATGGTGGCCGCCGTCGATCGACTATGAGCCCGTGTTCCCGTGGTTTGGCCCAACCCTCTTGGGGATTGGCGCGGCCAAGTCCATCGCCGCGATCTTTCCGAGCGCCCTTTCTGGATCAAGCGCTGCGGGGCAGGGGGCGTTTGTTTCCGCCATCGGCTTTCCGGGGCGACACAGCCTCATCATCTATCTGGTTCACCAGCCGATCCTCATCAGCCTGATCTGGGTCTATCTCATGCTGTCCTGACCGCTTTACCCGCCGTCCGGTTTGCCGCTAGAAACCGGTGACACTTGGGGGCAATGCATGACCAATCCGCTCTTTGACACGCTCTTCGGTCGCCATGCCGGATCAGACGCGCCGTTTCTCTATCCCGAGGGCGGCGCGCCGATCAGCTATTCCGCATTCCTTGCCTTAGCCGCCCGTCTGTCAAACGCGATTGCCGCGCTCGGCCTTGCCCCCGGCGATCGGGTCGCGGCGCAGATCGACAAATCGCCCGAAGCGCTCGCCCTCTATGCCGCCTGTGTGCAGGGCGGATATGTTTTCCTGCCACTCAACACCGCCTATACGCCCGCCGAGCTCGGCTATTTCCTCTCTGACAGCGGTGCCAAGCTTGTGGTGGCCACCGATGCCACTGAGGCGCGGGTTGCCCCCTTGGTGGCGGGCACAGGTGCTGTGGTGAAGTCCTTGAACGCCGACGGGACCGGCAGTCTTGCCACCCTTGCGGCACGCCAGCCTGATATTGCGCCGGTGGCCAAAAGGGGGCCAAACGACCTTGCCGCGCTTCTCTATACCTCCGGCACCACAGGGCGCTCGAAGGGCGCAATGCTGAGCCAAAACAACCTCTTGTCGAACGCTTTTACACTGGCCGAGGCGTGGCGGTTTACCGAGAAAGACGTGCTTCTCCACGCCCTGCCGATCTTTCACACCCACGGGCTTTTCGTCGCGACCAACGTGATCCTTGCCACAGGCGGGGCGATGATCTTCTTCGGCAAGTTTGACGTGGATGCGTTGGTGCGCGAAATGCCAAAGGCCACCGCGCTCATGGGCGTTCCGACCTTCTATACCCGCCTTCTTGATCATCCCGGCTTCACCCGCAACCTGACGGAAGGGATGCGCCTATTCGTGTCGGGCAGCGCTCCGCTTCTGGCCGAGACTCATATCCGCTTTGAAGAGCGCACGGGCCACCGCATCCTCGAACGCTACGGCATGACCGAGACCAACATGAACACCTCCAACCCATATGAGGGCGAGCGCCGCGCTGGCACGGTCGGCTTGCCGCTGCCGGGGGTGGAGCTGAAGATCACCGATCCTGCGACCGGCGCGACCCTGCCTCAGGGCGAAGTGGGCGTGATCGAGGTGCGGGGGGCGAATGTTTTTCAGGGCTATTGGCAGATGCCGGAAAAGACCCGCGAAGAGCTGCGCGCAGACGGGTTCTTCATCACCGGCGATATCGCCCAGATGGATGCGGATGGCTATGTGACGATCATCGGGCGCGGCAAAGACCTGATTATTTCTGGCGGTTTCAATGTCTATCCCAAAGAGGTCGAGAGCCTGCTCGACGAACAACCCGGCGTTCTGGAAAGCGCGGTGATCGGGGTGCCGCATCCCGATTTGGGCGAGGTGGCGGTGGGCATCCTCGCGCGGGCAAAAGGGCAGGAGCCCGATCTTGACCAGATCGCCGCCGCCATGAGCGACGCCCTCGCGCGCTTCAAGCAGCCGCGCAAGCTGATCGTCGTCGATGAGCTGCCGCGCAACACCATGGGCAAGGTGCAGAAGAACATCCTGCGCCAAAGCTATGGCGGGCTGTTCACCCCTTAGGCGTCGAAGCTGGAGGGAAAGAAGGCGCGGGCCGTGTGCAAGACGACCGCGCGCGCCGTGTCGCGGTCGAACCGGTCGGGATGGAGGAAATAGTCGGTCCAGAGCCCCTCGAGAAGAGCGATGAGCGACAGGGCGGCGATCTGTGGATCGGTGCCGGAATTGGGGTCCACCTGACAAAGCTCGCGGCAGATCGAAGTGATCGACCGCTGCATCTTGGCATCGCGCGAGTCGATGAAGGGCATGTACTCGGGCGACGAGTGCGCCTCGCTGCGGAAAGCGAACCAAACGGCCATCGTGCGTCGGTTGAGAACGGCGGGATCGAAGTCGGCGTCGATAATCGCCCGCAGCTGCGCCTCGGGCCGCGCGCCTGCGCCTTCCATCGCGGCGCTCCAGTGGTGGGTATAATCTTCAGAGAATTGTTGAGCAACGGCTAGCAATAGATTGTTCTTGCTGGAAAAGTGAAGGTTGACCATGCCACGAGACAGGCCCGCCTTTTCAAGAATCCGGCTGATCGAAACCGCCGCGAGCCCGTGCTCGGCAATGGCGTCTGCCGTCGCCTCGATCAGGGCGCGGCGGTGCCGTTCCTTGGTCTGTTCGCGCGTTGTTTGGGCTTCGGCCATGCCTCGCGTCCTTGATTTCCCGATGCAAATCTTTGGCAGGCATCTTGCATGATTGGAAGGCGGTTGACAATGAATGAACGTTCATTCATCATTATATGATCAAATGCCCTTAGGCCGGAGCCTGTCATGACCTCGCACCCCAACGACTTTTCCAGACACAGCGAATGGGACAGCACGCACGTCTTGCACCCCTGGGAGGGTATGGAAGACCACGGCAGCGCGGAGCGGACCTTTCCGGTGACAGGCAGCGGGATCCATATTCAGGACGAAACCGGCCGCCAGTTGATCGACGGAACGGCCGGCATGTGGTGCGTTCAGATCGGGTATAACCGGCCGGAAATGGCACAGGCGGTTGCCGATCAGATCTTGGCAATGCCCTATTACAACCCGTTTTCTCTGGCCAATTCGGCGGCAGCCGAGCTTGCTCACAAAATTGCGCAGCACACGCCTGGCGACCTCAACACCGTGTTCTTCACCACCGGCGGCTCGACAGCGGTCGATAGCGCCATCCGCTTCCTGCATTTCCGCAACAACATTCTGGGTAAGCCCGAGAAGAAGATCATCATCTCGCGCGCCAAGGCCTATCACGGCTCGACCTATCTTTCGGCCTCGATGTGCGGCAAGGAGCGCGACGTGGGTTATTTCGATCACGCCCAAGAGCTGCGCCAAATCCTGCCCGACGTAAATCCCTATCGCCGCCCCGAGGGAATGTCGCTTGAGGATTTCCTCGACGAGAAGGTGGCCGATCTGGAGAATGCGATTGTGAAGCTTGGATCGGATCGCGTGGCCGCTTTCATCGCTGAACCGATCCTGGCGTCGGGCGGGGTTATCGTGCCGGTTCCGGGCTATCACAAGCGCTGTCTAGATGTCTGCCGCAAGCACGACGTGCTCTATATCTCGGACGAGGTGGTGACGGGGTTTGGCCGCCTTGGCCATTGGTTCGCCTCGGAAGCGGTTTTCGGCATCGTTCCCGACATCATCACCACCGCCAAGGGTCTGACGTCAGGATATGTGCCGATGGGTGCGGCGATCATCTCCGACCGATTGATTGCCG
>Ga0181554_1004398_pt1 | contig 11448 bp, 6 predicted proteins | sample 011ome_16_FD_145602 | JGI IMG/M metagenome (GOLD analysis project Ga0181554, IMG submission 145602) | Coastal salt marsh microbial communities from the Groves Creek Marsh, Skidaway Island, Georgia - 011503CT metaG (spades assembly) | ecosystem: Environmental > Aquatic > Marine > Intertidal zone >... | reverse complement strand
CGCGTGCCTGCAGGCAAGACGGTGGACCGCAAGGGCCAGCCGCTGCTGATCAAGCTCAAGGGCCAGGTCGAAGCGTTCTACCGGTGACGCCCGCCACTGCCCGCCGGGCGCCGGCGTGTGGCGCAGCCCGGGGTGCGCAGGCCACGCCATGACCGCCCCGGCGCAGCCCCACGACCCGGGCATCTGGCTCATCCACTGCGACGGCAGCGCGCTGCCCAACCCCGGCCGCATGGGGCTGGGCGCGGTACTGGTGGCCCCGGGCGGCGGGCACACCGCCCTGTCACAGCAGGCGCCCGGCACCGGCTGCAACAACGAGGCCGAGCTGCGTGCGCTGCTGCTGGCACTGGAGGCCGCCCGGGGGCAGGGCGCGCAAATGCTGGCCATCGTGACCGACAGCCGGGTGCTGATGGAGCAGCTGGACGCACCCGCCCACGCTCCGGCACCGCCAGCGCCCATTGCACGCCTGGCACACCTGTTCGCACAGGCCCGCCTGGCGCTGCAGCCATTTGCCGCCGTGCGCTGGACCTGGGTGCCCCGCCACCGCAATGCCGAGGCCGACGCACTGGCCCGCGCGGCCGTGGGGCTGGCGCCCAAGCCCCACACGCAGCCCGCATCGGCCGGGGGCCGCAAGCCCCGAAAAAAGCGCTCCCGCCACCGCCACCGCCCTGCGGCCTGACGGCCGGCGTGGCCAGGCAAGGCCAGACCGGGGCAGGTGCACCCATCGGAAAAGCATCCATGGCGTAATCCGCCGTGTTGCTACACTTTGTAAGCAAGTTCCCACAGCGCTTTCCCGGTTGTGATGTCGCCCTTTGTCTGTCGAGACCGACCCATGCACCAGCGATCAACCACACCCCTGCGCACTGCCCGCCACATCTGCACAGCATTGGGCATGGCCTGGTCTGCGCCACCGGCGCTGGCCAGCACCGACATCGCCTTCCTGCCCCTGGAGCAGCTGATGCAGATGGAAGTGACCACCGCCAGCCGCTATGCCCAGACGGCGCTGGAGGCCCCGGCCGTGGTGAGCGTGGTGACGGCCGAGGACATACGCACGTTTGGCTACCGCGATCTGGCCGAGGTGCTGGGCAGCATGCGCGGGCTGTATGTGTCGTACGACCGCAGCTACCACTACCTGGGCACGCGCGGCTTTGCCACCCCGGGCGACTACAACACACGGGTGCTGCTGCTGGTCAACGGCACGCGCTTCAACGACAGCCTGTACGACCAGGCCACCATCGGCACCGAATTCCCCATCGACCTGGACCTGGTCGAGCGTGTGGAGTTCGTGCCGGGGCCGGGCTCGGCGGTGTACGGGGCCAACGCGTTTTTCGGCGTCATCAACGTCATCACCCGCAGCGGCCGCAACATGGCCGGCCCGCAGGTGAGCGTGGAGGCCGGCAGCCAGGGCGCCGCCAGTGCAAGGTTTTCGCTGGGCACGCGCGACAGCCTGGGCAACGACTGGCTGGTGGCCGCCACCCGCCGCAACCACCCTGGCGGGGACGTGCACATGGCCGCCTACGACACGCCCGCCACCCACCACGGCGTCGCCCGGGGCCTGGACCATGACCGCAGCACGCAGCTGCTGGCCCGCATGCAGCGCGAGGGCCTGGCCCTCACGCTGGCCCACGGCGAGCGGGACAAGGGCACGCCCACGGCCGCGTATTCGCAGGTGTTCAACGATCCGCGCTCGCGCATTTCAGACCGGAACACGCGCCTGGGCGCCGAGTACGCGCGGCAGCTCGCACCCACGCTGGAGATGAGCGCCCGCCTGCACGCCGGGCAGTACCGCTTTGTGGGCGACTACGTGTACGACTACCCCCCGCTCACGGTCAACCGCGACGTGGGCTCCGCCCGCTGGTGGGGCACCGAGCTGCAGTGGATCAGCACGGCCGTGGAGCGGCACAAGCTTTCGTGGGGCATGGACTACCGACGCGACACCCGCATCCGCCAGTCCAACGAAGACCTCGACCCCAACCCCGCGCAGTACCTGGACACCAGCCGCAAAAGCGACGCCGTCGGCCTGTATTTCCAGGACGAATTCGCGCTGGCCCCCACCCTCACGCTGCACACCGGACTGCGCTGGGGCAAGCAATCGGGCAGCGGCGGCAGCGTCAACCCGCGGCTGGGGCTGGTGTATCTGCTCAACCCGTCCACCGCCGTCAAGCTGCTGCACGGCACGGCCTACCGCCCGCCCAACGCGTATGAACGGGACTACCGCGTGGACGTGCCCGGTGGCATCACCACCACCACCCGCCTGCGTTCGGAAAAAGTGCGCACCACCGAGTTGGCGCTGGAACATTCGCCCAGCCCGGCCGAGCGCATGCTGCTGACGGTTTTCCGGTCACAGGTGCGCGACCTGCTGGTGCTGACCGACGACCCGCAGGCACCCGACCGGCTCACCTTCCGCAACACGCAGGGCGTGCAGGTGCATGGCGCCGAGGCCGAAATGGAACGGCGCTGGAAGGGTGGTGCACGGCTGCGCGTGGCCTACGGCTGGCAGAAGGCGCAGGCCGACGGCCCCACCGGTGCGCCGCTGGCCAATGCGCCCCGCCACCTGCTCAAGCTGCAGTGGTCCAGCCCGCTGCCGCAGGTGGGGCAATCCGGCGGGCAACCGGGCCGCTATGCCCTGGAAGCCATTGGTGTGGGACCGCGCAGCACGGTCGGCCAGGCACGCCTGCCGGGTCACGTGGTGGCCAACCTGATCTACACGCGCCGCGTGGGCGACGCCGACCTGCTGCTGGGGGTGTACAACCTGTTCAACCGCAGCTATGCCGACCCGGCATCGTTCGACATCCGCGGCGGCATGGTGCGCCAGGACGGCCGGGCGTTTCGCGCCCGGCTCACCTACGCGTTCCAGGCGTTTTGAACCCGCATTCGCCCCATGCTTTGCCACCCCCGACCCAACGGTATGCCCCTGCAGCGGCGGCTGTGGACGGGGATGTGCCTGCTGCTGTGGGTGCTGCTGTGGATGGCGCCCGGACATGCGGCAGAGCCCGTGGACGAGTCAGACCTCAAGGCGGCGTACGTGTTCAATTTCATCCAGTACATCGAGTGGCCCGAGGGCGACCTCGCCGGGCAGGCGGACTGGACGGTGTGCGTGCTGCCCTTCAGCCCGCTCAAGCGGGCGCTGACGGCGCTGGAGGACCGGCCAGCACGCAAGGGCCGGCCCATCCGCGTGCGCCTGGTCGAGCCTGCCGCGCTGGATGATTGCCAGGTGCTGGTGCTGCATGCCGCCACGCCCGAGCCGTTGCTGCGCGCGCTGCGCGCCCTGCCACCACAGCACGGCGTGCTCACCGTGGCCGACGGCTCGCTGCCGCCAGCGGCCCATGCGCAGGTGATGATCTCCCTGGTTCCGCAGGACGGCCGCATCGGCTTCACCATCAACACTGAAGCCACCGCACGCGGTGGCCTGACGGTCAGCTCGCGCCTGCTGCGCCTGGCCAAGGCAACGCGATGACACGGCCACCCCAGCAGCCCCCGAAGCCACCGCGGCCAGACCAGCGGCGCCCTGGCTGGGAGCCGTCGACGATCGAGCTGCCAGAGCCACCCCCGGCCGACCCTGCCACGCCGCTGCTGTCGTCCCGTCTGGTGTTCACCGGCATCCTGGCGGCGGGGGTGGCGCTGCTGACCGTGGTGCTGGCCCTCACCGCCGTGGACTACTGGAACGCGCGGCAGGCGATGCAGCAGGACAGCCGCGTCGAGGCCGCGATCCTGGCCGACAACATCTCGGCCGCCATGATGTTCCGCGACGACGCCACGGCCCGCGAAATCCTGGGGGCGCTGCGCGCATCGCCCATGGTGCAGTCGGCTGCGGTGTACGACGCCCGCGGCGACCTGCTGGCCCAGTACCGGCAGGACGCAGGCCGGTCCGTGCCCGCCACCCTGGCAGGGCTGGGCATGGCAGGCACGACGGAGCGGCAGGGCATGGCCATGCTGGAAGTCGTGCAGACGGTGCGGGCGTCGGGCGAAATCGCGGGCACGCTGTATGTGCGCAAGTCGATGAAAGCGCTGTACACGCAACTGGCCATCCGCTTCGCCGTGGCGCTGGTCATCGCAGCAGGCTTGATGGGGCTGGCCACGGCGATGGTGCTGCGCAGCCGGGCGGCTGTGCGCGATGCAGAGCGCCGCCTGCACGCACTGGCCCACACCGACGCCGTCACGGGCATCAGCAACCGCCATGCCTTCAACGAGCGCCTGGCGGCCGAGGTGGATCGCGCCCGCACGCTCTCCAGCCGCCTGGCGCTGGTGTACATCGACCTGGACAACTTCAAGACCCTGAACGACACCCTGGGCCACGCGGCTGGCGACGGCCTGCTGCGCCAGGTGGGCCGGCGGCTGCAGTCGGTGGTGCGCAGCACCGACACCATCGCGCGCCTGGGCGGGGACGAATTTGCCGTGATCCTGCGCACCGAACTGGAAGACGAAGCGCTCAGCGGCTACGGCCAGCGCATCGTCGGCGTCTTCCGCGCGGCCTTCACCGAAGTGGGCCAGCAGGTCTCGGTGACATGCAGCGCCGGCATTGCCACGTACCCGGGCGATGCATCGGACATGGACGGCCTCATCAGCCATGCCGACACCGCCATGTACCGCGCCAAGGAGATGGGCAAGAACCGCTGCGTGCTTTTTGACGCGTCCATGAACCATGCGGTGGTGCGGCGCCAGACCATCGAGCATGCGCTGCGCGCGGCACTGCAGACCGGCGAAGGGCTGGCACTGCACTACCAGCCGCTGTATGCCGCCCGCGACACCGCGCTGGTGGGCGCAGAGGCCTTGCTGCGCTGGACGCATGGCGACCTGGGCGCCGTGTCCCCGCTGGAGGCCGTGACGGTGGCCGAGGACTGCGGACTCATCACCGCGCTGGGCCACTGGGTCATGCGCACCGCCTGTGCCGACGCTGCCCGCTGGCAGGCCACAGGCCCGGGCGTGCGGGTGTCGGTCAACGTATCGGCGCACCAGCTGGCCGACCCGCAGTTTCTGGAGAGCGTGATGGACACGCTGCGCGAAACCGGCCTGCCCGCGCCCCTGCTGGAGATAGAGCTGACCGAAACCGTGCTGATGGACAACATGGACGCGGGTGCGCACACGCTGCACCGGCTCAGCCAGCTGGGCATCCACCTGGCCATCGACGACTTTGGCACCGGCTATTCCTCGCTGGCCTACCTGCGCCAGCTGCCCATGCGCCGCCTCAAGATCGACCGCAGCTTCATCCGCGACCTGCCCGGGCAGGAACACAGCCGCACCATCGTCACCGCCATCCTGGCCCTGGCCCACGGGCTGGGCCTGGAGGTCACGGCCGAAGGGGTGGAAACGCCCGGCCAGGCCGAGTACCTGGTACGCCAGGGCTGCGACACGCTGCAGGGCTACCACCTGGCGCGGCCCATGCCCATTGCACAGCTGCGGGCCCTGCTGTCGCAAGGCGACGCCCCCGGCCCGGCCTGAAGCACCCTCAAGCGACCAGGGCAGGCCCCACGAGGACGCAACGCGCACGGTGCGGTCCGCCCGAATACGCTATCTATTCAATAGCATCAGGACCAGCACCGACTAGCACCTTGGGCCATTCTGGTCCATATCCACAGTCACGACGTGCCCATTGGCGGCCTGGCACGGCATCCGCTACCCTTGGCGGCCATGCGAGCCCCCGTTGTTTCATGCCTTTCGTGCGCAGCAGCGCTGCTGGTGCTGGCCGGTTGCAGCACCACCCCTTCCCCATCATCGGGCACCTCCCCGCCCGCCCGCCATGCGGTGGCTTCTTCGCTGTCCGACGAACAGGCGCACGACATCGCCATCCACGCCTTGGGGCTGGTGGGCACCCCCTACCGCTACGGCGGTAACACGCCCGAATCGGGTTTCGACTGCAGTGGCCTGATCGGCTACGTGTACCGCCACCGCGTGGGCACGGCCCCGCCGCGCACCGTGGCGCAGCTGAGCGGCTGGGGCCAGCCCATCGCCAGTACCGAGCTGCGCACAGGCGACCTGGTCGTGTTCGGCACGGGCCGCACTGCATCCCACGCCGGCATCTACGTGGGCGAAGGGCGCTTTGTGCACGCCCCCTCCACCGGCGGCGAGGTGCGCATGGACCACCTGCAATCGCGCCACTGGGTGCGACAGAACGCGGCGTTCCGCAGACTTTGAATTCGGACAGGCCCTTTCGCGGCTGCGTCCCTGGCCTGGATCACGCCCGTACCGACCGTCACGCGCAGTGGGCGAAAGTGCCGGGGCGTCGGCCGCCTGCCCATCCGCTCCGCGACAATCGGGCCCACCATGACCCACGCACACCGCTCCGCCGCCGCCGCTTCCACCAACGACACCACCCGCATTGACGACACGCGCATCGGTGCGGTGCGGCCGCTGATCACGCCTGCCTTGCTGCAGGAATGGCTGCCCGCGCCGGGCGCCGCGCAGACGCTGGTGGAGACCAGCCGCGCCGCCATCTCGCGCGTGCTGCACGGGCAGGACGACCGGCTCATCGTGGTGGTGGGGCCGTGCTCCATCCACGACCACGGCCAGGCAATGGAATATGCGCGCCAGCTGAAAGAGCAGGCCGATGCCCTGCACAACGACCTGCTGGTGGTGATGCGCGTGTATTTTGAAAAGCCGCGCACCACCGTGGGCTGGAAGGGCTACATCAACGACCCGCACCTGGATGGCAGCTTCGCCATCAACGAAGGGCTGGAGCTGGCGCGCCAGCTGCTGCTGGATGTGCTGGCCCTGGGCCTGCCGGTGGGTACCGAGTTTCTGGACCTGCTGAGCCCGCAGTTCATCAGCGACCTGGTGAGCTGGGGTGCCATTGGTGCGCGCACCACCGAGAGCCAGAGCCACCGGCAGCTGGCCAGCGGGCTGAGCTGCCCCGTGGGTTTCAAGAACGGCACCGATGGCGGCGTGAAGGTGGCCAGCGACGCCATCCAGGCCGCGCAGGCATCGCACGCCTTCATGGGCATGACCAAGATGGGCCAGGCCGCGATTTTTGAAACGCGCGGCAACCGCGATTGCCACGTGATCCTGCGCGGAGGCAAGCAGCCCAACTACAGCGCCGCCGATGTGGATGCGATCTGCGCGGTGCTCCGGGCCGCCGGCCTGCGCGAGCAGGTGATGATCGACGTGAGCCATGCCAACAGCAGCAAGCAGCACCAGCGCCAGATCACGGTGGCCGATGAGGTGGCCGCGCAGATTGCGGCGGGCGATGCCCGCATCACCGGCCTGATGATCGAGAGCCACCTGCAGGAGGGCCGCCAGGACATCGTGCCCGGCCAGCCCTTGCAGATCGGCGTGTCGGTGACCGATGCCTGCATCAGCATGGCGCAGACGATTCCGGTGCTGCAGGGCCTGGCTGCCGCAGTGCGCGCGCGGCGCGCCCGCGGCTGACTGCACAACAGCCCGCCATGCTGGGGGAAACCCGCATGGCGGCCGGCATGGGCAGCCCGTGGGGCGGTGTAGCATTCGCGGCTGTTGCCGGGCTGGGGTGGCCAGGCATGAAACCAGGGCAGCGGTATGCAAGCCCCGGCTCCCGTGCATTGTCATTGTGCGTGGGGCCGGCCTGCAGACCACCGCACTTGATGAAACCAAGCAGGATATACACAGGTTGCATGGTCGCGCACGCAAATGGCATTGGCGTTTGCAACGGGCGGCCCCTAGAGTCGTTCCCTGGAACACGGGGCCTGCCGATGTAACCCTGTCCCGCGTCAGCCCGTTTCACTGCACTACCGCCTGCACTTTTTTGAAAATGCTGCTCCTGACCCACGGACACGCCCTTCAGGCCATACCGGCCTTGTCGAAGCTGCCGCCGCGCTGCGGCGTTGCGCGTGCTGACGCCCGGGCGCCGGCCTGATACATGCCTTCCCTCCAGACGCCCGCCGAAGCCGCGCGCCTGCTCGCGCTGGATTCCTACGCCATCCTGGACACCCCGCGCGAAGAGAGCTTTGACCAGCTCGCCCGGCTGGCGGCCAGTGCGTGTGGCTGCCCGATGGCAGTGGTGAACTTTCTCGACAGCGAGCGCCAGTGGTTCAAGGCATCGGTCGGCGTGCCCTGCGACCAGACCGATCGCGCGATCTCGTTTTGCACCCATGCCATCAGCGGCACGCCGCGGCCGATGGTGATTGAAGATGCCACCCTGCACCCGGAGTTTGCGGACAACCCCCTGGTGACGGGCTCGCCCTGTGTGCGCTTTTATGCGTGCGCGCCCCTGGTCAACCCCGACGGGCACGCGCTGGGCACCATTGCCGTGATGGATACCCGGGCGCGCGCGCTGGAAGACCACCAGCGGGAGGCCCTGAAGATCCTGGGCGACCAGGTGATGGCACAGCTGCAACTGCGCCGCCAGGGGCGCCTGCTGGCGCAACTGGCCCAGGAGCGCAACCGGATGCACCACGAGGTGCTGGCCCAGAGCGAGGCGCTGCGCGTGACCGGGCAGATCGCCCGCGTGGGCGGCTGGACCATCGAGCTGCCCGGCATGCTGCTGAGCTGGTCGCAGGAGATCGCATCCAACTACCAGTTGCGCCAGAGCACCAGCCCGCTGGCCGAGGCGCTGGCCCTGTACTCGGAGCCCTGCCGCAGCGAACTGGCCGGCGCCGTGCAAGCCTGCCTGGGCACGGGCACCCCGTTTGACATCGAGGGCGAGATCACCTTCCACGATGGGCAGAGGTTCTGGGTGCGCACTGCCGGGCAGGCCGCACGCGATGACCAGGGCCGTATCGTGCGCATCCAGGGCGCGCTGCAGGACATATCGGCTCAGCACCAGGCCCGCGAATCCAGCCGTGTGAACGAAGAGCGCTTTCACCTGGTCTCGCGCGCCACGGCCGACTGCATCTGGGACTGGAACCTGCAGACCGACGCGATGTGGTGGAACGAAGGCATGCAGAGCCTGTTCGGCGTGCCGGTCTCCAGCCTGCCGCCCGACAGCACCTCATGGACCACGCGCCTGCACCCCGAAGACGCCACGGCGGTCGTGCAATCCATCCACGCTGCCATCGATGGCCCCGCCCGGCACTGGTCGGCTGAATACCGCTTTCGCCGCTACGACGACAGCTACGCCTGGGTGCTGGACCGCGGCTTCGTGATGCGGGATGCAGCGGGCAAGGCCGTGCGGATGGTCGGTGGCATGACGGACATCAGCGCCTCCAAGGAGTCCGACCTGGAAGCATTGCGCGATGCGCATAGCCATGCCGACCTGCTGCAGGTGCAGCAGCACATCTCGTCGCTGGGCATGCCGCTGCACGAGGGTCTCCAGCTGGTGGCAGAAACGGTGCTGCGCCAGACACGGGCCAACGGTGCCATGGTCGAGGTGCTGCAGGGCACAGACCTGGTGGTGCAGGCCTGCGCCGGTGACCACGTGCGGCCGGTGGGCAACAGGCTGCCTGCCAGCGACAGCCTGCTGTGGCCACAGCTGCTGCAAGGCCAACCCCTGCTGTGCAATGACACCGCCGCATCCGGCTGGGACATGCAGTCGCGGGTACACCGGGCAGGCGTGCAGTCGGTGATGGGTGCTCCCCTGCGCCGGGGCGCATCGGTGGTGGGCACGCTGGTGGTCACCTCCGACCGGGTCAATGCGTTCACGCGGCGCGACATGGACCGCCTGCAGATCCTGGCCCAGTCGCTCGGGTCCATGGTGCAGTTGCGCCACATCACGGACCGGCTGCATGCATCCGAGCAGCAGTACCGCATGCTGTTCAACGAGCATCCGCACCCGATGTGGGTGTACGACAAGGAAACCCTGAATTTGCTGGCCGTGAACCAGTCGATGGTGCTGCACTACGGCTACTCCGAGGCAGAGCTGCTGGCAATGCACATGACTGACCTGTGGCCCGAGGAACGCCGCCCGGCGATCAAGCTGGCCATCGATGCGGTCGACATGGACCAGCGCAGCCGCCCTGTGGTCAGCCGCCACCTCAAGAAGGATGGCAGCTTCATGGATGTGGAAATCACTGCCGGCAGCATCAGCTTCAATGGCCGGCCGGCCCGCCAGGTGCTGGCCACCGATGTGACCGAACGCCTGCGTACCGAGGCCGAACTGGCCCGCCTGGGCCGTGCCCAGCGCCTGCTGAGCGCCTGCAACGAGACGCTGGCCCGTGCCACGTCCGAGACCGCCCTGCTGCAGGCCATCTGCCAGATCGCGGTGGACATCGGCGGTTACCGCATGGGGTGGGTCGGCTTTGCGATGGACGACGACGACAAGACCATCCAGCCCGTGGCGCACGCGGGGTACAACGAGCACTACCTGGAGAGCCTGCACCTGTCGTGGAGCGAGGAGCACCCCTACGGCCGCGGCCCTGCAGGCACCGCCGTGCGGTCAGGTAAGCCCGTGATCGTGCAGGACATCCGCAGGGAAGGCGACTTTGCCGGCTGGACCGAGCGCATGCTGCAAAACGGCTTCCACGGTGTCATCTGCCTGCCCCTGCGCGACCGCGACCGCACCTTCGGCCTGCTGTACCTTTATGCGCCCGAGATCCTGCAGATCAGCGGTGAGGAAGCCAAGCTGCTGCAAGAGCTTTCCAACGACGTGGCGTTCGGCATCATGAGCCTGCGGGCGCACAAGGCGCAGCAGCGGCTGCAGGCGTCTGTGCTCAAGGTGGCGGCGGCCGTATCGGCCAGCACGGGCACAGAATTCTTTGTGCAACTGGTGCGGAACATGGCCGATGCCGTGGACGCCCAGGGTGGCTGTGTGGTGCGCCTGCTGCCGCAAATGGAAGGCCAGCCCCCCCGCGTGACCATGCTGGCCGCAGTGCTGGACGGCAACATGCTGCCCACGGCCGAGTTTGACCTGACCGGCACGCCCAGCCTGCTGCTGCTGAACCAGCGCGAGTATGTGGTGACCGACAAGGTGCAGCAGCTCTACCCCAACGCGCCCGTGCTGCGCCAGGTGGGGGCCCAGGGCTACGCGGGCCAGCAGCTGTGCAATGCCGACGGCGAGGTGGTGGGCATCGTCTTTGTGCTGTTCCGCCAGCCGATTGCCGAGACCAGCTTCATCACCACCACGCTGCAGATCTTTGCCGCCCGCGCCTCGGCCGAGATCGAGCGGCAGGCGGCCGACGCGCGCATCCGCCACCAGGCCTCGCTGCTGGACAAGGCCCAGGACGCCATTCTGGTGCGCGACCTGGACAGCCGCATCATCTTCTGGAACAAGAGCGCCGAGCGCCTGTACGGCTGGACGCGGCTGCAGGTGCTGGGCCAGTCGGTCGAGACGCTGCTGTACGACGATCCCACACATTTCCGCCATGCTACCCAGGCAGTGATGGAGCACGGCGAATGGACAGGCGAGATCGTGCAGCGCCACCGCGACGGCAGCACCATCGAGGTGGAAGGCCGCTGGACACTGGTACGCGGGGACGACGGGCAGCCGCAGTCCATCCTGGCCATCAACACCGACATCCGCCAGCGCAAGGCCAGCGAGCGCGAGATCCAGCGCCTGGCCTTCTACGACGCCCTGACCGGCCTGCCCAACCGCATGCTGCTGATGGA
>Ga0181554_1004394_pt1 | contig 11452 bp, 8 predicted proteins | sample 011ome_16_FD_145602 | JGI IMG/M metagenome (GOLD analysis project Ga0181554, IMG submission 145602) | Coastal salt marsh microbial communities from the Groves Creek Marsh, Skidaway Island, Georgia - 011503CT metaG (spades assembly) | ecosystem: Environmental > Aquatic > Marine > Intertidal zone >... | reverse complement strand
CGCGACCACGACATATGTGTTGCCTGCACAGAACAGTGCGTCGGGTCGCGTCCGTCGAATGAAGCCGGGTAGCGTGACGATCATCCAGATCGTTTCCCACCACCCCGAACCGATCCGCGGCTGTCGCGGGCTATGATAAGCAAGATCGGCCCCGACATCGTCGCGCATCGCGCCGTCGGTCCGGCCCATGAAGAGCTGCGCGTCATAGCCTGCCGCGCGCCACTCGCGCACGAGACGCAGCGCGATGCGTTCGACGCCGCCGGGTTCGAAGCTGTGCAGAAAGGTCAGGATCTTCATGGCTCAAGCCTTCACGAGATCGGCGTAGCGCGCAGGTTCATGGGTTCGGACGAGCCTGGCGACAGCACGTTCGATGCTGGTCATGATCGCCGGGACCCGCGCATCTCCCGGATGCACGCCGATGCGCGCGGTCGGCAGGAAGCGCATTGCCAAGGGAAGGGTGCGCGCCGCCGCCAAGGACGACAGGATGCGGGACCGGCTACGGCTCGCCCAGGTCAAAACCGGGTCACGCGCCAGCGTCCGGCCTGTGCCGGGTTGCCACACCTTGAAATGGTTCTCCGCCAGCGCGAAGTTCATTTCGGTGAGCGCGGCCGAGGCGCCGGGACCATAAAGCCATGCTGGGGCGATGAAGCCTGCGACCGGTGCGCCCGCGATATCTTCCAGCAGGCTCTTGCCCGCCTGCATCTTGATACGCGCAGCGGTCTCGTCGATGCCCAGGAACTCGCCCTCTCCTGCGGTCATCTGCGTTGCCTTAAGGCGGGCGAGACGACCTTCGTGCTTGCTGTCGTCTCGATGGAAATATCCGTGCAGGAACAATTCTGCGCCGCGGTGCGCGAGATCGCGTAATTTGGTCGCGAAGGGGCTGCCCGGCGTGATCGGTGACGTGCCCCAGTAGTTCGGGACGACGAGCAGCGCGATGCGATCGACGGGTGCGTAGCGGCTCAACAGGTCGTGCAGGCGGTCCAGCTCCGGTTCGAAGCGGGGGCTGACGTCGTGGATCGAGAGAAGCAGGCGCTTCGATGGTGCGCTCGGCGTCATTCACGCACCGCCGCGCAAGAGCAGGGCGCCTAGCAGCATCAGATTACGCGTTCGTCGGTAGTTTCGCCCAGCTTTCATCGACCGCCCGTCCCTCGTTCACGGGGTTAAACGGCACCACAGCGGCCCACCGCAGTCAGCGGATCAAAATATCTTCGCCAAATTTCGACTGCGGCTGCTGCTGATGCGTGCCGTCCTTCGCCCAGTTGGAGGCAGAAGGCATGATCGGACGTCTTGGTGCAGCAGCACTGGTGATCACGGCCGCACTCGCGCTCGCTGGCGCTGCCGGTGGCCGGGCCAGCCCCGCGGCGCAGATACCATCGCGCGCGCCGCGCATCGCGCACGGCGTTTCCCTTTTGACCTATAATGTGAAAGGGTTGCCGTGGCCTGTCGCAGGGGGCCGCGTCGCTGCCCTAAAAAGCATCGCCGCTACCCTGCGATCAATGCACCTGCGCGGAGATGCGCCGGATATCGCCGTCGTCCAGGAGGCCTTCACAGAAGGCGCACGCGAGATGATCCGCGCGGCAGGCTATCGGTATGCCGCGCTGGGGCCGAAAATCGATCCAGCAAAGGAAGGCCGGCCATCTACCGACGAGCGGGAATTCGCTGATGCCGCGCGGTGGTCGGCTGGTGAGACTGAGGGCAAATTTGTCGGCAGTGGACTCGCCATCCTGTCGGACTACCCGATCCTCCGCGTCCGTCGCATGACATTCTCAAAGTATGACTGCGCCGGCTTCGACTGTCTCGCGGCAAAGGGCGCGATGATCGCGACGATCGCAACACCGGACGCCCCCGGCGGGATCGACGTTTTGACCACGCATCTGAACAGCCGCGGTGCGTCGGGCGTGCCAGCCGAAAGGGCCGACGCCGCCTGGAAGCGGCAGTTCGCTTACCTGTCCGCGTTCATCGCCAGAACGCATGATGCGCGCCGCCCCCTGATCGTCGCCGGAGACCTTAACGTAGGGCCGGCGCCGGCTCGCCAGCTCCCGATGCTGGCCGCTGTGCGGCGCTGGACGGCACAACCCGTGGTGCGCGACGCCCTGCGGCAGGTGGCTGCAACAGGGGGTGCTCTCGATTGCGATGCACGCTGGTCGCTGCAGCGGGGCCGTGATTGGCAGCTTCACTTCAATGGCGCCGACATAGCGCTCGACGCGGTCCGCATCACGACCCCGTTCGGCCGGGATGCGTCGGGCAGCATGCTGTCGGATCACGTCGGTTACGTTGCGACCTACCGACTGCGTCCAATCACCAGGAGCGTGACACCGACAGCGTGACGGTCCGGGGTCGCAGGGGTGTGAACTGGCGTTCTTTTAAAAACGGATTGCCGAATGCGAACGTATCTGCGGTCGTGTCGAGCAGATTGTCTATCCGGCTGGTGACAGTCCATTGGTCTCTGCTCATCTGCGCGTTGGCCGACAGCAGAGCATATCCTCCCATTCTGCGATCGGCGGCGGGGTCGAAGGTCAGATGGGCATGGCCGACGTAATTCGCTTGTCCTCCCAGGGATCCCGACCAGTGTCCGAGGTTGAAACGCCAACCGGCGACGAGCCGGGCGCTGAGATCCGGCGTGATCGGCAGCCGGCGATCGTCGACTTCCACGCCACCCTCGCTTCGCGTCAGCCTAGCATCGACATAGCTTGCGCCTGCCGAAAAGCGCAGCCCTGCCGATGCATCCCAATCCACGCTGACCTCTGCGCCGATTACGGTTGCGCTGCCGGCATTGCGTGTCGATACCAGCCCGTTCGGAAGCAGATAATCGCTCTGGATTCCGGACCAGCTCGTATGAAAGGCGCCGACGTCGAAGCGCAGCGTGTCGCCGTGCAGATATCCCCGATAGCCCAGTTCGGCAGATCCCAACTCGTCGGCATCGAAGCGCGTCGCTTGCGTGGTCGCATTGGGCGCGAGGCCGCCTGGGCGCACCGCGCGGGCGTAACGCAGATAGACCAGTCCCCTGCCGGGCGGGCGCCACGATATGGCGAGGCTGGGGGAGAGCGTCGTTTTCCCAATCCGGCTGACGGAAGCGCCGGCTTCCTCCGCAGTTTCATCTTCGTCGACCGTGTGGGAGACGCGGGCACCGACAGTCGCCTGAACGCGCGGCGCGACGTTGAGGGTCGCGTTGCCAAAACCGGCTATCTCGACTACGCGCCGCAGCCGGCTTTGCACCTCGGTCGAGTTCGGATCGCGGCCGACCGATCCAATCGTTTCGGTTTCATCGCTCACAGCGCGCATATACGAGGCGCCGATCAACCATGCGCCCGAAGTTGCCGATGACAGTCGCGCTTCGTGATTGCGGACGGAGTAGCGTCGCGTGTCGCTAAAGCGAAGGGGGCCGATACGCCCGAACGCCGGCGCGGCATCGGTCGCGTCCTGGACATAGTCGACCGCATGGTCGACGTAGCTGGAAGAGACCAGAAGTCCTAGATCGGCGATACGACCTGCGAGCGATCCACTCAGTGCCGAAAAGTCGTTGTCACTCGGTTCGGCAATGCCGGCCGGGCGGCGGACCACGTCCTCCTGGACGACATATCGGCTATCCCGCGTGTTCATATTTTGCAACGTGCCGGCGACGTCCAGTGTCCAGACCGGATCGGGTTGCCAGCGCAGCGCCAGCCGTCCCCCGGTCGTTTCGGCGCGATTGGCATTTCTCTTCTGACCAACGCGGTCAATCCAGCCCGCCTCGCGCGACGCGTATCCCACGCCGCGTATGGCCAGGCGATCGTCGGCCAGCGGCAGGTTCACTATTCCCTCGACGCCGGCGCCTACCCCGCCGCTCTGCACGATCTCGGTCGAGATACTCGTGCGGAACTGATGCACGGCGAGGTCAGGCTTCCTCGTCACCATGTGAAAGACCCCACCCAGCGCACCCGAGCCGTAAAGCGGTCCTTGAGGCCCTTTCAGCAGTTCGATCCGCTCCATATCGACCAGTCGCAGGTCGGGGTCAGGTGCGTCGAAGGTGATGCGTGCCTCGTCGAGGACGACCGCGACGGTCGATTGGCTGGGGCCGTTGAACGGACTGTCGGCGACCCCGCGGATAAACTGCCGATTCCGGCCTGGTCCCAGGTTCGTCAGCGACAGCCCCTCCAGCCCGAGGGCGACGTCGGTTGTGGCGACACCAAGGCGCCCGCCCGGGAGCCTCGCGCCTTGCAGGACGGCAATCCCGCCCGGAACGCCGCTGATCGGCTCGATGACCTTCCGCGCTGTGACGACGATTTCCTGTTGCTGCAACTCTTCCGGAACCGCGATGGGCGGCGCAGAGCGTGGAGCGCGCCGCACCGGTTGCGTCCGCGGCCGCAGGTTCTCGCGAGGTTCGATACGATAGGTTCTGGGTCCCAACTGCGTGACCGTCAGCTTTGTGTCGACCAACAATCGCCGCAGGGCAGCCAGCGGTGTCAGCCGCGCGCGGAGCCGCGGGACCATGGCTTTCGGAAGCGGACTGGGCCACGCGACCGCGATACCCGCCTGCTGCGCGAGCAGTGCAACGCTTGCTTCAAGCCGCCCTTCCGGCAGATCGATGATGATGGCGGTAGCTTCTCCGGATCGGACCGATGTCTGTGCAACCGCTTCAGCGCTCGCCGGCAGGAACGAAGCGGAAACCAGTACCATCAGGGCGGCTTGAGATAGACATGAGCTCTGCAAGATCGCGAAACATCCCCGGACCGTTGGCAATCGCTAGCACTCCCGAGAATTTGCGGTGTCGCAGCCTTTGATCGACGCTCACCCGCTTGCCCGTATAACGAGAGAGGTCGGCAACGACGACCTCGAGCGGCGCGTCGGCATAGACGAGCCGGCCGCCTCGCCAGCTGGCGACGTCTGACGCAACCACCGTCGAAAGACGGGCGCGGCTGCGCCCGCGCTCGGCGAGAAGCTGTTTGCCGGCGGGAACGGCAGCGGCGTTGCCCGTCTGCGGCTGGACGGACACATTTCCCTCCGCCACGGCAACGGTCAGGAAGGACGGCGTAAGATTGACGGAAAATTTTGTACCAATATCGCGAACGTCATAACCACCCGCGCGGATCGACAAGGTGCGACCGGCGATATGAGGCACGGCAAAATAGGCCTCGCCGGCCGCAAGCCGCAGTTTCGTCGGATCGCCTTCCTGAACAACAAGGCTCGACCGTGGCGCGAGCGTTACACGCGTGTCGCCGGCCAGTGTGATGCTCCGAGATTGTGCGGCGGCGTAATAGACCACGTCAGCTGGGGTCTTCGTCAGCATGGGCAAGGCAATCGCCGCCGCCAACGCTGCGGCGATCGAGCCTCCGATCCATAGGGGCTTGCGCGTGCTTCGCTGGGTACGATCGCCGACGCTAGCGTCCTCTTCGCGCTGCAGCGAAGGAGCATGATCCTCGATCATACGATCCAGCAATGCGACCTCATCGAAGGCGTCCCGGTGAGCTGGACTCTGATCGAGCCATGACATGTAAGCATCCCAATCGGCGTCGTCCCGCGCGAGGGCGCGGTGCCAGGCGACGGCCTGCCCGAAGACGTCGTCGTCACTTTGACGGGGCGCGCTCATTGCGCGGTAGCCTTTCCGAAAAATCCTAAGCGCTCAAAGACGACACGCATATCGTTCGCCCTCAGTCGGCCAGCGCGCGACGAAGATATTTCATCGCAACCGCCATGTGCTTTTCTACACCGCTGTGAGAGATGCCCAGCCGGGCGGCAACCTCCGCGTGCGACAGCCCCTTCAACTTGTGCAGATCAAAGACTCGACGCGCACCGTCGGGAACCGACTCGATCGCCTGCGACAAGCGAGCGAGCTCCTCTCGGTCGATCAGCGCTTTCTCGGCGTCGCGCGAGGGGTCGGCGCGTTCCTCGCCCGCGGCACTGGGTGGCGCCCCGTCATCGATCCACAGCCGCTCACGCCGCATTCGGCGTTGCCGTTCGCGTGCGCGATCGACGATCAGGTTCTGCGCCATACGGAACAGATAGGCTCGGCCGTTCGCAGTCGGACCAGCACTGCCGCGGCTTGCCTTGAGCCAAAGGTCTTGCACCAGATCCTCCGCTTCGGACGGGTCGCCCGTGCGCGAGATGAGAAAGCGCAGCAGCTCGGCGCGATGAACGCCGTAGAGGACGTCGAGCGGCAGGTCTTCAACGGGCTCGATTATCTTCACCTAACTCGCGCCTCCCGCCGCCGAAAATGGAAAACTTCGAGGACGATGACAATCGAACACTAGGCCACATTGGGGAATCGTAATTTTGGCGGTGATTCTACCATCGCCGTGGTCCGTCAGGCAGGTTTCAGGCCGACCTCGACGGTCGGGAAAGTGAGGACCACCGCGAAGCCCGATCCGCTATCGATCCGGGCGTCACCTCCCATCGCGGAAACGATTGCAGCCACCAGTGCCAACCCCAGGCCGTTGCCGGGGGACGCCCTGGCGTGCTCGACCCTTACGAACCGGCGGAACAACGTGCTGGGGTCTGCGACCGCCGCGCCTGGTCCGTCGTCGCGCACGGTGATGCTCGCTGTCCGGCCGTCGGTTTCGCCGACAAGTCGCACAATGCTTCCTGCAGGCGTGTGGCGCAAGGCATTGTCGAGCAGATTGGCCACGGCCTGATTAAGGAGCCGCTGATCCCCGTGGATAACGGCGCCGGGGCCTGCATCGACTTCGAAGCGATGTCCGTTCGCCTCGAAATCGGGCGCGTAGGTTTCGCCCATCTGCTCCACCAAGGCCGTCAGGTCCACTGGCTGTCGCCGGGATCGATCCTGCATTCCTTCGATCTCGGCGATGCGCAGCAGCGCCGCAAAAATCTCCAGCAATTCGGCCGCTTCGCTCCTCGCCGCCTCGATTGCAGCTCGCTGCGGCTCCGCCTCATGACCCGAGAGCGCGTCATCCAAACGATTGTAGAGCCGCGTGAGCGGCGTTCGCAGGTCGTGTGCGACGTCGCTCGATACCTGCCGCAGATTATCGAGCAGGGTATTGATCCGCTCGAGCATCGAATTGATGGTCCGGGCGAGGCGATCGAACTCGCTCCCCGAACCGTCGACCGGCACCCGGCGCGTGAAATCGCCTGCGATGATCGCCTTTGCGGTCGCGTCGATCCGCGCAAGCCGCCGCCGCGTAATCCAGCCGACGAGCAGCGCGGAAACGCTCCCCATGAGCAGCGTCACCGCCAGAGCGCCGGCGAACAGCTGCATGAGCGTTCGATCGATCTCGTCGAGCCCGCTGCGATCCGCCGCGACGATCAACGTGCCGGCCCCAAGAGATGTCGTCAGCGCCTGGGCGACCCCGTTGGCTTTTCCGCGTCGATAGTGCAGGAACTCTTCGTATCCGGGAGCGGCGGGATGATCGGTCACGATCGTCGCGGCGATTGCATTCCCCTCGCGATCGAGGAGGATATAGTCGAGACTGGAGGTCGACTGTGCCGCGCTTCTGCGCTCGATCGCGGCGGTGAGGCCCGGCATCGTACCGCGGCTTTCCGCAATCAGCGAGCGCATCTCCGCCTCGATCCGGTGATCGAGCTGCTGCTCCAGCGCCTCGTGCGTCACTTCGTAGGCGACCGTTCCGATGACAGCTGTCGCCGTGCCGAGAAGGAGCGCAACGAGGGTGACGAGGCCGGAGGTCGAGCGCCTGAAGCGGTTCAGCATCATTCGGCCCGCAGCACGTAGCCGGCGCCGCGAACGGTCTCGATCGCGTCCCTCTCGAAACCGGCATTCAGCTTCGATCGCAGGCGGGAGAGATGGGTTTCGACGATATTGGTTTGCGGGTCGAAATCGAAATCCCAGACCCGCTCGAGCAACATGGTACGGGTCATGACGCGGCCAGGGTTGCGCATCAGCTCGGCGAGCAAGGCGAACTCGCGGGGCTGCAGGACAATCCGACGACCGTCGCGCTCGACGGTCCGCCGATGCAGATCAAGCGCGATTCCACTGACGGTGAGAGTAGGTGACTCCACCCGCGCGGCAGGCCGCCTGCCCAGCGCGTTCAGCCGCGCAGCAAGCTCCGAGAAGGCGAAGGGCTTTACGAGATAGTCGTCGGCGCCGCCCTCAAGCCCCTCCACCCGGTCGGCAATGCCGCCGACCGCGGTCAGCATGATGACCGGCGTCGCGTCGCCGGCTGCTCGCAGCGCCTTGACGACTGCCAGGCCGTCGAGGCCGGGCAGCATCCGGTCAAGCACGATCGCGTCGAAGTCGCCGCCGGTGGCCTGAAACAGTCCATCTCGCCCATCGGCGCACGTACTCACCTGATGGCCGGCCTGGCTCAGACCTTTGGCGACAAATTGGTTGGTTTCGAGATCGTCCTCGATGATCAGGATGCGCATGACCATATTCTACTCGGAAGCGGTTCCCGTTCGCCACCCGCCGCCGAGCGCGCGAAACAAGGCGACCTCGCCCTGCGAAACTGCCAGGTCGGACTGAGCCTGCTGGAGCGTGGCGGCCGCGGTCGCGCGCTGCGCGTCGACCTGGAGCAGGCCCGGTGCGTCGCCGAGGCGGACGCGAGCCGCGGCCCGGCGGGCATAGGCCTGTGCCTCACGCGCGGCCGTTTCCAGATCGCGGTTGCGCCGCGTCTCCGCATCGTAGGTAGCCAGCGCCGTCTCCACTTCGCGCAGGGATCGCAGCACGGCGACATCCCACCCGGCAAGCGCGGCGCGTTCGGTTGCACGCGCCTGCTCGAGCTGGGCGCGCGCCGGTGCCTGGTTCGGGAATGCCCATGTGACGAGCGGCGAGGCGACCGCCTTGATCCCGCCGGAGAGCAGCCCCAACGCGCCGCCGAGATTGACGCGCGGGTAGAGGTCCGCACGAGCGACACCGACCCGCGCCGCCGCGGCGGCAAGTCGGCGCTCGGCCTCGCGCACATCGGGACGACGCAACAGCAGGGCCGTTCCGTCGCCGACCGGCGCAGCGTTGCGCAAGCGAGGCGCGGCGGTGCAGGCGAAGCTGTAGCCGCGGGCTTCGGCGGGTGGCCGCCCCTGAAGCGTCGCGAGGCGATAGAGCGCGTTGGCGCGCTGCGCTTCGAACGGTGCGACCGCGGCACGGGTCGCGGCGGCGATCGTCGCGACCTGCGATACTTCCAGCGGAGACACTTCGCCGGCGCGTAGCTGTTCGCGCACGAGACCGACGGAGCGATCCTGTGCGGTTGCAACCGCGCGCGCGGCGGCGATCGCGCGGGTCGATCCGCAAAGGTCGACATAGGCGAGTACGGTGTCGGCGACGACGGCGACGCGCAGCCCGTCGACGACGGCGGCTTGCGCGTCGGTATCGGCACGCGCCGCGGTCGCAGCGGAGCGCAGCCGGCCGAACAGATCGATATCCCAACTCGCCGTCGCGGCTAGGTCATAGTCGGTGGTCGGCACGTTGCCCGATGCGCTCGGCTGCGAGGCGGGACCGTCAATCCCCAGCGCGCTTTCGATCGTGGTCTGCGGGAGGCGCGCGGTCTGCGCCTGACGCAGCGCGGCGCGCGCGCCGTCGAGATTAGCATAGGCAACGCGCAGGTCGGCATTGGCGGCGAGCGCGGACCGGACCAGTCTGTCGAGCACGGGATCGTCGTAGAGCCGCCACCAGTCGTCCGGAACCGGCGCGATGGACGCGACCGGGAGCGTCGCGAAACTGCCCGTCGCGCTGCCCGGTGCGATCGTGGGGGGCGGCTTGGGCACGCTCATGCACGCCGAGGCGAGGAGTGTGAGGATCGGTGTCAGGCGGCGATACGTCATGCCAGCGCCTCCTTGGGCTCGGGCGAGGGCGAGGCAGCGCGTTCCTCTCCGTAGCGGGCGTAGAGCGTCGGCAGCAGCAGCAGGTTGAGTGCCGTAGACGAGATGAGTCCGCCGAGGATCACGATCGCCATCGGGTGCTCGATCTCGTGCCCTGGCGCGTTGCCCGCGACAATCAGCGGAACGAGCGCCAGGCCGGCACATGCGGCTGTCATCAGGATTGGGATCAGCCGCTCCTCCGCGCCGCGTATCACCAGTTCGCGTCCGAACGCCATGCCTTCGTGACGCTCCAGATGCTGATAGTGCGAGAGCAGCATGATGCCGTTACGTGCCGCGATGCCGATCACGGTGACGAAGCCGACGAGCGAGCCGAGCGACAGTACGCCGCCGGTGAGCGCCACCGCCGCCACGCCCCCCACCAGAGCGAACGGCAGGCTGACACCGACGAGAGCGGTGATACGGCGGGAGCGAAACTCGATCCATACGAGCAGCAGGATGCCGAGCAGGCAGAACGCGCCGGTGGACCAGAGTCGCTGGCGCGAGTCCCTCAGGGCGGCATATTCGCCCAAAACCTGGGGGTGGTAGCCGGTGGCGAACGGCACCTTGGCGACCGCGGCATCGACCCCCTTTGCCACCGTTCCCAGGTCCGCCCCCGCGACGTTCATCGTCACGTCCAGCCGACGCTGGCCGTTCTCGCGCTTCACCTCGTTGGGGGCGGGGACGATCTCAACATCGGCGATATCGCCGAGCCGTACCGGCGCACCGGCGCCCGACCCACTGCCGCTACTCGGCAGCGCGCCACCAAGCGCCGGAGCCTGGATCATCAGATCGCGCAATGCGTGAATGTTGTTGCGGACGGCCGGCTCGCCCCAAACCGCGACGTCGAACGCTTTCTGGTCGCGATAGATTTCGCCGACCTTCTGCTGCGCCACGAGAATCTGAGCTTGCCGCCGGACCTCGCCGGCCGACAGTCCGAGCCGCGCCAGTTCGGCCGGTTTCGGGCGGACACGAATTTGTGGTACGAGCACTTGGCTTTCGAGCTTCAGGTCAGAAATGCCCTGTATGCCGGCGATGGCCGACCGGACACGCACGCCCGCCGCACGGAGCTCTTCCTGATCTGGACCATAGATGCGAACCACGATCGTGGCCCCGGCGCCGGTCAGCACCTCCTTGATGCGCTCGCGCAGATAGGTCAGCACGTCGCGGAAGAGACCAGGATAGCCCTCGACCACGTCCTTGATCCGCTTCACCGACGCGTCATAGTCGGCGTTCTCGTCGAGGCTGAGCCACAATTCCGTGAAATTCGGGCCGACCACCTCGTCGGCCTGCTCGGCGCGGCCGATATGCGCGCCGAAATTGCGCACGCCGGGGATCGCGCGCAATTCCTTCGATGCGCGCATCGTGATCCGGTCCATCGCTTCGATCGAAGTGCCCGGCTTCTCGACGAAGTGCATCAGAAAGTCCGTTTCGCGGAAATCGGGCAGGAACTGGTCCTTGAAGGTCGCATAGCCGACCCCGGCGAGCAGCAGCCCGCCGGCGACGATGCCGACCGCGAGCGACGGCCGCCCGACGACGCGCGGCAGGAAGCCGACGTAGCGACGCTTCAGAGCGGCCACGAACCGGGTGTCGCGCTCCTCCTTGAGCGGCGCATTCGGGAGAAGGAGCAGGCACATCGCCGGCGTGACGGTCAGCGCGACGAGCAGCGACGTGCCGATCGCCAGCACATAGGCGACGGCGAGCGGCTGGAAGAAGG
>Ga0181554_1004393_pt1 | contig 11452 bp, 9 predicted proteins | sample 011ome_16_FD_145602 | JGI IMG/M metagenome (GOLD analysis project Ga0181554, IMG submission 145602) | Coastal salt marsh microbial communities from the Groves Creek Marsh, Skidaway Island, Georgia - 011503CT metaG (spades assembly) | ecosystem: Environmental > Aquatic > Marine > Intertidal zone >... | reverse complement strand
TGCCGGCTCGTCGATGTTCTTGGTCAGCGTGCTGGTGGCCGGATTCGGCTGGGCCTACAAGGCGGTCTTCCTGCTGCTCGCGGTGCCGCTGGTGTCCGGGCTGGCGCGCTCCCGCTCTGCTGCCGTGGTTTCCTCATCAGTGACGGTGCTGCTGCTCACCGGTGTGTCTGCCGGTGCCGCTGGTGTCCGGGCTGGCGCGCTCCCGCTCTGCTGCCGTGGTTTCCTCATCAGTGACGGTGCTGCTGCTCACCGGTGTGTCTGCTGTGGTGGTGTGGAACACAGTGCTCGCAACGCTGGCAGGCATCATCATCGCTGGCTTCGCGCTGGGCTTGTCCGGCACTGTGCTTGTTCGGTCGGTGCGCCATCGGAGCGCGTCAGCGGCGAATTCGTCGACCGAGGTGGTGGCATGAGTCAGCGGGATGCGCTGGCCGTCGGCGGCCACACTCGATTGGCAGCCGTGCTCGTCGGCGTGGTGGCGGGGGCGATCTCGCTGCTGCGGCTGTGGTGGGGCAATCCGGAATCCCTCACCCAGGTGGTGTGGGCGGAGGATGGCGTCTTCCCGCTGTGCATCGAGAAGGCCGGATTCCTGACCTGCCTCGTCGATCCGTTCGCGGGCTACCTGCTGGTCCTGCCGAGGCTCCTTGCTGGCGTCGTGGCACTTGTGCCGGTGGAGCAGTGGGCGCTGGCGACGAACCTGCTGGCTGCCCTGATCGCCGGCGTGGTGGGTGCGCTGGCATTCGCCGTGGTGCGTCGCTTCGGTCTCGGCTGGGTTGCCAGCGTGGTGATCGGTCTGCTGCCGGTCGTCGTCCCTGTGGTCGGATTCGAGGCGATCAACGCGCTCGGCTCGAGCTACATGCTCCTGCTGTATTTGTCGACCCTCGTGCTGGCCTTCCCGCTGCGCTCCCACGTGGTCTCGTGGCCGATGACGATCGCGGTGGCCGTCCTGCTGCTGCTGACGACCCTGACGATCCCGACGGCTGGCGTGTTCCTTGCCTTGATCGTCGTGCAGGTCGTGCGGCGCGCCGTGCCGTGGCGCGCTGGTGCGGTGTGGGCTGGGGTGATCCTTCTCGGGCTGGTGGCCCAGGTGCTCACGGCGCTGGGGGCAGAGAAGCCGCGGGCGATCAATGCGTCTGGCGACTCCTTCCGTGAGTGGGTTGATTCGGTGCCGGAGACGATCCTGACCTTCTGGCCGGGGCTGCGGTTGGAGTCCTACGACTTCTTCGGGGTCTTCCCCGTGTCGCCACTGCCGATCACCGGCGCGATCGTCGCCTTGGCGATCCTGATCGGTGGCCTCGTGCTCGTGGTGCGCGGTGGCGACGGCATGGTCGCGATCGGGCTGCTGCTGCTCACCGGAGTCGTCGTCGGTGCCGTGCCGACGATCATCGGGGGGAGCAACAACCGCTACTTCGTCGTGCCACTCCTGCTGTGGGCCGCTGCCGCGATGGTGGCGCTGGATCCGCTCGCACGGCGCTCACGCCCGTGGATGGTCGCGATTGTGGTCGTCATCGTGGGCGCGGTGTGGTGGTCGGCGCTGCCGGCGAGTTGGTTCCGCACGATGCCCGCTCCTCCTTGGCAGGACGAGGTGCTGCGGGTGGAGAACGCCTGCATGGCCGACCCGGCGCTGCAGGAGCGGATCATCTTCAGCCCGTACTGGCCACCGGACTGGGGCGATGCGCTGTCAGAGCCGACGCATCCGAACCTGCCGTGCACGGTGGTCGTGGGGAAGTGGCTGGGGTAGTAGCTCGGCCACTGGTCTTTGGACATGCGAACGGGGCACCGGACTGCTCGTGGTGCGGACCTTAGGGCCCGCCACCGGGAGTCCGATGCCCCGTTCGACTGACTACTGAGCCAGGAGTGCGGCCGGATCGACATCGGCGGGCACGATGACCGCGTCGATGACGTGCACCACACCGTTGTCAGCAACGATGTCTGCCTGGATGACGGTGGCGTCATTCACCTTGACCCCGTCCATGGTGGACAGCGTGACGGTCTGACCCTCGACGGTGGCGACGTCGCCATCGACGATGTCAGCGGCCATCACGGTGCCGGGCACCACGTGGTAGGTCAGGATCTTGGTGAGGACGTCCTTGTTCTCGGGCAGCAGCAGGGCATCAACAAGGCCCTCGGGCAGAGCAGCGAAGGCGTCATCGGTGGGTGCGAAGACCGTGAAGGGTCCCTCGCCACTGAGTGTTTCGATCAGGCCTGCAGCATCGGCGGCCGCGACCAGCGTGGCGAACCCATCGGTGCCGGCGGCGATGTCGACGATCGTGCCAGCGGATGCCGGTGCCTCGTCGGCCATCTCGGCGTCCTCTGCCATGTCGTCCGCATCGGCCTCAACGGCAGCCGCCTCGCTGGCGGCGGGCTCGGCTGCGGTGTCGTCGTCGGAACTGCTGCATGCGGTCAGCACGATGCCGCTTGCCAGCGCCAGTGCTGCGACCGCGGCGAGTCGTGACTTCTTCATTCGTTCTCCAGGTGTTGTCAACGGTGGACGTCTATCCACATTTCGAGTGGCACCCGACTTCCGGGTTCGCGCGCGGTGAGATTGACGAAAGCGCGGACTCTTTACACACTGTTCATTCCCAGGGCCGCGAAAGGTGTCGTGGGTCACACGGGATGGGGCTGTTTACCGCGGTTGGAGATTCAGCACCTGCGCGAATCGACGCTCGTTGGTGTCCTCGACGCGGCAACCATCGCCGGGGGTGTCGACGGTCAGCGTTGCTTGCTCGGTGCTGGGCTGCTCGAGGGTGAGATCGAAGGTCGCTTGCTCGCCGGGCTTGGCAAGGACTGTTGTCATCACCTGAGCGTCGCCCGCCGTGAGGGTGACGGTGACGGGAACGGGCCCGCACTCGGGAGCGGCGATCGCACCGGAGATGCCGGTCACGGGCCACTCGGTGCTCAGCGGAATCACGTCGATGAGGGCGACGTTCTCGCGCGTCCAGTGCCAGGAGTCGCCCATGCTCGTCTCGCGCGGCGTGGCGGTGGTGTAATCCACCTCGATGAAGGGCTGATGCAGGAAGGCCTGGCTCTGCTCTGAGGTTGCCGGGGCAGCGCCGCGGATGTCGTAGAGCTCCCAGACGTCGGTGCCGTCCTTCTCCAATGCCGTGGCGACGGGTGCGCCGAAGCGTCCTTGCAGATCCTCCTGCACGGGTATGAGCACCTCGGTGATGTAGCCGCGAGTGTCGAGATGGATCGCGCAGAAGCCGGCACCGCGCAGCAGGGCGACCTGCTCATCGGTCGGCACCTGCGGCAGCTGGCTCATCCAGATGGCGGCATCGGTGTTCTTCACCGCGCCGTAGCTCCAGCCCTTGCCCGGGTTCGTGATGGACGACCAGAAGTGGTCGTAGTCGTTGACGCCGCCCACGACACCGAACTCCGGGTAGGCCATGTAGGGCAGTTGCAGGACGCCGCAGTTCTCAGGAATCACCTGCTGGGTGGCCTGCTGGTAGCTGCGACCGGCGTCGCTCAGCTTGCTGCCGCGCGCGATCGAGTCGGTGTAGGGACCCTTGAACGGGAGCACCGCATCGATAGCGGTGAGTGCCAGCACTCCCACGGCGACGGGGATGGCGACCTTGGCCTTGTTCGCGATCCGGGTGTCTCGCAGGGCAGCCGCGGCGCCGAGGATGAACAGCAGCAGCAGGATCGGCACGAGCCGGTTCCAGCCGCGGATCTGCGCGGTGAGCGTGCCGGCGACGAGGTAGTTCAGGCCCCAGGGAATGAAGAACAGCAGAGTGACGATCGTCAGGTAGGCGATGAAGCCGATGCTCGCGCGTGTGTCGGTGGGGTCCTGTGGTCGCGGAGTGCGAGCCCGGACGATGAGGCCGATGAGGAAGACGAGGACGGCCAGGCTGGTGATCCACGTGCCGTGATTGGTGACAGCGGTGCTCTCACCGAACGGAGCGGCGTTGATCGCCTCGACCACGCTGTTGTTGTAGAAGTCCAGGCCGGGCAACTGGCTCTGCGGCAGGGGCAGCAGGCTCATCGCGAAGTTGCCGGCGAAGATCACCGACTCATAGGGCAGTCGCTCACTGAGTTGCGCGAGCGGCGGATCACCACGGGTGGTGAGCACTGACGGCAGGAAGCCGAGGATGGCCATCACCATGATGCCGGCGAACGGGATGACCTCGCGGGCGAGTGCTCGCCACGTGGCCTTGTGGGCGAACCGCCAGAGCAGTGCAGCTGCTCCGAGGATCAGCGTGAAGGCCGCGTAGTAGACGCCTGTCCACGCGATGGTCACGACCATGATCGCGATGACGACCCAGAACCAGACTCGTTGCTTCTTCTGCGACTGGGTCGCAAGGCGCTGGAACAGACCGCTGCCGACGGCCAGCACGAGGCCCATGCCCACCACGGCGGAGTAGAGCGTGGCCAGGTAGGTGTGGCCCAGTGCGCGTCCCCAATGGAAGGGGATGAAGGTGAACGCGACGGCCAGCGCGATCGCGAGTGCCCCCTTCAGCCCCGTCATCCGGATCACGACGTAGGCGAGAGCGGCGACGAGCGGGAAGCTCAGGACGATCAGCAGGTTGATGCCGGTGAACGTCCCCCCGGTAAGGGTGTTGACGATCATCGCGAAGGTGTTCTCGGTGATGTCGATCCCCGGGAAGTAGTTCAGGTTCATCCCGAGGGGGAAGCCGAACTGCTCTGTGGGCACGTAGCGCAGCCAGCCCCAGTCATAGGCGTTGACGTAGGTGGAGAGCATGTCGCCGCCGCCCCAGCCGTCGTCGAGCTTGCGCAGGAGCGGGGCGAAGACGAGCAGGGAGAGCGCGAAGGCGATGACGGCGCTCAGGGCCGCCTCGAGGGCGATCTGGGCGCGCGTGCTGCGAGGCTCACGGGCGGTGCTGGTCGTCGTCACGTCTCGCTCCTGCGGGCGGGGCCGGTCATGAGGTGCTCCAGCTCAGTCTGGTCAGGCAAGCGTGCCCTTGGGTGTATTGGAAGGCGCTGGCGGGGTTGGGCTCCCAGCTGAAGTCGTAGCAGTCCGGTGCGGTGGGCCGATTCTCACTCGGGATGCTCTGCCAGAACGCGAGCATCTGATCCATGGACGGGGCATACATGGCGATCACGTCAGGGCGCATGGTGTCGAGCCGGGCGGCGTCGTCGGGCGTGATGGTCGGTTCGAGGGTCACGCGGTTCTCGCCCCAGAGCATCATGCCGGCGACGACATAGAGCTCGCGGTCACCGTTCACCCAGTCGCCGCCGACCCAGCTGAGGATCTCGTCTTCGCGATCCGTCTGCCCGAGCAGCCATTCCTGGGTGTTGACCGCGGTGCGGATGCGATCGGCGATCGGGTTGTCCGCGTAGGCCCACTGATACGGGCTTAGGTAGTACAGGCCGATGTCACCGCGTGAGTTCTGCAGCAGCTGTGCACCGCCGAGCACCAGGGCCAGGCCGGCGATCGCGCCGATGGTGCCCTTGTAGCCGGCCAGCAGGAACACCGCCATGGTGGCGATCGCGATGATCCAGCCGACCGCGAGAGTGAATCCGGGGGCGATGAACCCGGTGAAGATCACCAGTGCGACGGCGACGACCCCGGCACCGACCTGCAGCTTCGTCCAGCGACGTTCGGGCATCGCGAGCGTCGTCACGAGGCCGAGCGAGATGAGTGCTGGCGGCCACAGCATCGACTGGTACATCGGCGCCTCGAGTGCGATGCCGCCCATCAGCGGGTTGAACACGAGCATGAAGGACACGCTCGTCAGGCTGATGATGAGGGCAAGCTGTGCAGCAATCTCGCGCCGATGCGTCGCCCACACGATGACGACGCCGATGAGGATGACGACCGGCACGACCAAGGAGATGTCCTGCAGCCAGACGAGCTCCTTGCTGGCGAAGTCGGACAGGCGGCTGCGGGCATCGGAGTCGACATAGGCGCCGAACCAGCTCAGCCCCGGGAACATCGCCAGGCCGATGAGCCAGAAGACGGCGAAGGCCACGACCGTTGTGCCAGCGGCCGAGACGAACTCCCGCACGCGGATGCGGCCGTGGATGCGGATCGCCAGCCACAGCGTGCCGGCGAGGATCGCGCCGGGCGGATTCACCATGACGAGCCAGCCGAGGAGCGCACCGCTCAGCAGTGCAGGTCGGACCCCGCTGCGCATGGCCGCCGCGATGACGGCGGCGGTGCCGGCCAGCACGGAGCCGGTGAGGTAGCTGTTGCCGAGGTAGCTCAACGGCACGGTGCTCAGGGCGAGCAGCCCGGCGAGGAAGCCGGCGGAGGCGATGCCGGTGAACCGGCGAAGGATCACGTAGGTGCTCGTGACGAGCACGAGCAGCAGCAGAACTCGGTAGGCCTCGAAGCCCGCCCAGGTTCCCAGCAGGTTGGTGAGGAGTGCGACGGGCGCGATGTAGCCCAGTCGCGTCCAGTAGTAGCTGTCGATCGGCGCGCGATCGGTGATCTCGTCACCGAAGAGGGCCAAGGATGCGTAGAACGACGAGTCCGGGGTGTCGAGCCCTGCCCAGCGCTGAGAGATCAGGGCCACGATGACCGTGATGACGAGGACGGTCACGGGTTCGCGGACCCGCAGCCAGAGCGCCATCACGTGAGTGACCCTACTGCCGTGCAGGTTCGTCGTTCAGGAGGCGAGGTAGCGCTCGAACGCCTTGCGAGCCAGTTGCGACACCGTGGTGCCCTGCTCGCGCGCCGTCTGCTCGGCCTGGGCTTTCAGCTCTGGGGTGACGCGAAAGGTGATCTGCGGGGAGTGCTCGGCCTTGCCCGTCAGGGAGGGTCGTCCAGCGCGTCGGTCCAGGTACTCGTGCGCCTCGGAAACGACCTCGTCGACGTAGGCGCTGTCGATGCGGCGACCGTCAGAGTCGACGATGACCTCGGTCTCGAGGTCGATGTCGGGACCGGTGATGACGTAGCGGCGCTTGCTGCTCATGCGTGCCTCTCCCGGTAGTGCGTGGGCATCGCGTGGATCACCAGTAGCTGGCCAGGCAGGACGACAGCCACGATCTCGAGTTCCGCACCGCGGCCGTCGACACCGATGAAGAGGATCTTGGGGTCTCTGCCGTGAGGCAGGGTCACGGCCGCCGTGTGGGCGTTAAGCGCCTGCTCGATCCGGGTCCTGCTCAGCAGGTGCTTGCGCGCACCGCTGGTGATCCGAACGATGAAGTTGTGAGGGAGATTGTGCACGCCATAACCTCGCTCGTCAACTGACGGCCTACGAGTAGTGCCCGTCCGACGGGAGGGTCCAGGCGGTGGCCCCCGCCTGTGCCCAGACGCTCCCGTCGGACGGAGATGTGGGTCCCGATCAGGCCGGGACGGTCCGCTGCACCTTCGCGGCGGTCTTCACCCACGCCGAACCGTTGTCGGCGTATCCCGCGGGGGTGGCGTCCTTGACCTCGACGTCCCGCACCCAGGACGAGCCGTTGTCGGTGAAGCCGGCCGGTGTCGCGTCCTTGACGTTGGAGTAGACGGGCTCGTCGAAGCCGCCCCAGCACTCGACCACGAGGTTTCCGTTGGCGTCGGGGAGGTAGCCACAGGTCTGGTTGTCGGTGTTGCGGCGGGTGCCGGTCTGGACCGAGCTGTACGTGTACGCGCGGGTCTCGGTCTCGGTGTGGAACGTGTACGGCGTCGTGGTCTCGCATTGGCCGCTGGCCTCGCTGTAGCCGTCCGGGCAGACCCAGATGGTGCGCGTCGACGGACCGGGTGCAGGCGCAGGCGCAGGCGCGGGAGCTGGCGCTGGAGCGGGCACCGGTGACTCGGGCACTGCCGGCACGGGCTCGGGCTTCGCCGAACCCCCGGTCAGTTGCTGCAGGGTGCGCGTCATGCTCGCCTTGGTGGCCTTGCCCGACCCGGCCGAGTTCTTCGGGGTGACGCTGAAGGAGTAGAGCGCCTCGGGCTCGAGCCCGGAGAGCTCCGCGGTGTGCACTCCGACAACCGTGGTGCTGACCGGCTCCGCCGTGGTGCTGGTCGCCGTGACGACGAACTCGACGTCATCGCCACCCGTGGCCCGCGTGGTCTTGTGGTTCCACTCCAGTGCAACCGTGCCGATGGTGTCGGTGGTGCTTACCCGCAGTCCGCTGGCAGCAGCAGGCGCATTGAGCGCGACGACGGTGCCGATCGGCTCGCCACCGACCGACACCGTGTACACGCGGCCGGCGGTGAGCTTGCTGAATGTCACGGGCTTCTTGCCCGGTGCCAGATTCCGTCGGATCTTCTCGCCCTTGGCGAAGAGGACCACGGACTTGCCCTTGTGGTTCGACACGGTGATAGCGCGGGGCTTGCTGGCCACGGCCATCGGCACGTCCATCACGGTCCGAGGTGCTGCGGCGGGCTCAGCGGCGACGATCTCGGCGGCAATCACCTCACCGGCGGAGGCGGGCGCCGCGAGGCCGAGCAGCAGGGCTCCAGCGGCAACGGCGCCAATCGCGCCGATGGTCAGGCGTCGGGTGCGTGCAGTGGTGTTCTCGAGCATGGTCTTCTCTTCCCTCGTTCACCCCCATGAGGGGCACTCCGTGCTCGTCGGAGTGCTGGTGCCGAGGAGCCTTGCATTGAGGGTGTGCCCAAAATCGGCGAGATCCAAACCCCACTTCGGCCCCTGTGGACAACGCACCACACGGAGAGGCCCTGTGGAAAAGTGGTTGCTACCGCTCGCGCGCGGCGATCAGGTCGCCGGTGCCGATCGAGATCGACGGACTGAACGACTTCACGCCCAGCGCCTTGTTCAGCAGGTCTGCAGCGTCCTGCCCGTTGAGCCGCAACTCGACGCCGCGGAAGATCGACGTGACGGTGGTCGTCCCCCACACCTTGGAGCGCGAGTCGATGTCCTTGATCAGGAACAGTGCCTCCTGATCACCATTGGGCAGGATGCAGTCGAGGAGCCGTGCCGCGGTGTCGATCGTGGGTGTGGAGCACCGCACGCTCACGCCGGTCTTCGTATTCGAGATGCGAAATCCACCGGCGGCGGCATAGGCGGTGCCTGTCTTCGCGACGAGCGGCAGCGCCACCCGCGCCGTGATGCCCGTGGCCGTCGTGACGACGGATCCGGGGCTCACGCCGATCAGGACGAGGTCCGCCGCCTCCCAGGTGGGCAGCACCCCGTTGGCCGTCGTGAAGGAGAACGTGCCCGTGATCGGGACCGTCTCACCGGGGGGCAGGGCCTGCGCGGGAGCTGAGCCAGCAGCGGCGACGAGGCCCGCTAGCGCCATCCCGAGGCACAGGCGTCGGAGGGTCTTGCGCATGTCGCGACCTCCTGCCGACAGCCCCCGAGACGGATCGTTCTCCTGTCAGTCAGGATAACCCCGTGACCGACATTGCGAACCCTGTCGCGGAACTGCGCGTGGCGCTCGCCGGAATCGTGGGGGCCGAGCACGTTCTGACGGACCCTGCGCTGATGGAGCAGTACGTCGTGGACTGGTCCCGCCGATGGCGCGGCGACGCGGCGCTGGTCGTGCGCCCGGGCTCGACGGACGAGGTGGCGGGCGTGCTGCGCGCATGCTCGGCCCGCGGGGTGCCGGTCGTCACTCAGGGAGGCAACACCGGACTCGTCGGCGGATCCGTGCCCGCGGCGGGGGGCGACCCCCTGCCCGTCGTCCTCTCGACTCGACGCCTGGATCACCTCGGTGACGTCGACGATCTCTCTGGTCAGGTGACCGTGGGCGCGGGCGCAACGCTGGGCGACGTCCAACGGCATGCCGCGGCTGCCGGCTGGCACTACGGCGTCGACCTCGCCGCCCGTGACTCCGCGACGATCGGTGGAACGGTCGCGACGAACGCCGGCGGCATTCACGTGGTCGCCTTCGGAATGACTCGCCTGCAGATCGTCGGCATCGAGGCGGTGCTGCCGGACGGGTCCGTGCTGTCCCACCTCGCGGGGATGCTGAAGGACAACACTGGCTACGACCTCGGCTCGCTGTTCTGCGGGTCGGAGGGAACGCTCGGCGTCATCACGGCGGTGCGCCTGCGTCTGCATCGCCCCGTTGGTCGCACATCGGTCGCTCTCATCGGCGCATCGACCTATGCCGAGGCGATCGACCTGATGTCGTCAGCGGTCGATCCGTCCGTGCGACTCATCGCTGCGGAGGTGACGGACGAGCAGGGCATGGAGCTCGCTGCGCAGATGAACGGTGTGGCATGGCCACTGGCGCAACGGCACCCGCTCGTCGTGCTCCTCGAGGTGGCCGACGGCGGGGATGCGTCCGGATTCATGGCAGGTGCGGAGCAGATCGATGGCCGGACGTGGGGACTCGATGACGACGCCGATGTCGTCATTGGCCTGGATGCATCCGAGCAGGCGCGGCTGTGGAAGTTCCGCGAGAGCCAGGGCGAGGCGTTCACGGCGCTCGGCATCACGCACAAGCTCGACGTCTCGGTGCCGCTGCCGTCGTTGGCAGCGTGCGCGGAGGAGCTCCGAGCGATCGTTGGAGCGTGGCCGACGATGGAGAAGTTCGGTGTGTTCGGCCACTTGGCTGATGGCAACATCCATGTCGAGATGTTCGGTCCTGACGCTGACGACCTTGGGATCGACCTGGCCATCCTGGAGTGCGTCGCCCGCTACGGCGGGTCGGTGTCGGCCGAGCACGGCGTGGGCCGGGCCAAGGCCGGGGAGCTGCACCTGTGTCGGTCAGCTGAGGAGCTTGCCGCGATGCGGGCCATCAAGGGCGCGTGGGACCCGCAGGGGCTGATGAACCCGGGTGTGGTGTTCGGCTAGGACTCGTCGTAGGACGAGAACATGATGCTGCCCGAGCACGGCGACCGCCCCTTCGACACCGGCAGCCCGCCGGTATGCCGACAGCATCGCGCTCATCAACGGGGAAAGCGAGCCGAGCTAGACGAGCAGGTCGCCCAGCACGGCAGGCGACTCGGCCAACTGAACCGCACCGGCCTCGATCAGCTCCTCCTGCGAGCCGTATCCCCACAGCACACCGATCGTGTCGATGCCGTGCGCCCGAGCACCGTGCACGTCGTGCTCGCGATCGCCGATCATGATCAGCTTCGCGTCAGCATCAAGTCGACCCATACCGCGCAATTCGTCCATCGTGTGCTCGATGACGGACGCCTTGTCGTGGCGCTCGCCGGCCAGGTCCGCACCGCCGATGAAGGTCAGATACTGCGCCAGCTCGAAGTGCTCGAGAATCCGTGTGGCCGAGTAGGTCGGCTTGCTCGTCGCGATGGCGAGCGTCAGGTTTGCACCGACGAGGCGACTGAGCAGCTCGGGGATCCCGTCGTAGACGGCGTTCTCGAACAGCCCGACATCGTGGTAGCGCTCGCGGTACTTCTCGATGGCGTGGTCGATCTGCTGGCTCGTCATGTCGAAGTGCTGGCCGAAGGTTGCCGCCAACGGGGGGCCGAGGAAGGTCCGCATCGTGGCATCGTCCGGGTGTGCGATGCCCATGTCGTCGAGGGCGTACTTGATGCAGTTGACGATCCCCGGGCCCGCATCGGTAAGCGTGCCATCGAGGTCGAGCAGGACGATGTCTGCACCGCGGGTCGTCATGCAAGGAATATGGCACACAC
>Ga0181554_1004384_pt1 | contig 11461 bp, 10 predicted proteins | sample 011ome_16_FD_145602 | JGI IMG/M metagenome (GOLD analysis project Ga0181554, IMG submission 145602) | Coastal salt marsh microbial communities from the Groves Creek Marsh, Skidaway Island, Georgia - 011503CT metaG (spades assembly) | ecosystem: Environmental > Aquatic > Marine > Intertidal zone... | reverse complement strand
AATAACCTTATTTTGCTAACAAGAGGGGTGTTCGAGGGGATACCTCCCCTCACCAGGTAAAAAATTTTGTGAGCGTACAGCGAATTCAATACACCACGAAGAAATTATATTTTATTCTGAGTGGCACTTACGCAACTTTTTTTAAAAGTTGCGTACGGTCTTGCAGACAGCTTATAAAATTCTATTTTTTATTGGTAATTTTAGAGAATAAAGAAGAGACAATATTTTGAATAGGTTTTGTATTTTTATCTTCAAATGAGAGCTGTCCATCCAGTATATTAGATTTAGATTTTTTATCCTTATTTCGTAACTTAAGTTTTTCATATACGTTCTTAGAAATACCTGTATGTTGATTATATTTTTTAGTAATTCTTGTTTTTTTAAACACAAATTTAACAGCAATTACTTTTCTTCCTTCTTTGATTTCTTCATACCCTAGATTTAATTTATAATTACTATTGATCTCACTGCATGCATGGTCGAAGGTTCTGTTTTTAAAATCTTTGTAAGATTTTAATTTTTCACCTACAGCAAAGGATTCCCGCAACTGATCCACTGACTTTATCATATATCCAGTGTCTTTAAACTCTTGTATTAATTCATATAGACGAGTAGTGTACAAGCTGTTGAAACTAGATATCTCTTTCAGGTTATATAACAAGAATTTCTCCTTTACCTGCCCCAAGTAAGGCATAATATCATCGGTGAATTTAATAGAGATGCGCCCAGATTTTTTAGCATACTCCGCCTGCGAACATACGTTGATTCTTATAATGCTACTATGATCTGGTCCTGCCACCTTGATATCGGTTTTCATTAGCTTATCTACTGCTTTTGTTAAAAATCTATAGCTATTGTCTATATCAGTATTAAAAACTTCGCTAAACTCCTTAGCCGTCAATACATGCTCTCGTTCTAGCGCCTCTGGTTGTAAATACTTCCCCTCTTCATCAACTCCACCAATCTTACTAACTAAATGCAAAAAAACTTGATAATCGTTATGAGTAAAGTCACCAAAGTTAGCGGTATTTAGCTTCTTGTTTTTATACACCTTTGGAGTTTTAGATTGTAGAATTTTAGGCAATTGATTTTTTGACATACAGGTTATTAATTTTCGCATAAAGGGACATTATAACGTATGTCTTTTTATATAGCAAAAACTTTAGTATTTTTTAGCTGTAGATTTGTCCCCCTTTAGCTGTAGATTTGTCCCCCTTTAGCTGTAGATTTGTCCTATTACCCCCCTCAAGACGCTAGCAAACATAAGGGCTTCAAAGGTGCCTACAAATAGTACTTCGTACAAACAAATAAGGAACTAAAGGGATAACCCTGTGGATAAGTCGGTCGAGAAACGATTCATCTTGCTTCTTTTTTTGTATTGTTTTTAAAGCATTGAGTTCGTTACCGCTCACAAAATTTATTGAATGAGGGGCGACCCCTCAAACACCCCTGTTGGCAAGAAAAGATTTTTAGGGAAAGTTAGAGATGAATTAAAACTAGAATTCTGTTTTGAAATTTTTGAAGATTCGTAATTAGCAAGATTGAGATTTGTTTTTCAGTTTCCAGCTTTACCAAAAACCAAAACTTTGACTATTCCGCTCTGATTTTAAAAAATGTTTTTTTATACGAGATTGGCACTTTTGTTTTATCCATTTTTTGAGATGTTTTTCTAAAAAAGTCTAGCAGGTTTAAAACTCCTTAGAGAAGTAAAACACCCCTTTTGGTATCTTTGCTCAAAAAAACAAAACATCACGCTAAAAACATACTTAAGATGCGTTATATAGCTATATTATAGGTGGGCTTGGGTGGTAAATTTTAGTTTTCTGTGGTTTTGATGATTTTTATTATCGTGTGTTCGTCAAGCTAGCGTTTTGAGAAATCATGGAATTGCTTCTTACGAATTGAGTGATTTCAGTAAGTGGGATATCTTTTTTCTGTTTGTACAACCAATCCAACAACAAGCGTTTTCCAATAGTGTGATTAGTGGTGATGGGATTATGATACTCCATTAACTTAAATTCGATTCTTTTTGTTGGTTCAACATACCAAATTTACGCCTTGCCATCAAACGTAATTCAAAACAAATTCTCGTTAATCTTCTTGAGCAAAGCTTTTACGAACTTAAAGGAAAATAAAAAGGGTGGTAACTTGCAGAAACATCGGTGTTTAACCACACTAACGAGATCTAAAACACCTAGTTATTATGCTAGGGGTCTTTTGCTATAATTGCCTCGGCATGAAATGCAATGGAGGTCGACTCGTTGACTTGATTAAGCCCCTAGTACCAACTAATCACTAGGCGTTTTATCATGAAAACTTAAAAAACAATACAGCGTAAAAAACTTCAACAATTTCTATCCGAACATCAGTAGCAAGACCTTGATGTTAAAAACAAGTTATCTGCATGGCTTGAGAATAACTCGGATTATGGATTTACCATCGTAGAGCTAGGATTCGTTTTAGACTTGTTCAGTACTATCAACGAATGTGAGGCCATGGGAAAATCTATAAGGTGGAAATGGAAGGATTATATACCTCGGTTTGATCTCAAGTAGTTAGATTTTAAAGTAGCAGTTTTGCGTTAACTTTGAGCGGAGGATTGATAATTTATTTTCAATCGATAAGTGCGCCTATCGGAATTTATGTAAATTTCTTGCTAGGAATGAGAATAACTAAAAATCAAAAAGCTTGTTTTAGCCTTCCTAGATTGAATCCGTTTCTGCATTCAAACTTTCACTTTTAATTTAGCCGTCTGCAAGACCGCATGGAACTTTTGCAAAAAGTTCTTTAAGTGCGCATTCTGAAAATTATCATTTCCATCATGACTATTGAATTTTGCTTTTGAATTTCTTTTTTTTGAATTTGCGTAAAAGTTATAGCAAACATTTCCTGAATTTTGGTATACGCAAGGTGCATTGCGCCAATGCGTATTTTTTAGAACCACCTGAAAGCTTTGTGAGATAAGAGATTGAAGTGTGCAGTTTTGGAAAGTAAATACAACTCAAGAAAATAGCAATTTTTTGACTGCATTTAGCATCAAAATTTGTATGTATTTTGTATGTATATTATTTATAATGAACGTAACTGTTATTTTTATATTTAGAGGTGTGCGTGATGCAAAGGAAGGATTTAGATGACTACGAAAAAGATATTGATAATAATTTTTCTAAGCAGGAGAGTGTAGGTAATACGGAGATGCGGATAGAGAGATTAAAACAATCCGCAATAAAACATCTAAAAACAAAAAGACCCGTAACAATCCGCATTGCTAATAACGATCTTGAGGCAATAAAGATTAAAGCTTCTAAAAACGGAGTGGCGTACCAAACTTATATCAATATGATAATTCACAAAGAAGCTATAAAAGCATAATGAACTTCAAATATAACCATGAAAAGAATGCTGAGCTACTAAAGACTAGAGGAATAGGCTTTGAAGAAATAATACAATCTATCTCAGATGGTAACTTGCTAGATATTAGGAAGCACCATAATCAAGATAAATACCCTAACCAAGAAATCATGTATGTGCGTACATTAAAAGAAGTATATGCAGTCCCATATATCAAAGAAAATGATAATTCCATCTTTTTAAAAACACTATTTCCAAGTAGAAAAGCAAGAAAAGAACTACTTAAAAGTAGAGTCTTTTGAATGCGTTTTAATGGTAGTTTTAAGTTTTTGTTTTAGATATCCAGTATTTGGACATGAATTACATCTTTAGAACTAATTCAGTATTATCTTTGCCTTTTACTAGGGTAACCATCGTTTTTTCTATTTTTTTAATGACATAACCTTCTATTTCATCTCCCACGCTTAAGACATAATTATTAATCACGGTATAGTAACCAGTTCCATCCGAGAAACCTATAGCACAAAGAAGAAGCCCCCGTTTGTATCTATGTCCATCAGGTAGTTTAGGTGACATGGGGTCACTTAATGCACCAAAAGACACTTCGCAGTGAGTTACAAATAGTCCTAAAATGAACAGCAAAAACAAGCTCTTAATCGCGTTTATGTAATACATCTACTTTCACCTCAATTTTTAAATTACCACCACCTTCATTACTTAACTTTAAATTATAAACTTTAAGCAGAGTATCGCTTTTTTCTAGGTGTTTAACTAGAGACAAAAAATCGAGGTATTGACCATAGAAAACAAATCCATGTTGAGCTATAATAGCACTACTATTAGTCTTATAAAATGAAACTTTTTTATCAACTAAATAAAGGTTATACTTGGCAGTTAATTCGTTTAAATTATTTAATTTCGACTCCCTTACCTTTAGATCTTTATTACTCTTAGGCTGGGTTTTTATAAGACTTAATAAGTCATGTATTTTGAAGATGTCGTTTATAAGAAAAAAAAATACAATAAAGAACGCGCTCAATAACAACGCATTTAAGAAAAAAAATTTTTTTTTGATATTCATTTACAAAACATTCTTTCTTGATAGGATTATTTTTGAAGTGTAAAAATACTCAAGACTATTTTCCTTCTCTTTATTATCTGGGTTTTTCTGATTTTTAGTCATTTTTAAAAACCTAGCATAAGCCATTGGTATTTTACTTTCTTCGGCTTTGTTATTTTTTTTTGACATCTTTTTTACGGCACTTGTACTCACTACTTCTAGAACCAATTTAGAGTTCTTTATTAAGAGTGCTATATATTCATTCACTGACTTAGAATCCAAAGCTTTAATATCTAGCGTCACTTTATTATCCTCTATTAATATGCTATCAATCCAAACACCGATATGGGTAGTTAACGCTAGGGAATTTAAAATTCTAACAAAATCTCTTGGCTCCATCTCGTATCTTTCTTGCATTTTTTTTGCTAGATAAGACACCCTCACATCTCGTTTCTTCTCGATGTATGGGGTAAGGTAATATTTTCTAGATACAACGATTATGATTAAAGTTAATATTAATGACAGTGTTGTAATTTTTTTCTGAAGAAGATAATGTGCTTTTTCTTTTGAGTGTATTATCAAGTTATTTAACATTTATTATAGTTGGTTTTATTATTAGAATAAGATCCACCTTTTTATCTTGATATTTCTTAGAAGAAATGAGGTCTAGAATTTTACCTATATAAGTTCTTTCATTATTTATGGGCAAACCAGACTTAGATAGCCTTGAATCGCTTTGGGTTAAACCTCCTAATATCACTAATTCTTCATTTGAAGCCTTGATAACAGTATCCATTTCTCTAGATTGAACTGTAGCAACTGGTAAAAGTGTATTCTTGTTATTCACAGTGATAGATTTTTGTTCTTCCATAACTCTTGTTATCATAGGATGTATATGCATTAAAATATCGCTATCATTCACGATATGAACCGTTGTATCCAGGGCGATACCAGAGAAAAATGGAGACAAATCAACGCCATACTCTTCTTCCGTTTGGTTTTGGGAATTTAGCCTAACATTTTTTACGTTGGTAACGAAAAACCTTTCGTCTCCGCTTTTTATTACCCCCCTCTCGTTATTCAAGACCATCAACCTTTGCGAAGAGAGTACCGATACCTTTCCTTGTGAGTAAAGCGTATTTATTACAGATTCAAGCCCCCCTGATATTCTTCCATTAAGCGTACTACCTATCATTCCATTAATGGACCCTAAGGAGTAATAACGTGGATCATTATCTGAGCCTATACTACCTGCATGATTCAATGAAGAGTAATCCAATTTACCGTTTTTTAAATTCCATTGCACTCCTCGCTGAAACTCTTCTTTAAGCTCAACCTCTAGTATCTTTATTTCGAGTAATACTTGTTGCGTGGATTGTGCATTTACTTTATTGATTAATCTTTTGATATTTTTTATTTGTTTTGGATATCCGTTAACTAATAGTAATCTGCTTTTTTTATGAATATAAAAACCCACATTACCGTTGTTTTCTTTTTCTGAATCTAATAACAGAGACTGAGAAACCATAGATTCTAGATCCTCCCAAAACTTTTCTTCCGTTTTTGAGTTAATAGACGAAAAGCTATTGGAGGAATCCTTTTTATTTAACTTACTATTTGACACTCCAATAGAGGATTTGCCTACACGTAGAAAGTTATGATGATTAACATCAATTACCTCACTAACAATACTCCTCCTCCCTACTATATAACCCGAAGAAATTCTTTTTACGTTAAAGTCGAACTCTTCTATTAAAGTCTCTATAATCTCCTCTAAGGAAACCTCTTTCATTGATAAGCTTACTATTGGCTCACTTTCTTCTTGACCAGCGCTTCCTACGCTGTAATTAATATCGGTTTCGTACACATTGGACAAAAGGTTTAGAAAAATACTAATTCTAGTATTTTTAGCATAAATCGACGCCTTTTTTTTATTGGTATCTACATAAGGGGCCGTTTTCTCTTTAATGAAAGTATCTCGATTACGACTATTTTCGAAAAAGTCATGGAAATCTTTTATATTATCGTTGTAACTTTTTTTAATGTTTTTCTCTACGCAACCCGTCAAGGATATAAAGAAAAAAAATAAGAAAAATAACCTCAATATTACAAACTCCTGTAGCTAAAAAAATTGTTTCTGTGTACTAAGTAGTAGGGATTAAGTCCTGATTAACATAAATACACATTGATAGATAAGGGTTTCCAGTATTCCTTCTGATAAATGAAGCACTGAATTCAGGTGTGCCGCTTGAGTTCATGAACTCCGCTACGTCCCTATCTGAGTTAGTTAAGCATTCCCAAGATGTCACTCTTGCGTCATTATCGTTGTGCATAGGTAGTAAAGCTATCTCCTTTCCTAAAAGGGCGTAAGTAACAGGAACCTTTCCAGTTACCGTTTTCGCTCCTTTTTTTGTACCTGCAAACTTAAATAATACTTTATAATCTGTATCTATTATTAACTTATCTATGTAAGGGTTTGATCCAGTGGTTTTTAAAGCATTAACCTGTGCAGCCATTGCCACACCTCCATTCTGTTCATACAGCTTTTCTGCCTGTTTTACAGCAATCTCTATGGCAGTTTCCACATTTCTCATAGTTCCTTTTACCGCTGCTAGATTAGCAAAAGCAGCACAAGGTACAAATGTGGCAAGAGTTGTGACGGTGAGTAATAATTTTTTCATAAAGCCTCTTCTAAAAAAAATAATAATTATTATTATTACGTGCAACCCTTAATAAAAAAATAAAAAAACAACAATTCTTTAACTTATTCTGGTTATCTGTTGCTTTTTAGTACTACTTGTGCTAAGAATTGGCCATTTTGCTACCTAGGGGTGCAAAAAATACGAACGCTTATCGGACTCTTTTTTGAGAATTCAGGAAAAATTTGATATAGTAAAAATTGCTAATAAAGGCTCTGAATAAGAAAGTTTCACAAACACGCCTCTAGGCCACATCTAAAAGGCCTAGTTTGCGGCTCGGGGCAGAAATTAGGGTTTGGGATTTTTGAGTAGGACGCTTTCATATAGTTCACCACTTATAATGCCCTGTCAGAATAATATGCTCCCATCCCAGTGGAGAGAGGTGGGTTAGCATTTCGGGGAGAATTTGGGTTCCTTCTCTTCGCATGTCCGTAACGATTCTCCCTAAGTGCTTTGTGTTCCAGTAAATAATAATGGCTGTCAGCAGATTAAGGTGCATCATGTGTAGATGCTGGTTCTCTGAGGTGCGATCTGTAATCTCTCCTCGCCGATTAAAGTTGAGGGCTCGCTTTAGGCTGTGATGAGCTTCACCTTTGTTCAGCCCCATTTGTGCACGACGTTGCATCTCAGGAGAGCTAATCCAAGAGAGGATGAAGATCGTGCGCTCAATGCGTCCTATTTCTCTTAAGGCGATGGCCAGTTCATTTTGCCGAGGAAAAGACGCCAATTGACGCAGAAAGTCGCTGGGAATAACGCGATGTGTGATGATGCTGGCGATCAACCGAATAACATCTGGCCATTGTTTTTCTATGCGAGAGATGTTTGCCTTAGCCGTCACCAGCTCTCTCATGAGTTTTGGGACCGTAAGTCCGTTCATGCCATATAGGTTCAATGATGATAGGTTTCTTATTCTGGGCGCAAACTGATACCCCAGAAGGGCGCACATAGCGAAGACATGGTCTGTAAAACCGCCTGTGTCAGCGTAATGCTCTTTGACCCGTTTACCCGTCTCGTTCATTGTTAAACCATCAAGAATATAAGGTGCTTCATTAACAGTTGATGGGATTGGCTTTGAAGCATAGGGGCCATATTGATCAGAGAAGTGCGTATAAGCCTTAACACCAGGAAATTTACCATACTTTACATTCACTAGGTTCATCGCTTCACCGCTACCGCCGGAAGGAAAGAACTGACCATCAGATGAGGATGTAAGACCTTGACCCCATACGTTACTCAAGGGGAGCTTTCGATGTTTGTCTATAATGATAGCCAGCGCATCTGACATTGACTCACTGGTGACATGCCAATTTGCAATGCGCATCAGTGGCCAGAAGGATGTATGAGAACTGCTGCATAGAGCCATCTTCTTCAGGCCCATATTAATACCTCCTGCAAGTATAACGTTTAGAAGTACTACGGTATCAGTGCATGGAGACCCTGTGTGAATGTGGGAAAAGCTGTCCGTAAAAGATGTTTCTTCGGCAACTTCTCTTAAAATCTCTGTTATTGAGACTTGGGGCATTCTTTTGTAGATATCCAACGTAAAAGAATCCTCCCTTCTGGAGGCTGTGACGCCTCAAGCCTATTCATGTAAATCTTTCCGTTTTCAATACAGCTGTTGGGAAGTGCATTTTCCTTTACCATCTGTGCCACCTGTTTAAGCTTCTGATCAAGCACCCCCCTCGGCTTTTGATCCATTCCTTGGCTTGCAATGGTATGGGCAGGGATAAGGTTTATTCAGCCTGACATACGGAAAGTAACTGTTGTTTTGTATCTCTGTAGATCCTTGAGTCAGAAACCCAGATATCTCGAGAGCGCAGACAATCCCGAATGATGAAGAGGATCGCTGTTTCCCATATTTTTCGATCGGGACGACGGCCAAGCTTCTTTTTCCACTGTGCATTTGCAAAATCACTTTTGAGATCTTCTTTGTGAGGCTTGTCAGACAGATTAAGCTTTTTCAGTAAATCAATTGCCTCAAGCAAACTTTGGGAAGCTTGATTCCCTCTAAAGGTAACTCTTTGAAGCATCCGTTGAGTATAGCGTCTAAATTTAGGATAGCCTTCTAAAACAAATCCCAGTGCGTCGCTTCCTAATTTTTTGGTCAGGGCTTGTGCATTAAGCATGAGAGTTTTCAAAGCTTCAGGATCTTGGATCACCTCAATGACCGAAGCATTTTCATGATGACCTTTGAGAAGCTTCTGACTCAAGCTTGCAAAAGATGATAACGTTTCAGCGGCAAACTTTTTCTGATTTACCAGTTGTTCATCACGCATACGTTTACAGGAACTGAAAAGCTTCCCAACGATTCGGTCATGCGTCTCTAAAACAGCATCACAAATCATTGCTCGCCACTCTATCGCACAAACAGCGAGGATCGCTAATCGCCTTTTTTCGTTGATGTCCCGAAGGCCATCGGCGTAATAGGCTTCACCCTGTTGACGAAGCCAGATGACTCTATGAGCAGGGAGACCTTCTAGCAAGGATTCTGGGATAACTAGCTCCTGTAAATACTCCAGCTTATCTAGCAATCGGTTTACATCTGCTGAGTTATGCCCCGCTTCAAATCGCTTCAACCATCCGTGGATTGTCAAGCGACCATCGGTCTTATCTCCTAGGAACTTTTTAAGCTTTTCCTTCATTTCCTCATCTAAACGTGAATGAATCAGATCAATAACCTCATGCTCAGCCGAAACGCGGGCATCAGCACAAAGCCTCTCAATCACCGTTATCCTGGGAAGGATAATTCTGCGAGATCGACATTCTTGAGAAAATGTCTCAGACAGTTCAAAACCACTCTTTGTCTCAACGGCAGCCTGCTTTAACCATGAAGTGAATTCAGGGGCGACTTTATGAAATAATCTGAAATCGTAATTTTTCTGAAGCATTTTAAGATGCTCATAGCGTGTAACAGGCTTATATCTAAAACCAGAGACGTCTTTTTCCGTGAGTCCAATCTACGCCCCAACAAAAGATAAAAATTCATGGGGCAAAGTGTCATTTGCGTTCAAGTAACGACCAGGATACCTCAATGCGCAAAGTTGAATAGCATAGCCGAGGCGATTGTTAATTCCGTGTCTGGTGTTGATATTTTTAAGATCTTCATCGCTCAACACGTAGTGGCGAAGCATGGACTCATTATCTGTTGGCAATGACAAAAGTATTTTCTTCTGTCTTTTTGTGAGAATAACACGTCTTGGCATATCCTTCCTTTCTGTCTCTTGTGCATTTTAGGTGTACCCTACAAACACGAGATAAAAACATATCAAAAAATGTTTTTAACACAATTTAAAATACACATTTCTTTCAACATGACTTATAATGCATGTCATGAAGAGAATTTATGGATATTTAAGAGCCAGCACAAAAGAGCAAGACGCTACACGTGCAAAAAAATCTTTAGAGGACTTTAGTCAAAGATCCTCACAAAAAGTTAGTGGATGGTTTGTTGAGAATGAAAGTGGAGCAACACTCAAAAGGCCCGAGCTATTCAGGCTTCTAGAGATTGCTCAGCAAGGAGATATTTTACTTGTAGAGCAAGTCGATCGTATTAGTCGGCTTAATACCCATGATTGGGAAAGGCTCAAGTCACAAATCAAAAACAAAGGTATCATTATTGTATCCCTTGATCTGCCTACATCTCACCAGTTTATGGAGACAACAACAGATGATTTCACCCAGCGAATGCTGACAGCCATTAATAGTATGATGCTAGATATGCTGGCAGCTGTAGCAAGAAAAGACTACGAAGACCGTAGAAGAAGGCAATCTGAGGGAATTGCAAAAGCTAAAAGAGAAGGAAAATATAGAGGAAGACCTAAAAATGAGGCTCTGAGGCGTAATATTAAAGCGTTAGTCAGGGATGGATGCAGTATAAGTGAGGTCGTCGACTCACTAAAATGCTCAAACAAAACTGCTATCAGTGTGAGAAAAGAGCTTTTCGAATCGGATCAAAATCTCAAACCCTAATTTCTGCCCCCAGCCGCAAACTAGGCCTAAAACACCTCCAAAACGCATTTTAAGAGCTTTCTAGAAAGGAAAAAATCTTTTTTTATCGCACTTAGAGTATGCATTTTGCTCTTCTAGAAGCTGTTTATAGAGATAAATAAAATTTATCGGGGTTGAGTAAAGAAAGACTGATTTGAAATCCCCCCTCAAAAAATAACCTTATTTTGCTAACAAGAGGGGTGTTCGAGGGGATACCTCCCCTCACCAGGTAAAAAATTTTGTGAGCGTACAGCGAATTCAATACACCACGAAGAAATTATATTTTATTCTGAGTGGCACGTACGCAACTTTTTTTAAAAGTTGCGTACGGTCTTGCAGACAGCTTATAAAATTCTATTTTTTA
>Ga0181554_1004383_pt1 | contig 11464 bp, 11 predicted proteins | sample 011ome_16_FD_145602 | JGI IMG/M metagenome (GOLD analysis project Ga0181554, IMG submission 145602) | Coastal salt marsh microbial communities from the Groves Creek Marsh, Skidaway Island, Georgia - 011503CT metaG (spades assembly) | ecosystem: Environmental > Aquatic > Marine > Intertidal zone... | reverse complement strand
GTCGTGGCGGGGGTGGGGGGGGGGGGGGGGTTTGGTGGTTTTTTTGGGGGGGGGGGGTTTTTTTTTTTTTTTTTTTTTCGCGGCGCCCGACCGCAAGCGCTCTTACCCCCGCGTCTTGCGTTTCCATGCGAGAACGCGGTCTTTCCAAAAGCGCGACACGAACGTTGGATTTTATTTAGGACACCTCCGCGAAACACTGCGGAGCCTTCCCTCTACAAACATCGGCTGAAGTGAACAAAAATAAGTCTTCTTCCGTTGTGCCTGGGGGCTACATTCTTCACCCGGAGCGCGGCGCGGCTCGGCCCTCCGCCGTCCGTCCATCTTTCCTCCCTCTCCTCGCTGACGCTCTCCGTCCGTTCATCCATCCATCCCTCGCGCGCTCTCTCTTCATCGCAGGAAGCGTCGTCGACGCACGGCCCGTTCGCCGCGCTCGCGACCTCCGCCGGCGCCGACGAAGCCGCGGGCCCCGCGTTGCTCCCGCCGTTCATCGCGGACCCTCGCCTCGCCGCCGCCGACTACGAGGCGCTGCGACCGGACGCGTCCCTCCGCGACGTCATCATGTCCTACGAGCGCGCGCTGCTCCCTCCGAACGACGACTGGAATATCATGGAAGACGACGAGAATGAAGACGGATACGAGGACGACGACGTCGACGACGACGCGGAGGAGCTCGAACACGTGGACGCCTACGTGGCGTTGTTGAAGGTTATTCGCGCGGCGGCGTTGATCGCGCGCGTCGGCGGCGACGTCCGAAAGGCGGAGGACCTCGCGCGGTTCGCCGGGAGAGCGCCGTGCCCGACGACGCTGTCGATGCAGCTCCCCGCGGGGAAGGTGAACGTGTCGGACGCGCGCGCGTCGAGCGTCGAGCTTTGTGCGGCGAAGGGGGAGGTGAGACTGCTTCCCATACGACCCCGTTCGCGTGGTGCACGCCGTTCCTTAAGGACTTTTCCCGTCGTCACTCTTCACCCGCGCTTCCCTTTCAACGTTTGACCGGTAAGACGTTCGACTGACCGATCGCTTCACCCACGCAGCTCGTCGCGGAAGGACCGGGAATCAACGGCTTACCCCCGATGGTGTACGGCGCGGTGTGGAACCCGTTCCCGGGGATGCGCGAGTTCGTGACGTACGGCGCGAAGCACATCAAGCTGTGGCGGCCGCTGCCGAGCGGGTCGTGGACGGGGGAGATGGGTTTGCGGAACGACGGAACGAGGGTCGGGGATTACTCCGCGGCGAACGGCGGATCCGCGCCGGCGGCGGCGAGCTCCGGCGGCGGCGTCGCGTCGAAGGCGCCGCTCAGCGCGTCGATGACGGCGCTGACGAAGGTTGGAAAGGGAAACGTTTCAGGTTCAAACCCGGCGGCGGCGGCGGCGGCGGCGAAGCTCAAGCCCAAGGGCACGTTCGGCGGCGTCAAGGGCTCCGCCGCGGCGGAGGGGGAGAGCGGCTCGGGATCGATGAACAAACCGTCGTCGCAATCGCAAATCGGCGGCGAGTCCATCGTGTCCGCGGAATACGTCCGGTACAACGTCATCGTCACCGGGCACCCGCTCGGCGCGCTCGGGATCTGGCTCGTGACGCACCAGGACGCGAGTAATAACCCGGTGGACCCGCGCGTGAGCCCCGAGCTCGTGGCGGAGTGGAACGTCAACTTGATCCAACGCGTGTCCGACGCGCACGGCGTCGGCGCGAGGATCAACCTGAACGACGGCACCACAACCTACGGCGGCATCCGCGGGCTGTGCCTCCGCGCGGACGGCGACACGCTGCTCACCGCGGGCGCGGACGGGTGGATTCACACGTGGGAAGTCTCCGACGGGCTCGTCGCCGTCGCGGGTCGGCCGAGGACGGACGGCCCGGGGAAGCCCGGGGTGGAGAAGAAGGCGCGTTCTATCTCACACTGGTCCCCATACGACCCCGTCGGCGTGGTGAACGCCGATCCTTAAGGACTTTCTCTCCCGGCGATTCTCTCCGCCCATCACCCCTCGCTTTCTTTCCCCGCCCTCGACGCCTTTCAACTCCGCTTCTGACGCCTATGAACTCCACCCCGACGTTCGCTCGTATGGAACGGCCCAAGGTCGCCGTCGTCTTGAGACGTCTCGCGAAAAATGCGACGCAGAAGAACGGGCCGCACTCGTTCCAGATCACGAGCCCGTACCGCGGCGAGGGCCCGCCCGCGTTTCGAGCGCTGGACTGCCGCCCCCCGGCGAAGCCCGGGGACGAGCTCCCGATGGAGTTCGTCTTCGGCACGAACCGATGCGAGGTTTGGGAGATTGAATACAAACCGGGCGCGAAGCGACCGACGGTGAGCGTACAAGTCTACGGCCACATGGCGGATTTATACGCCGTCGCGACGCACCCGAGGGACCCGAACGTGTTCGCGACCGCTTCCGCGGCGGACCGCGTGTACCTGTGGAACGCGGCCGAGCGGAACATGGTCCGAACCGCGCCCACGGGCGTCGTGGGGCGGTCGGTCGCCTTCTCCGTGGACCCCGTGCCGGCGTCGGCGGTGTACTTCCCGGGATGGACCCCCCCGGCGAAACCGAAACCGAAGCCGAAGCCTGGTCAGTACGACGTCCCGAACCCGAACGCGCCGGTGGAGATCCCCGCGGGGCATCACCTCGCGATCGGCGGGAAGTTTGGCAACGTGGCGATCATCGACGCGGTGACGTTGCAGCCGTTGGCCAAGCTGAAGGAGTCGGCGAAGGAGGTGTCCGACCTGAAGTACTGCCAGGGCCCCAGACCGATGCTCGCGGTCGGGTCGCACGACCTGTGCGTGGACGTGTACGACGTCGAGCGCGGGTACGTGCACCTGTCTCGGTGCCAAGGCCACCAGGCGTCGATCAATCACCTGGACTGGTCGCTGCCGATGACGCTGCACGGCGTCGAGAATCGCCGAGTGCTCCAGACGTCGTGCGCGTCGTATGAGGTGCGTTCTATACACTGGTCCCCATACGACCGCGTTGGCGTGGTGAACGCCGATCCTTAAGGACTTTTGCCGGCGCATCTCTCCGCCCACCCCTCGCTTTGAATACCCGCCCTGGACGCCTTTCACCTTCAACTGACGCCTTTCAACTCCACCCCGCCATCGCTTTGTATGGAACGACCCTGAGATTTTGTACTGGGACCCGTTAACCGGAAAACAAGTCCTCGCGTCGCAGAGAGATACGAGGTGGGCGACGTGGACGAACAGGATCGGGTTCCCGGTCATGGGCGTGTGGGAGGACGGCAGCGACGGCACGGACGTCAACGCCGTGGACGTCGCGCAGTGCGGTCGCGCGTTTCAAGACAAGAAGAAGAAGATTCCGCTCGTGAGAGTCGCGGAGGGCGCCAACGGCCTCGACGGCGCCGGATACTGCGTCACCGCGGACGACTTCGGTAAGGTGAAGCTGTTCAACTACCCGTGCGTGTTCAACGACGCGCCGTACCGGGAGTATAAGGGCCACGCGAGCCACACGATGTGCGCGCGGTTTAGCTCGGACGACGCGCGACTGTTCAGCGCCGGCGGGAGGGACCGCGCGGTGCTGCAGTTCAAGGCGCGTTCACGTTTACACCGGTCCCCGTACGACCGCGTCGGCGTGGTGAACGCCGTTCCTCGAGGACTTTCTCTCCCGGCGCATCTCTACGCGCCCCCCCCTCGCTTTCAATCCCGACACACCGCGACGCCTGCCTTTCAACTCCGCTTCTGACGCCTTTCAACTCCACCCCGACGTTCGTCGCTTCGAACGGACCCTCGACCCGAAGACGAAAAAGATTAAGCTGGACGAGGACCCGGAGGAGGAGGTGGTCGTGGAAGCGCCGAAGAGGGTGTGGGGGCCGATCGACGGCGGGAAGGCGTACGGGTGGATCGAGACGGGAGGCGTCGGCGGGCCGAGGAAGGCGCCGCCGAAGCCGAAGCCGCCGATGGCGGCGGTGGGCGCGACGGGGGCGAAGAAGAAAAAGTCAAAGATTCTCGCGATGGCGGAAAACGACTCGGACTCGGACGACGACGCGGCGGGGCAAAAGCACGCGAAGCAGCAGCAGCAGTCGGCGACGAAGGCCCCGCAGGACGACGATATCCCGACGGAGGTGGCGCCCGCGGCGAGCGCGCCACCGAAGATGAGCGCCGCGGAGTTTGAAGCGAAGAAGGAGCAAGCCGCGAAGAAGGTTCCGTTGCTGTTCTAGGCGGCGGCGGCGGCGGCGGCGCGTGTATAAAATAGACCAACGAACGCATGAGGAAGGTGCTATTTATTGTGTGTCACGATGATGAAGAGAGATACAAAAACAAAGAGGAAACTACAATAGAAACTACAGTCTACGCGCGTCAACCGCTGTTCGTCCAGGCGGAGAACAAGAACAAGACGCCCAAGTTGAACGACGCGTGCACAAGGACGCTCGCCGCGAGGTTCCGCGTCCGACAGTACACCGACCCCGCCACCGCGCCGACGCACAGGAGCTGTAACGTGTCCCCGGTGTTGTGGTCGTGCACGAGGGCGAACACGACGGTCGTCACCGCGAGCGCGTTCCACGTCGGCATGTACTTGGTCAGCGACGGCAGGAGGAACCCTCGGAAGACGGTCTCCTCGATGATGGGCGCGAGGACCACGGTGGTGAGGAAAATCGACCACGCGCCCCGCGGGCCGGCTTTAAACGCCTTCTCGATGACGCCGCCGCCTTCGCTGCCGACGTCGTCGCCGCGTAAACCTAACGCATAAGAAAGAGCCGTTATCCCGAGCACGGCGAGCCAGACGATGAGGACGGAGTTCCCGGCTTCCCCGAGCCACTCGGCGCTTCGTTTCTTCTGCGCCGCGACGGCTTTGTTCTTCTTCGCTCGCGACGAAGAGACGCTCCTCTCTTTCTCCGCGGCGGCGGCGGCGTCCGTCCCCGCCCCTCTCTCTTCCTCGCCGTCGTCCAAACCGCCGCCGCGCTCGAGAAGATTACCCCACATCATACCCCCTAATAAACCATTTCCTCTCTTCTTCTTCTTCTCTTCCCTCGCGACAACCTTGCCCTCGACGTCCTCCGCCGCGTTGTTTTTGTCACCCGTGACGGAAAATTGAAACCACCCGGGCGGCAGCGGCCGCTTCGGGGCCGTCACCGCGGCGAGTATCGCAAACGTCGCGACGCACTGGATGACCTCCGCGAGGACGATGACGTCGCTGAAGTTCGCGGGGTCGTCCATGACGAGACCGAAATCGTACGCGAACTCCCTCTCGGAGTCCAACGGCATCTCGAGCGGGTCTCTCGCCGCGGAGTACACGAGCGCGGGCGCCAGCGCGCCGCTGACGACGGGGGAAATGCGGGAAGACGCGATTGGATTGGTCAGTTCGTGATCGGATTCGATGACATGGCGGCGTGCAGCGAATAAGAACGCGGAGTGTACGATCGCGAGTCGACGCGTGGACGCGTGGACGCGCGGGCGGCGGGCGGCGGGCGGGGCGTCCGTAAATCATCCAACGCCGCGTCGCGCGCACCTGACGTAAAACATCGCGTCGACGAGGAACAGCGTCCCCAACGTCGTCGGCCACCCCCACGGCACGTCCCATCGCGGCCCCAACCCGAGCGGGTCGAAGTCCGGGTCGTAATCCGGCTCGGAGGCGGACGGCGTCGACGGCGCCTCCGTGAGCGCGGACGCGAACGGGGACGGCGACGGCGACGATCGCGCGCCGGGTTTCGTCGCGTCGATGGTTATTTTTGTCGACGGAGGAGGAGGAGGAGGATCGTCTTCATCAGTTGGCGTCTCTTCCGCCGCGCCGAGGAGGGCGTCCAGCGCGGACATCGTGTCCGCCGCGGTGGTGACGCTCGTCGCGGGCTTCTTCTTCTTCTCCGCGCCGGCGTCGGCGTCGTCGTCGTTCGCGGACGCGACGACGCGTCGTCGCGTCGTCGTCGGTATTCGCGACGACGACGACGACGACGACGACGACGACGACGACGCGCGCGCGCGGCGCACCGCGCGCGGCGCCGCCGACGCGCGCGTCGGCGGCGTCGCCCATCGCGCGTTCGCGACCGCGGCGCACCTCATGACGGCGCGGCGCGACGCGGCGGCGCGGTCGAGAGTGCGAGTCGCGCGACGACATCGCGACGGTCCCTCCTCCCGAGCCTCACGGTATCGGTCAGGTAGCTGTAGCTATGATAGCGCGCGGCGCGACGCGAGTGGCTGAGCGCTTGCCGCACGCCCACCGTCCGACCGGAAGGCCGCGGCCCGCGGCGTCGTCGTTCGTCGTCACACGCGCGTGCGCGAGAGCGTCCCCCCCGCTCGATCGATCGCGTCCCTTCGCGACGATCGAATCGAATCGAATCGAATCGAATCGCGGCGGCCGTCTCGTCGCGCTCGGTCTTCTCCGAACGGAGGAGGAGGAGGAGGAGGGAGGCGTCGCATCGCATCGCGCGCGGATCGATCGCGTCGTTCGATCGGACGCGAGAATACGATGGCGACGACGAGCGACGGTCCCCTCCCGTCGCACCACGCGCGCGGCGACTCGGTCGTGTCCAGCGACTGGGGCGACGACGACGACTGGACCCCCGGCCCTTCCACGACGTCGTCGAACCCGCCGCTGGCGTCGAACAAGCCGCGCGCGTCGTCGCCGCTCGGCGGCGCGGGCGTCGCGTCCTCGGACGGCGGCGTCCTCGGCGCGAGAGGACACGCCGGGGGTCGGCCGATGCAAGCGTTCGGATCGAGGAAGCCGCCGAGCGCGCGCGCGAGGGCGAAGCGATACGCGAAGCTCTGCGCCGCGGCCGCGGTGATCGGCGTCGTCGCGTACTACGCCGCGGGTGCCGGCGGGTTCTTCGGCGGCGGCGACCGCGACGGCGGCGACGACGACGCCGGGGAAGAGTGGCTCCCGAGCGCAGTCTCATCCTCGACGTCCGCGCGATTCGATTCGACCGCCGCCAACGCCGCCGCCGACGCCGACGCCGACGCCGCGTACGACCAAGGCTCGCACAGCAACGCGGCCGGGCACGTCCCGCTGCCGGAGACGCCCCCCATGGAGACGCCGCCGATCGAGGCGTCGACGACGAGCGCGAGCGCGGCGGAGGAGGACCTCCCTCCGATCGATCCGATCGCCGACTCGAACGCGATGAAGACGAAGGTGCGTTCTATACACTGGTTCCCATACGACCGCGTTGGCGTGGTGAACGCCGATCCTTAAGGACTTTGCCCGGCGCATCTCTCCGCCCACCCCACGCTTTCAATCCCCGCCATCGGCGCCTTTCAACTCCCACTGACGCCTTTCAACTCCACCCCGACTTTCGCTTGTATAGAACGGCCCGAAGAAGGCGACGGACGCGACGAGAGCGCCGTCGTACGACGACGACGACGCGGAGCCGGCGGCGGAGGCGCCTCCGAGCGGGAAGAACACCGCCACATCCGAGGCGACGATCGAGGACGCGCCCGACGACGAGGACGCGCCCCCGGACGCGCCTCTGACGGGCTTCGCGCCGACGACGACGGCGGCGGCGACCGAGACGACGACGACGACGACGACGACGACGGAGGACGGCGACGGCGAGAGCCCGAGCCCGAGCCCGAGCCTGCTTGCGTCGACGTCGCGCGGCTCCGGGTTCGGAGACGCGCGCGCGAAGGAGACGGACGAGACCGAGACCGATACCGAGACGCCCGCGCCCGCGCCCGCGCCCGCGGATCGGACGAAGGCGCGGACGAAGGACGACGAGGACGACGACGTGCCGGCGCCGTCCCCCGCCGTCGCCGCGACGACGAAGCGATCGGGTCGCGAGATCCCGGTGTGGACGAACCCGCCCGGCGCGTCGTACCCGCCCGTCCCGGACGTGAAGAGGACGCGCGCGGGCGCCGGGGTGGGCGGGGTGTCCATCGCGGAGAAGCTGACCGAGAAGGTTGCGACGGCGACGACGAAGGCGAAGGCGGCGGCGGCGCCCGCGGCGCCCGCGCCGGCGGGCGTCGCGAAGTCGTCGTCGACCGAAGTCGACGCCGCGCCCGCGCCCGCGCCCGCGCCCGCGCCCGCGACCACGACCACGACGACGATGGCGACGGTCCCCCCCGCGCCGGTCGCGGTCGCCGAGCCGCCGCCGCCGTCGACGTCGGCGGCGGCGGCGGCGTCCTCGAAAGCGGTCGCGGTCGTCGGGTCCGTCGCGCTCGTGGCGACGCCGCCGTCGGACGCGCCCGCGCCCTCGCCGGTCGTGAACGACGCCGCGATGATGAAGGACTTCCCGGAGATCGACGCGGAGTCGTACGCGGAGAGCGCGGTGAAGAAGGAGCACAAGAACGACGCGGCGCCGAGCGAGATTGTCGACGTGGCGCCCGCGCCCGCGCCCGCGGCGGCGACGACGACCGCGACCGCGACGACGAAGTCGACGACGAAGTCGACGACGAAGTCGACGACCTCCTCGTCGTCGACGACGGGCGCGACGAAGAAGGCGGCGTCTTCGAAGTCGTCTTCGACGGCTCCCGCGGCGGGGAAGGCGCCGGGGTCGTCGTCGTCGGCGGCGGCGGCGACCGCGGCGACCGCGGCGACGGCGGCGACGTCGACGTCGACTTCGACTTCGAACGCGAAGCCCGTCGCCGACGCGCCCACCCGAGCGCGCGCGCCGACGTCTTCGCGTCTCGGCGGCGTCGACGCGAGCGCGAGCGGAGGGGGAGGGTCCTCGACGAAGAAGACGTCCTCCGTGCAGAGCGTTTAATACACACACGCCATCCATTATTTTTTTCCAAAAACTCAAAAACTCAGTGAAAAACTCGCCGCGCGTTCGACGGCCCAACAACACAGCTGTGTTGATGCAGATCGAATCGTTGCGTCGCGTCGTCGCACATCGATCGCGCGCGAGCAGACGGACGAGTCGCCCGCCGCACGCGCGCGCGCACGCCACCGCGCCGCCGCCGCCGCCGCCGCCGCTCGCTCGGCGTGGCGTCGTCTCGGGTCGCGCGCGCGTCGCCGTCCGCGGGAGCGACCAGCCAGCAGCCATGTCCGCCCCGACCGCGAAGAAGCAGCGGAGGGATCTGCGAAGGGGCGGGTTCGGCCATCCCGCGCCCGCGCCTCCTCCGGCGTGGCGCGTGAAGCTCGAGGCGTCCATCGCGAACGCGGCGTCGGACTCCAAGCATCATTCCGACGACGCCGCGAAGCGGCAGAAGAAGGCGGACGACGCGAAGAAGGCGAAGAAGGCGTCGGCGTCGGCGTCGGCGTCGGCGTCGCGCGATGGCGACGACGGAGGCGGACGACGAGGAAACGTGCGCGGAGGCGACGGCGCGATCGCGCCGCCTCGCGCGCGCGCGCGATCGAACTCGAACCGCGCCAAGTCTCTCCCCCTGCCGCTCGGGTTCGCCGCCGCGCTCCTCGGCGCGGCGTCGAAGGTGACGTTCGGCGCGGTGAACGGCGCGCTCCCGCTCGCGGTCGTGCTCGCGGTGAAGACGTTCCGCGGTCGGCGCGAACGCGACGCGTTGAGCGTCCTCGCGGTGGTCTCCGGAGGCGTCTCGATCGGCGGGATCAAGGTCATCTCGCCGCCGGCGACGCCGCTGCCGCTGCCCGCCTTCGTTCCGAGGATGCTCGCGCCTCTCGTCGTCGTGCGCGTCGCGCCGAGCGTCCTCTCGGTCGCCGCGCCGGGGGTGCTCCGAACGCTGCGATTCTACGGGCACCTGTTTCCGGTGATCGCGGGATACCTCAAATGCCTCCTGATCGACTCCAAGCGCCTCGCCGCGACCGGCGCGTCCGAGGACGAGATCCAAGACGCGTGGGACGCGAAGCACGCGTGGGGCGCATCGCGCGTCGCGGACATGATCCACGACCTGGTCGGGTTTTACCTCAAAGTCGGCCAAGTGTTCGCGACAAAGAGCGACCTCTTGCCGCCGCAGTACGTGAGCGCGCTGAAGGGCGTCTTCGACGAGTGCCCGCCCGTGCCGTTCGCGGAGATCGCGAAGATCGTGGAGGAAGACTTGGGGTCGAGCGTGACCTCGACGTTCTTCACGTTCCAACAGAAACCGATCGCGAGCGCGACCATCGCGCAAGTGCACGCGGCGACTCTTAGGCGCGTTCTCCTCACACTGGTCCCCATACGACCGCGTCGGCGTGGTGAACGCCGATCCTTAAGGACTTTCTCTCCCGGCGCATCTCTCCGCCCAGGGTCCCTCGCTTTCAATCCCGACACACCTCGGCGCCTTTCAACACCACCCCTGACGCCTTTCAACTCCACCCCGACGTTCGCTCGTATGGAACGACTCGTAGAGACGGCAAGAGAACGAAAGTCGCCGTCAAGGTTCAAAACCCGGGGTCGGAGGCTCTGATGACGATGGACATGGCGAACATGCTGTTCGTGTCGAATGCGATGGACCGAATGAAGATCCACCTCCCGTTCGACCACACGTCTATTCTGCGAGAGTACAGAAACCAAGTCCCGTTGGAGTTTGATTTCGAGAGGGAACGCGATATGCTGACGAGAATCGGCGGCGCGGTGACGCGCGCGGTGCCGGACGTCCGGTGCCCCGCCGCGTTCGAGGCGATGTCGAGCAAGCGCGTCCTGACGATGAGCTTCGTCGAGGGCGAGTCCCTCGCGGACGTCATTCAGCGTGCGCTGAACGCGAACGGGCTGAGCACGCGCGCGGGGCACAGCGAAGCCGCGGCGGCGGCGATGAAGACCTCACCGTCGGGCGCCGCCGTCGACGCGTCGAGGGTGCTGACGAAGCTCGTGGAAACCTTCGGCGTGCAGATCTTTGAGATTGGGACGTTCCACTCGGACCCGCACCCCGGGAATTTGCTGCTGTCGCCGGACGGGAAGACGCTGTCGCTCATCGACTTTGGGCAGTGTAAGGCGCGTTCATATTATTTACACTGGTCCCCATACGACCGCGTCGGCGCGGTGAACGCCGATCCTTGAGGACTTTCTTTTCCCGGCGTCGGTTCTCTCCGCGCGCCCCTCGCTTTCAATCCCTACACACCTCGACGCCTTTCAACTCCGCTTCTGACGCCTTTCAACTCCACCCCGACATTCGTCGCTTCGAATGGACCCTCGACCCTAAGGTGCTGTCGGACGAGACGCGAATCACCCTCGCGAAGCTCACGCTCGCGTTGGCGTGCGGCGCGCGAGACGACGCGCTCGCACACGCGGAAACCCTGGGCTTACGGCTCACGAACGCGTCCCCGGACTTCGCGCTCACGGTGTTGTACATCCTGTTCGACACGCGGATGGACATCGAGGAAGCGCACGTGTCGCCTTTGGACGCGGATCTTCCGGCGGAGATGCGCGCGGTGAACATCCGGACGATTCCGGAGGAGGTGTTCATGATGATTCGCGTCGTCGCGCTGATACGAGGGATGCTCATCTCCTGCGACGTGGACGTCCACGCGCGGGATATATGGAAGCCGTACGCGATCCAGGCGCTGCAACGCGCGGGGGAGACCGTCCCGGAGTGGGCGTGGGAGAAGAAAGGGAAAGGAGGAGGAGGGAGTAAGAAGAGCGGCGATGTTCGAGGCGGCGGGGGGGAGGAGGTCGGGACGTCGACGGGCGGGACGTACGCGCGCATGAAAGC
>Ga0181554_1004373_pt1 | contig 11488 bp, 9 predicted proteins | sample 011ome_16_FD_145602 | JGI IMG/M metagenome (GOLD analysis project Ga0181554, IMG submission 145602) | Coastal salt marsh microbial communities from the Groves Creek Marsh, Skidaway Island, Georgia - 011503CT metaG (spades assembly) | ecosystem: Environmental > Aquatic > Marine > Intertidal zone >... | reverse complement strand
TGCTCATGACCACCTCAGGCTGCTCGTTTGGACCAAAACTGTCAAAATCAGAAGCCAAAATCCCGAAGTTTTCGGCAATAGTCTCAAGACAAGAATTGATGTAATTCGCCCCCATGGCGTCTGCAGTGTTAAAGCGGGCATCGATGTAATAGTAATCGCTTAAGGATTCAGATTCGTTGGCCAAGGTTAAATCGATTAAGCCTCCGCCGCGCTTTACCATACTTTGAGATAACTCATCAACACTGCTGATCAATTGTTTTTTGTGGGTCTCAAAAAACTTGATAAGGCTTTGCGCCTCGCCTGGAAAATTTAGATGGATCTGCCCACTTTTGATCGTGCTTACAATCTCGGTTTTAAATCCACCACGTTCGAGCCAGAATTTAGCGGCATTGCTTGCGGCGGCAACTACAGAGCTTTCTTCGATAACCATGGGGATGGCGAAGATGCGGCCATCAATTTTGAAATTTGGGGCTACAGCAAACGGCAGAAAAAAGTTTGAAAGCGCATTTTCAATGAATTCATCATGACGTTTCTGGCGCTCAGAATCCTCGTGCCAATATAGACTGAGCAGATTTGAGGCCTGCGTGTTTCCACTTAAATAGGTTTTGGATAACCAATTAATTTTTTCCTGTTTGGAAAGTTTTGAAAAGCCGTTGATGGTTTTAATTGTCATGAGTCACGCCACTTTAGCTGCAAATATAAGTCTTTTGTGAGGCATAAGGGGTTGTTTTAGTCATCGCGGAGCAGCAAAATTTACCCAAAAAGCCTTATATTTCAATTCAAATTAAAACGACCTATAGCTTCAGAATGATACGACGCGATGTGAGGGCTCTTTTAGCCGTTGTGATTGGTGTTTTTTGGTCCGCGAGTCTGTTTTCTCAAGACCGCTCCTTAACCCTTACCGAAATTTGGAATGGACAGTTTACTCCTGCTGGACTTCAATCAATAAGGAGTATGTCTGATGGCGGGCATTTTACGGTTTTAGAGCGCAGTGCCTCGTCAAACGCGATGGAGATCACCAAATATGATTATGCTTCCGGGCAAAAAACGAGTGTATTTTTTAGCAGCGGTAATTATCCCGACTTAACGGGTATTTTTGATTACGAACTTAGTCCCGATGAGCAAAAGATTTTGATTAAAACTCAGCGCCAAGCTCAATACAGACGTTCTTATTTTGCACAGCATTTTTTATATGATTTAATCGACAAGACCCTGATTAAAATAGAAGGCCCCGATTTACAAGAGGTCACTTTTAGTCCTGATGGAAAGTATCTGGGACTTGTCAGAAGTAATAATTTGTATTATTGGATTATTTCAGAGCAAAAGCTGGTTCAGGTGACCCACGATGGTCGCCAAAATCAAATTATAAATGGTCTGACGGACTGGGTATACGAAGAGGAGTTTGGTTTTGTACAAGCCTATCAATGGAGTCGCGATGGGGATTACTTAGCTTATTTGCGTTTCGATGAATCCGATGTCCCAGAATTTTCAATGGATGTTTACGGGCAAGACTTATATCCAACACAAAGTGTATTCAAGTACCCAAAAGCAGGAGAGAAGAATGCTCAGGTTTCTTTACACATCCATCAACTCAAAGGGGGCAGCACGGCAGATATCGATTTATCACCCTGGCCATACGAGTATATCCCACGGATGAAGTGGTCCAAAAATCCGGATCAGCTTGCCGTTCAGTTGCTCAATAGAGCCCAAAATGATCTTGTACTGCTTCAAGTCGATATGCGTGAAAATCAAACTCGGGTATTATTGCAGGAACACGATGAGGCCTATATCGATATTCACGATGATTTGACCTTCTTGAATGATAACAGTTTTATTTGGTCAAGTGAGCATGACGGATGGCGTCATTTATACCACTACAATGCACAAGGAGAATTGATTCGTCAATTGACTCAGGGGAATTACGACGTGACGGCCTTTTATGGGTTTAATCCTAGAATAGGACGATTGTATTTTCAGTCTTCCCAGCGAGGAAGTATATATCGCGATCTCTATTCCATGAATATCTCGGGGACCAATAAGGTGCGATTATCTCAAGAAAAAGGAACCCACGACGCCGATTTTAGTGCAGATTTCAGTCATTTTATTCAGAAATTTTCCTCGGTGACGACACCTAATCGATTTACTTTACATTCCGGATTAGACGGTTCAGAATTGCGGGTTCTAAAAGATAATTCCGAGTTAATTGACTTGGTAAAGAACTACAATCTTAATCCAAAAACTTTTGACAGTATTTATGTCAATGGAAATTGGCTCAACACTTATGTCATCAAACCGAAGTCCATTGACCTCACTAAGAAATATCCAGTATTGATGTTTCAATACAGTGGCCCCGGTTCCCAGCAGGTCGCAGATCGATGGAATGATGCCAATGATTATTGGCATCAATACTTGGTTAATCAAGGACTGGTTGTGGTTTGTGTTGATGGCCGTGGCACGGGTCTTAAAGGACGAGATTTCAAAAAGGTGACCCAGGGAAAATTAGGATTATACGAAGTACAAGATCAAACCGCAGCAGCACAAGAGATCGCCAAGTGGTCTAACGTAAATCCTGACAAAATAGGGATTTGGGGTTGGAGTTATGGTGGCTTTATGTCCGCTAATTGTCTTTTTCAGGGCGAGGGGATATTCTCAATGGCAATCTCTGTGGCCCCGGTAACTTCGTGGCGCTTTTACGATTCAATCTATACAGAGCGCTATATGGGACTTCCTCAAGATAACGCCCAAGGTTATGACGCACACGCCCCTTTAGTTCATGTTTCAAAAATGACCGGAGATTTACTCTTGGTTCACGGAACGGCAGACGACAATGTCCATGTTCAAAATTCGATGCGATTAATCGATGCTCTTGTGAAAGCCAACAAGCCTTTTGATTGGCTTATTTATCCGGATAAAAATCATGGAATCTACGGGGGGTATACCCGTCAGCATCTTTATCGAAAAATGACCGATTTTATTCAAAAAAACTTAATGACTAACCAATAAAACGAACAAATATGACATCAGCAACCAATACCAAAGAATTTTTTGGCCATCCCAGAGGGCTTTTTGTCCTCTTTTTTACAGAGATGTGGGAGCGTTTTTCCTATTATGGAATGCGCGCGATTCTCGTACTGTATCTTGTGTCCCAAACGGATGCCGCAAACGCAGGTTTAGGTTGGGCTAACGATAGTGCCTTAGCGCTTTACGGTTGGTATACCATGTTGGTTTATGTGGCATCAATCCCCGGAGGCTGGCTGGCTGATAAGTTTTTTGGACAAAAGAAATCAGTGCTTTACGGCGGAATCCTTTTGGTTATTGGACATAGTGTTCTTGCTATAGAGGAAATGTGGGCATTTTATTCTGGACTGTCATTAATCATCGCTGGGGTTGGGATGCTCAAGCCTAATATTTCTACCATGGTAGGTGGGTTGTATAAGCCCGGAGATATCCGTCGAGATAAAGGGTTTACCATATTTTATATTGGCATTAACCTAGGCGCTTTTCTCTCGAGTCTAATCGTGGGCTATGTGGGCGAAGTTATGGGTTGGCATTATGGATTTGGACTTGCTGGAATTGGTATGACTTTGGGCTTAATCCAGTATGTTTTGGGTCAAAAATACCTTAAAGATGTCGGAAATTATATTGGCGCTTCTAAAGATGAGGAAGAGATTGCGGCACTGAATCGTCCGCTTACCAAGATTGAAAAAGACCGCGTAGTGGTTCTATTTTTATCGTTTTTCTTGGTGATTGTTTTTTGGGGGGCTTTTGAACAGGCGGGCGGTCTTATGAATATTTACGCCATGGAGAATACCAATAGAATGCTCTTTGGTCTTGAAGTACCCGCCTCGTGGTTTCAGTCTTTAAATGCCATGTTTATTATCTTCTTGGGAACTGCAGTCGCTGCCTACTGGGCAAAGCGCAAGTTGCGTGGTCAACTGTCGACGTCACTTTTCAAAATGATCATTGGTTTAATCATCATGGGGACTGGGTTTTTCTTTATGTCAGCGGCCTCAACAGAATTTGAAACGACAGGGTCCTCTGCGATGTATTGGTTGGTTTTGGCCTATTTATTTCATACGGTAGGAGAGCTTTGTATTTCTCCAGTAGCCCTTTCATACATAACAAAGTTGGCCCCACTGAAATACGCTTCACTGATGATGGGGGTTTATTTTGCTATGACTGGTTTTGGGAACAAACTAGCTGGTCTGCTGGGAGAATCTGCATCGACTTATGGAGAATTTACCATCTTTACAGGAATCGCTTTATTTTGTATCACCTTCGGGTTGATTGTCCTGTTGATCAGAAAGAAATTAGAAGTATTAACGCATGGTATAGAAGATACCGAACATTAACAGAACAACCACTATGGACACTGATATCGAAAATTTATTTAAAGACAAGGTTCTCGGGCATCCAGCAGGACTTTTTGTATTGTTTTTTACCGAAATGTGGGAACGATTTTCTTATTATGGGATGCGATCCCTTTTGGTGATGTTCTTTACAGCCTCTTTACTCGACCACGGTTGGGGATGGCCTCGTGAATACGCCTTTGCCATTTTTGGAACCTACACTTCTTTGGTTTATCTCGCTACCCTGCTCGGGGGTTATATTTCTGATAAGAAAATAGGGTTCAGATATGCTATTTTGATTGGCGCATTACTCATGACCTTGGGGCATGCCTTTATGGCTTTAGAAACTGAATTTTTTATCTATTCAGGTCTTGTTCTTTTGGTTTTTGGGACAGGGTTTTTTAAGCCCAACATGACTTCGATTATCTCTGCCATGTACGCTACGCGTCCAGAGAAAAAGGATGGCGCTTATACCATATTTTATATGGGGGTTAATGCCGGAGCGTTCCTTGGGATATTGCTCTGTGGTTATATGGGCGAGCAAGTGGGCTGGTCTTGGGGCTTTGGTCTTGCGGGAATCTTTATGCTTTTTGGATTGCTCCAATTTTGGTGGGCTCAAGATATTTTTGGCAGTATCGGACTAAAGCCTAAAAAAGTAGATAATGAAACTGAGCTGGGACCCGATGAACCAAAACTCAACCCGTTTTCAAACCTTCAATTGTTAATTATTGCTCTTGCTTCTATCATTGGTTTAGCCTGGATGATCAACGATCCGGTAGCAAAAATTTCGGAAGGAGCCTATAATCTGTTTGATTTCAGTATTGCTGGTTTAGCGGGATCTTCGTTTATGATTTTATTGGCTCTTGTCCTATTTATATTACTCCTAGCCATTCGTCTGCCGCGCTATGACAAAATCACTAAGGACCGGATGTTAGCGGTAATGTTTTTTGCGTTTATTACCATTTTCTTTTGGGCGATTTTTGAACAAGCACCAAGTTCCTTGACCATCTTTGCTCGTGATTATACCGATCGCATGCTCGAAGGGAATGCTGCCTTAATTTTTAAAGTTGTTGATGGACTGGTCACGATTGTTCCATTGGCGGTTATTACTTGGGTGTTATTCAAGCTTTTTGGTCAAATATTTACCCGTTTTAAGTGGTCAAATATCATCTTGGGGCTCAGTTTTATAATAATTTGGGCTATTGCGCTTTATCGATTAAATGATAAATTCAGTCAAGATGTAGCCGAGATTGATGCGTCCTGGTTTGGTATTTTGAACTCCTTGTTCATCATTACATTTGCCCCGTTGTTTTCGCGATGGTGGGAAAGTAAATACAATCCAAGTGCCAATATGAAATACGCCATTGGGATGCTCTTACTGGGTCTAGGGATGGCATGTGTTGCCGTGGGGGCATCGGATATACCTGTTGGGGCTGAGACAGCTTCAGTGAGTATTATATGGTTAGTCCTAGTCTATTTTTTCCATACCATGGGAGAGCTTTGCGTTTCCCCTGTGGCTCTATCCTATGTCAGTAAGTTAGTTCCTGGACGTATGATTGCGATCATGTTTGGAGTTTGGTATTTAGCTGTAGCTATTGGCATGAAACTTGCTGGTGTTTTTGGTGAGGCCTCTGAAGAAATTGCGCAGACTGAAGGCTTGAGTTCCTTCTTTTGGATGCTGACCTTTGTCGCCGTAGGGTTAGGCGTATTTTCTGCATTAATGTACCCACTTATTAAGAAATTAATGCACGGAGTCCGTTAAACAGGGAAGTTAATTTTTTGTGCTGTTTATTGAAAGAAGAAAGAATGAGTTTTCGAGCGATTATACTGCTAGGTTTTATTTTTTTGACCCCTGTGCTCATGGCTCAGGAGGTTCAATGGATGTCTATGAGTGAGGCCCTCGCAGCTCAAAAAATCAAGCCCAAAAAAATCTTTATTGACGTCTATACGGTTTGGTGTGGCCCTTGTAAAAGTTACGATCGAAACACTTTTAGTAACCCGGATGTAGCGGCATTTATTAACGAGTATTTCTACCCGGTTAAGTTTAATGGAGAAGGGGATGAGACGATAGTATATAAAGGTAAAACTTACGACAATCCGAGATACGACCCGGCCAAGGCTAAGCGACGCAATTCGGTTCATGAGTTTTCGCGTTACTTGGGGATAAATGCCTATCCGACTGTGGTGTTTATGGATGAATCAGGGGGTCTGATTAAAAGTGTTCGAGGCTATAGAACGGCGCCACAATTAGAGTTATTCTTAAGATTTTTTGGGACCGATCTCTGGAAAAGCATCCGTACTCAAGAGGCTTATGATCAATATGTCGCTAATTTTAAACCCAGTTTCCAATGAATGGACTAAAAAATGAATTGATGCCTCGAGCTTTGAGGAATTCGCTAAAGGGGCATAAAATTAGCTTAGTCATTTTATTTATTTTGTGTTTAGGCACACTTCCGATGCATGCCCAAATAAAATGGATGAGCATGAATGAGGCTTTGGCGGCCCAGACACAAAACCCCAAGAAAATTTTTATGGATGTGTACACCGATTGGTGCGGCCCTTGTAAGATGCTCGATAAAAATACTTTTACCAATAAGCGCTTGATACGCTATGTCAATAAGCATTATTATGCTGTAAAATTTGATGGAGAAGGTACTGAGGCTATTGATTACAAAGACTTTACTTATACAAACCCAAATCATCAGCCTGAGCGCAAGGGCCGAAATGCACAGCACTTTTTTGCAGATGCTTTACGCATTAATGCCTATCCTAGTTTGGTCTTTTTTGATGAAAATGGTGATTTGATTCAAGCCCTTCCAGGATACAAGACTGCTGAGGAACTAGAAATCTTTTTAAAGATGATCGCTACTGACCAGTACAAAGAAATTACGACAGAAGAGGCTTGGATCCAGTATCAAGAGGCCTTTAAAGGTAATTTTTAAACTCAGGTTCACGGGTCTCAATAGCCCCGAATTTGTACGTGTCCAAAAATTTTTGATTTATTTCTTTGGCATGTTTTCGCCAGCGTTGCACCACGTTCTGATTATTAGATCCATCGGCGAGTATAACACGAGGTTTAAGCTCGTGAACCAATTGCTCCAAATGAATATTGGCATTTTTGGTAAGCAGGACAATCCCACCACTTAGTTGAGGATATAAACCGCTTGAGTCAATGATAATGATGGGGATTTGGTCAAACCTCATAATACTGCTTAAGGTACGTTCCTGTGTCAAAATCTGGATGTTATGTTTTGAGTAATCGCGCATTAAACGAGAATTTTGCCCAGGTGCATTCGAAAATCCCAAAACACCTTCTTTCGTTTTTGCGATAACTACAGTATGCTTGTATCGATGCAATAACGCAAATTGAATTTCTTGGTCTTCAGCCGTGAGACGCTGCACAATGTGCCCTGTTGAGATGATGCTGAGTAGGAGGGGGCAATAGAGGGTAATTATTTTTCTTTTATTAATCCAAGGATGTTGTCCGCCCCACCATAAAAACAAGGCCAATAAATAATAGCTGCATAAGGTATGTATAGAGAGGTTTAATTCATCTAGGAGTAAGTCCTGATCGATCGAAATCCATTCAACGCTGCTTAAAATTAATTGGATTAACTGTTCCCAAATGTCAAAGACCATAAGGGGGATATTTATCATAATACTGCTTAAGGTAATAACCACCCCTAAGACTACCACTGGGCCCATCAATGGGAGAATAATGAAATTACTCAGCCAAAACATTAGCGGAAACTGGTGAAAATAATAAATAGATAAGGGACCTACTCCAATTTGTGCCGCCATCCCGACAATGTGAAGCTGAACGAGATAACGGTAAATTTTGTTTTTTGGGCGCCACAGGCTTTCGATTCTTGAGGGGATAAAGGTTTTAGGGCCATCACGGCAACAAAACTCAACTGAAAGCCCACCGAGAACAACCAATTGGGCGCAGCCCAAAGGAGTAATATATAGCTCAAGATTAAACTGTTGGAGCCACTTATGGGTCGACCCAATAAAGAAGCACATTGCCATACACTAAACATACATACGGCCCTGGTGATTGAAGGGCTAAGTCCGCAGATTGTGGCATAGAACCAGAGCAAAAAATAAGAGTAAAGGCTTGAATTTTCGTGCCATAGGCTAGAGATTTTAGTGGGGTCAGGAGCCATTTTAAAAGCACCACCACCATGGCTACATGCATGCCCGATAGTGCGAGAACGTGTAGGGCCCCAGCATGGGCAAATTGTGTTTTTAGCTCTGGCGTTATATCTTCTGTTTGCCCAAGTATTATGGCCAGCGCTAGGGCCCTGGATACATTTGATATTGGAGCCTTCTGCCAAAATTGCGCCAGTCGAGCATTGATTTTTTGGGCTCTGGCCTTAAAGCTCAAAGGGTATTTGCTCCAACAATAAATTTCCTTGCTTGAAATTTGAACATATCGCTCAATCCCTTGACTGTGGAAATAGGCTTTAGGGTCAAACCCTCCTGGATTTTTACTTTTGCTGATGACTTTTGGCGTGGTATGGGTCCAAAGTGTTTGATCCAAATCTATGAACGATTTCAGCAGAGAATCGTTAGAGACCAGGGCTACTTTATAACGTATATTTTGCTCCGGGCAATGATAAACGGCTAGATATCGTGCAGTGTTCCCCCTTGGTTTTAGTCATGCTTGAACCTGTATAGCATGCAATTGTGTTGGATCAAGGTGGTCGTGCTCATGAGTTTCTTCCGTGTTATTTTTGTCACCCTTAATAGGCTCTGCAGGCCTTTGATTGGTATAGTGCAGACCTCCGATGACCGCCCAAAGGCAAAAAAACCAAAGCCGAAAAAACCACCAGAATTGAGGTCTATGATGAGCGGTTATAGAGTAGCTTATGACCAATACCAAACCTATTCCTAAGTAAAAGCGTTAACTGGAAGGCTGGGCATGTTATAAAAATGGCCCAAAAGTATTCCGAAACTAAGCCCAAGAGCTATTTCAAAAAGTCGTGTATTGATTGGTTGGGACACTCCCTAAATGAGGTTAAAGGGAGTTTAATGCAAGCTACATGTTTACCAAATGCGTCGGGCAAAAACAAAGTGCTTTTTCCAATAGGTATCCTTTAATTTAGAAATTGTCACTCCGCTTGAAGTCCCCGAATGAATAAATAGTGTTTCATTTTTTGCACTCTGCGTAACCAGACCAACATGAGTCGCTTTGGCTTTTGATTTGAGCGTTTTAAAAAACACCAAGTCACCGGGCTTTAATTTACTCGGCGCAATTTTGCGCCCTTGATGGATCAGCTCTTTTGTAGTGCGCGGAACATCGATATCTATGGCTTTAAAGCTTTCGAAAATGAGTCCGACAGACCTAGTGCTAATGAACAAAGAATGATTAAATTAACTAATGGTTTATGAGAAGAGACCATGTCGTTTTTACTTATTGAGTGTGTTCAAAAATTAATGTGACTACGCGTTTGCTCGCCCCTAAGGGACCCAACTTTTCAAGGAGCTGATCGTAGGCCTTGAGTTGCGCAGATCGACCCTGTGGGCTAAGCAAATGAGCCAAGTGATCCATAAGGGTCCTTTCATTGAACTGGTCTTGAATAAGTTCTGGAACTGCAGGAGCATCAAGGATTAAATTGACCAGAGAAATGTAGGACAGCTTAATGATGCGTTTGGCAATATGATAGGATAGCCAATGTCCTTTGTAACAAACTACTTGTGGCACATTTAATAAGGCCGTTTCCAATGTGGCTGTGCCGGAGGTAACCATCGCGGCATGGGCAACACTGAGAATTGAATAAGTGTCTCGAGTCACCACCTGAATTTTTGACAAGTCAATCAGTTGTTGATAAAAGCTTAATTCTATCGAAGGAGCGCCGGCAACAATAAACTGATAGTCTTTAAACTTATCCGCCATTTTTGCCATAGTGGGAAGCATTGCCGAGATTTCTTGCTTACGACTTCCAGGAAGCAGAGCAATTATCGGACGCTTATCCAAATTGTATTTTGATCGAAATTGATCCTCATAGACTCCGGGCTTATTGAGGAGCGCATCACGAAGCGGGTGTCCCACAAAATGAACAGGACAGCCTCGCTGGCCAAAAAATTCCTCTTCAAAGGGCAAAATAACATAGAGGGCCTTAACATCACGGCGAATATCTTTAACGCGATTTTCTTTCCACGCCCAAGCTTGAGGGGCAATATAGTAATGAACCGGAATATTTTGTTTTTTGGCCCAGCGCGCAATACGCATATTAAAGCCAGGATAGTCAATGAGAATTAAAACGTCCGGACTGAAGGCCTGAATGTCTTTTTTACAGCGTTTTATATTGCCCAATATGGTTTTGAGATTGAATAAAACCTCGATAAACCCCATGAATGCCAAATCCCGAAAGTGGGTCACTAAGGTCATGCCTTGGGCCTGCATGAGATCACCCCCCCAACCTCGAATTTCTGCCTTAGGATCTTTATGCTTGAGTTCACGAATCAGATTAGATCCGTGTAAATCTCCAGAGGCCTCTCCCGAAATGATGTAATACTTCATATCAGAAAAAATATAAAAAATAGGTGGCTAGAGCCGCCACAATTGTTGCCAAAAGGACACCCCTAGCTTCGTATTCTTGGTTGCGTCTTAAAAACTCAAAAAAGGCGAGTAAGTTAGGCAGTGCGCCGAGGGAAATCAACATCCACAATCGTTGAGTTTGTAAAAATCCGGTCCACATCGCTTCAATATTACTGTTGTTTAACAGACTAAAAATAAACAGGCACAGCAGCACGCCAATTCCGTTAAATATAAACCCTACTAATAAGCCTTTAAAAATTCTTTTACTCATGACTTAACTTCCATTGGTTAATTAAAGGAATAGCATAATGCGCTGTCAAATCATATTGAACAGGAACCACTGAGATATAGCCATTGTCCAAAGCCCACTGATCGGTGTCCTGGCCTTGATCTAGGTTTACAAATTCCCCTGAGAGCCAATAATACGTGCGTCCCCATGGGCTTTTGCGTTTGTCGAATTGTTCCACCCATTGGGCATTGGCCTGACGACAAATTTTGATTCCTTTGAAGGGCGCTTGGTCGATTTTGGGAAAATTCACATTCAAAACAACCCCCTGAGGCATGCCGTGTTTGAGGCATTCTTTGGTGAGGTGTT
>Ga0181554_1004366_pt1 | contig 11498 bp, 10 predicted proteins | sample 011ome_16_FD_145602 | JGI IMG/M metagenome (GOLD analysis project Ga0181554, IMG submission 145602) | Coastal salt marsh microbial communities from the Groves Creek Marsh, Skidaway Island, Georgia - 011503CT metaG (spades assembly) | ecosystem: Environmental > Aquatic > Marine > Intertidal zone... | reverse complement strand
AAGCGGGATCACGGATCCACGGGAGGCCATGACGTTGCCATAGCGGGTAGCGCACAAGACGGTGTCACCTTCTCCCCGCATTCGCGCCTTGGCTACCATCAGCTTTTCCATCATAGCCTTGGACAATCCCATGGCATTGATGGGATAGACCGCCTTGTCCGTACTCAGCACGATGACCCGTTCAACCTCCTGCGCAATAGCGGCATCCATGACATTCTCTGCGCCGAGAATGTTGGTCTTGACCGCCTCCATTGGATAGAACTCGCAGGATGGCACCTGCTTCAGAGCAGCGGCGTGAAACACATAATTCACGCCCTTCATGGCATCGTGAATGCTGTCGTAATCTCGCACATCGCCGATGTAGAACCTCAGCTTGGGATTATTCAACGCAATGCGCATATCCTCTTGCTTTTTCTCATCGCGACTGAAGATGCGGATTTCGCGTACATCGGTTTCGATGAAGCGCTTGAGTACGGCGTTACCAAAAGAACCGGTGCCGCCGGTGATCATCAGTGTCTTGTCGGCAAACATGGTGTATGCAAATTGGGTTACTGGAAATCGTGCATTCGCTGGATCAGAGTCGGCCATTTCGGCGACTTATAACCGGTTGCGTCCTTGAATCGATCAGCATTCAGTGATCTATCGATGATCAGATCCTCCGAAGGCACGATGGTGATGGACTTGCAATATACCTCGGCCACTTGTCTCAGGAGATCGTATTTGGTGATTGGCTCCGCAGCCACATGATAGAGCCCCCTGAGTTCGGGATGATATAAAACCACATCGCGAACCACATGGGCCAATTCGACGGTCGGCATACCGGAAAAGATGGCACGCGTGAAGCCCTTGACCTGACCATCCTGCGCCAGGAACCAACCCACCAGACTGCGGGCACCGGCAAGTTCATGGCCAATGATGGAGGTACGCAGGGTTACGGCATGGGGGTAATCCACTTCGCCCAGCAGTTTGCTGCGACCATAGAGATCGTAGGCATCGGGAAAGTCGGATTCCCGGTAATTACCCTGCTTACCGGAAAACACGCAATCTGTGCTGATGTGCACCAAACGGGCGCCGGTTGCTCCGCACAGTCCCGCCAAGCGATGCGGCAACAGTGTATTCAGCGGAACCGCCTGCAAAGGATCGTTGGCATCGGCCAACTGCTTGACGAGACCAACGCAATTCACCACCAGTTCAGGCCGTAATTGGGCAAATGCGCGAATTACGGCATCGGGCTGTTCGACATCAATACCGCTAACGATGTTATCCCGCAGCGCCCCTTGAAAATGAGCCCGCGCCGAATCGCTCCGGGCGGTGCCATGCACGGTAAGGGATGATGATTCCGACAGCACCCGGTACATAGCATTACCGAGCATGCCCGTCACGCCTAAAATCAGTACCCGCATGGTTCTACCTTGGCTTACGATTGAGGAAGCAGGACAGCATAGTTGTCTTTGGCTTATAGGGGAGCTGCATTTAACTTACATCTAGGGAAATCGAGAGATCACTAGTCATAAAACCAGTTAATCTCTACGTACTAGGTGTCCGACGCTGAAATCATAGTCAACTATCGGAATAACCACCTACAAAATGTGGGTCATTATGCCCTACGAAGACAAACCCTTGAAAATTTGCCTGGCTTGAGTGGGTAAGCAAAGTGCATTCATGGATTCAGCCATATCAACTGCCACTCTCCGAAAATCTCAATTCAATCGATGGCTGGGATAGCGGCCGGTATAGCGACCGACATGGCCGTTCTCCTCATCGATCGAGGCAATCACAGCTTGCGGGTGAAGACCGTCACGGACAATCCGCATCATGCCGGTATACCAGGTTTCCATCACGTCCAGGCTCACTCGCATCAGTGTAAGCAGCATGTCACTCCCCGGCGCCTTGCCTTCGGTTAGTTGCCGGTGGACGAAACGAACCTCCCCATCATCAAGATCCATCTCGAAGTGCCCTACCGCGAGTCGGTAATTGACCCGGGTCAACAACTCCATCACGGCATAGCGGTGGGGTTCCGGAATATCCTCGGGAACCCTCAGAAACAGGGTGAAATCCTGCCCTCTGGATCCCGTCATCAACTCGAACCGGAAGGTGCCGCTATCAAGGTTGATCAGGCTATGGACCGACCCGTCATGCTCCTCGTTCTGAACGACCGGATAACCGGACTCGGAGAGAATTTCATAGGCCAGCGTGGTAAGAATATTCATAGGGTTAATCAGAGTGTGTGTCGAAGCGCTGAACTCAATCAGCCCGAATAACCTACTTATGGCAACGATTAGAGGCACATTCAATCGGATGGCCCCAAGCTGTCCATAGCATATCAATGAATGCCCGGAGTTTGGCCGACATCAACCGGCGCCCCGAAAAAACGACCCACGCCATAAGCCTTGGCGAAGCGCAATCCGGCAGCATCTCTAGCAATTTCCCCAGCTGGACATAAACTTAAGAGGGAGACCATGGGTACCCTCACCATACCACTTTCCCCGCACGCCGGACGCAACAAGTCGGGGGGAAATACGACCATAAGCACAAGATAATGTGGCTTGTTACCCCTCCCCTTCCCGATACAGCAGCCATGCAGCCTGATACCGGTAACAGCCCAGCAATCCAAGAACGCCACTGAAGACTACAAATATGAACGCCCATTCGCCCCAACCAATTCAATCGCCCCGCACGGTAGAACAAATCATCATCGGACGAGACACCTCTGACGGCGCCGGGGTCAAGTTAACCCGGGTGATCGGACAATCGCTGCATAGTCGTCTCGATCCCTTTTTGATGCTCGATGCATTCAGAAGCGAATCGGCAGAGGATTACATTGGCGGCTTTCCGCCACATCCCCACCGGGGGTTTGAAACACTGACCTATCTGATCGCCGGCCGGATGCGGCACCGAGACAGCGCCGGACATGAAGGGCTGCTGCAAAGTGGCGGGATACAGTGGATGTTGGCTGGGCGCGGCGTGATTCATTCGGAAATGCCCGAACAAGAAAATGGCGCGATGGAGGGTTTTCAGCTCTGGTTGAATCTGCCCGCTGACAAAAAATTCGCGGCACCCACTTATCAGGATGTGCAAAGTTCGGACATCCCCGAATTCGTGACCGCCGATGGAGTAGCGGTTAGAGTCCTCATGGGCCAGAGCCATGGGGTGTCTGGTGCGGTTCAACGGCCGGTCACCGAACCACAGGTACTCGACATTTACCTACCGGCCGGTGCCGCCTTTTCGCAGAGTTTGCCTGCCGATTTTCACGTCGCCCTCTACACTTATCGGGGCATCGTGGATATCGTCGGCACCGCGCTTCAGGAACAGCGCCTTGCGGTAATGAATCAGGGCGATGAACAAGATGGCGTAACACTCACAGCCACCGTGGCTAGCCGCGTATTATTGATCGCCGGACGCCCGCTGAATGAGCCCATCGTTGCACATGGCCCATTTGTGATGAATACCGAGGCAGAAATCCAACAAGCCATTGACGATTATCAGTCAGGCCGGTTGGCGACTGTAAACTGAAATGCCCCCCCGGCTTCTTCTAATCATCAATTTGTCATCAATGTAAACGTCTCCTTAATCCCTCCCGCGGAGTTCAAGATGAAACGCACGACACTGCTCGCTCTGACCACCCTCCTGCCTATCGTCACTTTGTCCAGCGAAACCTACACCATCGATTCCAACCACACCCTGCCGCTATTCGAAGTGAACCATTTAAGCTTTTCCACCCAGCGTGGGCACTTCGATCACGCCACCGGAAAAATCACGCTAGACCCGGCGAATAAAACCGGTTCCGTCACATTGACCATCGATCCGGCCTCAATCAACATGGGCCAGGAAAAGTGGAACGAGCACATGAAATCAGCCGATTTCTTCAACGTGGCTCAATTTCCCAACATCACCTATCAATCCGATCAACTGACATTCGAGAACGGCAAGCCGGTCGCTGCCCAGGGGACACTCACGCTGCTGGGTGTTACCAAGCCAGTCAAACTCAAAATCGAGCGTTTCACTTGTGGTGAAAACCCTATCGTCAAGAAAGCCCTGTGCGCAGCCGACATCGAAACAACGCTGAGGCGCTCTGATTTTGGAATGACCAAGTACCTGCCTGGCATCAGCGATGAGGTGCGAGTTCTCGTCCCGGTCGAAGCCTTCAAGGATTGAAGTGACCGATCAACTCGAAGCCGGCATTTCAGAAAGGCATAATGATGTCTTCCACCTCATCGGGTGGCATTCCCCTGAATGGTGAAGCCCATGCCGAATATTCCTCTCGATCCCCTGATTTCCAGCAGCTTACTTCCCCATGGCCTGTGCCTGAGCTGGAAGCCGGGCCTCTTGGCCTTGCACGTCCTCTCAGACGCGATCATTGCACTCTCCTATTTTTCCATTCCCTTCGGGCTCGCGTACTTCATCTCGCAACGCAAGGATCTGGAATATCGCTGGATGTTCACCCTTTTCGCCGCTTTCATTCTGGCTTGCGGCACTACCCACCTGCTCGATATCTGGACCCTCTGGCACCCTGACTACTTCGCGCAGGGCCTCATCAAAGCCCTGACTGCCGTCGTTTCTCTCGCAACCGCCATTCTGTTATGGCCAGTACTCCAGCAGGCCCTGACACTGCCCAGTCCGCGCCAGCTCGCCCTCATCAATGCGGATCTGGAGAGAGAAATCACCCGGCGACGAGAAACCGTGCTCAAGCTGGAGCAGGAGGCAATGGAACGCCGACAGCTGGAACTTAAATTGCGCCAGAACGAGGCCCGTCTGATGACTGTGCTGGATACCACGGTGGAAGGCATCCTGACCGTGACGCCGTCAGGCCTCATCGAAACCGCGAATGCCGCGGCATCGCGCATGTTTGGCCGGCAATCAGAGCAACTGGAAGGACTGCCCGCCGATACAATCATTCGCGCCGCCGAGGGAGCCCAGGGGCCCAGCCTGCTGGCCCATCTGGGCCAATCAGCCGACATACCGGGCGGGGAAAAACACACCGATTTTGTCGGCATTAACCGCAATGGACAGATCTTCCCGATCGACATATCGGTCGGCAAGACCCGTCATGGCCAGCCCCACTTCACCTGTGTGCTGCGTGACATGACCGAACAGCGAAAGATCGAGGAGCAGCTGCGACATAATCAGAGGCAGCTCAAGCAACAGGAAACCGAGCTCCTGCATATGCAACGGCTCAGCACCGTGGGCGAACTGGCGGCAATGATGGCGCATGAGATTAATCAGCCGCTGGGCGCCATTGTCAATTATCTGGGCGGCATTACCCTGCGCTTTGAACCGCTGCTTAACGACCACCCGCCACTCCGTGAGGCCGTTGAGGAAAGTGCGCGGCTGGCTAATCGCACTTCGCATATCGTTCAGAGCATTCGCAATCTGGTTCGCCGACGAGAAGACGAGCGCGAGTGGCTCGACATGGCCGCGCTGGTGAAGGAAACCGTATCGCTACTGAAGCAGGAAATGGATCGTCACCACATACAGCTGCACAACGACCTGCCTGAAAGCTTGCCGCGAATTGAGGGGGAACGGGTCAAGCTTCAGCAATTGCTGCTCAACCTGATTCTGAATGCCATCGAAGCCCTGGCGTCTGTCGAACGGCAGCCCCGCATCATTCGTATCGAAACCCCGGACACAACTTCCGCCGATATTCTGGAAATCCGCATCAGCGATAACGGCATCGGCCTGACCCCGGACCGACTCACCCGCATTTTTGATCCATTCGTAACGAGCAAATCCGACGGCGTCGGTCTCGGCCTGTCCATCTGCAAAAGCATTATCGAATCACACGGAGGTGAAATTGCCGTGAACGAGTCCGGACCGGGCGGCTCCACCTTCTCCATCAAACTGCCGAAAAAGCACCAGCAGGGGGCTGCATGAACAGCGAACCCAAAGTTTATGTCGTCGATGACGATGCCGACATGCGCCTCTCGTTGCGCTGGCTGATCGGAACGATTGGTGTGTCGGTGGAAACCTTTCCCTCCGCCGAAGCCTTTCTCGCCGAAGACCCCCTTACTCGGGAGGGCTGCCTGATTCTGGACGTCAGGATGCCCGGCATGGGCGGCATCCTGTTACTGGAACATCTCAAGAACCTGGGTTCGACGCTGCCCGTCATCATGTTCACCGGCCACGGGGAAGTCCCCATGGCGGTGCAGACCCTCAAGTACGGCGCCTTCGACTTCCTCGAGAAACCCGCCAGCCATCAGATCATCCTTGATCGCGTCCAGGCGGCGCTGGCACTGGACCGGCATCTACGTCTGAAACTGGCCGAGAAGACAGACATGGAACAGCGGATTCAACAGCTGACCCCGCGAGAAAAAGAAATTCTGGATCGCCTGATCGACGGCCACTCAACCCGCGAGATTGCCCTTTCGCTGGAGATCAGCGATCGGACCGTCGAAAAACACCGCGAACGGCTAATCGTCAAACTGGGTGCGAAAAACCAGCTCGATCTGGTACGACGGATCGTAGAGCATCGCAACGGCGACCAGGCCGGCCCGCCGGGCCTGATACCGCTTAGCCAGGCGTAATCTCAGGCTCGGGCTTTCTTGGCTCTACCGCTTGCCAGCCACCGCCCAAGGCCTTGTAAAGCGCCACCAGACTGGTCGAAACCCGCGCATTGCTTACCACCAGATTGCTTTGCGCAAGATATAGCGCGCGCTGCGATTCCAGGACATTCAGGAACGCCGTCAACCCACGCAGGTAGCGTTCCTCCGAAAGCTTGAGCGCCAGGGCATTAGCTTCCATGGATTGTTTGAGAGCGGCGCGGCGCACCTGCTCCTGCTGGTAAGCCACCAGCGCATCCTCCACCTCCCTGAACCCCGTCAGGATGCTCTGCTGATAGGCTAAAAAGGCCTGTTCCTGTTCGGCATTGCTGCGGTCGATATTGGCCTGTATCCGCCCCCAATTGAAAATCGGGGTACTCAGCCCACCCGCCAGCGCCCATGATTTGCCGACGGGCGTGAAGTCGGACAGCTTGGTGTTCTGCATACCCAGAAAGGCCGTCAGGTTGATCTTCGGATACAGCTCGGCAGTGGCGGCTCCCACATCGGCAGTCGCGGCCGCCAGTTGCCGTTCCGCTTGCATGATGTCAGGTCGGCGACGAAGCAGCTCCGAAGGCAAATCGGCAATCACGTTGGTCGGCGCCGACGGCACCGGATGATCGGTTTCCAGCAGGTACAGCATCGTGTTTGGCGCTTTACCCAAGAGAACCGCCAGGGCATGCGCATCCTGTCGCGCGGCAATTTCGTAAGCAGGTAGTTGCGACCGGGTAGTTTCTGCCTGGGCCCGCTGCTGCGTCACCTCCTGCTCGCTATCGAGACCGGCGCGGGCCCTTTCGCTGGTCAGTTTCAGAGTATCTTCCTGCGCCGCGAGATTGGCCCGGGTGATAGCCATTTGCTGTTGATTGGCGCGCAAATCTATATACAGTCGAGCAATCTCGCCCTGGAGGGAAACCTGGATCGCGCGGCGATTGTTCTGCTCGGCTTCGACGCTGGCTTGGGCAGCCTCAATGCGCCGGAACAGGCCACCCGCCGGGTCGATTTCCCACTGCACATCGAATCCGGCCTGAATGATGTCAATCAGGCTATTGCCGAAATAACCGCCCGAGGCCGGATTGTTCGCGCCACCGCTGCCGGTGATGAAATCATTGCGCCGCTGGCTGGCATTGGCTCTGGCCCCGACGCTAGGCAGACCGGCCGCCAGGGTGCGCTGGCGCTCCGCCCGGGCCATGAGGATCCGCTGTGCGGTTTGCTTGACGTCCAGGTTAAAAGCCGCGCCTTCCCTGATCAGCCGGTTCATGATCGGATCGTCAAAAACCTGCCACCAGGCATCCGGTGGCGCGATATTGTGATGATCGTTGGCTCCGGCGTATCTGGAGGGCGTCTTGATCTCGGGTAATCGGTAATCCGGCCCGACCATGCACCCCGACAACAGCAACCCGCCCAAACAGGCGATGAACGACCGCCTCATGGGTTATTTTTTCCGTTCGTAGCTTTGGACGCCGGGGTTGTCGCCGGCGAAGTCAGGGCATCGTATCCCCGGGCTTCAATGAAGACATCGACCTGCTGTCCTACAAAAGCATGAAGCCGGCTGCGATCGAATTGATACAGCGCCTGCAGTACCCGCATGTCGACCCGTTCCGTGCTATCACCGGTCAAGGAGCGTTTGGGCACCACAAAAGGTTCGACATAGGCCAGCGTCAGCGGCGTACTGAACTCCCGGTTACCCCGCAGATAGGCCACCGCCCTACCATTGGGGCGGAATCGCCAGGCATCGTTTTCATCGATATCGACACGCACATGCAGCTGATCGAGATTGCCCATCACCAGCAAAGGCGTGGAGACTGGGCCAGCCATGGCATACTCGCCGGGGCGGATGTTTACCTGCAGAACTTCGCCATCCATGGGAGCCCGGACATTAAGGCGCTCCAACGTAGTCTCGGTGGCCTCGACCTGGGTTTGCGCCTGTAACACCCGAGCCTTGGCGCTATCCAGCCGAGCCTTCGCAATCAGCACCGCATTGCGCCGCCGCTCCAGTTCCTCGGCACTGATCGCGCGACGGTCGGTCACGGATTCAGCCAGTTTGCGCAGAACTTCGACATCGGCGAGGCTGGCGGTTGCTTCATCGACCGCTGCCCTGGCCAACGCCAGATCTGCGCGCTTCATTTCAAGACTCGCCAGCGCATCGCGATCATCCACCGTGAACAGCAAAGCGCCCGCCTTCACCCGGTCGCCCACCTTGACATGCAGTGTCTTGACGATGCCGGGCAACGCCGAGCCGATCACCACGTTGCGGTTCTTTGCTTCGATGATGCCGGAACCGGCGATAAAGGTCTTGAACGGCGCCTGGGCCGGTTCCACTACTGCCGGCGCCACCGGTACCGGCTTATTGCCATTGATCACGGAATAAATGCCGAAGGCGAAGCCGGCAGCCGCCAGAATAGGCAGGGTCGCTTTGGGTAACATGGCTTAAATCCGTCTCGAGAATGTGGTTCCGTTCACGCTAGGCATCCAATGTCTCCTGGGCTGCATGATGCTCAATCTGTCGATCCTCCAGTTTCGTAATGTGGCCATCGTCCATTCGCGCAATCCCATCGGCGAACTCGAAAATTCTGGCGTCATGGGTCACGATGACCAATGCCTTGCGATCATCCAGTGCAACAGCCTTGAGCAATTCCATGACGTGATGTCCGGTTTCGTGATCGAGCGCACTGGTCGGCTCGTCGCAAACAATCAGCCGCGGGTTATGCACCAGCGCCCGGGCAATCGCCACTCGCTGCTGCTGGCCGCCCGACAATTGGGCGGGCAATGAACTCAGGCGCTGGCCCAAACCCACCCGCTCCAGCATGTCCGCAGCCCGCCGGGTGGCTTCCGGCCGCTTCATGCCATTGATGATGAGAGGGATAGAGGCGTTCTCAACGGCGGTCAGTGTGGGCAACAGGTTGTAGGCCTGAAAGACGAAGCCGATATTCTTTGCCCGAAACAGCAGACGATCCTTTTGTTTCAGGTGCAGTAAATCCTCCCCGAACACCCGACAAATCCCTTCATCCTGATCGAGAATGCCGGCTATGACCGAAATCAGCGTGGTCTTGCCGCAGCCGGATGGCCCGACCAGCATCATCAGTTTGCCGGTATGTATATCGAGATCGACCCCCCGGAGGGCGACGACCTTCTGGTCCCCGGTGTCGTAGGTTTTAATCAGACCCCGACATTCCACGGCGATTTCGCTCATGACCCCTCTACCCCTTGAAGACTACGGCGGGTTCGAGCGCGATGACCTTGCGGATGCTGATCAGCGCGGCAAAGATGCAGATCAGGGTCACGCCCAGGCCGCTGTATACCAGCAGCTGCCAGGGAAACTTGAAGGCCAGGATGGTGTTACGCATTGCCCAGCCAAACAGTGAGGTCAGTCCCACACCCAATCCGTAGCCGATGATGCCCACCAGGGTGGCCTGTAGCAGAATCATCCGCAAAAGTGTCCAGTTGCTGGTGCCCATTGCCTTGAGCACCCCGAACTGGCGCAAGTTTTCCATGGTAAAGCTGTAAAACGTCTGGCCGGCAATGGCCGCGCCCACGATAAAACCCAGGGTCACCGAGATACCGAAGTTGATCGGGATACCGGTGTTTTCCATGAAATAGTCGTAAGTCAGCTTTTGGAATTCCGCCTGGGTATAGGCGGCCAGATCGGTGCTGCGGCGAATACGCTCGGTAACCACCTTGGGATCCTCGCCCGGCTTGGCCTTGACCAGAATGAAGGACAGCAGTTTGCGCTCTCGCGGGGCGTACATCATGGCCCGGGTGTAGGTCGTATAGACCACCGGCTGTGACTGAAAGGTGCGTGTGGTCTTGGCGATGCCGACGACTATGGCGCGTCGGTCGTTGAGTTCCAGTGTATCGCCCACTTTCAGCGGGATGGGTTTTCCGTCCGGGCCCGGCACGCCGAGCTTTTCCAGTGCGCCGTCCTTGTCGACGATCACCGCATCGCTGCGTCGCAAATCCTCCAGACGCCCTTCAAGCATTAGCGGCGGGCCGCCGATCAGGGTGGCATCGTCCAGACCAATGACATTACAGGTCTGAAAATTGCCATTGGCCAGTCGGGCCTTGATCAGCCCCTTGTAAAGCGGCATGGCCCATTCCACACCCTCGATACCACGCACACGGTAAAGCTCCATATCCTGCAGCGGTTTCACGTCATCGATGAACTGCACCTTGGGGTCCATCACCCAGATATCGGGAAGCCCGACATCGGTAATGAAGCTATAAGAGCGCATCATCAAACCGACGAAAATCGCCGGCTGCTGAGTCATGATCAGCGAAGCAAAGGTCAGGCCCATGACAATGCCGAGATATTTGCCCCGATCGCCCATCAGCATTTTCAACGCGATGTAATTCATGCCTTGTGCCCTTGCTCATGGCCCAGCTGCCGCAAGGCTGCTAGGGAGAATTGAAAGATCACCTCCGCCGTGCGGTCGATGGCGTCCGTGCTTGTCATCGTCCCCGGACACAGCCGCTCAACCATCGGCCGCGCATGCCGATAGATCATGCATTGGCCAATCAGGCAAAGAATGAAACGATCGATATCTGCCACAGGCCAGCCCTCACCGACGAAATGCGGCAGCAAGTCCCTCAACAGCTTGAAGCGGGGACGCATGACCGTCTCAACGACGTAATCCAGCGCCGCAGTTGGGTCAGCGATTTCCCGGGCCATGAGCTTGGCGTGGAGACCCAACTGACCGTTGTCCATTAATCGCAGCAGCATATTGCGAATGAACAGGTGCAGGCGATCTTCCGGCGTCAGCAGTTCACTGATCAGGGCAGCCGGCGGATATTTCCGGTCTGCCTCCTTGAACGAATAGACGAGCGCCTCCTTGTACAACGCCTCCTTGCTTCGAAAGTAATAATTGACCGAGGCGACATTGACGCCCGCCTGCGAGCAAATATCCCGCACCGTCGTCGCCTTGAAGCCACGTTCGGCAAAGCTCTCCAGTGCAGCCTGCAGAATGCGAT
>Ga0181554_1004363_pt1 | contig 11500 bp, 10 predicted proteins | sample 011ome_16_FD_145602 | JGI IMG/M metagenome (GOLD analysis project Ga0181554, IMG submission 145602) | Coastal salt marsh microbial communities from the Groves Creek Marsh, Skidaway Island, Georgia - 011503CT metaG (spades assembly) | ecosystem: Environmental > Aquatic > Marine > Intertidal zone... | reverse complement strand
CGTCGCCCACGTCCAGCAGCAGCCGCGCGATCAGGTCAATGCCCTGCTGCGAGCCCGAGCACACCACCACCTGCGCCGCGTCGCACCGGATGCCGCGCGAGGCCCACAGCCACTGCGCCACGGCGCTGCGCAGGTCGGGGTTGCCGGCCGGGTCGAGGTACTGGGCGCAATCGCTGCGCTGGCGGGCGCTGGCCTGCCGCGCCAGGCGGTCCCACAGCGCAAACGGAAACGTGGCCACCTCGGGCGCGCCAATGCGAAACGCCCGCGCCGCCACATGCGGCGGGCGCCAGCGGGCCGCCGTGTCGGCAATGAGCTGCCCGCGGCGCGACAGCCCGCGCGGCGGGGCCACCAGCCCCTGCGCCTGGCCCGCCGTGGCGGTGGCGGTGACGGCCTGCGCCACATAGGTCCCGTCGCCCACGCGGGCCTGCACATAGCCTTCGGCCTGCAGGCGCTGCACGGCCCACAGCACGGTGTTGCGCGACACGCCGAGCGCGCTGGCTTGCTCGCGCGAGGGCGGCAGCCGCGTGCCCGCGCGCAGGCTGCCCTGCTCGATGGCGCGGCGCAGCTGCTCGTACACCTGCTGGCGCAGCAGCGGGGCTGCCGTGGTGGTGTTTTTGCTGTGAGGATTGGCTCCGGCACGCGGCATTGATTGGCCCTCTCGTTCGCTGAATTCGATCCTAGACTGGAGGGCCATTCTAGGCAGCGTGCCCATCGGCAGGCTGCATTCCTTCACGCATCTACACCGGTATTGCCCATGGCCTCCACCCACACCGCCACCGTTGCCTGGCAGCGCGGCACCGACGATTTTCTGGACAAGCGCTACCACCGCCGCCACCAGTGGCAGTTTGACGGCGGGGCCACCGTAGCGGCATCGTCGTCGCCGCATGTGGTGCCGCTGCCGTATTCCGACCCCGCCGGGGTGGACCCGGAAGAGGCCTACGTGGCCGCGCTGGCCAGCTGCCATATGCTGTGGTTTCTGGACGTGGCCAGCCGCGCGGGCTGGCGGGTGGACGACTACACCGACGATGCCGTGGGCACCATGGGCCACGACGACCAGGGCCGCCTGGTGGTCACCCACGTACAGCTGCGCCCCGCCACGCGCTTTGACGCTGCCCATGCGCCCACGCAGGCGCAGCTGGAGGACCTGCACCACCGCGCCCATGCGGCGTGCTTTCTGGCCAACTCGGTGCGCACGCAGATCGACTGCGCACCGGTGCTGGCCATCACCGCCACCGAAAGCCAGGCATGACCATTGCCAACCGCCAGTTCCAGGTGACCGACCCCGCCGTGCTGCACGCCCTGGTGCGCAGCCAGCCGCTGGCCACGCTGGTTGTGTCGCATGAGGGCGCCCTGCACGTCAACCATGTGCCGCTGTATCTGGACCCCACGCGCGGCCCGCACGGTACGCTGGTGGGGCATGTGGGGCGCGGCAATGGCGTGTGGCCGCTGCTGCCGCAACACGCCGTGGCGGTGTTCCACGGGCCGCAGGCCTATGTATCGCCCTCGTGGTACCCGTCCAAGGCCATCGACGGCAAGCAGGTGCCCACCTGGAACTACGCCACCGTGCACGCCCACGGCAGCCTGCACGCCTTTGACGACGCCACGCGCCTGCGCGCCGTGCTGCACACGCTGAGCGAGCACCACGAGGCACACCGCCCGCACCCCTGGCGCATCGACGACGCCCCGCCCGACTACATCGACAAACTGCTCGGCGCCATCGTGGGCGTGGAGCTGGCGGTGGAGCGCTGGGAGGGCGTGTGGAAGATGAGCCAGAACCGCAGCGACGCCGACCGCGCTGGCGCGGTGCAGGGGCTGATGAATGAGGGGACGGCGAGGGCTGCGGAGGTGGCGGGGCTGATGCGGGAGTGAGGCGGAGGTTTCGTGTCTTGCTATGTTTGTGATAGCTGCAACGTATTGATTTACCAGCGCTAACGGCCTGTTGGACTCGAAAACGGGCAGTGCCGGCCCTGGGCCACCTTCCCCTCCGTGGGCCTTACCGGTCGAAGCCCTGCGCGGCGCTTCGACAGGCTCAGCGTGAACGGTAGGGGGCGAGTGCAAAGGGTGCGCAACGACAGTGCGGTGCGGAGGCTGTGACTACAGTCTCACCCTCGATCGGCCCATCTGACCATCTGACCACTGACCACTGACCACTGACCACTGACCACTGACCACTGACCACTGACCACTGGGCACTGGGCCCGCTCCCCCCCACCCGTTCGGGCTGAGCCTGTCGAAGCCCTGCGCAGCGCTTCCACAAGCTCAGCGTGACCCGGCGAGGGGACCGAATCACCCCTCCAGCAGCTCCACCCGCAGTGTCACCACCGCGCCCGCCACCGCCGGGTGCGCAGCCAGCGCCTGCACGGCCAGGTCCACGGTGGCCTGCGCCACGGCATCCGTCAGCACCAGCACCTGCGGCCCGGTGTTGGTGGGCAGTGCCTTCTCGCACGCCAGCTCCACACGTGCCACGGGCAGGTTCTGCGCGGCAAGCCATTCCCCCACCTCGCCAACCTGCTGCGCGCTGTGCACGGGCACGCGCAGGTAGTGGCGCGTGTGCACGGCGGCGCGGGGCAGCACGGCCAGGTGCTCGTCCACCGCGTGGGCATGGAAGCCCAGGTGCGGCACGCGCTGCGCAGCGTGGGTGCCCGCCAGCCGCGCCACGTCCACCAGGTCGGCAATCACGGCCGATGCCGTCTGCTCTGACCCCGCGCCCGCGCCGTAGAACATCGTCACGCCTGCCGCATCGCCCTTCACCATCACCGCATTCATCGAACCGTTGACCTGCGCCAGCAGGTGCGTGGCCGGCAGCAGTGCGGGCTGCACGCGCAGCTCCACGCCATTTGTATCCCCCTTCCCATCCCCGTTCCCATCGCCATCGCTGCGGCGGCGGGCCACGCCCAGCAGCTTGATGCGAAAGCCCAGCTGCTCGGCGCAGGCCACATCCAGCCCCTGCAGGCGCGTGATGCCTTCCACCTGCGCATCGGCAAAGCGCACCGGCATGCCAAACGCATTGGCTGCCAGCAGCGCAATCTTGTGCGCGGCGTCGACGCCCTCGATGTCGAACGTCGGGTCGGCCTCGGCATAGCCCAGCGCCTGCGCTTGCTCCAACGCCTCGGCAAAGCCCAGGCCTTCGTCGCGCATCTTGCTCAGGATGAAATTGGTGGTGCCGTTGATGATGCCCGCCACCCACTCGATGCGGTTGGCCGTGAGGCCCTCGCGCAGCGCCTTGATGATGGGGATGCTGACGGCGACAGCGCCCTCGTACGCCACGGCCACGCCGTGCTGGCGGGCGGCGGCAAAGATCTCGTTGCCGTGCGTGGCCAGCAGCGCCTTGTTGGCGGTGACCACATGCTTGCCCGCGCGGATGGCGGCCAGCACCCAGTCGCGCGCGGGGCCGGTGCCGCCGGCCACTTCCACCAACACGTCCACCTCGGGGTGGGTGGCCACCTGCATGGGGTCGTTGGTCAGCGCCACATCGGTGCCCACCACGCCCATCGCGCGCGACAGGCTGCGCGCGCACACCACCACCAGCTTGATGCCACGCCCCGCGCGCGCCGCAATCAGCGCCTGGTTGCGCGCCAGCACACGAAAGGTGCCCGCGCCCACGGTGCCAATGCCGATCATGCCCACGCGCAGCGGGCGCGTGGCGCCCATGGGGGCGGCTGCAGCGGCTACGCAAGCGTTGACGGGGGTGGCAGCGGGCAGCTGGTCGGCATCAGCCAGGGGCTGGACGGGATCGCGGTACATGGGCTTCTCCAGACGGTGAACAGTCAGACAAAACGGACGACAGAAAAACAAAAAACCCAGCTGCCAGAGCTGGGTTTCATTCGGTCATTCGTCTTGCGGAGAAGAGAGAGCGATCACCAGGTGGCTGCCGGAACGGCCACCTGCGCGTGCTCAGGTGGCCGCGGTGGTAATGGTGGTAATCATTCGTGCACCCATTGCCCGTTTTGCCCGCGAGAACGCAGACAGCATCATGCCCATGCCCTGGGGGGCTGCGGCGTGTGCGAAGGGGGTGGAAGTGAACGACATGAGGGGCGCAGTCTACCCGAGCGCCCCGGGTGTCCGTCAAGCGCGCGGTGGCCCGGGTGTTGCGTGCAGGTGCGCTGGCGGCGGTGAGTGCGTGGCTTGCACGACCCGTATTGCTATGCATTTGATAGCTGTCAGGGCAAATGAATCCGGCACTTGCGGCCAAAAACGCTTCAAAAACCCGTTTTTCACCGCGGTGTAGCCCCTGCCGCCGCGCTCCGTCAGCCCGGTGGCGGGTGCAGGCCCGGCCCGGCCCGGCGCATCAGGGCAGCAGCGTGGCGGTGAGCGTGACCTCAGGCACCGCCGCCAGCGCCTTCGACAGCGGGCAGTGGGCCTTGGCATCGGCCGCCATCTTCTGGAACGTGTCCTCGTCCATGCCCGGCACCTTGGCTGTCAGCGTGAGCGCAATGCGGTCGATCACAAACCCGTCGCCGTCTTCCGTCAGCCGGACGCTGGCCGTGGTGTCTACCATCTCGGTGGCAAAGCCAGCCTTGTCGGCCGCAAACGAAAACGCCATGGTGAAGCAGGCCGCGTGCGCCGCGCCCAGGATCTCTTCGGGGTTGGTGCCCTTGCGGTCGTCCGCAAAGCGGCTGGCAAAACCATACGGGTACTGTTGCAGCGAACCAGTCTCGGTGCTGATCTGGCCCTGGCCGGCCTTGCCGGCGCCTACCCAGTGAACACTGGCCTTTTTCTCTGACATGCGGGGCTCCTTGATGCGTGTGCTTGCGGGAGTGCAAAGCCACTGTGCATCACACCATGCGCACCGCGCCCTGCGTTGTGGGACAAAACCGTTTTGGGTGACCGGCTGTGCACCAATGCATGCCCGCCATGCCCCGTATTGCGGCCCTCTTCAATCCTCATCGGCCCCGTCTGCGCCCGCACCGCCCGGCTGCCGCACCATGCTGATCGCATCAAAAGGGCACCGCACGGCGCACAGCGCGCACCCGGTGCAGCCACCCGCGTCGTGCAGCTGCGACCGTTTGGGGCCCCAGCGGCCCTCGCCCAGCACCTGCAGCGACAGCACATGCGGCCCGCACACGGCCACGCACCAGCCGCAGCCGGTGCAGCGGGCGGGGTCTATGCGGGGCAGCGCCTTGGCGCGTGGGGCAGACATGGGTGGTGGTAGGTAATGGCTTGCGGCTTGCACATCCCACATCTGCTGCCTGAGCAGGCATGCGTGCGCAATGTGCCGCAAGCCTAACGCCGCCCGGCGCTCCATACCAGCCCTGGCGTGTTGCCCACCCACAGCGTCGCGCCATTGGCCCCGTCGCTGCGAAGGCGCCGCGCGCCCGGCAGAATCGTTGCATGCCTCACACCTTGCCCCAGCCCGAGCCCAACGCGCAAGGCCCTGCCGTCGCATCCACCAGCGGCATCACGCCAGCGCCGCGCACACCACAGCCGCTGAGCGCAGGCGACATCTCGCGCATCGTGGAAATGGCCTGGGAAGACCGCACGCCCTTTGAAGACGTGGAACGCGAATACGGCCTGCCCGAGGCCGAAGTCATCGCCCTCATGCGCCGCACCATGAAGCCATCTTCGTTTCGCATGTGGCGCAAGCGCATGGCCGGGCGGCAGACCAAGCACCGCGGGCTGAACGAGGCGCGCCGGGCGGGCTGAAGGCTGGCGTTTGCAGCGGCCCGCAACAGCAGCGCAGGGCAAGCCACCGCGCTGGTTGCAAGCCCCCTGATCGCGTCAGCGCGTGCCGCCCGCAGCGGCGTTCCCCATCTGCCCCTGCAGCACCGCCACCAGATGGTGCCTGGCCTCTGCCAGCTGGGCCTTGTCGGCATCGTGCACCTTGCGGAAAAACGCCGCGCACTCTGCCGAGCCCGCCGCCTCGGCATCCTGGATGTACTGGTCGTAGGCATTCAGCGCCTGGGCCTTGTTCTGCATCAGCGCAATCCAGTCATAGGCCAGGTTGCTGAGCGGGTGCGAATCGGTGGTGTGTTCGTTCATGGGAAACCTCTGTGAAGGCGCGCGCTGAAGCGCTCGCGGTAGTGGAATAAACAAAAAAGGGGGCCCGACAGTGATTGCCGGCCCCCTTGTGCGCAATCGGTCGATTAACGGCCGTCGCGATCCGAGTCGCCCGGAATCGCGCGCTCGGCCGCGTTGCCCACGCGGTGCCATGCATCGCGGGTGGCGTGCTTAGCGTGCTCCCATTCCATCGAAGAGCTGCCCCGCGCCGTGCTCCAGTCGCGGCTCAGCTCGGGCTCCACCTCGTCAAAAGAACGGTCGGGGTACTTGGTGTACGAGTCAGCCCCATAGCGGTAGGCCGGCTGGTACTCGTCGTAGGTCTTGCCACTGGTGACGTAGGGGCGCGACGAATAGTTGTCGCGCCAGTAGTTGTCCTCGGCCACCGGGTCTACCTTGGCGTTGTGGCCCATCACGGCCCCGGCCACTGCGCCCACCACGGCACCCACGGCCGCGCCCACAGGCCCGGTCATGCCGCCCGCCAGAGCCCCTGCGGCAGCGCCGCCTGCCACCCCGCCCACTGCGCCACCCGCCACAGCGCCCATACCAGTCTTGCCCGCGGTGGGCGTTGTGTTGTTGTCGTTGCGATCACTCATGGTGTGTCCCTTTCAAAAGTGCCAGCCACTGCGGCTTGCGGGCCGCTGCAGGCTTGGCGTGTTGCAGATGGCATCACCGTACCGAGGGTGAAGGCCTGGAGAGGGCAGCAGAGTTCCCGAACGGGTGCGGGTGTGGGACTACAGGGGCGGTGGGGGGGGTGACAAGGGTCAGCAACACGCAGGCCAGCCGGGGCGCGTGCTATGACCTCCTTCAGTCTCAGTCGCTTGGGCCAGACCCGGCAAGGGCCGATGCCTACAGCGCTGCGATAGGTCATTCTTCGCTCGTGGCGCATGCCTGCATTCGGTAACATTCCGTCCATACTCGTGTACCGCATTCGCGCCCCGGCAGAAACCAGAAAGATTGATCTGTGAGCGTGCCGTCCAAAAGCCAACTCAGCGAAACCGACATCTGCGACCGCTTCATCACGCCCGCACTGGAGCAAGCCGGATGGACGCTGGAACAACACATCCTGCGCGAATACACCCTGCGCCCTGGCCGCGTGGTGGTGCGGGGCCAGGCGTCGCATCGCGACAAGGCCTCCATGCTGCGGGCCGACTACGTGCTGTTCCACAAGCCCAACGTGCCGCTGGCAGTGGTGGAGGCCAAAGACGCCAAGCACTCCGTCGGCGCGGGCATGCCCCAGGCCATTCAATACGCCGAGCTGCTGGGCGTGCCCTTTAGCTTTGCCAGCAATGGCGACGGCTTTGTGTTCCGCGATGCCACCTTGTCCGATGGCGTACTGGAGCGCGACCTCACGCTGGACCAATTCCCCACCCCCGCTGAGCTGTGGGCCAAGTACTGCGCCTGGAAGGGCTGGACGCCAGCGGTTGAGCACATTGCGTCGACCGACTACGCCCCCAGCAAAACCCCGCGCTACTACCAGCTCGGGGCCATCAACCGCACCGTCGAGGCCATTGCCGCAGGCCAAAATCGCGTGCTGCTCGTCATGGCCACGGGCACCGGCAAAACCTACACCGCGTTCCAGATCATCTGGCGCTTGTGGAAAAGCGGTGCCAAAAAACGCATCCTGTTTTTGGCCGACCGCAACATCCTCATCGACCAGACCATGGTCAACGACTTCCGTCCCTTCAAGGGCGCAATGGCCAAGCTCAGCCCCCACGCCAAGGGCGTGGAGCGTGTGGACGCCGAGGGCCAGGTCACCATCGAAGACCTCGACCTGGCCGTGAACAAGACCACCAAGGTGGTCGACAAAAGCTACGAGATCTACCTATCGCTCTACCAGGCCGTCACCGGCACGCAAGAAGAGCGCAACATCTACAAGCAGTTCAGCCCCGACTTTTTCGACCTCATCGTGGTGGACGAATGCCACCGGGGCAGCGCGGCCGAAGACTCCGCCTGGCGCGACATCCTCACCTACTTTGCCAGCGCCACACAGATCGGCCTCACCGCCACGCCCAAGGAGACGGAAGACGTCTCCAACATCGACTACTTTGGCGAGCCGCTCTACACCTACAGCTTGAAGCAAGGCATTGAAGACGGCTACCTCGCGCCCTACAAGGTGGTGCGCGTGGACCTGGACAAAGACACCTTCGGCTGGCGCCCCACCGAGGGCCAGCGCGACAAGTTCGGCCACCTCATCGAAGACCGCATCTACACCGGTGCCGACATGAACCGCAAGCTCGTCATGGAGCAGCGCGACGCCGTGGTGGCCGCCAAGGTCACCGAATACCTGAAGGCCACCGACCGCTACGCCAAGACCATCGTCTTTTGCGAAGACATTGAGCACGCCGAGCGCATGCGCAAAGCGCTCAGCAACGCCAATGCCGACTTGTGCGCAACCCAACCCAAGTACGTGGTGCAGATCACCGGCGACAACACCGAAGGCAAGCGCGAGCTCGACAACTTCATCGACCCGGAGAAGACCTACCCCGTCATCGCCGTCACCTCCAAGCTCATGAGCACCGGCGTGGACGCGCAAACCTGCAAGCTCATCGTGCTGGACCAGACCATCAAGTCCATGACGCTGTTCAAGCAGATCATTGGCCGGGGCACCCGCCTGCGCGAAGACCTGGGCAAAAGCTGGTTCACCATCCTCGACTTCAAGCGGGCCACAGAACTCTTTGCCGACAAAGACTTCGACGGCGAACCCGTGCAGGTGTACGAGCCCAAGCCCGGCGAGCCCATGGCACCACCCCCGCCGGTGGACTTGCCCCCCACCGCCCAGCCCGGTGGTGCGGGCCCTGATGCCTGGCCGCCCACCACCGCAGGCACTGGCGAGGGCGGCGCAGGCACCGACGAGCCCCGCAAATACACCCTGGGCAACAACGTCACCGTGGCCGTGGCGCGCGAGCGGGTGCAGTACCTCAATGCAGACGGCAAGCTCATCACCGAAAGCCTGCGCGACTACACCCGCATCAACCTGCTCAAGAAATACGACTCGCTCGACCAGTTCCTGCAAACCTGGCTGCAGGCCGACCGCAAGGCTGCCTTGCTGGCCGAGCTGACGGCCGAAGGTGTGCTTATCGACGCCCTGGCCGCCGAAGTCGCACGCACGGGCATGGTGGACCTCGATCCGTTCGACCTGCTGCTGCACGTCGCCTACGACCAGCCCCCGCTCACCCGCCGCGAACGCGCCCAGCGCGTCAAAAAGCGCAACGTTTTCACCCAATACGGCCCCGTGGCCCGCAAGGTGCTCGATGCCTTGCTCGACAAGTACGCCGACGAAGGCATTGCCACCATCGAGAGCAACGAAGTCTTCAAACTCCAGCCCTTCACCGACCTGGGCAGCCCTGTGGAGCTGGTGCGCAGCTTTGGTGGCCGCCCGCAGTACCTCAGCGCGCTTCAGACGCTGGAGCAAGCGCTGTACGCTACGCACCCAGCGGCTTGATGCTGGCCTGCAGTTGCTCTGGTTTTGATAGCTGCTAGCGCTTATTTTTAAAGCGCTAGACTTCAATTTGACTCATAAGCCTGATTGCCCGATGTTGCTCACCGAATCCGCCGCTTGTTCATTGCTATGCGCCCAGGAGATGGTGTGAGTGCTGCAACGCTTCCGACCGTTTTACAGGGCTTGCTGAGCCTACCGCGCGAGCAGGCCACGGTCGAGTTCAAGACCAACTGGGAACAGCCGGCAGACATCGGTCAATACATCTCCGCCCTCGCCAATACCGCTGCCTTGCAAGGCCATGACCGAGCGTGGATGGTGTGGGGCGTGGACGACGCGAGCCGCACTGTCAAAGGCACCACGTTCGATCCTTTCACGCAGAAAGTGAAAGAAGGAGCCAATCAGGCGCTGGTCATGTGGCTGCAGGTCATGACCGAGCCACGGGCTGACTTTGCCTTTCATGAGCTGCAGTACCAGCAACACCGCGTGGTGATGCTGGAAGTCCACCCCGCCCGCAGTGCACCCATTGCCTTTCAGCATGTGCGCTACATCCGTGTGGACAGCCACAAGGTCAAGCTCGCGCAATACCCCACCAAAGAGGCGCGCCTGTGGTCCATGCTGGGTGTGAAGGAGGATTGGTCTGGCGTCATCGTGGCCGATGCCTGCATGAGCGACCTGGACCCGGCCGCCCTGGCTGCTGCCCGCCAGCGCTACACCGAGTTCCTGATCCGGTCAGAGTTAGACCCCGCCCGCCACGATGCAGTGCGCGCAGAAGTGGCCCGCTGGGATGACTCCACGCTGCTCAACAAAGCCCACATCACCAAGCAAGGGCGCATCACGCGCTCGGCGTTGCTGCTGCTGGGCAAGGATGAAGCCGCGCACTTCCTGGCGCCTGCCGACACCAAAATCACCTGGGTCTTGCGCGATGCGCGCAACGCCACCATCACCTCCCAGCCGTTTGGCATGCCGCTATTGCTGGCCACGGAGCAGTTGTACGCCCGCATTCGCAACGTCACGCTCGACCACATGCCTGACGGAACGCTGTTCCCTACGCCCGTCGCGCAGTACGACCCCTGGGTGCTGCGTGAAGCCCTGCACAACTGCGTGGCCCACCAAGACTATGTGCTGGGCGGCAAGATCAACGTGGTGGAACACCCCGACCGACTGGTGCTGACCAACCTGGGCCAGTTCATTCCTGAAAGCGTGGAATGGATGCTGCAGCAGCAATCACCGCCAGAGCACTACCGTAACCAGTGGCTGATCGACGGAATGATCCGCCTGCGCATGATTGACCAGGCAGGCAGCGGCATACGGCGCATGTTCGACACCCAGCGCCAGCGCCTCTTCCCTTTGCCTGACTACGACTTGGGCAGCACGCCGCAGGGCCACCCCCGCGTAGAGCTCACCCTGCAAGGCCAGGTGCTGGACGCCAAGTTCACCCGCGTACTCATGGCCCGCCCCGACCTCGAGTTGGGGCAGGTCTTGTGGCTGGACCAGGTGCAAAAAGGCCGCCCTCTGTCTGTGGAAGCCTTGAAAACCTTGCGTGCGGCAGGACTCATTGAAGGGCGTGCGCCCAAGGTCTTCATCTCCGCCCAGGTGGCCGATGCGGTCGGCCAAAAAGCCAGATACATCCACAACCGCGGCGTGGACGACAGCCACTACCAGCGGCTGGTGCTGGATTACCTGAAAAAGTTCGGCCACGGCACACGGTCTGACCTGGAAGACTTGCTGCTCAAGAAACTGCCAGACGTTTTGCAGCCCCAGCAAAAGGTCAACAAGGTCAAAAACCTGCTGCAAGCCATGCGGCGCGCTCAGCGCATCGAACTGCGGGGCACGCGCCCCCATCTGGCTTGGTACTTGGCCAACCCCACGGATAAATCCCAGACCTAGCCCCGAATTTATCCCTCAAGATCCTCTAAGTTGTTGATTTCATTAATGTCTAGCGGAGCGTTAAACGCACCTTTAGACATGCTGGCCCAGCCCAGCTGCTTTCCCATTGGCCGAAAAAACCCATGTCCAACCTCACCCCCGTCATCAAATCCATCCAAGACATCATGCGCCAGGACT